>Ga0075418_10004689_pt1 | contig 15540 bp, 9 predicted proteins | sample SoiMetdeltSBSDD2_FD_81776 | JGI IMG/M metagenome (GOLD analysis project Ga0075418, IMG submission 81776) | Bulk soil microbial communities from a Populus tree surrounding site in Tennessee, USA - Soil MetaG P. deltoides SBSDD2 | ecosystem: Environmental > Terrestrial > Soil > Tree plantation...
CAAGGACCGTTTGCGGACGCTCCGCTCGACGCGGTGTTGGCGATGGTGCAACTGGACGTCGCGAGCCTGACCGCTGTCACGCACGTGTTCGCGCAGGATATGCGAAAGCGGCGTCGCGGGAAAATTCTGCTCGTCGCGAGTCTGCTGGCCCATCTGGGAGTGGAGCACTTCGCCGTTTATTCAGCCGCCAAAGCCTACGTGTTGCGACTGGGTGAAGCCCTGCATCGCGAACTCAAACGCGATGGCATCGCGGTCACGACCTTGTGTCCCGGCCTGTCGAACACCGGATTTGCAAAGGCGGCTGAAATGAAGATTACGCCGCAGTTGCGAATGTTAATGATGCAGCCCGCGCCCGTGGTGCGCGCCGGGATTCGTGCACTGAACGCTGGGCGCATGAGTGTCGTGCCGGGTTTGGCTAACAAAGCAATGGCGATCTTCATCTGGGCGACGCCGCGCTGGCTGCATCAGGCCGCTTTCTCCCGCACGATGAATGGTTGAACACCACCACATTCCATTTGATATGCACACTCTATCTAAAAACGAAATCGTATCGGTCATTCAACTCCTTGCAGGAGGGCTGACGCTAGCCTTGATGGCAGGCGGTTGCTCCAAGTCGGTTGCGAACGATCCACGTTTGCAACCTCCGAAGACAGAAGTCTTCAAGGCAGAAGCGGCCGGTTCGATCAGTAGAACCTTCACCGGAATCGTGGAAGCTCGCGTGCAAAGCGACTTGGGTTTTCGAGTCGCGGGAAAAATTCTGGAGCGATCCGTCAACATGGGACAACGCGTTCGGAAAGGTCAGGTCCTCATGCGGCTGGATGCGCTCGACCTCGAACTCGCGTTCGCCGCGCAAAAAGCAAACGTCGAGGCGGCTCGGGCCAAATACGTTCAAACCAAGGCGGATGAAGCGCGCTATGCGGCGTTGGTTGCATCAGGTGCAGTATCGCATCAGGAATACGATCAGGCCCGCGCGGCATTCGACAGCGCCAAGGCGCAGTTGGACGCAGCGGAGGCGCAGGCGAGAGTCAGTAATAATTCCAGCGAGTATGCCGTCCTAGTAGCTGATGCCGATGGGGTGATTGTTCGGACGTTGAGCGAACCGGGCCAAGTCGTAGTAGCAGGGCAAGCCGTCATCCAGTTGGCGCATGATGGTCCGCGAGAAGCTTTGGTCAATCTGCCCGAGGGCGTGCGACCTGAATTGGGAACAATCGCCTCGGCCCGACTTTATGGGCAGGACCAAATGTGTCAGGCCAGGCTGCGCCAGCTATCCGACGCGGCAGACCCGGCGAGCCGAACTTTTGAAGCGCGCTATGTGCTCGAAGGCGAAGCCGCCTCTGCCCCGCTCGGCTCAACCGTCACCATCACACTGCTCACCAAGCAAAACTCCGGTAGCCACTCCGTCCGAGTGCCCGTCGGTGCTGTCTATGATCGCGGAAGTGGACCGGGCGTCTGGATCGTGGACGACAAGTCGGAAGTAAAGTTCCGCTCCGTCCAAATTGCTTCAATTGGCCAGGAGGAAATCGTCGTGTCCCACGGAGTCGCTGCCGGTGAAAAGGTGGTAGCGCTTGGAGCGCATCTCCTGCGCGAGGGACAGGTCATTAACTTCTCGAACGAGGAGAGATTATCCAATGCGAAGCTTTAATCTCTCCGCTCTGGCGGTGCGGGAGCGCGCCATCACGTTGTTCTTCATCTTCGCTTCGGCGTGTGCGGGCATCTATGCGTATTCTCATTTGGGACGAGCGGAAGACCCCTCCTTCACGATCAAAGTGCTCACGGTGACGGCGGTTTGGCCCGGAGCAACCGCTCAGGAAATGCAGGATCTCGTAGCCGAGCCGCTGGAGAAAAGACTTCAGGAGTTGCGCTGGTATGATCGGGTGGAAACCATCGCGCGACCGGGGCTGGCGTTGATGACGCTGCAACTCATTGACAAAACTCCGCCCAAAGAAGTTCCCGAGCAGTTTTACCAAGCGCGAAAGAAGCTAGGTGATGAGGCGCGCAAATTACCACAAGGTGCGATCGGTCCTTTCGTGAACGACGAGTATTCGGACGTTTCCTTCGCGCTCTACTCGGTGGAGGCGCGTGGTTTTCCACTCCGAAAACTCACCCGCGTCGCCGAAGAACTGCGGCAGAGATTTCTCCACGTGCCGGGAGTCAAGAAGGTGGACATCGTAGGCGAACAGCAGGAGAGGATATTTGTCGAGTTTTCGTATTCGCGGCTGACCACGCTGGGTATTTCGCCAGCGGACATCTTTTCCGCTCTTGCGCGACAGAATGCGGTGACTCCCGCAGGGTCGGTTGATACGGATGGCGCGCAGGTTTTTGTCCGGCTCGATGGAGCATACACCGACATTGATAAAATTCGCGATACGCCGATCACGGTCGGAAAACAAAGCTTCAAGCTATCGGACATCGCGGAGGTCACGAGAGGCTACGAAGATCCCGCGACCTTTGTCATTCGGCACAATGGAGAGTCCTCTCTTTTGTTGGGTGTCGTTATGAAAGAGGGCTGGAACGGACTGGATTTGGGCGATGCCCTACGGAAAGAAAGCGACAAGATTTCCTCCACCCTGCCATTGGGTGTCAGCCTGAAAAAAATCACCGATCAGGCCGTCAACATCAGCTCGGCGGTCAACGAATTCATGGTCAAGTTTGCAATGGCGGTCGGCGTGGTGATGCTGGTCAGCCTCCTGAGCTTGGGATGGAGAGTTGGAATCGTCGTGGTGGCGGCAATCCCGCTGACCCTTGGCGCGGTGTTTGTAATCATGATGATCACGGACCGGGTTTTTGATCGAATCACATTGGGAGCGCTCATCATCTCGCTGGGGCTTCTGGTGGACGATGCCATCATCGCTATTGAGTCCATGGTGGTGAAGATGCAGGAGGGCATGGATCGCATCCAGGCCGCGGCGTATGCCTGGAGCCACACCGCCGCGCCAATGCTCGCTGGGACGCTGGTAACCGTAATCGGATTTTTGCCGGTGGGCTTTGCTCGTTCGACTGCAGGAGAATATGCTGGAAACATCTTTTGGATTGTCGGGTTCTCTTTGATTGCCTCGTGGATCGTAGCCGTGGCTTTCACGCCGTACCTGGGCGTAAAACTTCTACCGGAAATCAAAACGATAAAGGGAGGCCACGCCGGAATCTATTCCACTCCGGGATACCAGCGGCTTCGCCAGTTTATCATGTGGTGCGTGAGGAAAAAATATACGGTAGCCGGCATTGTCGTGGGCGCATTTCTCATGGCAGGCGGCGGGATGGCGGTCGTGAAGAAACAGTTTTTCCCAAATTCGGACCGGCCCGAATTGCTGGTCGAGGTTCAGCTTCCGCTAGGGACCAGCATCGAGACAACCAGCGCCGCGGCAAAGAAAATCGAACACTGGCTGTCGGAACAACCCGAATCGAAAATCGTGACTTCTTATATCGGTGCGGGTGCTCCGCGGTTTTTCTTTTCTTACAATCCAGAGCTGCCTGATCCCTCCTTCGCGAAGATTGTGGTTTTGACGCCGAATGCGAAGGCAAGGGATGATCTCAAATTGCGGCTGCGCCAAGCCGCCGCCGATGGCCTGGCGCCAGAAGCGAGGATTCGCGCGACGCAGTTGGTTTTTGGACCCTACTCTCCCTTCCCCGTTGCTTTTCGGGTGATGGGGCCTGATCCGGAAAAACTTCGGGAAATCGCCCGCAGTGTCGAAGAAATCATGCGCAACGATCCGAATATGCGGACGGTGAATGTTGATTGGGGCGAACGCGTTCCCAAGTTGCACTTCGTTCTGGATCAAGAGCGACTGCAACTCATCGGGCTTTCACCGGCAGAGGCGGCGCAGCAGTTGCAGTTTCTCCTAAACGGTCAAACTATCACCCAGGTTCGTGAGAACATTCGAGCGGTAAATATTGTGGCGAGAAGCGCGGGTCCCGAGCGATTGGATCCAACCAAGCTGGAAAATTTCACCCTCACGACCCGAAATGGAAAGCCGATCCCGTTAAGCCAGATCGGGCGGGTCGAAATCCAACCGGAAGATCCGCTCATCAAGCGCCGCGACCGCGTTCCTACAATCACCGTGCGAGGGGACAATATCGAGACGACCCAACCGCCGGATGTTTCTTCCCGGATTGGGGCCAAGCTTGCTTCGTTTCGAAAATCTCTGCCGGAAAACTATCGCATCGAGATGGCCGGCTCCATCGAAGAAGCAGGGAAAGCCAACTCGGCCCTGGCTCCACTATTTCCCATCATGCTCCTGCTCATGCTGGCCGTCATCATCATTCAGGTGCGGTCTTTCTCGGCCATGTGGATGGTGATGCTGACCGGCCCGCTCGGACTGATCGGCGCAGTGCCGGCGCTGCTGATTTTTCACCAGCCTTTTGGATTCAATGCGATTCTCGGTCTGATCGGTCTGTCAGGAATCCTAATGCGAAACACTCTCATTTTGATCGGTCAAATTCATTCCAACCAATCCGATGGTCTTGATCCATATCATGCCGTTATCGAGGCCACCGTCCAGCGGTCGCGACCCGTCATCCTGACCGCACTGGCTGCGGTGCTGGCGTTTATTCCGCTCACGCATTCGGTGTTCTGGGGCTCTATGGCCTATGTGCTGATCGGAGGCACAGCCGTCGGCACGGTGTTGACGCTTGCTTTCCTTCCCGCGCTCTATGCCATCTGGTTCCGCGTGGGCACTGCGGATGCCGTTCGTTGTAACCATGGCCAACAGTCCCCGCCTGTCGCTGATCTGATTTATGAACATCCAGCATGAAAGGCTGACCGCACCACGTTGTCGCGCAGGTTCAACGCCAGCAAGTCGTTCGACAGACTTCGCTCGCGGATAGCTCTTTCCGACGAGACGCTCGGAGAGCTCGATGAAATCTGGCCAGGCCCTGGGGACGAAGCACCCAAAGCTTACGCCTGGTAGAACGAGTGGACGGACGAGATGATGTGAAGAAGAACAAGTGTCCGAAAATGGAATGAACTCAACAGACGCTCCAAAACTATTCCGAACATTGATCCTGACAGCCGCAATAGCCGGAATTGCACTCGGTTGTGACGCGCACGTCCCTGATGATTCCGCCGCGCGGAAAACGCCGGAGGGGACGGGCTCATAAAACTTGGAAAGATCGATGGGAGGTAGTGGCGCTGACTACGTCAGACGGTCTAAAAGCAACGATCGAATTAATCGACTGACCAAGTGTGCACAAAACTGTGCACAATCGCCTTGTTTCCCCCCTTGCTGTGAGTAGTGCCGGCCTAGTGATTGACTAGCCACAAGAATGAGGGCATTTTCGCTCTGCTGTCACCGTGGTGTGGTTGCGATTCCGACCCTCGCCTCCAGTAGTCGATCACAAATCTATCAGTACGCGTTTATCATTCGCCCAGTACTCGCTTGACAGCACGCCATTGTTGGCTGGTTGAGCGACCTCCAAACGAGCCGTGGCTGAAACGAGGATCTGATTCTTCACCCCTCGGTGCGGCAAAAGCGCCGGAAGGAGTGGGCGCTCTTTCAATCTCGGGATGGACCGAAGAAGTCCGCGCGAAAGGTTCTTTCGTCGTATTCGAAGAAATCAAAGTCCGCGTGCTTTCCCGTCCCAGCCATATCCTGACAGGCCATGCCGACGAAGGCTCCGGTGAAGTTGGCTGTTCCGGGCGCGGCGGCTTCGTCGGAGAGAATGCTGGCATCGAATTGTTGCGGCAGCCATCGCCAATCGTTGTCGACCCCGTCAACCCGGTAGCCGAAGTGCAGCCGCTCGTAATCAATCTCCGCCCGGAGATGCACGGGTTTGTCAGCGGGAATTGCGATGGGCGGCGTGAAGGCGTCGGCTTGCAACGAATCGGGCAGGCAGGACATCACGCGGAGATGTTTGCCAAGCGTTTCATCATGGGAGATGTAGAGGTAATGGAACTTGGAGCTGTTGTAGTAACAAATCAGGCCGGCCAATTGTTGAAAGTGTCCCGGTTCAAATTCAACGACGGTCGCGGCGCTGATACAATGCGATTGCTGACGGCGCGCCACAAGTGCCTGCTGGAAGAGGCTGCCCAGAGTTTCGCGACCAAAGAGGCGAAGGAAACCAGGGCGTGCCGTCAGACTGAAAATCTCGTCCGGGTGCGGTGTGCGCAGCCACTGGAAATCGATTGGCAATTGCGACGAGTTGAAATCTTCCCGCACCTGCCTTACCGGAAAGGTGTGGGTGGTGAGCGCGGGCGCGGGCGTTTCGAGTGTCGGTGTCCCCTGTCCGTCGAGCGTGCGGAGCCAATCATCCTTTCCCCAAACCATTTTCTGAATCGCTGTCTCGCGGCCAAGGGTGCAGCGGCCCCGATTGCGCAAAGGTCTGCCGCAGAGATAAACCAGGTACGTCTCGCCGTTTTGCGTTTCGACCAGGTCTGCGTGTCCGGCGCGTTGCAACTCCACGTCGGGCCGGTGCCTCGCACTCATGATGTAAGTGTCCGGATGCAGTTCGTACGGGCCGATAAGATTGCGTGAGCGCGCCATCGTGACCGCGTGACTCCAGCTTGTGCCGCCTTCGGCGGTAAGAAGATAGTACCAGCCGTTGCGCTTGTAGAGATGCGGCGCTTCCGTAAGGCCCAGCAGTGTGCCTTTGAAAATATTTATGCGCTCGCCAATGAGCTTCCGTTCCTTCGCCGAATACTCCTGCAACACAATTCCGGCGAAGCGGTTGGCTCCCGGCCGATGATCCCAAAGCATGTTCACGAGATACTTGCGACCGTCGTCGTCATGAAAGAGCGATGGGTCGAAGCCGCTGCTGTTGAGATAAACGGGATCAGACCAGTCGCCATCGATGCGCGGGCTGGTGACCAGATAATTGTGAAAATCGCGCATCGACGAGCCACTCGCGCCCGCGACGCTGGCGCGGCCAAAGCGCTTCACGTCCGTGTAAATCAGCCAGAACGATCCATCGGCGCAGGTGAGGCATGGGGCCCAAATGCCGCACGAATCCGGGTTGCCCAACATGTTGAGCTGGCTGGCGCGGTTGAGCGGGCGCGTGAGCAGCCGCCAGTGGACGAGGTCGCGCGAGTGATGAATCTGCATGCCGGGAAACCACTCGAAGGTCGACGTGGCGATGTAGTAATCGGCGCCCACGCGAATGATAGACGGGTCGGGATTGAACCCAGGGAGAATCGGATTGCGAATGGTCATGCAGGTTTTACTTCAGGAGTTGCAACCGCGCGTCGTTCCGCCAGCGTGTGTTCGATTTCGTCCAGGCGTTTTTGGTTGAGCGGATAGATCATGAGCGCGACGGCTTTTAACAGGGCGAACAATGCAGGACCAACCGAGAATGCGAGAGCAATGCCTAACAGTGCGTTGGCAGTCTGTGCCGCCGCTCCCTTGATGTAACCAAACCGGGCCAGAAACAATGGGACCAGGAAGCCGCCAACGAGAATGCCGGATTTGATGGCGAAGAGGGAAGCCGAGTAGATGAGGCCTGTGGAGCGGCGCCCATACTTGACTTCTCCGTAGTCGGCGACATCCGCATAAAGTGCCCACGTCAACGCGGAAGTCGGTCCGGCGCAGAACTGGGCCACGATGTTCAAAGCGATCATCAACCCGAACTGTCCCCTGGGAACGAAAAAGAAAGCCAGAAAACAGAGTCCGGTTACAAGGCTGAGTCCGGCAGCATAATATTTCTTGTCCACTTTGCGCGCGATGGGGCCAAGGCACATGGTGCCCAGCACCAATCCCAGTGCCCCGCTCGCCAGAAAGAGGGTGGTGCGATCCAACGTCCAGATGACGGGCGTGGAATCATAGCCCTGCACATATTTGAAGTAGAAGATGGTACTGCCCGAGCGCAGCGCTGAAAAAGCGTTGGAGAAAATCGAAGTGATCAGCAGCACAACCCATGGCCAATTCTTGAAGAGCTCTCCCAGTTCCTCACGCACGTTGGTTTTCTGCTGCGGCGGAGGCGTCACGCGCTCCCTCGTGGCGGCAAAGGTGATCAAAATGAGCACAACCGACAAAACGGCGAAAATCGCCATCGTGAGTTGGAAACCGCGAATCTCGCTCTCGGCTCCGAGGTATTTGACCAGCGGACGAACAAAGAGCGAGATGAGGAAGGCGGCACCGAACGCGCCGACGAAACGAAATGTGGACGCGACGGTGCGCGTTTGCGGCGAGGGACTGATGACCCCGAGCATCGCGGAATAAGGTACATTGATGACGGTGTAGCTCACCATCATCAGGGCGTAAGTGATGGCGGCGTAGGCGATCTTGCCATTGGGACCAAAATCCGGGCCCGCAAACATGAGGTAACCGCAGATGCCGTAAGGAATCGCGCCAAATAGCAAATACGGTCTAAACTTGCCCCAGCGAGTATTCGTCCGATCGGCGATCAGGCCCATGATCACGTCGTCGAACGCGCCGAAAGCCCGCACCAGCGGGATCATCCAAAGCAGCGCAGTCGCCGGGATGCCCCAAACATCCACGTAGTAGTAGGTGAGAAAAATATTGAACGTTTGAAAGAAGAAGTTCGAAGCGGTGTCGCCGAGGGCGTAGCCAATATATTCGCTCGGCTTGAGGCGGTCGCCGTTGGCAGCAGTGGTTTGCGTATGTTGAGTCGGCATTCGCTAGCGGCAACGTTGCGCTGCTTGCGCGGCTCCATGTTGTAGCCGAGCAGCGAAAGAATCTTCGACAGTCATATCGCGAGTCAGTTGCGTCCGGACGGTTTGGCCTTGGGGTCTCCGGTCGGCGGCGGTGCGTGATCCGTTTTGGCGGGTGGCCCGAGGATTTCGGTGAAAATCGGTTTCAAGCCATCGGCCCAGATCTGGTAACCTTTCAAAGTTGGATGCAGCTTGTCTTTTGAGATGCCCTCGAAAAGTTTTCCGTCCTTGTCCGCCAATTTGTCGTTCAGGTTGAGGTAACGGATTTTCTTTCCGTCCGCTATGTTCGCCAGGTTCTCATTGATGCGGTTGATCATCGGGATGACAGCCATGTTGTCGTTGCGCGGAAAGAGCGCGGTGAGAACGATGACCGCACCCGGAGCTTTTTGCTGGCAGACGTTCAAAAGGGCCTTCAACCCGCGCGTGATGTTCTCTACCCTGGCGTCGTCACCCGGAACGGTTCCGACGTTGTTGATCCCCGCGAGCACGACGATGATTTTCGGATTCACGCCATCGAGTTCGCCGTTTTCGACTCGCCACAAGATGTTTTCGATTCGATCCGCGCCCCAGCCGAAGTTCGCCGCGTTCCAACCGAAGAAATTCGTATTCCAGTTCGCGAGGAATTCCGGGTAGTCCGTCGCGCCCCAGCGTCGCGTGATGGAATCGCCGAGAAAGTAAACGTCGATGCCACCCTTTCCTGGCCTTTTCGAGCAACTGCTCGTGAGCGATCTGAGAATTCCGATCTGTCCTTCGTACGGGCCTGTCCGCTGGTCGGTTCGACTGAGCGCAGGCAACATGGCCGCATATCGACGCGGCGAAGACCGCCAGGAAGAATTTCGCCGAGCGGCTCATTTTTTCGTTACAGTCTTCTTCGCCTCAGCAATCACCGCATCGAACGCAGGCTTCGGTTGACTGTTTCCATCGAACAAGAGCGGCTTGCCGTTGGCGCGCCATGAGGTCGCGTCGTTCGCCCCCCAAAACGTCACCATTTTCACTGAGTCGCGGTGCTTGAGAAACGCGCGAAAGATTCCTGCGTAAGCATCGGTCAGCTTTTTTTCCGCGTCGCTCACCAACCCGCCCTGAGTGGTCGCGGCGTTGTTGGCGATGTCCGCGCCGAAACCACGCTGGCCTCCCGCCGCGCTGTTCACGTCGAGTTCAGTGATGTGAATGGGCAAACCGAGCGTCGCGATCTCAGTCAGCGTCTGATCCATGGTGTCGAAGCTTATTGAAACGTTGAGATGCGCCTGCGAGCCGATGGCGTGGACTGGTACTTTCTGCTCCTGCAAGGACTTGACTAACGTGATCAGCTTGCGGCGCTTGGCCGCGTTCTCGAGTCCGTAATCGTTGTAGCGGAGGATTGCATCCGGATCCGCTTCGTGGGCGTACTGGAACGCCTTCGCGATGAAGTCCGGCCCGATGATTTCGAGCCAGAGCGAATTACGCAGAACGTTTGTGCCGGGACCATCGGCAATGGCCTCGTTCACCACGTCCCATGCTTTGACCTTGCCTTTGTATCGGCCAACAACGGTGTGGATGTGCTCGCGCATTCGCTGAAGCAATTCGTCACGCGAGGCGCGCGGCCCGTCGTATCTGCCAAAGCCAGGACCAAATCGCCGGCCAAACCGATTTGTGCCGGGCGCATTCGTGTTTGCGGCTGCGGTGACGTTGGTGGCGCCTGCGGGAGGCGGATTCGTCCCTGCAAACACCCAGTTGGGCGTCTGGCTGTGCCAGACGAGCGTGTGCCCAGCAACGTACATATTCTTGCTCAGGCCAAAATTCACGAACGCGTCAGCGGGGGCGAAGTCGTATCCTTCCTTGCCTTCCCGCGGATGAATGAGCGCCCACTTCATGTCATTCTCTGCCGTAACCTGATTGAACTGGGCCTTGACGAGCACGACGTCGTTCGCGTTCTGCTCAGCGCTTCGGCGGAACCCCGCGCCGCCGGTGACCATGCTGCGGTTCACCGCCGTGCCAATGAGGAAGTGTTCTTTGAATGCATCCTTGAGTGCGACGCCCGGTTCAACGGTCCGCGAGGTCGCAGCGAGGACAAGCACGAGGGCAGCAAGGTAGCCGGGCCGAATAACTGAGGTTGGGTTCAAAGATGTCATTTCAAGGTGTCAGTTTGATCCGCACGTTTTTCAAGGGCGCGCCGGACTTGTCCAGGAGCCGCATGGCACCCTGCCAACTGTTCTGTTCGTTAGTAATCTTGAACACCATCACGTTCACGCCTTTCTTGAGCGTGACCTTGCCCTTGTCCGCGTCGAGCATCAGCGGCCGCGCCTCGGTGAACGCATAGATATCCACTCCGTTGAAGTAGATGCGCCCCTGGTCGTTGCTGGCCACGGCCAGGATGACATCAGGCATCTCCTTTTCGCATTCGATGTAAGCGACCATGTAACCGGCGACGTGGTCATTGATCGACTTCAGGCTTTCGTTGAAGTCGAAGTAATTAGTGGAGGCCGTGACGTTTCGCCAGCTCAATTCCTTTCCACCGATTTTCACCTTGTCGCCGGCCTTGGGCCGAAGCGCGGACTCGTTTGGAATCTGTTCCTTGAGCAGCGCTTCCGCGCACGTTTCGCCGTCTGGAAGTGCAATTGGGGCAAGCATGAGCCAGTCGCGGATGTAGCCGTCGGCGTCAGGGCGCAAACCGTCGGCCGCGCCAGCGCTGGCCATGGATGATCCCACCAGTGTGGCTGCTGCAATAATTTCGAGGAAACTTCTCATGCGGCAGATTTGCGAAGAGTTGTCATTTGTGAATGTCACTGCGGCACGAGCTTGAACACCTTGCCGCGCGTGCCGAACGCAGAGTTAATGCCGTTTACCAGGACGTAAAGCTCGCCGTCGGCATCTTCGCCCAGCGCCCAGATGAACGCTTTGATGCGACCGTTCGGGAACAGTGCGAGAGGTTCGACTGTCCATCGCGCGCCGGAAGCGCTGCCAGCAGGAATGGTGGCCACCAGCATTGTGCCGTCGGGAATCGCCATGCTGCGGGACCAGTCGGCAAAGATATATTTCCCCACAAGGGATGGAATGGCCTTGCCCCGATACACGTAGCCACCGGTGACCGTGACACCAAAGGCGTTCGATTCCGTGCCGCGACCGCGCAGCGTCTTGTAAGCGATGACCGGATCCACAAACGGTTTGCCGTCAGCGCCGGTGGTCACGGCGTTTGTGGGAGCCTTGAGCGGATTCTTGGGATCAAATCCATCGAAACCCTCACGCAGGCGCCAGCCATAATTCCCACCGTTCACGATGACGTTGATTTCCTCCCAACGATCCTGACCCACGTCGGCGAGAATCAGATCGTGCTTTCCGCCGCGATCAAAGGACATGCCCCATGGATTGCGCAGTCCGTAAGCGAAGATCTCCGGAAGGCCCTTCTTACCGTCCGCGTAGGGATTGTCCTTCGGAATGCCGTAGGGATTTCCCTGATCGACATCGAGGCGAAGGACTTTGCCCAGCAGCGTGTCGAGCTTTTGGCCGTTGCCTTCCGGCGGATGGCCGCGTCCGCGCACCACGTCGCCCACGTCGTTGTGGGCCCCGCCGTCGCCCACGCTTATGTAGAGGAAACCATCCGGTCCAAAGGCGATTCGTCCGCTGTTGTGGTTCCAGTCCGGCTCGTCGATTTCCAGAATGACGCGCTCCGAACTGGGATCGGTGGACGTGAAGTCGGAGCCGACCGTTTTGAACTCGCTAAGCCGTTCCGTGTGATCCCATTGCGGCGGCGCATTTGTTCGACGCGGTGCGCTATAGACCACGTAGAATTTGCGGTTGGACTTGAACTGCGGGTGCAGCGCGAGACCGAGGAGTCCACGCTCCTCCATGCCCTTGTTGATTGCGACCAGGTTTGCGCGAACATCCAGAAAAAGCTGCTCGGAGCGTTTTCCATTCTGGTCAAGCACATGGATGATGCCGCTTTGTTCCGCGAGGAGCAGACGGCCCGAGCCATCCGGGACAGCAACTAACGCCATGGGCGCGCCCAGTCCCTCGACAATCAATTTCAACCCGATGTTCGACAAGTTGTTCGTCTCCGCAACTGCCGTAGGGCGCGAAATAGCGAACGTCAAAAGCAGGACGCAGACACGAAGCAGTCGATGCATTGGAGCCAGAGGACGCGGGGTGTCGTGGTTCATTAACAGAGGTTGATTCACAGTCATTCGTACGGATTGTTTTTTTTCGTCGGAACCGTCACACCGTCTTTCGGCGGCGTCTTCAGCGTGTCGAGATAGGCGAGAATGTCTGCGAGTTCCTGTTCCTTCAACAAGACGCCAAGTGGTGGCATGGGCGAAATCGTGAGGCTTTCGAATCCCCGCGCGAGTTTGGCATTCGGATCCATGAGACTTTCCGTGATGTAATTTTTGTCGGCGCGCACGGCGATGCCGTCGAGGATCGGTCCGACCTCGCCGCCTTTGCCATTGACCGTGTGGCAGGACGCGCACGCGGCCACCGGGCTGTTGTGGAAGAGGTCTTCGCCTCGTTTTGCATCGCCCGCTGCCACCTTCACCTCGTTCTCTCCCACGCCGGAGACCTTATGAATGCGGCCAAGCAGCGTAATAGTGTCGTTCAGGAAACTGTCGCTGGTGTTGGCAGCGATGCGCGGAAGCTGCGCGACGACCGTCTGGATTTCGGGGATGGTCCGAAACTCTGTGAGCTTCACGAACGCTACCTGGCGCGTGAGCAGGTCTGGATCTTGAATGACCGGACTGCTGAAGAAGAGCTGGCGTCCGGCCTCATTCGCGGGTAGCGCGCGAACCGCGTTACGGCGCAACGCCGGGTCCTTATCGAGCAAAGCCGCCTGATGCGTGTCCTTGTCCAGTGCACCAATGCCTTCGAGCGACCAGAGCGCGTGAATCGCGCCCTTGCCTCCGCGGCCGGAGCGCACACGTTTCTTCAAAGCCGAAGCGGCGTCCGTAATCTTATTGTCCACAATCAACCGCTGGGCAGTAAGACTCCAGAACTGGTTGCCGCTGTCCAGCGCCGCCACAAGCTCAGGAGTTTTCGCCTTGGCGAGGGATTTGATCGAACTCTTCGGCCCATCCTTCCACACGACGCGGTAAATGCGACCGTGAGTTTGGTCGCGGAGATTATTTTCCGTCATGTAAGCACCGCCGCGCCCGGTTGTGGCCTGAATGCCGGCCGACTGCATGCTCGGTGTCGGGTTGTGCTGGATGACGAAGCTGTAGAAATCAATCACCCAGATCGCGCCGTCCGGTCCGACATCGGCGAAAATCGGCGACATCCATTCGTCGGTGCTGGCGAGAAGGTTGCCGCCATCGAGAGCTTTGTAGCCACCGTCGTCGCGTTGAATGTCCATGATGCCGATGAGCTTGGCGGTGGGCTCGGTCACCAATGCCTTGCCTTGCAAACGCGCCGGCAGCGCATCGCTCACCATGAAGGCGTGACCGGCCGCGGCCGTGTAGCCGCCAAAGTTGTCCACCATGCGGACGTTCGGCGTATTCGGATGCATGCGCATTCCCGGGGCCAGCGACTTTGCGGAAGGAAGTCGGCGAACATTGGCTGTGGGGGCGTCAGGCGTGTTGTCGGCACCGAGTCGGTAACCAGGCCGAAACCCTCCTCCTCCACCGCCACCGGCTCCGCCGCCACGGCGACCGAACCCTGGCTGCGTCGGGTTCAGGATGTGCGCGGGCAGATAACCGTAGAAGCTTGGATTGCCGTTTGCCGTGGAGCCAAAGACATCGCCATCGGCATTCAGGCCGAAGCCCCAGGTGTTGTTATTGTACTGGTGAAGGAATTCGAGGGCGGAACCATCGGCCTTGAAACGGAACACGCCCTGGCCGAACTGAAGGTCCTTGTCACCGACGTTGCCGCGGAAGTTCGAGTAACCGACGGCGCCATAGAGCCAGTTGTCGAAGCCGCGGCTAAGATTGCTCTGCATCGCGTGCGAGTCGCCAGTTCCCCAGCCCGGGAGGATGGCCTGGCGCACGTCGGCCTTGTCGTCGCCATCGGTGTCCTTGAGGAAGAGCATGTGGCGCGCTTCCGAAACGATGATGCCGCCGTTCACGAACACGAGCGAAGTCGCGAGGTTCAATTTGTCGGCGAAGATGGTGAACTTGTCCGCCTTGCCGTCACCGTCGCTGTCTTCGCAAATCTTGATGTTCGCCTTGCCTGGCTCGCCTTCCGTCACAAGACCGTGTGGATAATCGAGCGCCTCCACGATCCAGGCGCGCCCGCGCTCGTCCCATGCCATGTAGATAGGCTTCACAACATCGGGTTCCGCCGCGAAAAGTTGGAGATCGAAATCTGCCGGCACCTGCGTGTAGCGCATGGAGTCCCTGGGCGAGAGGGGCGCCTGGTATTTCACTGCTTCCGGACGGCGTTCGTAATTCGGTACTTCGCCGGCGAAGCGTTGCAACGGAGGACGCGAGACGAGCAACGCTTCCCAGGCTGACTTTGCGTTCTGACTGACTCCGCTGAGCACAGCTTCACGCAACACGGCATCGGCCGGGCGGTCGGTGTACTTGATCAGCCCTTTGCCTGCGCTTTTGAGGCTGTCGAGCATCTTCTTTAGCGGCGCACCGAGGTCGCCGTCAGGCGTCACCTGCACCACGGCATCGAAGTGCTGCAAATACTTTTCAGTGAACAAGGTGGCGCTGGTGAGATAATCGAAGTAGATGGCTTCCGAGGCCAACGTTTGGCCGGGAAGATAAACGTAATTCGTGCGCGGCGCGCCAAAGCCGCCGGAGCCACGACCACCACCGCCAGCGTTGACCGGCCCCAGATAAAGCACGTGGAGCGGGCGATCCGGCGCGTCCGCTGCAATCGTGTTGAGGGTCATCAGCCCTCCCGTCAAAACGATCAGGATGCGTTTCAAGTTCTTCATGTAAACCAGCAGTGCTGTCGCGCTGAGAAACTTCGTTTGGGGTAAGATGTTACTTGGCCGTCGTTGGTTGGAAAATCAGTTGCGAGAAATTGTAGAGCCC
>Ga0075418_10004690_pt1 | contig 15540 bp, 11 predicted proteins | sample SoiMetdeltSBSDD2_FD_81776 | JGI IMG/M metagenome (GOLD analysis project Ga0075418, IMG submission 81776) | Bulk soil microbial communities from a Populus tree surrounding site in Tennessee, USA - Soil MetaG P. deltoides SBSDD2 | ecosystem: Environmental > Terrestrial > Soil > Tree plantation...
AGCGGCTGCGTGAAATCGGGATGAAACAACTCGCGGTCCGTGCCGGTGACGGTGCGCGTGAAATCAGCGATGAAGCGTTCGAGGTCGGCACGGCTGGCGGACGTCTCCAGATCCGCCAGGATGAACGAGCGGCCTTGAGCCATGCGCACTTCTTTCGCGAGACCTGCCGTGCGCAGGGCAGTTTCGAGTCGGCCGGTGAGCACCTCGCGATACTGCGGCGACAACGAGGGCACGAATGCGGCGAACGCAGCGCGATTCGTGGACGGCGCGCCGCTCCGGGCTTCGGCGAGCTTCTCGCGCAGCAACTTCGCCCGCGCGACGCATTCTGCGTCCGTAATCGGCGGGCTCACTAATCCAATCAACAGCGTGATGGTGTTGCCGAAATCGGTGTTCAGCCACGGCTGGCGCGTTCCCTCCGGCAACTGTACCTCAAAAAGTTTCGCGCGCACCTTGTCCCATTGCTGATCGATCGTTGCCGTGGAACCAGGAAGCTGCTTGATCGTCATCGTCGAGATGCCGGGCCGGGACGTGGTCTTGATTTCCTCGATGGACTTGAGTTCGCTGATTTTTCGTTCGAGCGGTTTGGAGACCAGTTCCTCGACTTTCGAAGCCGTCGCTCCTGGAAATTGCGTCACGAGCATCGCCGTGCGCTGCGGGATCGTCGGGTCTTCCTGCTGACCAAGTCTCGTGTAAGCCAGGCCACCCCACACCAGCACTGCGATGAGCGCCAGCCAACTCACTTCGCGGTGCTCGACGAAAAACTGCGCGATGCCGCCGGATTCAACCTTTTTCCCGGCGTGAGCGTGCGAGTGGGGTCGTGCGGGCGACTCGCCCGCCCCGTTTGGCGACCCGCCGGCCGGAACTGGAGATTGCGGCGTCGCGGAACGGCCGCCTTGATCGACCTGAATCGTTTCTGCCGTTTGGTCCGGCGAGTCGCCTGTGCTACCCTGGGCCGGCTTGCCATTCACGCTATCGATTGGATTTGACATACAAATCGCTCTCTCCTTTTTCGCGGCTCACTTCGCAGTCATCGTTTGCGACGCGACTTCGACCGGCGCGCCGTCGTAGAGGAAACTCGCTCCCGCAGTCACAACCTGTTCGCCCGCGCGCAATCCTTCGCTGACGAGAATCGAGCTGTTGAAAATGTCGCCGGTCGTCACGACGCGCTGGATCGCTTTGCCGTCCTGAACGACAAACACGCCCAACTGCGCCTGACCGCTGCCTTGCGAGCGCCCATCCGGCGGATGCGTTACCAGCGCCGAGAGCGGAATGCACACCGTGCTCGACCTGTTCGACGCGTCGTCATCAACGCGAATGCGCGCCGTCATGCCCGAGCGCAGCAGGCCATCGGGATTCGGCACCTTGATGACGACGCGAAACAACCGGCCCTCGCTCGTCGCCGCGACTCCGACTTCGGAAACACGTCCGCGAAACGGCGGCATTCCTTCCAGCGCCGAAATTTCCACCGGGATTTCCTTGCCCGGCGTGAGCCGCGCCACTAATCGATCCGGCAAACCCAACTCGACCGACATGAGGCTCGTGTCAGCAAGACGAAGAACGCGCTGGCCGGAAGAGACCGTGACACGCGAATTGATGTAGCGCGCCAGTACCACTCCGTCTTTCGCCGCGACCAGCCGCGAATCGCGAAGATTTTGCTCCGCCTGATCGAGTTGCGACTGCGCCGTGCGCCAATCGGCTTCCGTGACATCGAGTTCCTGTTGGGAAATCGCATCCGTCACGCGCAACTTGCGAAAGCGCTCAAGTTGTTTCACCATCAACTCCGAGCGAGCGCGAGCCGAGTTCAAAGCATTCGTGAAGTCAGCTTGCTTGAGCTCCGCGAGAACCGTCCCGGCTTTCACCGGTGTCGCCTCGTCCCAATCCGTGCCAATTGCCGGGCCGATGCTGACGACGATCCCGCCCACTTTGAAACTCAAGTCCGTCTCGTGGTCGAACTTCACCTGTGCCAGGTAAGAAGCGTCGCCGTTCGAGCGCACATCGCTCATCGACTGGACCGCTGCGGTGCGTACCAAACTTTTCTCGGGCGGCCGCGCCGCGGGTTTTCCGCAACCGGCGAGTGCTAGCGCAATGCCGAGCAAGGTAAGCTTGTCGACTCCGACGCTCAGCCACTGGCGTTTTGGATTAGCAGTATTGATCATAAGCACTATTCGATTTTTCATTTCAGTTCGTTAGCCAAAGCCCTGTTGTGCAACTGGCGGACCAACTCCGCCGAAATGCAGAAACTGCGGAGTATCAGCTTGGAATGGCTCACGGGGGCGGCCTCGAAATTTCGAAGGCTCGAAAAACAATCGTTCTTGCAGGTCGGTTGGTTCCGAATATTGACGAAACGTGTGTCCATTCGCCCGGTAATGCGACGGGGGATTGCAGGGTTCGCCAAAATTCGTCTAGCCGCGGATGTAAGGACTTACGGAGCTCGTCTGTCCGCGCGGTCCTGTTGTCCTTGCTTTCAGCTCATAGCGGCCTATAACCGAAGAATGGCTGAGACGGCTCCCGTGACGCAGGTCCTGCAAGCGATTGGTCGCAGCGAGGAAGGCGCATCCGAAAAGCTGCTTCCGTTGGTCTATGCCGAACTGCGGCGATTAGCAGGCTCGCGAATGTCGCATGAGATGCCGGGACAAACGCTTCAGCCGACGGCGTTGGTGCACGAAGCCTGGTTGCGGCTGGTGAATGACGGCGATCGAACCTGGCAAAACCGAGCCCATTTTTTCGGGGCGGCCGCTGAAGCGATGCGCCGCATCTTAATCGAGAGGGCGCGCCACAAATCCCGGCTTAAGCATGGGGGTGGTCAGGCGCGGTTGAACATAGAGGATTTGGAATTGGCTGAGACAACGCCAGACGACAAGGTGTTGCTTGTGGACGAAGCGCTGGCGCGCCTCAAGGTCGAAGATCCCGAACTGGAACGCATTGTCGTGCTGAAGTTCTTTGGCGGCTTGAGCAATGAGGAAATTGCCGAGACTGTAGACCTTTCCAAGCGCACGCTCGATCGGCAGTGGGCCTATGCCAGGGCCTGGCTGTTTCGCTACATCGGCGAGCACACGTAAACGCCGAAATCTTTTCTGCATCATTTTGGCGAACTTGGTCTGCGTTCGGCGCATTAGCAGTACGGGACAGATAGGTTCGTGCACAAATGAGCACTCGAGGCCCACGCGAAAAAGCGGTGTTTTGCCAGGCGCTGGAAATAGCCGACCCGGAGCAACGCCGTCAGTTCCTCGATCAGGCTTGCGGCGCCGACAAGGCGTTGCGCGAACGGGTTGAAGGATTATTGGCACTCTCGCAAAGCTCCGGCGATTTTTTCAAAGACTGTGCTCCTGCTTTGGAACCGGCCGCCGCGGATGCTGCCCAAGTCCTCTCCGCGGCTGAATCGGAAATCCCCGAGACCAAGCGCATCGGCCCATACAAATTACTCCAGAAGCTTGGGGAAGGGGGTTACGGGGTGGTCTATATGGCGGAGCAGGAAGAGCCGATTCGCCGCCGGGTGGCCTTGAAGATTATCAAGCTCGGCATGGATACCCGGAACGTGATCGCCCGGTTCGAAGCCGAGCGCCAGGCACTGGCTCTGATGGACCATCCCAATATCGCGAGGGTCCTCGATGCCGGAGCCACCGAAACCGGCCGACCGTACTTCGTCATGGAGTTGGTCTATGGGGTCAAGATCACCGACTACTGCGACCAGAATCGCGTCAGCATGAGAGAACGGCTGGAGCTACTCATTCAGGTTTGCAACGCGGTTCAGCACGCGCATCAAAAGGGAATCATCCACCGGGACCTCAAGCCGTCGAACATCATGGTCACCATGCATGACGGGGTGCCCGTGCCCAAGGTGATCGATTTCGGAATCGCCAAGGCGACGGAGCAACGGCTGACCGACAAGACGCTGTTCACCTCGTATGCGCAATTGATGGGCACGCCGGCCTACATGAGTCCCGAACAGATGGAGTTGAGCGGGTTGAACCTCGACACCCGCAGCGACATTTATTCACTCGGAGTTTTGCTCTACGAACTACTGACTGGGCGTACTCCGTTCGACACCGCGGATTTGTTGAAGTTGGGCGTGGAGGAGCTCAGACGCACGGTGTGCGAGCAGGAACCGTTGAGCCCGTCGGCCAAACTCAAAACGCTGAACAACGAGGAACTGACCAGGACCGCCAGGAGGCTACAGGTCGAAGCGCCTCGGCTGGTGTCTCAACTCCGCGGTGATTTGGACTGGATTGTTTTGAAGTGCCTGGAGAAAGACCGCACCCGCCGTTACGCGACAGCCAATGGTCTGGCCGTGGACATCGAGCGCTACTTGCATGAGGAAGCCGTGCTCGCCCGTCCGCCCAGCCGGTTGTATCGGCTGCAAAAGCTCGCGCGTCGGAACCGAGTCGCGTTTCTGTTCGGAAGTGCCGCGGTCGTGGCGTTGCTTCTGGGTAGCCTCTTTTCAACCCTAATGTTCTTTAGAGAGCGTGACGCTCGAAGTTCCGAGGCGCGGCTGAGGAAAGAGGCCGAATTGCGGGAAGAGTCTTCCCGCATCGCGCTGCTGGTGACCCAACGCCGTTTCGAGGAGGCCGATAAGCTGCTGGTGGGAATCCCGCCCGATAAACCTTCGATCGAAGTTGCGGCCGAATTGCGCGCGTTAGGCGACTGGCACGCTGCAAAGGGCCGCTGGGCACAAGCGTCTGAGCGCTTCGCGTCGCTGGTCAAGGTGCACCAATTCGATAATCCCGAGGTGACTTCCCTGGACCAATTAAGGCTCGCGGCAGCCTTGCTTGAAGCCGGAGACCGCCGCGGCTACGAACAGTGGCGTCAGAGCTTCGTTGCCGGATTTAGACCGGTCGCCGCGCCCCTTTCGCCTTCGATTATCAAAGCCTGCTTGCTGCTGCGCGCTGAATCCAACTTGCTCCAGTGGCTTGCTGCCGCCTCGGAAGTGAACAACACCACCAGAAATGGCGGCGAAGCCGGAATCCGCCCAACCCCTCTTCAGGCGGTAGCTTGGTCCGATGCAAAGGTCTTATTGGAATATCGTCGCGGCGATCTCGTCGAAACCACACGCGCGAGATTTCTTGCCGACAGCGCCCCTAGGCTAGCCACTTTCTCGCTCGTCCAGACGATGGCCGCTTGGCAACTGAAGGACTACTGGGGCGCAATGATCACGTGGACCAAAGGCTACGCATTGGTTCAGGCTGGCGCCAGGGAAGGACAGGTAACGCTCACGGGGGGGGCACAGATTTTTCCCGGAATCAGTGAACCGTATTACCTCCAGGCGCCTTGGTATGATTGGGCCGTTGCTGATCTTCTCTTGCGCGAATGTGATGGAATGATCGGAGAAGCGGAGCAGTCTGTTTACAGAATGCCTGCGCGCACGCCAAGTCTCGAACATGTCGCCATTCTTCGCGCTGCAGGAGAGCGGCACTCCTTGCGCGGTGAATGGAGTGACGCGCTTCGATGCTCGAACTTTTGCCTGGAGTCCAATCAGGGTGACTCGTTGGACCACGCCACCATGGATTATGTGAATGCGGCGATTGCCTGCCTGGAACTGGGCGACCAGAACGCCTATTTGCGCCTGCGTCAAGAAATGACGTCACGCTTCAAAGACCCGGACGAAAAGACTGCTGAAAGGGTCTTACAAGTTAGTGTAATGCGAACTTTCGATGATCAGACCGCCGCACGGTTGGAAACATTGACTGCCGTGTTGCGTCGCGCATTGCTAAAGCAACCGACCCGAAACCACACCGAGTATTCTCAAAGGCTGGCCCTCTATGAGTACAGGCGCGGCAACTATTTGGATGCAATGGATTCCGCTCGCCGCAGTGTGGCAAACGTGCGTGCCGTGGCCCTGCCAAATGCCATGGAGTGCGTCATCTCGGCCATGTCTCTGCAACAAATTGGAAACCGTTCAGCGGCGCAGTTGGAGTTAGAGCGCGCGAAGAATCTGATTGAGACGGGTTTCGATCTCGAATTTGATATGTGGCATTGGCGTCAGTGGGTTTTCGTGCGTCTCCTTCTCCAGGAGGCCCGCGACTTGATGCCGCAACCGCCGCCTGGCGAACGCGGCTCTGCTCCGCAGTAGAGCAAGAGCCTGGTTGTTCCGCAACATCAGTGAGCAGATATGAGGATCTTCGAACCCTGTCATAAGGTGAGCGCCGAAATTTTTTCATTTATTGTGGCGCAACTGAACTGCGTTTGTCGCATAAGAGGGAAATGGACAAATGAGTGCCGGGGTTCCTCGCGAAAAAGCGTTGTTTTGTGAGGCGCTGGAAATAGCTGATCCAGAGCAACGCCGTCTGTTCCTCGCGCAGGCTTGCGGCGCGGACAACGCGCTCCGCGAACAGGTCGAGGCCTTGCTGGCGCTTTCTGCTGACGATTTCTTCGGTGATTGTGGCCGTGCGTTGGAGCAAGCAGCCGCTGATGTTGACCCTGCCGAACAGCTTTTAGCGGACGAGTTCCCGGAGAGCAGACGCATCGGAGCGTACAAGCTACTTCAGAAGCTTGGGGAAGGAGGGGGCGGAGTGGTCTATATGGCGGAGCAGGAACAGCCGATTCGCCGCCGAGTGGCGCTGAAGATTATCAAGCTCGGGATGGACACCAAATCAGTGATCGCCCGGTTCGAGGCGGAGCGCCAGGCACTTGCTTTGATGGATCATCCCAACATCGCGCGAGTTCTGGATGCCGGAGCCACCGAAACCGGCCGGCCTTATTTCGTCATGGAGGTGGTTTATGGAGTCAAAATCACCGATTACTGTGACCAGAACCGCGTGAGCATGCGGGAGCGGCTGGAGTTGTTCATCCAGGTATGCAATGCGGTCCAGCACGCGCACCAAAAGGGAATCATCCATCGCGACCTCAAGCCATCCAACATCCTGGTGACGATGCATGATGGTGTGCCCGTGCCCAAAGTGATCGATTTTGGTATCGCCAAGGCGACCGAGCAACGCCTGACCGACAAGACGCTCTTTACCTCATACGCACAATTGATGGGTACTCCCGCTTACATGAGCCCCGAACAGATGGAACTGAGCGGGTTGAACCTCGACACCCGCAGCGACATTTACTCACTGGGTGTATTGCTTTACGAACTGCTCACCGGCCGGACCCCCTTTGACACGGCGGACTTATTAAAGGTTGGGGTGGACGAACTGAGACGAACCGTGCGTGAGCAGGAGCCGCTCAGCCCGTCGGCCAAACTCAAAACGCTGAACAACGAAGAACTGACCAAGACCGCCCGGAGGCTCCACGTCGAAGCGCCCCGGCTGGTGTCTCAACTCCGCGGTGATTTGGACTGGATTGTTTTGAAGTGCCTGGAGAAGGACCGCATCCGCCGTTACGCGACAGCCAATGGTCTGGCCGTGGACATCGAGCGCTTCTTGCATGAAGAAGCCGTGCTGGCCCGTCCGCCGAGCCAGTTGTATCGGCTGCAAAAGCTCGTGCGCAGAAATCGCATTGCGGTGCTGGCCGGAGCCACGGCGGTCGCGGCTTTGTTCCTGGGCAGCATTATTTCAACTTGGCTCTTCATTAAGGAACGCGAGGCCTTACGGAGCGTGGAAACCGCCCGCGCCAAAGAAATGCAACTGCGGCGCGAGGCTGAGTCACGCGAAAAAGTTGCTCGGGCCGCATTATTGGCGTCGCTGGAGAAGTATGAGGAGGCCGACCGGCTGATGGGCGAGACCCCAGCGGAAGAGCCATCACTGGAGGCTGAAACACTGATACGCAGGCTCGGAGAGTGGCACGTCGTAAATGGCCGGTGGCAGAAGGCGACCGAGCGCTTCGGAATATTGGATAAGGTGAACCGCCTTAACAATTTGGACGGCACTACCATGGATTACTTGAGGTTGGGTCCCGCGTTGATTGAATCCGGCGATCTGAGCGGCTACGAGCGCTTCCGTCACGACATTGTTGCTCGATTCGCCGGGAGAGATACTCTCTTTGCCAGCCGCATCCTCAAAGCCAGTCTTCTGCTGCCGGCTGATCAAAAGCTCATGCAGGACCTTGAACAGCAGGGGCAGGTCGCGGAAAAGAACGTCAAGGCGATGGATCAAAGCGGTAACCCCGCCGTCGCGTATCAAGGCGGGTGGGATTCGATATCGCTCGCGCTGCTGGAATATCGGCGAGGGAACCATGAGAAGGCGACCAACTGGTGCTTCCACTCCCTGGCCTATCCCCTGTCGCTTCCGCATCGGAATGCGATGGCGGAGGTGATTCTCGCCATGTGTTACCTGCAGATAAATCAAAAGTCGAAGGCGCTTTCGGCTTGGAACACGGGCTTGCAACTCATCCAGAACAGCTTCCAGCGCGGACTTCTCGAGGGAAACAACGCAGAAGGATTTTGGTTCGACTGGATCATTGCGCGCATCCTTTCGCGCGAGTGTCAGGCGCTCCTTGCTGCATCGCGAGACTCTGTCGACCCACCTTCCGAGGCCCTTTAGCGAACCCATCCGTCTTTGAACACGCGAAGCCGCCTGATAGGCGAGGCTCCGTTGTTCTGTCGTCGCGAGCAGCAGCCGCATATCTGGCGCACTTCTGTAAGAATTGGCGCACGCGCAAAGGAAACGGCGCATTATCGAGTGCGGCAACGAAAGATGCGCGCAGACACTGGATTGAAAAGCTAAATGAAAGAATTGAGAGCGATATGCAAAACCAACTTGCTGAATTTAAACTCGGTCGCATCGTACTCCACTTGCTCTGCTTCTGTCAGGACAAGAATTTTGCCTGGCACTGGCGCGGCATCGTTCGTGAGCTTTTACAAGGAGCGTTGTTCGTCTCGCCTACCTCAAAATACGATGCGACCGAGAGTTGCTTTGAGAATGAAACTGAAATCGACACGTGCGAACGGTCAGAGGGCAACAACGTCATTCTAGCCGAACTCAGACCTTTTTCCCATTAACTGTATGCACACAGAACTGATTTTCGCAGTTATCGTCCTTAGTTTCCTATGCGCGCTCTGCTGGTACGACAAGCCAGCGCCGAAGTGATCAACGGATTCAACACCAGCATCGAAATGATAAAACAACGCAACAACTCCACGACCGCACCCGCCGAGAGGCCAAGTCAAATCGAGATCGCCTTTGCTGAACCAGAACCCACGCTGCGGATTCGCCTGCTCGTTACTAACGCCTCTGCTACGCGTGGCGGTGCCGGACAGATGACCTTAAATGACTGGCGTGAGGTGGAAAAGGAGCTGACGCAAACGTTCGCCGATGGCTTCCGCGTGCGCCGACGTTGGTGCGCTGTTCCTCGCAGGCTCGCAGCCAGGGCGCGCGAGCAACGCCGTGACACGGGTCCAACTTCCACGCGCGAATAATCGTATGGAACGCTCCTGATACTTTCCGTCGTCGTGCTGGGTTTGGCTTCGTTCCTCAAGCGAAAACTCTGTGCGTTTGCCCGGCACGACGACCACGCTTTGAAATCGGGGAAACAACACGAAGGACCCCATGCCTTCCGTTCTTTGCAATAACCCCAACGAGAAAATATGAAAATGAGAATCCCACTTATTACCGTCGTGCTGCTCGTGTCTTTGCATGCGCCCCAAACGTTCGGCCAACTGCAACCCCCTCTGGTCGGTTCGACTCTCGGGCAGAGCCTGCGCAACGCCGCCGCGCTTACCTACAACGAGTCGGCCCAAATGCGCATGTTTGTGGACCATTGGAGCGGCCGGGCTCGCTCGGGCGTCTACACCGACCTGAATTTCCAGCACGACTATGCCAACGCTCTCGGACGCTTCGCTACCTTACGGACGCAGTTCAATTACGTGGCTGAGCTCGCCCTGCAGTTGGGCCGACCCAGAGCGGACAACGCCGTCGCTGAATTGGACGCGGGGCTCGCGAAGATTCTCGAGTTGTTCGACTTCCTCCGGGATGAATACAACGCTGGGACCGTCGACCGGGCGAACCTCCTCCGCGCCACGGCGGCCCTTCAAAAGGCTCTCCGCGAATGGGAGCGCGAACTTAGAACGAACGGCTCGCGTCTCGGCGTTCTCTGGTGACAATCGCCGACCCGCTCCGGGCAACCATCAATGAAACGGCTTATAAGCCGCCGGTGAACTCTTATGGACTCCTCACCGACGGAGAGCTTCCAAGGTTCGCCAAAAAACAGGTCCCGCAACCGCTTCACTTGGAACCAGCGGTGTTCTGCAGTCGAACGAATCACGATGGTCCGCGCTCCGGCTTTTTCAGGCCCCACTTATCCATCCGTGAAAGCAAGGTAGTGGGCTTTACGCCTAAGAGTTCGGCTGCGCCATCGCGTCCGCCAATTTTCCAATTGGCTGCTTCCAAGACCAACAACAGGTTGTCACGTTCGAAGCGTTCAAGCTCAGCTTCGGTGAGGAATTTGGCCGGCGTCACACTTGCTGTCGACGGACCCGGATGATCGGAAGGTGCAGCCTGGGCCGCGATCGCCAAATCAAACTCCAAAACCCCGCCTCGAGCCAGAATGATGGCGCGCTCAATCACGTTGCGCAGTTCGCGGACATTACCCGGCCAGGTGTAGCTCTGGAGTTTTATCACCGCCGCCCGGGTCAGCCGGGGTTTAGCACACTTCAATTCCCTGGTGGAGAGATCGACAAAATGTTTAGCCAGCAACGGGATGTCGTCCATGCGCTCGCGCAGCGGCGGAACTTGAATTGGAAACACGTTTAGCCGGTAGTAGAGGTCTTCGCGGAAGCGGCCCGCGGCTGTCTCTTTCTTCAAATCGCGATTGGTCGCGGCGACAACACGCACATTGGCCCGGCGTGTGCGGTCATCACCCACGCGTTCGTAGCGTTTCTCCTGAAGAATGCGCAGCAGCTTGTTCTGGATGTCCAACGGAATTTCCCCCACTTCGTCCAGGAAAATGGTTCCGCCCTCCGCCGTCTCAAAGCGTCCGGCGCGATCCTTCACGGCTCCCGTGAAAGAGCCTCTCACATGGCCAAAAAACTCGCTTTCGAAAAGCTCCCGTGGAATGGAAGCGCAGTTGACGCGAACCAAAGGACCGTCTTTGCGCGCGCTACGGCGATGAATTTCGTGAGCGACCAATTCTTTTCCCGTACCCGTCTCGCCCAGGATGAGCACCGAAGCTTCCGTGGGAGCGACGACATCGATCTGGCCGACGATGTGTTTTAACGCCGCACTTTGGCCAACCAGGTCGCCGAAGGCCTTGGCCTCCACCACCGCCTCCTGCAAATAAGTATTTTGCAGTTCCAGTTGCGCTTTGAGCTGCTTGATTTCGTCGAAGGCGCGAGCGTTGGCGATGGCGGCTCCGACATGATCCGCAAAGACCTGTCCCCAAGGCGTGAATGTCTCCGGTATGTATTCGCGAGCAAAGCCCACGGCCGCTCCCAACACGTCTCCTTTGAACTCGATCGGGCGGATACCGCATTCAAGGATGCTCTCTTCTCGCAACCACTCAAATCCGGCGGGGGCAGCCGGCTGCTTGCTCTGGCTTCGTATCAGTTTCAACTGACCGCTGGCCACCGCCTCTCCAAGCGGGCCGAAGTTCAGCGGCATGCGGGCATTGAGATCCTCGTACGGCTGCGGCTCCTTTCCGGGATCCGGAAGCGATCTGCCTCTCCCTGCGACCAGGTGCAGGCAGCGGGACTGATCAGGACATTGGGGGCGATACTTGCAGGTCGGGCACAGGTCGCCTTTTTCGATCAACCAGACCTGGGCAAAAACAAACTCCGTGCTCTCCACCGCATACTCGACGATTTTCTTCAGGATCGGTTCGACCGAATGCTCTCGCGCAATCTCAAGGAGCAACTGCACTCCCGAATGCGTATCGAACCGATTGTCGCTGGTCGCTGCCATAGCAAAGCCATACTGGCATAACCAGATGAAATTCAAAGCTCAAGCGCGAGTCGCGGGAAACTCGATGCCGCTCGATTACCACGCGAAACTGCATGCAGCGGAGTTGTGTAAGTCTTACTCCTCCAACGTGCAGCTCGAGTTTAAGATCAAAACCGCCGTAAGAACGATCGCCAGACTTAGGATTGCATCTATCATAAGTGTTCCTTCCATCATAACTGTTCCTTCGATCCTGACAGATGCTTGGGGCGTGCCACACGGGCTGCAGCCTACTGGATGCTTGATCCACAAGGACTTCCGTTGCTTGTTTGCATCGGAGCCGAGCTGCGATTTTTTGAACACACGAAAAATCGCATCGGCTTTCGGGAAGCTGCGAAGTCCGGAAGCCACATTAGTGGCGCACTTACGATGGAAACGGCGCATTACCGAACGTGGGCAACCGGAAAATAGATTCGATGAGGAACTAATGAAACCATTTCAGACGCACATTCTGCACATTGGCAGGCCGAAGCTTCTACTGAGTTTAAATGCTGTTCTTCTGATAACCGGATTGGCTCCAGCCTCCCAATCGGACTCGCGCGAACGCGACCGGCTGGCCTTGAAGAAGGTAACCAACGACATGATTGAGGCATTCGATAAACGGGACGCGGCGGCGATAGCGGCCCATTGGATCGATGAAGGCGAGTTCATTCACAACGATGATGAGCCGATCCGCGGCCAAGCCAGGATCGAGAGAGGTTACGTGGAGTTTTTCAAGACTCTCAACGGCCACCCGAAGCTGCAGATCCAATCGGATGTCCTCCGCTTTCCGTCCGCGGACATGGCCGTAAGCGAAACGACCCTGCGATTAGAGGACGAAGAAGGTGAAGTTGTGGCGTCCGGCCGTCAAAACACCATCCTGGTTCGCGAAGGTGGCCAGTGGAAGATAGCGATCGTGCGCGAATGGGATCGCGACACGGCCTTGGACGTAAACCTGAGCGAACTCGAGTGGCTCATTGGCAGTTGGAATGCAACCACGAAGGAGCGGGAGGTGACAATCACCTACAAGTGGGACGAGAACCGGACGTTCCTTCGCGGGGAGTTCATCGTCAAGAAGGGGCCCAAAGTGATCGAGTCCGGGACGCAGATAATCGGCAAGGACAATGTGAAAGGCGTTATTCGTTCATGGGTCTTCCAGTCCGATGGTGGGTTTGGTGACGAAATCTGGGCTCGCGAAGGCAGGAGCTGGAGTGTCGAGGTCCATGGGGTCGGGGCCGATGGCAAGGTACTGAGAGGCACAAACATCTATATCCATGTGGATCCTGACGCTTTTACCTGGCAGGCCGTAGGCCAGACCTTCGACGGTGTGTCAATACCTGGCACGGAGCCGATCAAGGTCACGAGACAGACGTCGGCGAAATAGCCGGGCACTGTGCGACCCGCGGGCCCTCCAGGTTTGTGCTCATGAAAATGCCGAGACATGCCACGATTATCAGAAGACCCCTAGTCGCTTTTGCGGCGGCCTTTATGCTGTGGGCCGGGAGCAGTGACCAAGGGTCGGCACTGCCTCTGCGTCCCGCCCCGCCACCGCGGCCACGAGGTGGCCGCCCGCCACAACCAGTTATGGGCCCTATTGGTGGGTCCGAAAGACCGGGGGATCCGAGCGCGCCTGGTAGCATCGGCGGACCGGTCCGTCCGCCCGGCGGAATAGGCACGCCGCCAAGTCGGCCGAGCGGAACATTCGTAACGGGCGGCTACAATACCGCGGGCGGCGGCCCAGTGCGCCCAGCCGGAGGGCCGCGTTCAGTGAGGGGCCCCAGCGGGCCTACGTATGCCAGAGGTCCCATCAGCGCCCCGATGAGGCCCGAGGCCATCGGCCCCGCCGACGGACGGGCGCCCGGGATTGGCGGCCTCAGTTCGCTTGCCAAATCCGCCGCCATCGCGAGAAGTCCCTCCACGTTTCCGTTGAGCCCTCAATCATTGGCTACTCAGGGCAATCGGGTAAGGCAAAACTTCAACCACTACGACTGTTTCCGCGGCAACTGGTGGGATCGCCATGCAGGTGCCTGGCTGGCGGCGAGGTGGGCCGCTGTAGCATCATCAACCTATTGGACCCCTGGCTGGTACTACTGTTATAGCTACTGTGGCTACTCGTTCGAGCCGTACTACTACGACTACGGCTCAAGTGTTATCTATGAACGCGACTACGTTTATATCAATGGCGATGCAGTTGCCACGCAGGACCAATACGCAGACCAAGCGATGACCATCGCCGAGACAGGCAAGCGAGCTGAGGCGACCGACGACCAGGAATGGCTTCCGCTGGGCGTTTTTGCCATGATCCAAGGCGATCAAGGAACTGGAAATTTCCTCTTTCAGTTGGCTGTCAATAGATCGGGCGTGCTCCGTGGCAACTACTATAACGCGCTAAGTGACACCACCGTGCGTGTTTGCGGATCCGTGGATCAGAAAAGCCAGCGCGCAGCATGGACTCTCGCCGACCGCAAGGAGCCTGTATTCGAAGCAGGCTTCGCCAACTTGACCAGGTCGCAAACCACGATGCTGGCGCATTATGGCGGGGGGCGAACGCAACAGTGGACCTTGGTTCGAATCGAACCGTCCGCGAGCCAAAGTCGCCCGGGGCGGAAGGCTGATTTCGCCGATTCGGATCGGTGATTGATGCATTTTTCGAATCCACCAAAACTCGGATGGTTTCGCGGCGAAATTGCAGTGCGATAAACCGCATATCTGGCGTGTCTGCAACGGAAACGACGCATTACCCAACGTGACACAGAAGATGTATGCGCTTTTAACGCGATGGGCGTTCTAGGAATCAGGATCCGAGCGGTCACGCCAGAAGATGAACCAGTTTAGTTCAAACGAAACTGCCGTCGATGAGGTTGGACTGTGGTCCCGCCCGCGCGTCCGGGGTCTCGCATTGGCAGGGTTGGCTGCGGTTGGCACCTATTTATGCTACCGTCTGGCCCAGCCTTGTATTCCATCGCTGGTCTGGGCCGGTGCGCTGGCCCTGGTCTTCAACCCACTACACCGATACGTTGAATCAAAAGTGAGAAGCGCCAACATGGCCGCCGCCTTCTCTCTCCTCCTCATCGGATTACTTGTCGTCGTACCCGCCACGTGGTTTGCCCAGAAGCTGGCCGAACAAGCCACTTTGGTCCCGGAAACGATCCAAAAACAAATCGCAGCCGGCAAATGGCAAATCTCCGCCGATGAACATCCGCACCTGGCTCGCATTTTAGCTTTGGTCCAGGAACAGATTAGTTCGTCGGAAAACTCCTCAGTGGCCATCCCCTGGCTCAAGACAGTATTCTCCAGACTCATCAAGGAATCAGCTCTGGCAGCCATTCAAGTCTGCCTGACTTTATATTTTTTGTTCTATTTTTTGCGCGATCGAGTTCGAGTGTTGAAGGACATCCGCTCAATCCTGCCCCTGACGGAGAGAGAAACCGACACTCTCTTTTGCCGGGTCAATGACACGATTCATGCGACCCTCTACGGCATGGTCGCTCTCTGCGCCCTGCAAGGGCTGCTTGGCGGGCTCATGTTTTGGTGGCTCGGGGTTCCTTCACCATGGTTCTGGGCGCTGGTGGCCGCCCTGTTTGCTTTCGTGCCTGTAATTGACGCGGTTGTCCTTTGGCTTCCCGCAGCAGTGTATCTCGGCTTGGAGGGCAGGTGGGGAGGAGCTCTCGGCGTGGCTGCCTTGGGCAGTCTGTTGGTTCGAGCGCTCGAGAACTTCCTTTATCCCGTCCTTGTCAAAGACCGGCTCAGG
>Ga0075418_10004692_pt1 | contig 15536 bp, 13 predicted proteins | sample SoiMetdeltSBSDD2_FD_81776 | JGI IMG/M metagenome (GOLD analysis project Ga0075418, IMG submission 81776) | Bulk soil microbial communities from a Populus tree surrounding site in Tennessee, USA - Soil MetaG P. deltoides SBSDD2 | ecosystem: Environmental > Terrestrial > Soil > Tree plantation...
CAATAACCCGGCGGAGATAAGAAGGGCTACCGAAAGCCCGACTTCCACGGTAACCAGAAAGCTCCTGACACGCTGGCGAGCTTTGCCGCCAGTAACCGATCGACCGCCCTCCTTGAGCATCTCGTTCAGATTGGTGCGCGCCGCGTGAATCGCAGGCGCCAGTCCAAAAAGCACTCCGGTCACCCGCGAAATCAACACCGAGAAGCCGAGTACCCGTCTATCCATCGAGAGCTCGTCAAGGCGAGGCACATCGCCCGGGTTCATCGCCGTGAGCGCCTTCATCGCCAGCCAGGCGACCCCCAATCCGGCGACTCCGGAAATCATCGCAAGCGACAAAGCCTCAACCAGCAACTGAGAAGCAATTCTCCGGCGGGAAGCACCAAGCGCGATCCGTATCGAGATCTCCTTCTGCCTTGCAGTCGCTCTGGCAAGCATAAGATTCGCAACATTGGTGCAAGCGATCAGCAGAACAACACCAACTGCGCCCAGAAACAAAAGCAGCGAACGCCTTATCTGCTCCGGAATCATCCAGTCATAAAAGCTCTGCGCAACGACGCTCCATCCCTTGTTGCTCTCGGGAAATTGATCGGCGAGTTGCGCGGCGAGTGTGTTCATATCGGCAAGCGCTTGCTCCCTGGATACGCCCTGTTTGAGTTTGCCGATGACCAGCAGGCGATGATCGCTCCGGGATCGCTGGGGATCGGGCGCCAGCGGCACCAGCAGCTCGTAATTGCTATCGGTCACCCAGGCGAACGATTCTGGTAAGACACCCACAATTGTAAACGCGTTATCGTTCACCGTAAGTGTCTTGCCCAGGACGTCAGGGTCTCCACCAAAGCGTCGCTGCCAGGAACCGTGAGTAAGGATAACAACCCGCGAATTGCCGCCCGGCCTGTCTTCTTCCGGCAGGAAGTTGCGACCTATCAACGGAGATGTTCCGAGCACCTCAAGAAAGCCTACGGTTACCGCCGAGCCGCGCACGACTTCGATTTGGCCGGGCGTTCCGATGTTCGCGCTGACACCCGAGGTCGCGGCGATCGCCTCAAAAGTCTGGTTCCGGTCACGCCAATCGAGAAAGTTTGGATGTGATACGCTAAACGTCGGCCAGCCGCGTTCGGGATTGCTTTCGTTGAGACGAACGAGGCGGTCGGGATCGCCGAACGGAAGAGACCGCAACATTACCGCATTGACCACGCTGAAGATTGCGGTGTTTGCCCCTATCCCTACTGCAAGCGTCAGAACAACCACCGCGGAAAACCCGGGGTTCTTTCGAATAAGTCGAAGACCGTAGCGCATATCTTGCCAGAGGCTTCCAAGCATATTGTTTCTCCTTGCTCCCAACGCAATTGGTTCCGCCCCAAATTTCCGTTCGATTCGATTGAGTTCCCGCACCAGCAGCTGCCCATCATTCAATTCCGCTCGAGCAGCACGCTCCGCCTCGTCACGAGTGACGCCGCGCGCCAACATCTCCTGGTAGCGGTCTTCGAGATGCCCGGCCAACTCCTCGACGATTTCATATTCGCGCGAGGGCGTGAGTTTCAGGCTCTCCAGCCGTTTCCTGATGTCCGACTTCCACTCAGGCACGTTCGGCCCCCGTAATGCGATTGATCGCGGCGACGAATTCTTCCCAACCGCTGCGTTGCGCGGCCAACACCTTGCGGCCGTCACGGGTGAGCTTGTAGTAGCGCCGCCGCCGCTGACCGGCCTTTTCGACCCAGCGTCCCTGGATCCACCCGCGCTTCTCAAGCCGATAAAGAAGCGGATAGAGAGAAGCGACGTTGAATTTGAGCACACCATCGGAACGAGCTTCGATTAGCTTGCTGATTTCGTAACCGTGTCTGGGTCTTGTTTCTACTAGCGACAGGATCAACAGCTCAGCGCTGCCCTTCTTTAGCTCTCGGTCGAGCACTGCGTTCATATATGACATAGCCACATATTACTCAGGAGCATATGGGCTGTCAAAACAATTCGTAATAACCACCTCTGAGTGGGAGTCCGGCCTTGAAAAACCGCCAATGTATCGACATTCTTACTGCTCCTGACTCTCAAACCCAGAAGATTGGACGGAAGGGACAATGAAGAAAACAGACCGAAAGCGCACACCCGGGCTGACGAATGTCGATCGGCGAACTTTCGTGAAGCTGCTACCCGCCGCCGGAGTAGCCGGCTTGACGGCCGCTCATCTCGATCTCCCGCTTGCCGATGCTCAACAACCGCAAGCTGCCCAAGCTCCCCAACGGGTCACAAAAGAAATGCTGCACGCCGCCGAGCAGTTGATCGGACTCGAGCTGAACGACGCTCAGGAGACTATGGCATTGAGGGGTGTGAATCAGAATCTCAACACCTATGAGTCACTGCGAAAGATCGATGTGCCGCTCGATACCGAACCCGCAACAACTTTTCACCCGGCCCCTCCCGGCAAGAAGTTCGATTGGAAACCGGTAAAATTCAAACTGACCAAGCAAGAGATTCCTAAATACAACTCAATCGAGGAAGTTGCGTTCTTCACTGCAACGCAACTCGCGGAGCTTGTGCGAGCTCGACAGGTTTCGTCCGTAGATCTGACGAAGATGTATCTCGCGCGATTGAAGCGCTACGGTCCGAAGCTGCTGTGCGTGGTCACCCTGACGGAAGATCTCGCCCTGAAACAGGCTGCTGAAGCCGATCGTGAGATCAAAGCCGGCAAGTATCGCGGCCCGCTTCACGGTATTCCCTGCGGAATCAAAGACCTGTTTGCGACAAAAGGCATCAAGACAACCTGGGGCGCCGAGCCTTTTCGAGACCAGATGATCGATTACGATGCGACGGTAGTCGAGCGGCTTCGCAACGCGGGCGCGGTGCTGGTAGCTAAGCTCTCTATGGGAGCGCTTGCGCAAGGCGGGCGTTGGTTTGAGGGCATGACCCGCAACCCGTGGCAGGTGGACGAGACCCAACAGGGGTCGAGCGGCTCGTCTGCCGGGCCTGCCTCCGCGACCGCGGCTGGACTCGTTGGTTTTTCAATCGGGACTGAAACGCTCGGATCGATCGTATCGCCGGCGGTGCGCTGTGGTTGTGTCGGACTCAGACCGACTTACGGACGCGTGAGTCGTTACGGCGCGATGGGATTGAGCTGGACGATGGATAAGATCGGCCCGATCTGCCGTGGAGTCGAGGACTGCGCCGCGACGCTGTCGGCGATTTACGGTCCCGATCAGCGGGACACAACAGTCGGCGACGCGCCTTTCAACTGGGTGCCGGAGATTCCTCTCGCGAAAATGCGTATCGGATATCTGAAGGCCGAATTCGACGGGATTCAAAACGAAAAGCAAAAGATCATGTACAAAGAAGCGCTCGACGTGCTGAAGGCAGCGGGCGCTAACCTCGAGCCGATGGAGCTGCCAAAGTTCTCCACCGGATCCCTGCGAATTATTCTCGCTGCCGAAGCTGCCGCAGCCTTCGATGACATCACCCGCGACGGGCGGGTCAACCAACTCTCGGGACAGACGCCGGGCGATTGGCCCAACAGCTTCCGAACAGCGCGGTTTATTACAGCAGTCGAATACATTCGCGCTCAGCGAGCCAGAACCTTGCTGATACACGAGATGGACAATCTGATGTCAAAGTGGGATGTGTTTGTGACAACGGCGCCGGGAAGCAGCCTGCTAGTGACAAATCTCACGGGTCATCCACAGGTATGCGTGCCGTGTGGATTTATCGACGGGCTGCCGCGCTCGATTATGTTCACCGGCGGTTTGTATGACGAAGGATCACCGATGAGAGTAGCTCTGGCGTACGAGCGCGCAACTAAGTGGCACACGATGCACCCGAAGATGGATTCGGTGTAGTGCTGTGGAGAGCGCTCGCCCTTAACTCACCAGCCTGGCGTTGAGCTTGATCTCGGTTCCGGCTAACGCTTTCGATACCGGGCAGTTCTTCTTGGCGCCCTCGGCGTGTTCGAGAAACGTCTTCTCGTCAACACCGGGAACATCAGCGGTCGTGTCCAACTCGATAAGCGTGATCGCAAAACCGCCCTCAACTTGGCCCAGGTGAACTTTGGCGGTAGTCGCAATCCGCTTTGGCGAAATACCCGCCTTCGACAACCCGGCCGCGAGCGCCATCGAAAAACAGCCCGCGTGGGCCGCACCGATCAATTCTTCGGGATTGGTGCCCGTGCCTTCCTCAAACCGCGATGCGAACGAATAAGGCCCTTCGAACGCGCCGCTCCCCAGTTTGACTGTGCCCTTGCCTTCTCGTAGCGTGCCTTCCCAAACCGCACTCCCGTTTCGTGTTGCCATTGTCCATTCTCCTGATAAGCAGTTTCACCGGCGTCCACGGCAATTACTGAATCTTCAACTTGACTGAGTAAATCACAAAACGGCGAACGCCGCCAAATTGTCCCACAAAGCATCCTTTGGAGTGCGCCGCCCTGCTTCGCATTCAACACCCTTCGCATGCGCGGCGGCGCTTTTGTGGTGTGGCACAAAGTCTCCAGTAAGCACTTGAGCGTCGCGCGCCCGCCGTGCCGCGCACCGAGTTTCCAACCCTCGGCACCACACTACAAAAGCGCCGCCGCAAAATGCGAGAGTCGGTGAATGCGGAAGAGGCGGCGCACTCCAAATGTGTGTCGAAGTCGCACTGGGCCTTTGCTTCCAACGGATTGGCGGAAACTGACTCGCCGAGCGACTAAACCCATAGAAGCAAAATTCAAACAGGAGGAACGAAGATGGAGATCAATGTTTCCTGGTATCAAGTCAGTGACATGAACGCGGCAAAGAAGTTTTACGGTGAAGTGTTGGGTCTGAACAAGACGTTCGAGATCGACGGGTGGTGCGAGTTCAGCCACGCGGAGGGCGCGGCCTCAATCGGGCTCAATCAACTGCGTGACGGAGACGACGAACGCGGCGCTACCGTAGTGCTTCGAGTTGACGATCTGGCGCAAGTGCAAAAGGAGCTCAGCGCCAAAGGCGTCAAGTTCGAAGGCGAGCTTCACGAAGTACCCGGAGTCGTACGCCTGGCGACCTTTCGAGACCCCTCGGGCAATCGATTGCAGCTTTGCCAGGTTCTCATCGCACAGTAGCGACGATCCTTGGTTTGATAGACCACGGATTAGGCGGATGGGACTGGTCTGCGCGGATCTGATCTGTGAGAATCCGTCTAACCCGCCCAATCCGTGGTCAATTCATTGGGCTTTGCAATAACGAGAGGAACCATGTTTCCGCAGATTTCAATCGAGCATGAAGCCAACCTGGTTGAACGTGCCCGCGGCGGGGATGAAGTTGCGTTCACCGAACTGGTAGAGCCCCTTCGCCGGCCCCTGTTTGCTTATGTCTATCGCATGGTCACGCTCCGGCAGGACGCTGAGGATCTGTTGCAAGAGGTGCTGGTTCGAGTGTTGCAGAGCCTGCCCGGCTTTCGCGGCGAAGCGCGATTCAAAACGTGGCTCTTTGGCATCGCAACCCACGTGTGCATGGACCACCTCAGATCGAAAAAGCGATGGCGTGCCGAAGCTCAACTCTACGGGCAGTACGAAACTGAAGCCGACGAGAACGAAATCGCGAAGCTTGATTCATTGTTGCACTCGCCCGACTTCGTGTTCGAGATGCGCGAGCACATCGCATTCTGCTTTTCGTGCATAAGCCGCACACTCGAGCCCGACGAGCAGGCATCGATCATGCTTCGCGAGGTGTTGGGATTTTCGAATCAGGAGTCGGCGGCGATGCTTGAAGTCTCCGAACCGGTGTTTCGACATCGTCTGTCATCGGCGCGGGCAAAAATGATCGGGAGCTACGAGGGCCTTTGCCAGCTTATAAACAAAACCGGAGTTTGCTGGCAATGCAAAGGGCTTCAGGAATTCGCGGGTCCCGGGCACCACGGCAACGAGTTGGTCCAGATCGAAGTGGCGCCTGGCGTCGAAGTTACACCGGATAGCTTGTTTGACGGCCGATTGAAGATTGTGCGCGAGACCGGCTTCCCGGAAAGCAAAACACGAAAGATGCACGATCTGTTTTTCGAAGGTCTGACTAATCGCGAAGAGAATCGGTCTTAGCCGGATTCAGGACGTTCAGCTCTCTCTGACCGCGACGATCCTAATGCGCCTGTAATCGGCGAACCAGGTTCCGTCTCGAAAGAGCGCCGGCCGCAAAGCGTCCTCGACCTGCGCGATCACCGGTTCCCGTTTGCCCTCTGGAAGAGATTCAATGACGTTGTCGGCAAACGTCAACAGCCAGTTCCGCAAACCCTTGTCGCCCTCATCCAGTTTCGTCGGCCGATCGAAGTGCGTCGCAAACGTCACCCTAAACCCCTGCGCTTCGAGCAGCGTCGCGTACTCTCCGATGGCCGGGTAGTAGCGAGCAAATGGCTCGGCGTTGATGGTCTCGTCGGCAGCCTCCACCGCGTCAGTGAGCGCGGTCCGAATAGCCCTAATATTCCCCTTGCCGCCGAACTCCGCCACAAACCGACCGCCTTCTTTGAGCGCCCCCCAGATCGATCGGGCTACCGCGCGCTGGTCCTTCATCCAGTGGATCGCGGCGTTCGAGAAGACCGCATCGAAGGGCTGCTCAAACCCAAACTCCATGGCATCGGCGATCTCAAACCGAAGACTCGGATAAAGTTTGCGCGCTCCTTCGATCATCGAAGGCGACTTGTCGAGTCCGACGACTTCAGCGCCGGCGGTCGCAATCTGGTTTGTCAGGTGACCCGTTCCGCAACCAAGGTCAAGGATTCGCTCGCCGGGCTGCGGCGACAGCAGTTCCACGACGCCACGTCCGTGCTTCCAGACAAACGCGTTCTTACCGTCGTACAGCTCGGTGTTCCATGTTTTCTCAGTCGATTTCGAATCTTCGCTCATTTCTGCCATCCATGTCTCCCAGCTATCGGCCCCAGGTATCTCAGCGTCTGATCACGCCGCGACGCCTCAGTCATTTCAAGGGGTCCGCTCCAGAAAGCTGACTATGTGATGCGCCAGCTCCTCACCCTTCTCTTCCTGTAAAAAGTGGCCCGCTCCTTCGATCACAATCTCTGGTTCCTTTGCAGCCGATGGAATCAGCTTACGGAAAAAGCGGTCGCCGCCGCGGGTAACGGGATCGCTGTCTGAAAACATCACCAATGCGGGCTTTGTCCAATTCGATAACGCATCGCGAGCCTCGCGCATATCGGCGGCGCCGGCCTGATCGGGCTCGATGGGAACGAGACTTGGAAACATCTGTGCGCCCGCTTTGTAAGTTGCATCTGGGAAGGGTGCGTCATATGCGGCCACGATCTCATCGGTTATCGAGTCGCGATCCACAGCGCTGCGCCGAACAATGGTTCCGCACGGCATATCGGGGGTGTTCATCGCATACGCACGCCACTTCATGAAGCCTTCGGTAGCTGGGACATCTCCAGTCGGAAGACCGGTGTTCATAATTACCAGCCTGGCAAAGCGATCGTCCATCTGGGTCGCCACTCGAAGCCCGATCAACCCGCCCCAGTCCTGAACTACGGCGGTTATGCTTCGAAGGTTCAGCTTCTCGATGAATGACGTAAGCGTGGCGCGATGCATTTCGTAGGTGTATTCGATTGGGTTCGAAAACTTGTCCGAGCGGCCGAATCCGATAAAGTCCATCGCGACGACTCGGTTTTGTCGGGCAAGGATAGGGATCATCTTGCGGTAGAGATACGCCCAGGTCGGTTCGCCGTGCAGACATAGGATGGGTTCCCCTTCGCCCTCGTCGAGATAGTGGACCCGCGCACCGCTGATTTCAACGTAGTGGGGTTCAAACGGAAAGTCGCGTAGGTTTGCGAATCGATCATCTGGAGTGCGAAGTAATGGCATCTAGAGCCTCCGTGTTGCATAGACTTTAGTCTGTGCAGTGAAGCTTGGACAATCGCGACTTTTAAATAGGCGAAATTTTCCAACACCCACAACTTCAGTTGTGGATTTTTTAGTTTCAACCTACGAGGGCCCAGGCCGATCCTCTTTCCGCTTCCTGGCGCTCGTCTTCCGCGCCGCCAATCGCGGCGCGATGGGCGGCGCGGGACCGGAGTTGAAAAGGGGCTGCAAGCGAGCCACGTAGGCTAAAACTAAATGACCCCCAACTGAAGTTGGGGGTGTTAGTAGAGTTTTCACACGTCTCGCAGTTGTTGGGTAGCATATAGACTTTAGTCTGTGCTACTGCCTACAATCCGCCGGTGCATTCGAGGACCTGACCCGACACATAATCCGATAGCGGCGAAGCGAAGAACAGAATCGCTCCCGCTGCTTCCTGAGGGGTGCCGGCGCGGCCCATCGGAATCATTGGTGTAGTTCGCTCCAATCGCTCGGACGGAATGCCGATCGCGATGTCAGCCTCGCCGCGGTGAATCGTCTCGCCTTTTTCTTTCGCCTGAGTGAGTCGCGTTTCGATGCGTCCGAATGCAACGCAATTTACTTGAATGTTGAACTGTCCCCACTCTTTGGCAAGCATCTTGGTCAAGCCGATCACTCCTGCTTTGCCGGATGAGTAGTTAGCCTGGCCCGGATTGCCTCGGGTGCCTGACGTCGAGCTGATGTTTACGATCTTTCGGGGAAGCGCCGAGCCTTGCTCGGCTTTCTCTCGTTTTGCAGCCTCGCGCAAAAATGTCGAAGCGGCGCGGATGATTCTAAACGGGGCTGTTAGGTGCACCGCCAGAATCGCGTCCCATTGTTCATCGGTCATCTTGTGAATCACCGCATCCCAGGTGTAGCCGGCGTTGTTGACGATGATGTCAATGCCTCCGAACTTCTCAATCGCCGCACTGACGATCAAATCTGGAAACGCGCGATCGGTGACATCTCCGGGCACGCTTATCGCCTGGCCGCCAGCCGCGGTAATAGCTCCCACAGCCTGTTCTGCAGGGACCGGATCGATATCGCTCAGAACGACGCGCGCGCCGTTTTGCGCAAAGAGTTCCGCCGCCGCGCGCCCAATCCCGCGGCCGGCGCCGGTGATGATTGCTGTTTTGGATTCAAGTAGTCCGCTCAAGATATCCTCCGTAGTAGTCCGTAGTCCGTAGTCCGTAGTCCGTAGTCCGTGTTACTTGAGAGCTACGGACTACTGACTACGGACCACGGACTAGGTTTTCACTTCTTGAATATCGCCTTCGGGATCATCGCATGCACGCCTTTGTTACCGTCGACAAGCTGAGTTATCTCAAGGTCCGCCGCGACGCTCGCCAACATGTAAGCATCGTCGCGTGTGAGATGCTTTTCCTTTACCAGGAAATCTATCATCTCGCGCAACGCGCCTTTTGTCGCTTCAGTCAGGTCTTCGTGAATACCCATTGTGATGAAGTGCGAAGGCGTTTCCGCGCGCGGCCATTTCAAACGCATGTCTTTTCGCACGATCAACTGAAGGCTCCCAATCAGCGATGTCTCAAGCGCTGTAATGCTCACCTCGCCGTTCCCCTGACCCGCATGCCCGTCGCCGGCAAGAAACAACGCCCCGCGCACGTGAATCGGAATGAACAACGTCGTACCCGCAACCAGTTCCTTGTTGTCGAGATTTCCGGCATGAATCCACGGAGGGGCGCTGCTTATCCGTCCCGAGACATCCGGCGGCGCCACACCCATGCTCCCAAAAAACGGTTTCAGAGGTATTTCGACACCATCCGAGAAACGGGCGATCATTCGCTTTTCGTCGAGCGGGATGATCTTCATCCGCGCATATGGAAAGTCTTCAGGGATAAACCCGCGGCCCGGACTAAAGGCATTGTACGCATACGGGATCGCGAGTTTCATCGACTTGATTCGGACTTCGAGCACGTCCCCAGGTTCGGCGCCTTCGATGAAGATCGGGCCCGTAAGAATGTGACCACCCGGCCCCTTGTTAGTAACTTCACGGGTGATGTCGCGAAGCGATTGTTCGACCTGTTCGGGAGGCACCCCGGCTGATTCGAGCCGCGATGGACTGGAAGTAATAAGCGTCTGAATTTCGACGGTATCGCCGGACTTGATTCGAAGGACCGGCGGAGTGCTCGCGTCGTAATACCCCCACGCGACGGTCTTCGGGGTTGGCTTGAGTTGGTGCTGGCCGAATGTTTCGATAGCAGTCAGGCAGAAGACAATAAGCAGCAGCGTTCGGGTTCGTATCATCGATGTTCTCCGGGCCTCGCGCAACGAGTAAGAAAAGCAACGCGAGTCTAGCACAGGGGCAATAAGGCGTAGAAGTCTCATCGATTGAGATTCTGTTGCCCTAGGGTCGCTGCTCGAATATTATTCCCGCGTTGTTGAGCTTTGCTAAGGGGTATTGAATGAAAGGAATTGTCCTGGCGGGCGGGCTTGGCACCAGACTGTCGCCGCTCACCCGCATCACTAACAAACACCTGCTGCCCGTGTTCGATCAGCCGATGGTCCACTATCCCATCCGCACGCTGATCGATGCCGGCATCAGCGACATCCTGATCGTGACCGGCGGCAACAGCGCCGGCGACTTCCTAAAACTGCTTCGTAACGGCGCGGAGTTTGGGCTCAACCGTCTGAACTACGCCTATCAGGAGGGCGAGGGCGGAATCGCGGCGGCGCTTGGGTTGGCGGAACACTTTGCCGACGGAGGTCCGGTGTGTGTTGTGCTTGGGGATAACATCCTGGAGAAAAGCATTGGGTCATTCATCAGGAAGTTTCGGCATCAGGGGACGGGGGCAAAGATACTGCTGAGCAAAGTAAATGACCCGCAACGCTTTGGCGTTCCGGTATTCGAGAACGACAGGGTAGTGCGAATCGAAGAAAAGCCGGAGGACCCGAAATCGCAATATGCGGTGATCGGCGTGTACATGTACGACAACCGAGTGTTCGACATTATAAAGACCTTGAAGCCCAGCGGACGAGGCGAGCTCGAGATCACCGACGTAAACAACGCTTATATCGAGTCCGGTGATTTGAGCTGGGACGTTATTGAAGGGTGGTGGACCGACGCCGGCACCTTCGATAGCTTGTTAAAGGCGTCGAATCTTGTCGCCGAACTGCGATCGAAATGAGAGGAGGGAGGTCAGAAGGCAGAAGTCACGGATTTATTGAAGAGCGTCGGCCTTATTTGGAGTGCGCCGCCTTTTTCGAATTGTGTGCCTCTTACATTTGCGGCGGCGCTTTGTCCGACTCGACCCGGGCTCTCCAATCTTTCAACGCTTTCTGCGGCTTCGCACCACACTACGAAAGCGCCGCCGCACATGCGAAAGTCACGCAATTCGTAAAAGGGCGGCGCACTCCAAATAAATCGGCGACCTCTGGTTGGCGATGCTATGAAAATCAGGCTATCATAAAGTTACTTCTGGCTCCGATTTGACAACCTGACTACCGGAGGTCGTTATGCCAAAGACCGTACGTGACATTACAGGAGATCGAAAAGAGGTCTACTGCATCTCGAACCAAACGACGGCGGCAGAGGCCGCGCGATACCTGAAGGAACGTGGCATCCGCGCAACGGGCGTTTGCAATCTGTCCGGTAAGATCGTCGGCGTCGTCTCTCAAAGCGACATATCCGACAAGGTCGTCGCCGAGAACTTTCGCCCTTCAGAAGTGAGCGTGCAGTCCATTGCAAGCACCAATCTGATCAAGGTGACTTCCGACACTGATATCGGAACTGCCCTGGAGGTTTTGCAGCGGAACGGGGTTTATCACCTGATCGTTGAGGATGCCAACGGCAAGTTTTTGGGAATGGTTTCGATGCGCGACTGCATTTCGATGAAAGGTGAGGAAGAAAAGGAGCGCGCCGAAATGTTAAAGGACTACGCGTTCCCAAGTTACTAAATTCGGTTTCTAGTAGTTTTGGTTTCTCGTTTCTGGTTTCTGGTTTGTGGTTTCTGGTTAAGAGCAAAACCTCTAAGGGAACTAAAACCTACAAACCAGAAACTACAAACCAGAAACCAGAAACCTTTATTATTCGTGCCTGAGCGCCGCGATCGGATCAAGGTTCGCCGCCTTTATCGCGGGCCACAGCCCAAACACTATTCCAACGGTCACCGATCCGAAGAACCCAAACATCGCCGCCCAAAGCGGTATCTTCATCATAAGAGCCGGCACCAGGGTCGACACCGTCCACGCCAGCAGCCACCCAAACACCAGCCCGGCTACTCCGCCGGCGCCTGTTAGCGTGACTGCTTCGGTCAAGAACTGCAACACGATGTCTGAGCGTTTAGCGCCAACCGCTTTGCGGATTCCGATTTCGCGGGTACGTTCGGTGACGGCCACCAGCATAATGTTCATCACACCTACTCCGCCGACCATGAACGCGATCGAAGAAATGATCAACATCACTCCAAATACCGCCCCGACTATATCGTCAAAAGTTGAGATGAACGAATCCGGTGTGCCTATCTCAAAGTCGTTGTCCTTATCGATCGAGACGTTGCGTCGCCGGCGCAGGACCTGCTCAATACCGGCAATGCCCTCCTTCATCTGACCTTCGCGCATCCGCACGATGATAAAGTGGTCGTCCTTCGATGGGAACATTTTGTGAAAGGTCCAGTAGGGGATAAAGACGTCGTTGTCTTCCTGATTCTCCGAGCCGAACGGGCCCGCTTTTTGTTTCTTAACCGTGCCGACTATGGTGAAGTCCTGACCGCCGACGTTTACCGTTTTGCCAATCGGGTCTTCGGCTGGGAAAAGAGCCTCGACGACATTGAACGCAAGAACCGCCACATAAGCGCGGTGACGATTCTCGGCGTCGTTGAAGAAGCGCCCCTCGTCCACCGGCACGTTCATTACGAGTTCGGCGACCGGGTAAGTGCCGATCAATTGGGTTCGATTCATCGCGCGATCCCGATAACGAACCTCGGGTGGTGGGGACGGCACGTCACCGGGCATCGGAATATCATACGGGATCCCGGCATACACATATTCGACCGCCGGGACTTCTCGTTCAATCGCGAATGCGTCTTCGAGCGACAACGGCTTGCGGTTGAGGATCTCGGTCGAGGGCTTGCTGGTCATGATAAACGGGTAACGCCAGACATAAACATTGCGGGTGCCAAAGCTCTCGGCGTTATCCAGAACCGATTGACGAAAGCCGTTCAGAACCGCTGCCATCGCGATTATTACCAGGACGCCAATAAACACACCGAGAATAGTCAGCGCCGCGCGGAACTTATGCGCGACGAGGGTCTGCATCGCCAATGATGTGTTTTCTCGTATGCTTGAGAAATTCATTCCGCTCTCAAGGCCTCAATAGGATCCAGCTTTCCTGCCCGGCGCGCAGGATAAATGCCAAAAAACACTCCAATGATCGTCGCGAGGGTCAACGCAACAACCGGCGCCCACAATGGAAACGATGACGGCAGCGGGGTAAAGCTCGCCAGAAGCCACGAGATGCACCACGCAAAAATGATCCCGCCTATTCCACCCGCGCAACACAATACTACCGACTCGACCATGAACTGATTAACCACATCCTGCTGCCGCGCGCCGACCGCTTTTCGAATTCCGATTTCCTTGGTGCGCTCGACGACCGACACCAGCATTATGTTCATGATCACGATGCCGCCTACGACGAGCGAGATCCCAACCACGAACAGCGAGACCGAGAAGATTGTGGCTGTCAGCATCTCGAATAATTGGTTAACACCTTCAGAAGTAATCAATCCGAAATCATCTTCTTCGTGATAATCCAGATGATGCAGCGTTCGCATTGTCACGCGCGCCTGATCCTGGGCCGCCTGCATCTGTCCATCTCGGCCCCTGATCGATATATTCACAGTTCGCCGCGAGCCGTAAATCTTTTGAAACGTCGAAAGCGGAACTTTCGCGAAGTTGTCACGTGAAAAACCAAAAACCGATCCCTTCTTTTCCGCAACACCGATAACGTTATACGAATGATCGTCGATCTGAATCGCCTTCCCCAGAGGATCGACGCCCGGAAACAGCTTCTCAGCTACATCCGCACCGATAAACGCCACGAAACGCGAACGCTCCTCGTCCCACTCTTGAAGCGCCCTCCCGTTTTCCACGCCGAATCCTTCGATATCCACGATGTTTGGCGTGATCCCCGACATTTGTATCTGCTCGAGTGACTGCCTTCCGTGGCGGACATTCACCTGTCTGACCGACTCCACTCCGACCAGTTCACAGGCGCTGCAGGACCGTCTGATTGCCTCGGCCGCATCGGCGCCAACATCGGGATTGCGTCGAAGCATGTCATAGAACTTATCGAGGTTTGTTGTGATCGGGAACTGAGTAACAACGAAAGTGTTCGGTCCAAAATTGGAAACCTTCTGCTTCCAATACTGATCCAGGCCCTGAATGATCGAAATCACCGATATGATCGATGTGATTCCGATGATAATCCCCAGCAACGTCAAAAATGATCGCAGCTTGTTGGCGCGCAGCGAGTCGATCGCCACCCCGAAGTAGTCCAGAAAGCCGGCGTGACCGCCACGTTCCTGACTCGTCTCGCGTGCCGTTTCCCTTATTCCTGAGGCCGTCGTCGTTGCCATAAGACCTGAATTTGTTATAGCCGCCGGCTCGGTCGCGGTCAATGCTCCGAGTCCGCAAACCGTTGGCTTTACAATCTAAACCCGGGTGTGCGATTGTACCGAACACCCGAAAACCATTGGTGTTCTGGGCTGTCCGACAAACTTTTCTTGTTTGTCGAAGTTGGATACGTTGTCCGACAAAGTTTTGTTTGTCGAAGCCGGTTAGATTTCCGCCAAACTAAAACGTTTGTCGGACACGCGAGCGCCTGATGAGCATAGTCGAAGGGCTGAAACGAAGCGTCAAAGAAAACCCAGCTAAGTTAGCCTCCGTCTGCGGAAGCACGCGTCTCACTTTTCAAGAAATGGATGAACGCGTCAACCGCATCTCGAGCGCGTTAGCGGGGCTCGGGATCACCCGCGGCGACCGCGTAGCCCTGCTCTCGCTCAATTGCCATCGATTCTTCGAGCTTTACTATGGCGTGCCGCAACTGGGCGCCGTCGTGGTGCCAATAAACTTTCGGCTCACACCGCCGGAGATCAAATACATCATCGATCACTCCGGTTCTAAAGTAGTCGCCGTCGATCAGACGCTTGCGCCGCTTATTGAAGCCGTTCGCCCACACCTCGAATCGGTCAAGCATTTTATCCTGATGAGCGATGAACCCCGCGAGGGCTATCTCGGATATGACGAACTGCTGGCCGGCGGCTCTCTCGATTTCGACGCGCCTGACATAAGCGACGACGAGCTCCTCGGGTTGTTTTACACATCTGGAACGACCGCCGAGCCAAAGGGCGTGATGTTGACGCACAAGAACATGCTCTCGAATATCAAGCACTCGGACGGCGTCTACAAGTATTTGCCCGATGACATCTATCTGCACGCGGCGCCGATGTTTCACCTGGCAGACGGCGCCGCTGTTTTCTCGCACACCTCCCGCGCGGCGACGCAGGTTTTTATCCCGCGTTTCGACCCTCAACAGGTGCTCGAAACGATCTCGCGTGAACGCGTGTCGCTGCTCCTGCTTGTGCCGACAATGTTGAACTTCCTGCTTCAACATCCTGAGCTTGATTCATACGATCTGACATCTTTGCGTCATTTGACTTACGGAGCGTCGCCAATTGCGCCGGATCTTTTGCGCCGGGCGATGAGGGCTCTA
>Ga0075418_10004696_pt1 | contig 15522 bp, 13 predicted proteins | sample SoiMetdeltSBSDD2_FD_81776 | JGI IMG/M metagenome (GOLD analysis project Ga0075418, IMG submission 81776) | Bulk soil microbial communities from a Populus tree surrounding site in Tennessee, USA - Soil MetaG P. deltoides SBSDD2 | ecosystem: Environmental > Terrestrial > Soil > Tree plantation...
CCTCGACGCATTGCACCCGAAGCATGAAGAGATTGCCAGAAGGCTCAGGCCGCTCGAGACGCGCGCGGAGGAGATCGAGGAGCAGATGGACGCGATCAGCGACAACGACGACGCCGACGACGTCGACCGGGCGAAGCTCCGCGAGCTCAGAAAAAAATATCAATCGATGGAAGAGAAGGCGCGCGCGGTGGAGCAGGAGATGGAGGATCTCGAGGAAAAGATGGATGCTCTGGAAGAGATCGCGGAGAAGCGCCTGGATGCGATCGTCGACCGCGCGATCCGCATTGGACTGGCCCAGCGCGTTGACTGACAGGGAATTGTTGACACCTCGTCTCCCTGTTCCTACAGTCTGCCTGGCACTCTCTTTCCGTGAGTGCTAAGCAGACGCGATGATTCAACGACACGACCGGCAGGGACTCGAGCTCGATCCGCGCGCCCGCGAGGTGCTGCGCGAGATCGTGATGCAGCACATCACCAGCGGCGAGCCCATCGGCTCGCGCACGCTGTCGAAGTGCGGCAAGTTCCAGCTCTCGCCCGCCAGCCTCCGCAACGTGATGGCCGATCTCGAAGATCTCGGCTATCTCCAGCAGCCGCACACCTCCGCGGGACGCATCCCCACCGATCGCGGCTACCGGTTCTTCATCAACCACCTCATGCGCTCGAAGTCGCTCTCGCTGCGCGAGCAGACGGTCATCGATGAAGAGGTTCGCGGCGCGAGCGAGATCGACGAAGTGCTCCATCTCGCGTCGAGCCTGCTCTCGAAGCTCAGCGATCAGGTCGGCATCGTGTTCATGCCGACGCTGCTTCAGTTCGCCGTGCGCTCGATGGACTTCATTCTCGTCGCGACCGGCAAGCTGATGGTCGTGATCGTCGGTGCGAACGGCGTGGTCGTGAACAAGGTCATCGACACGCGCTACCAGTTCACGCGCGACGAACTGGAGAAGATCAGCCGCTTCATCACCGTCGAATTCGGCGGCTGCACGCTCGACGCGATCCGCCGCAAGCTCATCCGCCTAACGGAAGAAGAGCGGGCCCAGCACGACCAGATGCTGCAGCGGACGATCTCGCTCGGCATCGAGGCGGTCAACGATGTGGCCCCGTTCGAGCACGACCTGTATGTCGAAGGAGCGGCGTCGATCCTCAACAAGCCCGAGTACGCCGATACCGCATCGCTTCGCAAAACGTTCCTCGCCTTGCAGGAGAAAGAGAAGCTGATCGACATCCTCGAAACGTGTCTCAGTGCCGAAGGGCTGCAGATCCTCGTCGGATCGGAGAGTGACTTCACACAGATCCACAACTTCAGTATCGTCGCTCGCCGATACGGATCGAGTGCATCTCCTCTCGGCATGGTGGGCATCATCGGCCCCATGCGTATGGAGTACGCACGCATGGCGCCGCTCGTCGATTACCTGAGCCGTGCTTTGAGCCGCAAGATCGAGGAAGAACAGGAGCATCAAAGCTGATGGCTGAACAGAACAACGAGGCTGACGACACTTACATCATCGAAGACACGGGCGGCTCGGTCGAAGAGCTCGAGCGCGAGATGATGGAGACCGCGAACGAAGCCGCGGGTTTGGACGAAGCACCGGTCGAGCCGGACGTCTCGGGCTCCGGCGTCGCCGACGCCGCGCTTCGCGAAGAGAACGAACAGCTCAAGAGCCGCGTCCTCCGCACGCTGGCCGACTTCGAGAACTTCCGCAAGCGCACCGAGCGCGAGAAAACGGACTTCTTCAAATACGCTTTGACGAACTTCATGAAGGAGCTCCTTCCGATTCTCGATAACTTCGACCGGGGGCTCGATCACGCGGAAGAGGGAGACGAATTTCACAAGGGCGTACTCCTCATCTACAAGCAGCTCTTCGACGTGCTGCACAAGAACGGCCTGACGCCGATCGAAGAAGCGGGCGTGCGCTTCGATCCCAATGTTCACGAGGCAGTCGTCCGCGAAGACGATCCCTCGGTGCCCTCGCATACGGTGACGGCGATCCTGCAGAAGGGTTATTTTCTACATGACCGTCTGCTGCGCCCGGCGCTGGTGAAGGTCGCGGTTGGTGGTCCGGACGAACACTGATGGCGAAAATCATCGGAATCGACCTCGGCACGACGAACTCGTGCGTGGCCGTCGTCGATGTGGCGACGCCGCAGGTGATCCCCAACCGCGAAGGCAGCCGCACGACGCCTTCCGTGGTCGGATTCACCGAAGACGGCGAGCGTCTGGTCGGACAGATTGCGAAACGGCAGGCGATCACGAATCCGTTCAACACCGTCTTCGCGATCAAGCGTCTCATCGGGCGTAAATTCAATTCCGACGAAGCCTCGCACGCGAAGAACGTCCTCCCGTACAACATCGTTCCGGCATCGAACGGCGACGTGAAGGTGAAGATCCGCGAGCGCGAATTTTCGCCGGAAGAGATCTCCGCGTTCGTGCTGATGGAGATCAAGGCCTTCGCGGAGGAGTTCCTCGGCGAAGAGATCACCGAGGCGATCATCACCGTGCCGGCGTACTTCAATGACTCGCAGCGCCAGGCGACGCGCGACGCCGGAAAGATCGCCGGACTGGAAGTGCTGCGCATCATCAACGAGCCGACCGCGGCGGCGCTCGCGTACGGTCTCGAAAACAAGCAGAACCAGCTCATCGCCGTGTACGACCTCGGCGGCGGCACGTTCGATATCTCGATCCTCAAGCTGGAGGACGGCCTCTTCGAAGTGCTCTCGACTTCGGGGGACACGTACCTCGGCGGCGAAGACTTCGACAAGCGCGTGATGGACTGGCTCATGGAGACCTTCCAGCGCGACACGGGCATCGATCTTTCCGAGGACCGCATGGCGCTGCAGCGGCTCAAGGAAGCGGCGGAGCGCGCGAAATGCGAGCTCTCGCTCGAGCAGGAGTCGCGCATCACGCTGCCGTTCATTTCCGCCGACGCCTCGGGACCGAAGCATCTCAACGCGGTGCTCACGCGGCGCGAGTTCGAAAAGATGGTCGAAGACCTCGTGCAGAGGACCATCGATCCGGTGACCGACGCGCTGAAGGCCGCGGGAGTCCGCGCCCCGCAGGTCGACGAGGTCGTGCTGGTCGGCGGACAGACGCGCATGCCGCGCGTGATCGAGGCCGTGCGTCAGGTCTTCGGCAAAGATCCGAATCGCAACATCAATCCCGACGAAGTCGTGGCCATCGGCGCGGCGATCCAGGGCGGCATTCTGCGCGGCGACATCAAGGACATGGTGCTCCTCGACATCACGCCGCTCTCCCTCGGGATCGAGACGCACGGCGGTCTGTTCACGAAGCTCATCGACCGCAACTCGACGATCCCGACCAAGAACTCGCTCGTGTTCACGACCGTCGCGGACAACCAGAGCAAGGTGACCGTGCACGTGCTGCAGGGCGAGCGCGAGTTCGCGCGCGAGAACAAGTCGCTCGGCAAGTTCGATCTGGTCGGGATTCCGCCCGCGCCGCGCGGTGTTCCGCAGGTCGAGGTCACGTTCTCCATCGATTCGAACGGCATCGTCAACGTCACCGCGCGCGACCAGGCCACGGGTCAGTCGCAGGGCGTGCAGATCAATCCGGCGGGCGGTCTGTCGAAGGATGAGATCGAACAGATCATCAACGACGCCTCGGCACACCAGCGCGCGGACGCGTCGCGCCGCGAGCTGCGCATGCTGCAGAACAAACTGGAAGGTCTCATTTACACGAACGACAAAGTGTTCAAGGAGTTCGGCAAGCTCCTGAGCGAAGCAGACCGCAACCGCGTGCAGGCGATCCTGACCAAGGCCAAGGACGCGAGCAACGCGGAAGACAAACAGCCCATCAACGACGCGATCTACGATCTGCAGGGAGCCTCGCGCATCCTCACCAGCGTGATGCTGTACAACCCGCTCAAGATCTCGTCGACATCGGAACCGAGTGGTTGACGGTTGGCAGTAGGCGGTTGGCGGTAGCGAAGCCGTTCCACCGCCAACCGCCAACCGCCAACTGTCAACTGAGAAACTATGGCCACTACCGAAAAACGCGATTACTACGAAGTCCTCGGCCTCCAGAAGGGGGCGTCTCTCGACGAGATCAAGAAGGCGTACCGCAAGCTCGCCGTGAAGTACCACCCGGACAAGAATCCCGGTGACGCCGAGGCCGAGGAGAAGTTCAAGGAAGCGGCGGAAGCGTACGGCGTGCTGTCCGATGACGAGAAGCGCGCGCGCTATGACCGCTACGGACATCAGGCCATGTCCGGGATGGGCGGATTCGATCCGAATCAGTTCGCCGACTTCGGCGACATTCTCGGCGATCTGTTCGGCTTCGGTGATTTCTTCGGCACGCGCGGACGTCGCGGCGGCACGCGCGCGTCGCGCGGCAACGATCTGCGTTACGACCTGCAGCTCGAGTTCATGGACGCGGCGTTCGGCAAAGAGATCACGCTAACGATTCCGCGCTCGATCACGTGCGCGACGTGCAGCGGCTCCGGTGCGAAGCCCGGAACGCAGCCGGTGACGTGCACCGGATGCGGCGGGCGCGGACAGATCCGCTACTCGCAGGGCTTCTTCGCGGTCGCGCGCACGTGTCCGCAATGCGGCGGCGCGGGCAAAGTGATCAAGGATCCGTGCGCGGCGTGCAGCGGTGCGGGTCGCGTGCGCGAAGAAAAAAAAATCTCGGTCAAGATTCCGCCGGGCGTCGACGACGGCTCGCGCCTGCGCGTCGCGGGCGAAGGCGAGTCGGGCTTCAATGGCGGACCCGCGGGAGATCTGTACGTCTTCATCTCCGTGCGCGAGCATCCGAGATTCACGCGCCGCGATTACGACATTCACGCCGAGCAGCCGGTCAGCTTCACCCAGGCCGCGTTAGGCGGAGACGTGACCGTCGAGACCATCGACGGACACGAAACGCTGAAAGTGCCGGCCGGCACGCAGCCCAACCAGGTCTTCCGCCTGCGCAACAAAGGCGTGCCGTTCCTCGACAGCTCCGGCCGCGGCGATCACTACGTCCACGTCGCCGTGCGCATCCCCACCTCGCTCAACGACGAGCAGCGCACGCTGCTCGAGCAGCTCGCCGCGATCGAAGGCGAGAACCCGCCGGCGGAGAAGGGCGTGTTCGACAAGGTGAAGGACTTCTTTTCGTAGGACAATACATCCATGGCCAGCCGAAGCCATTCGCGTCAGGGCGTCGATGAGGTCGCTGCCGCGCCTGAGACAGAGGAGCCCTCGAAGCGCGAGCGCACGATCGAATATCTCATCCGACTCGCGCGAACGTGGTCCGAAGAGCTCGTTCATGAACATTCGAGCTCTTACGGTGTAGCTTCGGAGGCCGACGCAGAAGACATCGTTGCGACCGTCTCGACGCATATCCTGAGACGGTTTCGGAGCTCGCCGCGACTTCCAAAAGAAGCGATCGATGACTACCGCAGCTACGTTTCGATCCTGACGTGGAATGCGCTCAACGACCATTTCCGTAGTCGTCATCCGGAGCGTGCGCGTCTCAGAAACCGCCTTCGTTACGCGTTCACCCACGACGCGCGTCTGGCTCTCTGGTTTTCCGGAAACGATACAGTATGCGGCCTTTCCGAATGGCGTGATGCGCGCGCGGCGGATGTGCCGGAGACGGTTCGCGAAGACGTAGTTCGTGAATTGTTCGAGCGCGAAGACGTCGGCGACGCCGTGTTCGCGCTCTTTCACTATCGCAAGAAGCCGATGACGCTTCACGCGCTGGTGGATTTCATGGTCGCAGCGACCGAGTCCGGTGTCGGCGCGTCTCGTGTCACGGCAGTCGAGCCGAACGTCTCGATTCTTGAATCGCGGGAGATGCTCTCGCACGTGTGGGCCGAGATCGTGGAACTGCGCCCGATGCAGAGAAGAGCGCTGCTCCTCAATCTCAGAGACGCGGACGGGTCCAGCGTTCTGGATTCGCTCGTTTTCACGGGCGTAGCCTCGACCGAAGCTCTCGCGAATGCCCTGGAGGTCGAGCCGGCGAAACTGTCCGAGATTTGGAGCGACCTGCCGCTCGACGACGTCCGCATCGCTGCAATGCTGGGTATGACGCGGCAACAGGTTATCAACCTCCGAAAATCGGCGCGCGCGCGTCTCGAGCGACGCGTCTACTCGACGACGATGCGGCGAGCGATTCGAGCAGTCGATGCGCCGGAAAGCAGCGCGGTCCAGGCTTCGTTCGATCCTGATGCGATCCTTCAGAAGGCCGTGCGTGTTGCATCCGACGGTGTACGAGACGCGGCATCGGATCCCCTTTCCGCTGACAACCACGCGATGCGTCTCGAGCCGCTCCTGGCGGAGCTCTTCGTATTTCGCGAGATCGACCGCGGCTTCGCGCTGGTGTTGAATGGTCTGGTCATGGCTCTCCGTCATCGCGAGAAGCTGCTGGATGATCGTCAGTGGGCGGTTCTCGCCGGCGCCATCGAGCGGCTCCGAGCCTCTCCTCGCCTGGGCGAGGACGCGGCGGTGCGGATGCTTCTCGACATCGAGAATACCGGACTGCGGACCTCGCCACCCGAACTGGAAACGCTCGCGGACATTGGTCGTGAAAATCACGGCCGTTCTTGACACCACCATCCTCACGGACGTGTTGCTCAAGCACGCCACCCGAGGTGTCGCCGTACGCGAGAGTCTGTCACGCTTTGATCACGTCGTGGTGCCGGGATACGCAATCAAGGAGTTCGTCTCCGGACCGCTGACATACTTCACCTGGTTTCACAACCGGGTGGTGACGGAGAAAACCCTCAGCGGTGCGATCGACTGGCTGCATCGCCTGTCGCGGACTCCGCGGCGGTATGCAGCATCGACGGCGGTCGAGGCATTGCGCGAGGCGGTCGCTCGCCTAGAGAAGCAGCATGCAGCGACTCTGATCGAACGTTATGGCGCGCGTGCGTCCGTGAGCACCGTGCTCAAGGATCAGATACGACTCTCGGTTCGCGGCACGATTCTGACGGCCTGGGCGCGACTTCGTGATTACTCCATCGTGGATGTTCCCGGCTGCTACGCTGCTGCAGAGTTGTTTCGCGATGGCGAGCTTCTGCTGATCCGCGAAGGCAAGTGCGCGAGCGGCGACTGCGGCTTCTGGCCCGTCGCCGGTGCGCGAGCTTCACTCGAGCTGCTTCGAACGGCGATGGAGGCAACTTCGCCTTCGCGCGAGCGTGACCGTCGCCTGGCCGTATTGACCCGGCTGGGCGAAACTTCGAATACATCGGTCACCGACAAAGAATGCCGATCTCTCGGTGATGTGATGATCGCCCTCTCGGTTCCCCCGGAGGCGACTCTCGTGACGTCGAATGTCCGCGATTTCGCACCTTTGTGTGAAGCGCTCGGCAAGCGGCTGCTCAACCCCTACTGAAAACGAAAACCGCAGCTCTGGCTCCTATCCCACGGGCGAAGCGCAAGTCGCGGCGCGGGGACTCACCACCGAACAAGCGGCGGCATGGCCGCCGTACTCCAAAGTGGTCATTTACAAGATCCGCGCGCCCACCGAGACTCGCGCGATGGATGATTTTCCCGTCATCGAGTTTCGCCGCTAGACACTCGTCGAGATCGACAACGCCCGCGAGATCTTCGCGCGCTACTTCGAAACGTACTTTCCTGAAGCCTTTCAGCAGCTCGGCGCGCTCGCGGTCGGGCAGTTCTTCGAGCGCGAGAACGAGTCGCACTTCCTCTGGCTGCGCGGGTTCCACAGCATGGACGATCGTGCGCGGATCAACGCCGCGTTCTACTACGGCCCGGTTTGGAAAGAGCATCGCAACACGCTCAACGGGCTCATGATCGACAGCGACGACGTGCTGCTGCTTCGCCCGCTCGGCGAGCATCGCACGCTCATTCTCCCGACCGTCGATGCGGTGAAGGAGACCGGCACGCCGCGCGGCATCGCCCTCGCGCAGATTTTTCCGGTGAGCGACATCGACGCGTTTGCGCGTGACGCGGAAAGCGAATTCGCGCGCTATCGCCTGCAAGGCGTCCGCGAGGCGGCGGTGCTGGCCACGCTCGATGCGCCGAACAACTTCCCGCAGCTTCCGGTGCGCACGGACGGACCGTTCGTGGTGTGGATTGGCCTTCTCGAAAATGAAGAGGCGCGATCGCGCTTTCAGCCGTTGCGCGCGAACGAGTTTCTGCGAGCGGAGCCGGAGCAGATCGTTCTCGATCCGACGCCGCGCTCGCGGCTGCGCTGGATCGCGTAGCAATCTTTTACGCGGGCCCTCTGTTTCGCGGGTGTAGGATTCGCTCGGGTCCGAAGATGATTGCCTTTCCGCTCCGCGCTCTCTGTGCGTCGCTGGCCGTGGCGTTGTTCCTCGGCGGAATCGCCGGACTGATCGTCATCGGCAACGCGTGGTTCATGCTCGCGTTCGTCCTCGCCGCGGCGCTGGTCGTGCCGGCGATGTTCGGCGGCGAGAAGCCGACCTCCGACGACCTCCCGCGCATCGATGAGCAGCTCCAGCGTTTCCGAGGCGCGATGGTGATCTGCTTCGCCGCGGCGACGGTGCTCTACGCGATCGTCATCGCCGAGCGTCACACCTTCGCGCAGAAACTGCTTCGTAACATCGCCTCCCTCGGCGTCGCATTCTGGGTCATCGCATTCGTGCTGATGTTCTTCGTCGCCTACTACCGCACGCAGCGGCGCATGGCGCTGGACGTGGAGTAGGGCTCCGTCGAATGTCGCATAGAATCCGCCACCATGGCGGATCAACCGTTCGCGCGCTGGCGTCCTCACCCGTGGCATGGCCTCTCGCCTGGCGATGACGCGCCGCGCGTGGTGAATGTGTTCGTCGAGATCACGCCGTACGATCTGATCAAGTACGAAGTCGACAAGCCGTCGGGCTATCTCAAAGTCGATCGGCCGCAGCGGACGTCGTCGCAGCCGCCCGCGCTCTACGGATTCATTCCGCAGACGTATTGCGCGGAGAACGTCACCAAGCTCTCGCCGGTCGCATCGAAAGGCGACGGCGATCCGCTCGACATCTGTGTGCTGAGCGAGCGTCCGATCTCGAAGTCGGAGATCATCGTCGCCGCGCGCGTGATCGGCGGGTTGCAGCTCATCGATCGCGGCGAGGCGGACGACAAGATCATCGCCGTGTTGCAGGGCGACTACGTGTGGGGCGAGGCGAAGGACATCGCCGATGTTCCCCCCGTTCTCGTCGAGCGCCTCGAGCATTACTTCTCGACGTACAAGCTCGTGCCCGGCGAAGGGCAGCGCATTCGCGTCGCGGGCACATACGGCTACGAGCACGCCGCCGCCGTGGTGCACGCTGCGATGGAAGACTATCGCGCGCACTTCGCCGCATGATCGATTACCTTCTCGAAATCACGTTCGACGATTCCGCGGGCGAGGAGCTCATCCAGTCGCGTCTCTTTCTCACCGCGTCGACCGGCAGCACGTCGAGCGAAGACTCGATCGTCGCGTACTTCGACTCGCCCGCGGATCGTGACGCGGCCGCGCAGTTGCTCGGCGATTTCGAGTTGCGCGCGTTCGAGCGCGAGCGCGTCGATTGGCTCGTTCTCTACCAGCAATCGCTCGAGCCGATCTTCATCGGCGAGCGCTTTGTCGTCGCACCCGATTCCGCACTGCTCCCCGACGATCCGGGCCTTCTCGCGATTGTCGTGCCGCAAGAGCAGGCATTCGGAACCGGCTCGCACGAGACGACAGCGCTCTGCATCACGCTTCTCGAATCGATCGCCTTCGACGAGGTGCGCGGACTCGACGTCGGCAGCGGCAGCGGAATCCTCGCCATGGCGATGATTCGCCTCGGCGCGAAGAAGGTCATCGCCTTCGACAACGACCCCGACGCCTACGGCGCGTTGCGCGACAACCGCATCCGCAACGCCGTGCCCGAGTCCGCGATGCCGCTCTTCATCGGCAGCATCGAGGCCTTGCGCGGCGGCGCATTCGACGTGATCACGATGAACATCATCCCCGAAGTGATCGTCCCGATCCTCGGCGACGTCGTTTCGCGCATGGCACGCGGCGCGAAGTTGATCCTCAGCGGGATTCTTCTCGTGAAGCGTGATGATGTGATCGCCGCGGCGCGTAAGCACGGACTCGAGCTCACGCGCGAGACGAACCGCGGCGAGTGGTGGGCGGGCGAGTTTGGAATGCGGTAGTGCGTCTTACGGCAGTATGGTAAGATGGACTGACGTCCCTACAACTCGCTTCGAAACTGCCTAACGCCGGCGGAGGATGTCATGGCGAGCTACACATGGCGACTCGTTCCCGACACTGGCGCAATGCTCAGCGCCTCGGTCATGCTGGATGGAACGATTCTCGGGACCAACTCCGACGGCAACGTCTACACGAGAAGTAACGTCGCAACCTGGCTGGAGGTGCCGAACAGCGGGGAAATGATCAACGTGACGGTCCTGCAGGACGGCACGATTCTCGGTGTCGGCAGAGACAACTTCCTCTATTACCGTGACACGCTGTATGGCCTGTGGCGCATCGTCAACAGCGCGCAGAACGTCCCGCTTCTCGATGTCATCGAGCTCCAGGACCAGTCGTTTCTTGGCGTCGGCACCGACTTCACGCTCTACACGTGCTCCTCGCGATCCTCGACGTTTGTCCAGGTGCCCCAGAGTGGCTCGGTCATCGGCGTCGCGCAGATTCAGGACGGGTCCTTCATCGGCGTTGGCACGGACCATCAAATCTACACACGCTCTTCGATCAACGCGCAGTGGATGCTCGTCCCCAACAGCGGGAACATCATCGCCGTCACGCAGCTCATGAACGGCACGTTCCTCGGTGTCGCCATCGACATCGTCCCAAACAACACAGTGCTCTGCACCACCAGCGGCTTGGGATCGCCGTGGAACGCGTTGCCGTACAGCTCCGGACTGATCGCCATCGCGCAGTTCCCCGACGAAACCCTGCTCGGCGTGACCGCCAACTTCATGCTGTCGATCACTCACGCGCTTCCCAGCACGTGGGTTTACTCGCCGCAGGGCTCGCAGGAGCGGTTCTTGTCGGTCACGCAGCTTCAAGACGGGACATTTCTTGGCGTCGGAATCGACCACAAACCCCGCTCCGCACCTCAATTAGGCGGACCGTGGACCGTCGTCGCAAATCCCACTCTGCTCCTCTCCGTTTCGCAGCTCGTCTATGGCCCGCACAGGGGCGTGCTCCTCGGCGTGACGTACGGGACGCAAGTGCTCGCAACGTGCCCCTCCGTCGGCGGGAACTGGACTCCATACCCCGGCACCGGCAACATGCTCAGCGCCATCCAGGCGATCGACGGCACGATCATGGGAATCGGCACCGTCGGGATCGACCCTCCCAACCAGCTCTACACGGCCGCGGCGATCGGGCAGCCGTGGGTCGAAGTCCCGGCCAACGCCGCCATGCGCACCGTCGCACAACAGAGCGACGCGACGCTCCTCGGCATCGGCACGGACAACAACGTCTATCTCGGACGCTTCAGCCATCTCCTCGGGCAGATCGACACCATTGTCCTGTTCATGCTCGAGAACCGCGGCTTCGACAGCATGCTGGGCTATCTCTATTCGCCGAACGATCTCCCGTCGCTGGTGATCCCGCCGCCGGCGGCCGGGCAGGTGCCGTTCAACGGCCTCCAGTTCTTCGATACATCGCAGCTCGCGAACTCGGTGACGATCGATGGACAAACGATCACGGTTGCGCCTAACTATCCCGTGCGAGCGAGCGACTCTCCCGGCGTCGATCCGTTCGAGGTCTACGAGCACGTCAACTTTCAGCTCTTTGGCTCCATGCACGAGCCGGAGCAGGTGGTCATCCCGGGCATGAAGGGATTCCTCGCCGACTACGCGGCGAAATGGAACAACCCGAGTCAGGCCCAGATCTCGGACATCGAGCAGATCATGTCGATGTACACACCGGCCGATGTCCCAGTGCTCAGCATCCTCGCCAAGTCGTACGCGGTCAGCGATGCGTGGTTCTCGTCCGTGCCGACTCAGACCAACGCCAACCGCGCGTTTTCGATGGCCGGCACGTCGCTCGGCGAAGTGAACAACGGCATGTACAGCGTCGGTCGGCTCAACAAGATTTTCGAGCTCGACGCGTTCAAGACCGAGACGATCTTCAATGTGCTCGAGCGCAGCGGGTTCGAGAACTGGGGGATCTTCTGGCAGTCCCAATATCCCACTGTGCTCAATACGCAATCGTATACGTGGAACAGTTTTCCGATGATCGGCGAGTACGTGCCCAACGCGCAGTCGAATTTCTACACCATCGACCAATTCATCAGCATGGCGGCGACTGGAACACTCCCGGCATTCTCGTTCGTCGAGCCCGCGTGGGGCGGCGAGGTCGGGATCAGCAATGACAAGGGATACATCTTCAACGGCAACGACTATCACCCGCCCGCCGACACCCTTCCGGGCGAGATCCATCTAGAGCAGCTCTTTACGGCGCTCCGCACGAATCCCGCGGCATGGGCGAAGACGCTCTTCATCGTCACGTTCGATGAGCATGGCGGAACGTATGACCACGTTCCCCCGCCGTGGGGCGCCGCGCCGCCGTGGGGTAAGGGGAAACCTTGGTACCCGCTTCAACAGCTGTTCGGGTTCAATCGATTCGGCGTCCGGATTCCGACGCTTCTGATCTCACCGCTCGTTCAGGCGGGCACCGTATTCCGATCACCCAGCAACGTCCCGTACGATCACACTTCGGTGATCGCCACAGTCCTCGACTGGCAACAAGTCGACAAGCGGACATGGAACCTCGGCGCGCGCGTCGCATCGGCGCCGACGTTCGACAACGTCGTCACCCTCACCGCGGCGCGCACCGATGATCCCTTCACGCCGCCCCAGCCCCAGATAGGGAGCCCACTGCGATACGGTTATCCTTTCTATCTGAAGAACCAGAACGGGACTTCTGTGATCGACGCCTATACCGGCCTCGCGTACTATTACGCGCAGCTCGGCGCGACCGGCGCGGTCGCGCACTCATTCCGCCTCGGGTTCGGCCCGCTCACGAGCGGCAGCAAGGTGCAGCTCTTCACGGAAGAGATCCTTCCCAACACGATCGACCGCACTTACGGCGGCAAACCCTACGTCGTCGGATCGCTGAGCGCTGCGCTGGGCGCATGGGCGGATCAGCACGATTGCTATTACTACGCGACCGAGGATTTCCAGAACTTCCAGCAGCAGGTCTGGATCATCAACAAGGTCGGTGCGCAACCTGGCGCGGCGATCCTGTACGGAGACCAGGTCTACCTCTCGAATGTCTATTACGCCGGACAGGGACTCGTTGCAAACGGGACTTACTTGAGCACAGCGCAGGGCTCGGGCGACGTCTGGACTCTCGTGCCTGCGTGACGCGACGGTCGCTAGTCGCGTTTGTCGATGTCCACGTAATCCCGCCGCGGCGATCCGGTGAAGATCTGCCGCGGGCGGGCGATCTTCTGGTCGGAATCGTTGAGCATCTCCTGCCACTGTGAGAGCCAGCCGGAGACGCGCGGAATCGCGAAGAGCACCGTGAACATCTCCATCGGAAAGCGCATGGCCTGGTAGATCAGGCCGGAGTAGAAGTCGACGTTCGGGTAGAGCTTGCGCTTGACGAAGTATTCGTCCTCGAGCGCGATCCGCTCGAGCTCGAGGGCGATGTCGAGCAGCGGATTCTTTCCGGTCACCTCGAACACGTCGTACGCGGCCTTCTTGATGATCTTCGCGCGCGGGTCGTAATTCTTGTAGACGCGGTGGCCGAAGCCCATGAGCTTCGTACCCTCGCCGCTCTTCACGCGTTTGATGAAATCGGGAACGTTCTGGACCGAGCCGATCTCCTTGAGCATGTGCAGCACGGCCTCGTTCGCGCCGCCGTGGAGTGGACCATAGAGCGCCGCTGCCGCGGCTGCGACTGCGGAGTACGGATCGACGTGTGAGCTGCCGACGGCGCGCATCGCGTTCGTCGAGCAATTCTGCTCGTGATCGGCGTGGAGGATGAAGAGGATGTCGAGCGCACGCTCGAGCGCCGGATTCGGCGTGTATTTCACCTCCGTCATCTTGAACATCATGTTCAGGAAGTTGCCGGTGTAGGAGAGATCGTTGTCGGGATACGAATACGGCATCCCGATCGTGTTGCGATAGTTGAACGCGGCGATGGTGATGACCTTGGCGATGATCCGCTCGATCTGCTTTTCACGGACGCTCTCATCGAAGATGTCCTTCGATTCCGGATAGATCGTGCCCAGGGCCGCCATCGTCGCGATGAGTCGTCCCATGGGATGGGCGTTGTAGCGGAAGGAGTCGATGAGGCGCTTGAAGTTTTCGTTGAGGATCGTGTGGTGGGTGATCGTGTACTGCCAGTTCTCGAGCTGGCTCTTCGTCGGGAGCTCGCCGTTGAGCAGCAGGTAGGCGACCTCGAGATACGTGCTCTTTTCGGCGAGCTGTTCGATCGGATAGCCGCGGTATTCGAGGATGCCCTGATCGCCGTCGATGTAGGTGATGGAGCTGCGGCACGACGCGGTGTTCATGAACGCCGGGTCGTACGTCATCAAACCGAAGTCATCCTCGGCGATTTTGATCTGGCGGAGGTCGAGAGCCCTGACCGTGCCTTCCTTGATCGGCACTTCGTAGGTCTTGCCGGTCCGATTGTCCGTAATGGTTAGGGTCTCTGCCACCAGGGCACCTCCGCGAATTTCGGCGGTGTAATCTACTACATCAGGGATGGTGAGTGTGTCGGTCGGCACGGCATCCTCCTGCTCGTTGTCACGCGCACTCTGACCTAGATCGTGCACGTGATCGGTGACGGTCGTCATCGTCCATGGGTGACGGTCGTCAGAGATCGCCGAACTTCGACGCCACCACGGCCAGCGCCGCGATCGCCGCCGTTTCGGCGCGCAGGCGGCGCGGTCCGAGTTGTGCGAAGTGCACGCCGTGCTCGCGCGCGAGCTGCAACTCGGCCTCGCTCCATCCGCCCTCGGGTCCGATGAGGAGCGTGAGCTCGGTTGGCGGTTGCTCGTTGGTGGTTGGCGGGGTGTCCGCATCGAACAACATCTTTGCGCCATCGCGTTTCAGCACATCCGCGAACGACGCCGGCGATTCGATCGCGGGCACGAACGCGCGTCCCGACTGCTTCACCGCTTCGAAGATGATGCGATTCCACCGTTCGCTTTTGCCGGAATAGCGCTCCGGCCGCAGCTCGACGCGCTCCGTGACGAGCGGAATGATGGACCGCACGCCTAGCTCGGTCGCCTTCTGCAGCACGAGCTCGAATTTCTCGAGCTGGATGATCGACATCGCCAAGTGCATTGCGAGCGGTGATTCGCGCGACGGCAGCGAGTCGCCCGCGAGGATCACCGCCTGGTCGCGCTCGATGACTTCGACCGTGCCGCGTGCCGCGTTCCCCGCGCGATCGAAGAGCTCGACTTCTTCGCCGGGACGGAGACGGACCACGCGAATCGAGTGGTGAAACTCGTCGCCGGCGACGGTGACGCGCGGCTCGATGGCGTCGACGAAGATGCGGTGGCGCATTTTGGAGTGCGGCGGCCATGCCGCCGCTTTTTCGATGGAGCACGTGTACCGCACCGAGAAAGCGGCGGCATGGCCGCCGCACTCCAAAGTCTACAATCACACAGTGAC
>Ga0075418_10004699_pt1 | contig 15515 bp, 11 predicted proteins | sample SoiMetdeltSBSDD2_FD_81776 | JGI IMG/M metagenome (GOLD analysis project Ga0075418, IMG submission 81776) | Bulk soil microbial communities from a Populus tree surrounding site in Tennessee, USA - Soil MetaG P. deltoides SBSDD2 | ecosystem: Environmental > Terrestrial > Soil > Tree plantation...
ACAGCTATCTCTTCGGCCGCGCGTGTCCGCTCGTCGTGCGCGGACCGGCCGGCGGCGGCACGCATGGCGGTCCGTATCATTCGATCAATCCCGAGGGGATGTTCATGAACCGGCCGGGCCTGAAGATCGTCGCGCCGGGAACGGCGTATGACGCGAAGGGTCTGCTCAAGGCCGCGATTCGCGACGACAATCCGGTGCTCTACATCGAGCACAAGTATCTGTACCGGCGCGTCAAAGAGAATCTGCCCGAAGACGACTATGTCGTGCCGATCGGCAAAGCGAATGTTAGGCGGCGCGGCAAGGATCTAACAATCTTGACTTGGGGCGCGATGATCTACGTCGCGGACGATGCGGCGAATGAGTTGGCGAAGGACGGCGTGTCGGCAGAGATCATTGACCTGCGCTCGATCCTTCCGTTCGATGAAGAGGCGATTCTCGAATCGGTCGCCCGAACGAATCGCGTGATCATCCTGCACGAAGCGCCGCTCACCGGCGGCGCCGGCGCAGAGTTCGCGGCGCGCATCGCGGAGAAAGCATTCGACTACCTCGACGCGCCGATCAAACGCATCGCCGCGCTCGACGTACCCACTCCGTATTCGCCGCCTTTGGAAGCGGCGGCATTGCCGGACAAGGCGAAGGTGCTGCAGGCGGCGCGCGAGCTGCTGGCATACTAGCTCGATGCGAGCGTTCCTTCTTCTGCTCTTCGTCGCCGTCACAGCGAGCGCGCAGGACGAGCGGTGTGCGCGCTATCCGGAGGACGCGTTCAGCCCGACGATGATCACCGAGGAGCTGGCGGCGCGTTTCGTGCCGCGGCGCATGCTGGTGATGAAAGCATTCTGGCGCTCGGGCACGGACGCGGTGCTCGTCGAAGATCCGCGCGAAGTGCGTGCGATGTTCGATCTCCTCGCCGGCAACGACGACCTTGCACACTCGTGCGGCTATCACTGGGCGATCGTGTTCGAGGATGCATCGCGACAGATCGTGCAGCATTTTCACAACGAGCACTGCCAGCCTTACCGTCGCTTCGACGACGAGATCCAGACGCTGCTGCGAACGTATTTCGCAAGCGTGAACCATGCGCCGACGCACTTCCTCATCGAAGTCGAGCTCGACCCGAAAGCGGAGCCGGAGGCGATCGCGCGCGCGCTCGAGCGCGATGGACGGCGCGTGCTTTTCCTGCAGCATCCCGACGGAAGACTTCCAAGCCTGAAGATCAGGAAAACGGCGCGCGGACTCGAACCGAGAAAGGTCGACGAAAAGGTGTGGGCCGCGGTCGAGGCGAAGGCAAAAGAGTACACGCTCGCGGCGATCGAGCCGTTCGTCGCGCGTGACGGTGCGCGCATCTTCGAGGCGCCGCGCAGTATGGGATCGCAATCCGGCGGCGGGGTCTACGAATCCCACGTCGAAGCCACCATCGTCTTCCCGCTCGCGTTCGACGAGTCGCGCCTCCGCGCGGAAGACGGCCAATTCGAGCGGCCCAAGAGCTGGATGGTGACCGTGGCCTCGCCGGTGCGCTTCTCGAAAGAGCTCGAGCAGACCCTTCGCAACGCGTCGCCCTTCGTGTTGAAGGCGGCTGCGGTCGAGACGCGAAGCATCGAGTGATTTGCCGCGCGCCGCATTTGCATGTAAAAAGCGCCTCGCAGTTTCAGGAGCTAGAACTCACCATGGCACATGACGTCGTAATGCCCCAGATGGGCGAATCGATCGCGGAAGGAACGGTCTCGAAGTGGCTCAAGAAGGTCGGCGACAAAGTCGATCGCGACGAGCCGTTGCTCGAGATCTCCACCGACAAGGTCGACGCCGAGATCCCCTCGCCCGCAGCGGGCACGCTCACCGAGATCCTCGCGAAAGAAGGCGACACCGTTCCCGTCAACGCGGTCGTCGCGCGCATCGCCGCGGAAGGCGAAGCAGCCGCACCGAGCGCGCCTGCACCCGCGCCCGAGAAAAAAGCGCAGCCACCTGCGCCTGAACCACCGAAGGCCGCCGAGCCTGCGAAGCCCGCGCCGCAAGCCGCAGCCCCGCCAGCACCCAGCACCCAACAGCCAGAAGCCGACGTCACCTCACTCGACGAACGCCGCCGCACCAAATCCTCTCCCCTCGTCCGCAAGATCGCGGCCGAGAACAACGTCGACATCTCGCAGATCTCCGGCACCGGCGTGTCCGGCCGCGTGACCAAGAACGACATCCTCGACTTTCTGCAGCAGCCGAAACCGGGGGCGGCCGCCGAGGCACCGGCGCGCAGCGCGCCCGAGGCGCGCGCGCCGCAGCCGCGGCCGCAGTTCGCCGAGGGCGAGAGAGTTCGTCTCGAGCCGCTGACGGTGATGCGCAAGCGCATCGCCCAGCACATGATCGAATCGAAGCACACGTCGGCGCACGTGACGACGGTGTTCGAAGTCGACTTCACGGCGATCGACAAACTGCGCCGTCATCACAAAGACGCGTACGCCGATCGCGGCGTGAAGCTCACCTACCTGCCGTTCATCGTGCAGGCGGTCATCAGCGGTCTGCGCGAGTTCCCCATTCTCAATGCATCGATGGACGAGAACAACATCATCTATCACCGCGAGTACAACATCGGCATTGCCGTGGCGCTCGACTGGGGTCTGATCGTTCCCGTGCTCAAGCACGCCGATGAGCTGAACATCCTCGGCGTCGCGCGCGCGGTGAACGATCTCGGCGATCGCGCGCGCGCGAAGCGCCTCTCGCCCGATGACGTGCAGGGCGGCACGTTCACGATCACGAATCCCGGCATCTTCGGCAGCCTCTTCGGCACGCCGATCATCAATCAGCCGCAGGTCGCCATCCTGGGCGTCGGCGGCGTGAAGAAACGCCCGGTCGTCGTGGAGACGAAAGACGGCGACTTCATCGCCATCCGCTCGATGTGCTACCTCGCGCTGACCTTCGACCACCGCCTCATCGACGGCGCGGTCGCCGATCAGTTCATGGCCCACCTCAAGAAGCAGATCGAGTCCGGCCAGTTCACGATGTAGCCGTTCGACATTCGGGGTAGGGATCGCTCGCACGAATGCATCTCCTTGGCAGGGGGAGGCATTCATGCGCTGCATCGCGATCGCCGTTTTCTTGCTCGCGGCATTCGACACCACCGCCGAACGAATCGTCATCGGGCCCGGCATCAGGCTCGATGTCCCGAGGGGGTGGGAAGCGCGGCGCGACACCGATGCCACCTGGTTGATCGAGCTACGCATCGCCGGAAGGATCGAGGCGACGATGATCGCCCGCGTCGAGGAGCGCCGCAATCACGCGGAAGCCGTGCGGCGGCTCGCCGAGATCGACGCGGAGTACACGCCGAAGGGGGACTTCTTCACGCACCAGGGATGGCCGGCGTTCGAGCGAAAGATCCTCGCGCCGCTCACGGCGCCAGATCATGAAGATCCGCGCGAGATGCGTCGCGCGGATGAGGCGTGGCACGCGACAACCGCCGTCGCCGCCGGCGTATGGCTCGTGCGTCTCCGCACCGTTCTGCACCCCGACGCCGACGCGGAGCTCGCCGAAGAGGCGCTGCGCATCGGTCGCTCGCTGCACGTTCCGGACAGGGACGGTGGGCCGGCCGACATCCCGCCGGCGCGGCCGCTCCCGAAGAAGCCGCGTGCCTATGCGAGCAAGGCGACGAAACGACCAGTGGCCGGTGGCGCGGCGCCGATGCCGGTCAACGGCAAAGGCGAGATCGAAGCGGCGATCTCGATGGATGGGCGGAGCATCCTCACCGTCGCGGGGTGCAGCATGTCGTACTCGGAGGACCGCGGCCGGTCGTTCATGAACCCAGGCGGCTCCGGCGCACTCAAAGAGTACATGGGCGACTGTTCCGTGGCGTGGGGACCGAGCGGAACGTTTTACAGCAGCACGCTCTGCAACGAGTGCGTCGCGTTCTACAGCTGGAGCATTCCCGCGACGACGAGCTTTCGATACGTCGGACTCCTCAGCCGCCGCGAGCAGGACATCAAAATGGACCAGCCGCACATCGTCACCGATCGGTGGAATCTGTCGGCGTGCGGAAAAGACCGCGTGTACGTCGTCTGGCAGGAAACGCAGCAATGGGTATCGCGCATCGCCTGCTCGTCGACCAGCGGCGCGACGTGGAGCAAGCCGGTCGACGCGAACGGCGGCCCCGGCAGTTACCCACGCGTGGCCGTCGGCGCGGACGGCATGGTCTACGTCGTATCGCGGGGTGGCGAAAATACCATCGTCATCGACAAGTTCAGCAGCTGCGACTGTGGACTCGTCCGGCAGAGCGGCTTCCCCGTCACGATCCCGATCTCGAACGTGACCTGCCCGATTCCGGGACTCGACCGCTGCAACAACGGCAACACGCTCTCGAGCCCGACCATCGCCGTCGACGAGCGCCATCCATCAAACGTCTATCTCGGCTACGCGCAAACGAACAGCTCCGGCGGGCAAGACATCCTCGTTGCGCAGTCGACCGACGGTGGGCTGACCTTCCCTAACACCGTCGCGCTGAACGGCAAAGTGACCGCAGTGCGTTTCATGCCGTGGCTCGGTGCGTGGAATGGCGTCGTGTACGCGGGCTGGTACGACCGCCGCAACGCGACGCCGGCGTCGAACGATCTGACGAGCTATTACATGAATAGCGTCTCCGTGGTGAAGGGCACGCTCACGCCGGGCACCGAAGTCGATTTGAGCGGAGCCGACGATCCGCAATGCGCGAGCGGATGGGCGAACGGTGCGCGGAGCGGCGCCGACGCGTGCAGCTGTTCGACACAGCCGCAACTCGCCGGCTACTGCGGCAAGGACGGCAGCAACACGCGCTGCGATTTCCGGAATCCACAATGCCCCCAGTGCGGGAGTTGCTTCACCGGGGACGGCACTCCGAAGTACGGCGATTACAACGGTCTCGCCGTGAGCGGCGGAACGCTCATCAATATCTGGGCGACGGCGACCGCGCCGTCGAGAGCAGGGAGTACGCCTCCATCACCGCCGGAGGTGACGGCGTGGGTCGTGGTTACGAAGTTGCCGTGATCCGGAGGCCAACTCGTGTCCTTCTCCATCGATCGACTCCTCGCGCCCAACACGCTTCAGGCCTTCCGCGACTCCCACTATGAGAGCCAACCGTTCCTCATCCAACGCGCGTCTCCGCACTATTACGACGAACTGATCACCATCGAGGCTGTCTCCGAACACCTCGGGCAGGCCAAACTCTCGTCCACGGATATTCGTCTCGTCAAAGAGGGAGACGAAATGGCGTCCAGAGAGTTCACCTACCCTGCCCGTTCGGCATTCGATGGGCTGGTCAACCAGGAAACGTTGTTTGCCCGTTTCTACGACGGATCCACGATGATTCTCAATGCATTCGAACGGCATTGCGCAAAGATGTTTCATTTCACGCAGACGGTCGAGCGTGCATTCCATGCGACCGTTCAGGCCAATCTCTACCTCACGCCACGAGAGTCGCGCGGATTCGGCCCGCATTGGGATGACCATGACGTGTTCGTTTTGCAGTTCAACGGCGCGAAGGAGTGGTCGATTTACGATTCGCCGGATGTGCTCACCACGAGAAATCGCCTGTTCAAGGAAGAAGACTATGCCTCCGTCGAGCCGAGTCTGCGCGTCGTGCTCGAGCGCGGCGACCTGCTGTACGTGCCGCGCGGTTTCGTGCACCGCGCCCGTTCACTCAGCGAGATCTCGGCCCACGTCACGGTGGGCATCTTCACATTCAAGTATGCCGAGCTATTGCGGCGGATGCTGGACGACCCTGAAAGCCACGCCTGGCTCCGGCGATCGCTGCCTGTGTGCATCGATCCCGACGAGTTCCCTGTCGAAGAGTTTCTGGCGCACGTGCGCGCGTTTCTCGCCACGACCGACGTGCGAAAGGCGCTGGCCAGGCTCCGCGATCAATACGCCGGTTCCCGCATGCCGGATGCCACCCGTCGTCTCATGGATTACGCCGAATTACCGGCTCTCGATCGAACGACCCGCGTGCGCACGAGACGCAGTTTTCATGAATTCGCGGTTGAAGATTCCTTCATCGTGCTGAAGCTGAACAACCGGCCGATCCGTTTTCCTCTCGAAGCGGAGGAGAGCCTGAGATCGATCGACGATCTCGAGGAGTTCGAAGTGCACTCCCTACCCGGTGACCTGGACGATGCCGGCAAGGTCGATCTGTGCGCAACGCTGGTCCGGGAAGGGTTTCTGACGATCGTCGAAGGGGACGCTACTCGAAGAAAGGCATGAGCGCGTTTTCAGGCGATGCCAGGTCAGCGATGAGCACGGCGACGCCGAGCTCTCCCTTCCAGAGCGCGTGAGGGCGCTGCGATGAGGACAGAGCGCTGACGGCATGGTTTGCCAGTTGCCGCGCGCGAGCCAGCCATTCCGTCGCGCCGGTGTGTTTGTATAGGTTCAGCAGCGCGTACGCGCGGCCGGCGCTGCCGCAGCAGAGGGTCGGCGGCCCGCACGGCTCCTCCCAGTTGTTCCACGCACTCAGGTCCGCGAGCTCGAGCCATTTCGCGTCGCCCAGGAGGCGGTGTGCGAGTGTGTAAAGGAAAACCTGGCCCGCACTCCCATTGCACCACCCGGGCATGATCTCGATCGACGCGCCGCCGGTCCTGATGCGCCAGAATGCTCCTCTTCCCTTGGGCGTTCGCATGGCGGAGAGCTCATCGAGCCGCTGCGTGAGCCGCGACGGCAGCGCGTCGCCCGAGGCCTCGCACCAGCGCATCGCCGCGTAGAGATATCCCGCCCAGCCGTGAGCCATGCCCAGGTACTGCCCTTCCGATGTCTCGATTGCAGGCATCGCGTCGAGCGTCTTCCAGATCGCATCCATCGTCTCCGCGCCGAACGCCCGCAACGCCGCCGCAGCTTCTCGAGAATCGTCGCTGATTCGCAGCAACATCGCCGCCGCGAGCAGACTGCCGGAGCGGCCGAGGGTCAAATCGATCTGCTCACACGGTCTGCTCGAGGCCCGGAGGAACGCCCGGATCGCATTGCCTCGAGCGAATGAGTCTCCCATCGCCGCAGCGATCATCGCCCCGGCCGCGTGAATTCCAGACTCCGTGTGATACGGCGTGATGTCTCCCAGGCTATCGCGCGGCAGTTCGGCTTCCGCGTTGTAATACGCGTCCTCCGTACCGATGAGCGTGACCGCGCGCGACCTCCAGACATCCGCCATCGCGAGGAGCTCTGGATCGCTGCGCGTCTCCGCGATGCGAAGCAAACCGACCGCGGCACCGGCGCAACCGAAGTTGATCGATGCGCGCGGCGCGAGCGGATAGGACGTTTCGAACATCGACCCGCCGCGGGCAAACGACTGCAGCGTCTCTTCGAGAAACACATGCGCCGCGGCGCTGAGCGGCGTCGCCAGCGACTCGCGAACCGTCGTATCGCGCGCCGCGCCGAGAACCGCCGCAAACTCGGCCATGGACCCGTAGCGGCGCGCAGGGTCTTTCTCCAGACCGCGAAAGAGAATCGCTTCGATCTCGGGCCAGGGCGGAATGCCGCGTGCTGCAAACGGCATCGGGGAATCGAATTCCGCCTGCCGGATCATCTCTTCCCGCTCGTATCGGAAGTCGACGTAATGACGACCGGTAATGAGCAGGTAGAGCAAGGCCGCGACAGAGTATTGCTCCCCTTGCGCGGACGGTGGAACGCGAACGTTTTGCCGTTCCCCGGCCAGGTATTCGGGCTCGAAGAAGGAAACCAACCCTCCTCGGCCGACGCGCGGCGGCTGGCTCGCCATCCAGGAGTATCCGAAGTCGACGAGCATCGTTCGTTCGCCGGCGAGGACATTGCGTGGGTGCACGTCGGCGTGCAACACGCCGCGCGCATGCAGCGTCGCGTACGCGGATGCGATCGACGCGCACAGCTCGATCAGCGATGCGCGATCGTGGCGCCGCTGCGCTGCGGCGACGGTGACATCGACGCCTGACACCCAGTCGATCACCAGATATGGCCGCTCTTCATGAAGGCCGGAATCGAGCAATCGCGGCGCGATTCCGCCGGCGCCGTCGAGGCACCCGAGGACGGCGATCTCATTCTCGAACATCGACTGCAATGGAGGCGTGACCACGCGGGCGATCTTCAGCGCCGCAACGGCATTGCCGTCGCGCAGTTGATAGATCTCGGTGTCTTCGATGAAGTTGACGCAGCGGACGATCTCCCATCGCCCGATCTTCGCGCCGCTCTCGAACTGCGGCCGGAGCTCCTTCTCCTCATCCGAGCCTGCCGGCACGAGGACGCGGCTGTGCAGAAACCGTCCGAGATGCGGCAACAGCTCGTCGAGCCAGGCCTCGGGGTCCTTGCGGAGTGCGTGGCTCTTCTCGAGCACCGCGTCGGCGATCGTACATGGCTCGCGAAAGCGCGAGAGCAGCGCCGCGGTCTCGCCGTCGATCACCTGCGCTAGCACGCGGCCGTGGCGGCGGGACAACGTGAAGTCTCCTTCGTCATAGGAAAGTTTTCCCCGCACGTCGTCGCTCAGATCGGCCACCGGAATGAGGAGCACGTCTTCCTTCAGAACGAACGGCTCGGTGATGTTCATGAGTGGCTCCAGAGCGTGGCGGACGGTGTCCAGGTCTCGACGTCGACGCCCTGGCGGCGCACGCGCTCGATGGCGAAAGCCCAGGGCTCGACCGCGGACGCGCTGCGCGCGAATTTGGCGATCGAAAGCGCCGCGCCGAGGCGTTGCGCGATCCAGTAGCGCCAGCTGATCCCACCGAGCCACCGCAGAACGCGCTCGTTCTTGGGGGGATCGATGCCCCAGGAAAGAAGACCGGTGTCGTCGAGAGCGGCCGTGAAGGGCACACCGTGCGCATCGCAGCCGCCGAGCTCGCGGTGCAATTGCGCCGCGGCGGCATCGAGCTCCTCGCGCGTGGAGAAGTAGGCCACGAGCTTGTCGGAGCGGAGGATCCCCGACGCGCCGTCGCCGATCTTGAATTGCGTTCCGGGAAAATCCATGAGCACGCGCACCACCGCTGCGAAGGCTTCGCGGATGCGCTCCGGGCGAGGGCTCACGTAAAGCTTGTAGGTCAACGCGTCCTGACGTCGCGGCACTCTCGACTTCGAGCTCCAGCTCAGCCAGCCCGCCGTCTCGTGGGACGCGTTCCAGTCGCGCTCGAGGAGAGTCTGCAGCGAGCCGCGGTCGGCGCCGATGTGTGCGAGAACGGCCTCTCGATTCGCGAAGCGCTCCTTCCAGAACAGGGAGATCGGGATGCGGTTGTAAAGGTAGAGCGCCATCATCAACTGGCGCGGCTCGCGGGTCTCGAGGTCCTGTGCGTGCAGCAACGCGTTACGTGAGAGCAGTGCGGCCGCGTCGCGGACTTCCGGCTGACGGGAGCTGGAACAGAGCAGCGGCAATGCATCGGCGCCAGAGACGAAGCCATCGTCGCTCTCGATCTCGAGGATGCCGTCCAGAACCAGGTCGACGACGTCTTGCGTAACCGCCCCGTCGAGATACGACGGCGCCGACAGCGTCTGAAAGAGATCGGCCGTCGGTCGCGCGACCGATTGGAGGTTCATCGTGAGGGGCGGTCTCGGAATGAGCAGACCGTAGAAATCGGGATCGCGCTCGAGCTCGCGGAATGCCTCGCGCTGCTCGGCGGCGAGATCGCCGAGCTGTTTGAGGTCGAGGTGAGGACTCGATCGGAATCGCACTTCGGACAGTTGCGGCATGGAGGTCTCCCGGCGATCGGCGCAGGGCTTCCGGTCCTGCACTTACATGTGGAACTGCGTGCCGATCCGATCCTGCAGGTGTTGTTTCAACTGGGTGATCGTCTCGTACGTGAGGCCGCCGAGCTGATCGTAGCCGTCAACACCAGCCGGCTTCGAGTCGTTCGGACAGCTGTTCCCGGGACACGGCGAGGGCGTCTGGCAGCCCGAGTTCGGGTCACAGGTTCCTGGTGGGCACGAATCGGGACACGTGCTGAGACCCATCGGAAAGGCCGCGTCAGGCGCGGCCGGCATGTCGTATGCGCCTCCCGGACCGATCTCCGGAGGGCGCATCGTCGCTGGAATGTGGCTGATTCCCAAATCTCTGATCTTGGGCATCACTACCTCCTCTCTCTGTCTTACCTGTGGATGGCCGGAAGCCCCTCATGGAAGGAGTGCCTGAAAGAGGTCCGAATCCTACCCACAGGAAATGCCGACGATCATTTTTTCTTGAGCGTCATCAGCCAGATGTCGCCTTGCTCGATCGTTTGGCGGGCGTAGAGCGTCGATCCGTCGCGTGAGAGGGTGGTGGTGTAGTCCAATTGAATGTCCGACCGAGGGAACGGTGTCTTCGTCTCGCGGCGGCTTTCGAGATCGAAGGTCCCGATCTCGCCTTTGTCGAAGAACATGATCCTCCTGCCGTCGCGAAACCATTGCGGGTAACTGCCGCCGGCGCGGATCGTCTCCGCGCGCCGCGCGGGCAGCGAGTACATGACGATCGAGCCTCGGACGTCCCTCCCGATGAGGCGCTGTCCGTCGGGTGACCACCGCGCCAGCCCGAGATGGGGACCGAGGAGCTCGATGCGCTGGGCGGCCGGCCGGTTCAAATGGACCAGCGCCTGCCGCCCCGGAGTCTGGACGGCCAGCGTGCGCCCGTCCGGAGACGCCACGGGCGCGTACGTATTCGTCACGCCGAGGCGCTGATAATCCCGCTCATCGGTCACACGAGTCAATGCGCTGCCGTCCGCGCGGATGCTCCAGATGTGAGTACTGCCGACGCGATTCGAGTGGAAATACAGGACCTTGCCGTCCGGCGACCAGCACACATCGCGATCGCGGGCCGGATCGTTCGTCAACTGCCGCATGCGTGTGCCATCGGAATGGGCGACGAACAAGTCCTCCTGGGCGCCGGCGGTGGTGAAGGCGATCGACTTCCCGTCCGGCGACGGCGCCAACGACAGGATTTCCTGGGAGCCTCCGAAGAGAGGGAGCGGCATTCCCGTAGCAGCAGTGCGTTCGTCGAAGGGGATCGCCAGAAGCCGGTACGATCGAGTGAGGGTCGTGAACGCGATCTGGCCCTGTTGCGAGAGCGCGAAGTTGCCGCTCATTGAACCGGGAAGCGACACCGGCTCCGGATCCCGAAGCGGTTTGCCGCTCGTTTCATCCACCGCCACCCGCCAGAGGTTCAGCGTGCCGTCCCGATCGCTGCCATAGTAAAGATATTGACCATCGGGCGACCATACCGGATTCCAGAGTATTCCTTTCGACTCCGACATCACCGCAACGACCGTCTCTTCGGGGCGCGGTGCATCGGGATCGATGGTGAAAATCCGGCGGCCGTCGGACGAGTGGTGCCAGAACGCGATTCGGTTTCCGTGTGGCGACCAACTCGGCTGCACGGCGTCGCTGTTGCGGCCGAAACCCGGGCTCCCGACTCGTGACTGCACGAGGGCCCGCGTCGCTCCGGTGCGTGCGTCGACGAGCCACAACGCGCCGAACGAGGTCCGGATGTGCGGCCTGAGCGCGACGGGTACGGTCGAGTAGACGATCCGGGTTCCATCCGGCGACCACGCCGGATTGTGCCCTTTGTCGGTGAGGCGGCGCACCGACTCCCCTGTCACGCCCATCACGAAGATCCCTCCTCCATCGCGCTCGGAACGGAAGGCGATCTGACCGCCGTCGGGGGAAAACGCAGGTTCGGAATCGTCATCCGGCGAATCGTCGGTGATGTTGATCGCGGTCCGGCCGTCGACGCGCTGCACGTAGATGTCGCGGTTGCCTGACGTGGAGGCGACATAGGCGAACGACTTTCCGTCCGGTGCGAGCGTCGGAAACATTTCGACGCCGTCGCCGAAAGTCAGTTGCCGGAAAACGCGCGGGCCCATGCTTGGCTCGCCGCGGCCGATCCGCATGACCGCAAATCCGGTTGCCGCGATGATCCCCACGACGCCGATCGCCGCCGCGATCCAGCGCCTGTATGAACGCGATTGCGGCGCTGCGGCCGTCAGGTTGCGGACGCCCTTCAGCGTCTTGGTCTGCGCCTCTGGAAGCATCCGCAACTGGAACGCGAGATCGCGGGCCGACTGGAATCGCTCGTTTGGATTCTTCTCCATGCAGTGACTGACAATCGCTTCGAGCGCAGCGGGGATCGTCGGATCGATGGTGGTCAGCGGTGGCGGCTCGACGTTCAGTACAGCATGCATGGTCTCGATGGCCGAGAGGCCATCGAAGGCCGGCTTTCCGCTGAGCATCTCGTACAGCACCGAGCCGAGGGAGAAAAGGTCCGTGCGGTGATCGAGCGATAGCCCACGTGCCTGCTCGGGCGACATGAAGCCGGGCGTGCCGATCGCGATTCCCGCGGCAGTGAGATGCCGGGCGGTCCGATGTTTCCCGTTGGTGCCGGTCGCCTCCTGGGCGAGCTTGGCCAGACCGAAGTCGAGAATCTTGACCCGGCCGTCATTGGTGATGAAGAGATTCTCCGGCTTGAGATCTCGATGGATGATTCCCTTTTCGTGCGCGACCGCGAGCGCGGACGCGATCTGGGTGGCGTAGTCGACGGATTTGCGAAGCGGGATGGCCACCGGCTCGAGATCGCCCATGGTCTCGCGGAGCGTCTGCCCTTCGAGAAGCTCCATGACGATATACGGAGACCGTTCGGTCTTCCCGACGTCGAAGATCGTGACCAGACCGGGATGATTCAGCGCGCCGGCGGCACGCGCTTCCTGCTCGAAACGCTCGACGTAGTCGTCGTCGATTCCGAGGGACACCGGAAGAACTTTCACCGCGACGTCACGCCCGATGCGAGGGTCGCGCGCTCGCCAGACCTCTCCCATTCCACCGGACCCAATATGGCCCAGGACCTGGTACGGCCCGAAGAAAGCGCCCTTCGCGATATTCATGGGGTTTGGACTTCGAACAATCGTACTGCGCGAACCCACGATCGCGCGCAACGTTCTCAATCAGAAAGCTCTGACCCACGCTGAAATAACACACGCGTCCGCACGCTTAGCGCAGTGCGCATGCGGACGTGTGATCTCCACCGTTTGCATCTCGTGACGTATGAAAACGGGATGAGGATCCAGCAGAAGCTGGTGGAGATGCGTCAGCGCGACGAGATCGCCGATCAGCTTCTCCTTCTCGAGCATCCGCCCGTGATCACCCTCGGGCGCGGCGGCAAATCGGAAAATCTGCTGGCCACCGCCGAGGCCCTGCGCGCGCAGCGCGTTCGCTTCTACGAGACCACGCGCGGCGGCGACATCACCTACCACGGTCCCGGCCAGGTCGTCGGCTACCCGATCCTGCACCTCGGCGAAGGCAACCGCGACGTCCGCAAGTACGTGACGAAGATCGAGGAAGTGCTGATTCGCACCGTTGCCGAGTACGGCATCACCGCGACGCGCGCCGAAGGAAAACGCGGCATCTGGGTCGGCAACGACAAGATCGCCGCGATCGGCGTGCGCATCGCGCGATGGGTCACGTCGCACGGATGGGCGCTCAATGTGAGCACGAATCTCGATCACTTCCGCCTCATCACGCCGTGCGGTCTGCACGGCACCGGCGTGACCTCGATCGAGCGCGAGACCGGACGTCGCGTGCCGCTCGAAGAAGTGCGCGAGATCCTGGCGACGAAATTCGTGGAGGTCTTCGAGCGCGAGCTCGTTGAGCGCCCGCCGACGATTCGGCTCGTGAAAGTTCTCGTGCACGACGGCGAGCGCGTGTTGCTCCTGCATCGCCGCGCGGAGCGCGGAAACTTCTGGCAGCCGATCACCGGCTCGATCGAAGACGGCGAGTCTCCGCTCGACACCGCGCGTCGCGAGCTGCGCGAAGAGACCGGACACGATTGCGAGCCGGTCGATCTCGCGCTCGCGCAATCGTTCATGATCGAGTCGCAGTGGCTCGAGTCGCGCTATCCCTCGCCTATCATCGCCAGCGAGATCGGTTTCCGCGCGGAGCTCGACTCACACCTCGGCATCCGCATCGATCCCGAAGAGCACGACGCGTGGGGCTGGTTTACGTTCGCCGAGGCGTATGAAAGGATTCGCTGGACCGACGATCGAGAGGCGCTCGAGCGATTGCAGCTCACGGTACAGACAACCGCCAACCGACAACTGACAACCACTTCATGACTCCGATCAACAAACGCGCAGGCATCCGTCCCGACTGGCTCAAGGTGCGAGTCCCGGGTGATCTGCAGAATCTTCCCGTCTCGCGACTGATCAACGACCTCGCGCTGAACACGGTGTGTCAGGAAGCGCGCTGCCCGAACATCTTCGAGTGCTGGGGCGCGGGCACGGCGACGTTCATGGTGTTAGGCGAGATCTGCACGCGGCGCTGCACGTTCTGCGCGGTCGGACGCGGGACGCCGCTCGCCGCGGAATTCGACGAACCGCAGCGCGTCGCGGAGGCGGTCGAGCGCATGGGCGTGCGCCACGCGGTCATCACCATGGTCAATCGCGACGACATGCCCGACGGCGGTGCGGATCACGTCGCGCGAACGGTGAGCGCGGTGCGCGAGCGCACCGGTGCCGCGGTCGAAGTGCTGATCTCCGATCTCGAAGGCAATCGCGACGCGTTGCGCGTCGTCGTCGCATCCGAGCCGGAAGTGCTCGCGCACAATGTCGAGACCGTGCCGCGGCTCTATTCTGCTGTTAGGCCGGTGGCCAAATACGAGCGATCGCTCGACGTGTTGCGCTGGGCCGATGAAGAACGAACGACAGGCATGCTCACGAAGTCGAGCCTCATGCTCGGACTCGGCGAGACCGAGGATGAGATTCTCGAGGTCGCGCGCGATTTGCGGGCGGCGGCCGTCGACATCTTCACGACGGGCCAATACCTCGCGCCGAGCGAGAAGAATCATCCCGTGCGCCGCTACTACACGCCGGAAGAGTTCGCCGAGCTCGGACGCAAAGCGCGCGCGATGGGATTCCATCACGTGGAGAGCGGACCGCTGGTGAGAAGCTCGTACATGGCGCATCGAGCAGTTGGTGGTTGACGGTTGGCGGTTGACGGTAGATCGGTCTCTCACCGCCAACCACCAACCGCCAACCGCCAACCGATCAAGTACAATTCGTCGTCCGATGCCGCGAGTGACATTCGCTGACGCCGGCAAGAGCGGCGAATTCCCCGCGGGAAAAACGGTCCTGTCGATCGCCGGAGAGCTGGACATTCGTGTCAGCCAGGTCTGCGGAGGCGACGGCGCGTGCGGGACTTGCAGGATCGAGGTCGTCGAGGGGTGGGATCAGCTCACGCCGCCGACGCCCGACGAGACCTACAAAGAGATCGAAGCGCCGTACCGGCTGAGCTGTCAAGCGAAGCTGATCGGAGATGTGATCGTGAAAGTCGCAAAAGTCGAATGACGGAGTGGAATCCATGACCGCAGTCGAAGTACAACCCACACTATCGAATCAGCAGCTCTCCCAGTTCTTCCAGTACACCGTCGAGGCGTACAAGGTCTTCGAGAAATTCGCGGAGAACCTGCCGAATCCGATGACGGCGCAGATGTTCAAGCAGTTCGCCGTCGATGAGCGCCGCAACCGCGACATGATCGAGCTCAAGATCTCCGCGGTCGCGGACTCGCGTCTGCGCGCGACCCTCGGCTCGGACTTGATCTTCAACGAGATTCT
>Ga0075418_10004701_pt1 | contig 15514 bp, 9 predicted proteins | sample SoiMetdeltSBSDD2_FD_81776 | JGI IMG/M metagenome (GOLD analysis project Ga0075418, IMG submission 81776) | Bulk soil microbial communities from a Populus tree surrounding site in Tennessee, USA - Soil MetaG P. deltoides SBSDD2 | ecosystem: Environmental > Terrestrial > Soil > Tree plantation...
GTCCAAAGTAGACCAATTGCCGCCGCGGAGAGCGTTACATCCGCGGACGCCGCGTCTTCGGAAGTCGCATCAAGCTGGTTTGAACTGCTCTACGATATCGTGAAAGAACAAGCGGTGCCTCCTCCCCAGGCTTCGCGGATCTACGGCATCACTTCGGTTGCGTTGTACGAGTCGATCGTACCGGGGACAGAGTTGAATCGGTCGCTGGTCGGCCAACTCAACGGTCTCATCCACCTCCCTCAACCGAATAAGAAACTTCTTCACTGGCCAACAGTAGCCAACACCACACTTGCAAACACGATCCGAGGCGTTTTTCCTAACCTATCCTCAGTCTCGTTGTACAACATCAAAAGTCTGGAACTCTCCTTTGCAAATCGATTCAAGGGAAGCGTCCCGGTGAACACCTACAATCAATCGGTTGCTCGCGGACACGCAGTTGCGGCCGGGATTCTTTCCTGGGCCTCGGGCGACGGGTTCTCGATGAATAACAATTGCCCTTACATCCCAGCGGCGCTCCCGGGTGCGTGGCAGCCGACGCCGCCGGCTTTTAATCCGAATCCGCTCCAACCGTGCTGGGGATTTCTCAGACCGATGGTCCTGACCTCGGGCTCCGAATGCCCGCCCGTTGCTCATCCCGCATTTTCCACCAACAATAGCTCGGACTTTTATGCCGCCGGTCTGGAGGTCTACAACATTGGTCTGGGTCTTACTGACGAGCAGAAGCTCATCGCCATTTACTGGGCCGATGGTCCCGGCGCCACCGGGACGCCTCCGGGTCACTGGATCGCGATCGTAAGCCAGATAGCGCAAAACGATCGGCTCTCGCTGGCGAGGGCAGCGGAAGCCTATGCGCGAGTGGGCATCGCGGTTCACGACGCATTCATCGCCTGCTGGAATGTGAAGTTTGCTACGAATCTTCAGCGTCCGGTTACCTACATACGGCAGAACATCAATGCGAGCTGGACGCCGTTTATCGGGACGCCGAACTTCCCCACATACACATCGGGACACTCGACGCAGTCCGGAGCCGCGGCCGCGGTTCTGACGCAGATGTTCGGCATCAAACGGTTCGTCGACACAACGCACACCGATCACGGTCTTACGCCTGCTCTGTCACCACGCACTTTCGACTCATTCGATGAAGCGTCGGCGGAGGCTGCGGTTTCGAGGCTTTACGGCGGGATCCACTACAGCTTTGACAACAACAACGGTCTCACTTGCGGGCAGTGTATCGGGCAGAAGATCCAGGAGAGAGTGAGTTTTAGCACAAACTAAAAATCGAATGCGATAAAAAGAACGAATAAATTCGTTACTACGGCGACTCCGGCAGTCGGACTGAGCTTCGGGCTAACCGATGAGATGTGACCCTCGGCATTCTCGGGGTCGGGAAGGGTGGCTTGCCCCCACTCCTCTGGGTGATTTGCGGTACTCCCTGCCCAGAAGAGCAGGGGCAAGCCACCCTTCACGACCCCGAGAATGCCAAGTATCAGGTGTTTTCCTCAGAAACTGCTTCCTTAACCAGTCGCTGCTGCTCCATCTGGTGAATCGTATGCGACCCGGTCGCCGGACTCGCGCTTGCGGGCCGGCCGACATAGCGAAGCGTCTTCTCTGCGCCGATCAGCTTTAACAACCTCGGTTGCATGAACGACCAACCGCCCATGTTCTCGGGCTCCTCCTGAACCCAGCGGATATCGGTCGCGCTCGCGTATCTTTCGAATTCCTTTATCAGCAGGTTCCTGGGGAATGGATAGAACTGCTCGACCCGAAGGATTGCAATGCTGGAGTCGTTGAGCTTTTTGCGCTCCGCGGCCAGATCGTAGTAGACCTTACCGCTGCACAAGAGGACCCGTTTTACATTTGAACCGTTATCGACAAACTCAAGTTCGTCGGATATCACCGGAAGAAACCCGCCGCTGGTGAACTGCTCAACCGGCGATGAGGCTTCAGGTAGACGAAGCAGACTCTTTGGAGTAAATATCACCAGGGGTTTGCGCGGCCGCACTCGAGCCTGTCGTCTCAGCACGTGAAAGTACTGCGCCGCGGTCGTACAATTTACGACTTGCATGTTTCCTTCCGCGCACAGCTGCAGGAACCGTTCTGTTCTTGCGCTTGAATGCTCGGAGCCCTGACCCTCGTACCCGTGCGGCAGCAACAACCCCACGCCACTCGGCTGATTCCACTTCTCTTCCCCCGATGCTATGAACTGATCCACGATGACTTGCGCGGCGTTGATAAAGTCGCCGAACTGGGCCTCCCACAACACAAGCGCGGTCTGCGCGGCAACGCTGAACCCATATTCAAACCCGAGCGCGCCGGCTTCCGACAACGGGCTGTCGTAGATCTCGTATTTCGCGCTGTCAACAAGCTGAGCCAGCGGCGCCCACTCCTCACCCGTCTGAGTATCGGTGAACGCCGCGTGACGGTGACTGAACGTACCTCGCACCGTATCCTGACCAGTGAGTCGTATCGGCGTGTTCTCCATAAGCAGCGAACCAAAAGCAAGCGCCTCGGCCATGCCCCAATCGACAGCCGCCGCGCCCTCCACCATCTTCGCCCGCCGGGCGAGCAATCCAACGATCTTGGGATTCAGGTTGAACCCGCGCGGGACAGTAGTAATCGCGTGGGCGATGCGCCGGAGCGAGTCTTGATCGACGCCGGTCTGAGCCACTTCAACGGTTTCAGGTTCAGGCTCGGATGGAGCAAGCGTGACTTGAGTGTCCTGCTTGGCGATGATCGCTTTAGCCCCGAGCTGTGCGTTCTCATAACGGCGATTCCGCTCATCCATAAGAGTCGCGACTATTTCCTCGGTTATCACTCCTTCGGTGATGAGCTTCCTTGCGTAAAGAGCGCGCGCCCCCGGATGCTCTCGGATTCGCCGATACATTACCGGTTGGGTATAAGTCGGCTCGTCGCCTTCGTTGTGACCGAGTCGTCGATACCCGATCACGTCGATCACCACATCCTTCTTGAACTTCTGCCGATAGTCGAGTGCGATCTGAAGCACGTTATAACCTGCTTCGACATCATCGCTGTTCACATGAAAGACCGGCGCCTGAATCATCTTCGCTATGTCGGTGCTGTAGGTCGATGAGCGCCCTTCCTCAGGCGGCGTGGTGAAACCGAGCTGGTTGTTGATGACCATATGAACCGTGCCGCCGGTGGTATAGCCGGGCAGTTGCGACAAATTCAGGGTCTCGGCAACGATGCCTTCGCCGGCGAACGCCGCATCGCCGTGAAGCAGCACCGCAAGCCTGCTCGATCTGTCTCCGTCGACGTCTTGTCTTGCGCGCACAACTCCTTCGACGACCGGATCCACAAATTCGAGATGACTCGGGTTCGGAACCACCGCAAGCGAAACCTCGTGGTCGTCGGCTGTCTCGCGAACGCCGCTGGCGCCTTGATGGTACTTCACGTCGCCCTGATCGTGAGGGAAGCTGGGGTGGATCGATCCTTCAAAGCTGGTGAAGATCCGTTCGCAGAATTTGCCGATGACGTTCGCAATTACATTCAGCCGGCCTCGGTGGGCCATCCCGATTGTGATATCAAAGATGCCGCGTGGTGGGGCGCTTTCGATCAACTGGTCGAGCAGAGCGATGACGGTTTCGTTTCCCTCTATGGAAAACCGTTTCTGCCCAAGGTACTTCGTGCCGAGAAATCGCTCGAATAACTCCGCGGAGATTAGCTTCCACAGGATCTGTTTCTTGACCTCCACCGGAACGGGCGGCGGCTCCGTTTCCACTCGCGCCCGAATCCACTCTTTTTCTTCAGGTCCCTGGATGTTTCGATACTCAATGCCGACCTTGCCGCAGTAGTAATCGTGAAGATGATCGACGATCTCGCGCAGCGTTGCGGTTTCGGCGCCGCCGACTCCGCCAGCGATAAACTGGCGATCGAGGTCCCAGATCGTGAGTCCGTAGGTTTCGATGTCGAGCTCTGGGTGATACTGGACTTTCTTCCAACCGAGCGGGTCGATATCCGCGATCAAGTGACCGCGCACTCGATACGCGTTGATCAGCTCGAAGACCCGGGCCTGTTTGCGAACGACCTCGCGCCGGCGTTCTTCGCCGAGAATCGCAGGGTTGACGTCCATGGACAATCGATAAGGCCGATAAGGTATGCCTAAGTCTGAAAAAATCTGATCGTAGAATTCGTGTTGGCCGCGCAGCAGCTCGTCGATCAACGCCAGGAACAGGCCTGACTCGGCGCCCTGGATTATCCGATGATCGTAGGTGCTGGTGATGGTCATCACCTTGCTGATGCCGATCCGCGACAGGCCTTCGGGCGACATCGCCTGGTACTCAGGTGGATAGCCGATTGCGCCGGTCGCGATGATTACCCCCTGACCCGCCATCAACCTTGGAGTGGAAGCGGTGGTGCCGATCGTTCCGGGGTTGGTCAGGCTGATTGTAGTGTCCTGGAAATCCGAGACCTGAAGCTTGCCTGCGCGCGCCCTCCGGATGACATCGTCGTATGAGTCGAGCAGCTGCGAGAACGTCATTCCGCCCGCGCCCTTGATGTTCGGTACAAGCAGCGTTCGAGTCCCGTCTTTCTTAGTGACATCAACGGCTACGCCGAGGTTGACCTGCGGACGCCGCACTCGATAAGCATTCTCACCCTGCTCCTCAAATGAATCATTGAGCTGGGGGAATCTTTCTAGCGCCTTTAGGATCGCACGCGCCACCACGTGGGTATAGGAGACCTTGCGACCCGAAGCAGCAAGGTACTTGTTGATCACCTGGCGGTTCTCATCCAGAAGCTTTAGCGGAACCTGACGCTGCGATGTTGCGGTTGGGACCGCGAGACTCGCCTCCATGTTCTCGGCAATGCGCAGCGCCGGACCGCGAAGAGGTGTGCGTTCAACGGTCTCCTCAACAAGGGCAACCGTTGCAGGCTGAGCTTGAGCAGCGGCGGACTGAACGGTCGGGATATTCTCGCGAGGGGATTCAGGGGCGGTCCTGGAGGCTTCCCGTCCCCACTCATAGGTTGCGTGAATCGCATCAGAATGACCGGCGGCCTGTCGGACACTCTCCACAGCTCTTTGCTCAGTGGGGATCTGGGATCTCGATTCACCAACGGCGGGACCGTCGGTCAACAGCTCGTCGAAGAACGACCGCCAATCATCATCGACGGACGACCGGTCGCGTTCGAACTGAGCAAGAAGCTCGCTGACGTAATCAGCATTAACGCCGAACTCATCGGCGATCAACTGGTCGACTCCCTGTCGCCTTATCTCACTGGTCGCCATAGCTGTTAACCTCGATTCTGAGTTTAATCGGAGCTAAGGGCAAAGGGCAAAGAGCTAAGGGCAAAGGGCTAAGGGCAAAGGGCGAAGGGCGAAGGGCAAAGGGCGAAGGGCAAAGTGCAAAGCGCGAAAAGCGAAGGGCAAACAATGCTCTTTGCTCTTTGCCCTTTGCTCTTTGCCCTTTGCTCTTTGCCCTTTGCTCTTTGCCCTTTGCTTGTTCGTCTTGTGAACCCTGCGTTACACTTCAAAGGTTCATCAACCGCGAATACCCGAACTTGTTTTTGAACGCAGCGTACAAACTACTCAACCCTCTGATGGCTTGAGCGTTTTGGAGAATCGACATTGAAGAGGACTCTGGTGATCGCATTGCTATCCGTGGTGCTCTGTCTCGGCGCCGCGGCTCAGACCTCACGACCCACACAAAACGTTCCCGGCGGCGTCCCCGCAGGTGTAACCGCTGCGCCGGTCGCTTCCGCCGAAGTGCGTCAGGAAACATTCGACATCGTCTGGAGCACCGTAAAGGAAAAGCATTTCGATCCAACGCATGGCGGGGTCGACTGGGATAAAGTCCGCGAACAGTATGCGCCCCGCGCAGCCGCCGCGAAGAGCGACCTCGAGTTTTACAGTCTCCTCAGACAGATGCTCGGCGAACTTAAGCAATCACACTTCAACATCATTCCACCCGAAGCCGTTGTAGAAGATAGTTCCCCGGAACCAAAAGGCGGAGGCATCGGGATCGATATTCGTCTAGTTGACGGCCAGCCGATGATCACTCGCGTAGAGCCCGGGTCCAGCGCTGAACGGGCCGGTCTGCGCACCGGATACATCATCAAAAGAGTCAACGACACAACTTCCGAGCAGGTGATCGCGGCGTTTGCCAAGAGCAAAGAGTCCGAAGCCATGAGAACGTTGCGAATCACTCGGACTTTCCTTGCAAGAATTAACGGCGCACCACAGACAACCGTGCGCATTTCTTACCTCGACGAGCGCGATCAGCCTCGCGACGTGACCGTCCCTCGTGAACGCTTGAAGGGCGAGATGTCACAACGATTCGGCAATTTCGGCCCCCAATACACCGAGTTTGAGGTAAAACGACTGGCCGGTGGGATCGGTTACATTCGTTTCAACGTCTTCGTGATGATATTGATGGATCGAATCAAGTCCGCGATTCGAGGGATGGGCGACGCGCCCGGAATCATCATCGACTTGCGGGGCAACCCGGGCGGAATCGGCGGTATGTCCAATGGTATCGCCGGCGTTCTGCAGAACGAGGAAGCTTCGCTCGGTACGATGCGAATGCGCAGCGGCTACCAAAACTTCTTCATCCATCCGCAGGCGAACCCGTATCTCGGGCCGGTGGTGATTCTTACCGACGGCGGCAGCGCCTCTACCAGCGAAATCTTTGCCGCCGGGATGCAAGAGCTTGGTCGAGCCGTCATTGTTGGCGAACGAACGGCGGGCGCCGCTCTGCCGTCAATTATTCAAAAGCTGCCCACCGGGGCGCTTTTTCAATATGCCGTGGCGGATTTCCGCACGCCGAAGGGCACACTGATCGAGGGCCGCGGCGTCGCGCCCGATGTCGAAGTGAAGTTTACGCGCCGCGCGCTGCTGGAGCGTCGCGATCCTCAACTGGACGCGGCAATCGAACAAATCAACAAGCAATCAAAGCAGCGAAAAGCCGTGGCCGCTCGCTGAACGTTTTGATGAAAGGAAGATAATATGAAACGCACCATCACGATCCTCATGTGCTCGTTTATTGCGGTCGCAGCCGTTGCACAAGGTGGCCCGCTGAGAGTACCGCAAGGCGCCGCGCTTCCCACCGCTGATCAGATCCTGGAAAAGTATGTGCAGACGCTGGGTGGAAAGGCCGCTCTGGAAAAGATAACCAGCACTGCCTCAAAGGGCACATTCGAGATCCCAGCATTCGGGGCAACAGGAAGCGCCGAAATGTGGGAGAAAGCGCCAAACAAGACCGCCCTGAAGCTGGACATCCCCGGCTTCGGTCTGGTGTTGGAGGGCTTTAATGGAACCGTCGCGTGGTCTCAGGATCCGCAAAGCGGGCTGCGAGAAAAAACGGGCGCTGAACTCGCCGCGACAAAACTCGATGCAGACTTCTATAAGCCGCTCAGACTAAAACAGCTTTATCCAAAGATCGCCGTGAAGGGCAAAGAAAAAGTCGGGGATAAAGACATGTATGTTTTAACCGCGACACCGGCCGAGGGTTCGCCCGAGACGTGGTACTTCGATGCAGCCACCGGGCTGCTGGCGCAGATGGATCTGGAGCGAGAGTCTCCACAAGGCAAGATGGCGGTCCAGGTTTTCCAGGAAGACTACAAGGAAGTGGACGGCATCAAGATTCCCCACACTGTGCGTCAGGTGACTTCGGCGTTTACAATCATCATCAAACTTCAAGAAGTAAAGCACAACGTCGCGGTCGACGAGACGAAGTTCAACAAGCCCGTCGCGCAGTAATTCACAACTCGAGCTTCGGCGCGCGGGATACCCAACCCCGCGCGCCGAGGACGGGAATAAGATCGGGAACGAATAAATTCGTTACTACGTGGAGCGCTTCGAGATCCTGGTTACACGTAGTAACAAATTCATTCGTTTCCGTCGTCACGAATTTATTCGTTCTGTCCCACAAAAACGGGTTCGGGAGTCAAAGCGACGCCGAACTTTTCAAGCACACGCTTCTGTATAAACTCCATCAACTGGATAACCTCTGCCGCAGTCCCGCCGCCTCGATTGATAATCGCCAGCGCATGCTTTGTCGAAGTCCCAACGTTACCGTGAACGTGTCCGCGCTTAATGCCGGCGCGCTCGATCAACCACGCCGCCGAGAGCTTTACCCGGTCATCCGAAACGGGAAACGCCGGCAAATCTAACATCTCCGCACCGATGGTTGCGCGACGCTTTATTTGCTCAAACTCGTCGCAGGCGATTGTCGGGTTCACAAAGAAAGAACCGACGCTGCGTGAGTCAGGATCAGTCGAATCGATCACCATCGCCTTGCGGCGGCGGACGGATAGCACCGCGTTGCGCACTTCTGCGAGCGTAGGCAATCCGATTCCGGCGTCAGCGAGAAAGCGCTCAAGTTCGGGGTATCGAATTGCCGGCTTACCATCCACACTCAACCTGTAGGTCACCCGCGTTATTATGAACCGGCCGCGATCTCGTGTCTTGAATCGGCTGGTCCGATAGCCGAATTTGCAATCGGTTGCACTCAAGTTAACCAACCCTTGCGTCTCCAGATCGACTGCTTCCACCGAAACCAGGGTCTGGCTTGTCTCCTGGCTGTAGGCGCCGACGTTTTGAATCGGCGTCGCGCCTACGCGGCCCGGTATACCCGACAGACATTCAAATCCTGCCCAGTTTTGGTTTACGCACTGATCAACAAGGGAATCCCACTCTTCGCCGGCGCCGGCGGTGATCAGCACATCGCCACCGTCGAAGCGAGTCTCAACTCCCAGAATTCTCAAACGAAGAACAAGCCCTGGGAAGCCTCGATCGGCGATTACGATATTGCTGCCGCCGCCAAGCACAAACAGCGGTACATCTCGAGTTCGTGCCCACGCGACGCCAGCCAGCAATGCGTCGGTACTAACGACCTCGGCGTAATATCGAGCCGGCCCGCCGATGCCGATAGTCGTCAACGGCGCAAGCGCAACGTTTTCTTCCAGTAGCATAGACTTTAGTCTGTGTTCTCGATGTTAATAAGATTTCAGCTTAAGCAACACACAGACTAAAGTCTATGCTACATCGCTACATTGCTCAGCCGCGCGTAGTCCAGTATCATCACCGGCACCACAGATTGGAGGATGATTATGAAAGAAAAGCTCGCGGCAATCCTTTGCACTATTCTTATCTCAACTCTAGCCCCGGCGGTGACTCATTCAACCGCGGGCGACGGTAAACTAACACCGGAAGAAAAAGCTAAAGCAATAAAGATGCTCATCGACTCAGAGAAAGAGTTTCTCTCCTATGTCGAGAAACTCAGCGACGCGCAATGGAACGCCCGGCCCATTCCCTTCAAGTGGACGGTGGGAGAAACTGCCGAGCATATTGCGCTTGCGGAAGGACTGCTCTTCAACGCAGTCGAGCGAGCGCTCGCGTCGCCCATGAACCCTGACTGGGAAACGAAAAGCGCGGGCAAAGAGAAGATCCTCGACAACCTGCTGGCGGCGCGTCAGGGACGAGCCGCTGCCCCCGAACCGATTCAGCCGCTCAAGAGAAAGATGTCGAGAGCCGAGATAATGGCTCTGTTCAAAGAAGGCCGCGCAAAGTCGATGAAGTTTATCGAGTCAACGGATCGGCCTCTAAAGGCTCACACACTCGATCATCCGTTTCCGGTGTTTGGCACATTGAACGCTTATCAGTGGTTTCTCTACATTCCGGCTCATAATCTGCGACACAACAAACAGATTGCTGAAGTGATGAACAATCCGGCGTTCCCAAAGTAAGTTCGTATTAACAGATGGCTGAAGAATTCCGAGTCGATATAAATGAATTCCAGAGCGTGACCGCGATACTCTATCCAGCGGCTGCTCGAGATCGCGCCGGGATAACGCTGATCCTCGGTCACGGCGCGGGCGCTAACCAGTCGAGCGCATTCATGGTGAACTTTGCGACCGAGCTTGCTTCGCGAGGAATAGACACCGTCACCTTCAACTTTTTCTACGCTGAGCACCGTCGCGGCGGTCCCGATCCAAACGATAAGTTGGAAGCTTGTTATCGCGCGGTAATCGAAACGGTTCGCAAACACAAAAAGCTCAAGCGAAACAGCGTGGCGATTGGCGGCAAGTCGATGGGCGGAAGAATCGCCTCGCAAGTGGCGGCCGCCGGCGCCGGCGATATTGCGGCATTGGTTTTTCTGGGCTATCCGCTGCATCCGCCGGGGAACCGGGAGAAGCTTCGGTCGAAGCACCTTCCGTTGATCAAATCGCCGATGTTGTTCATCCAGGGATCACGCGACAGTTTTGGAACCGGGGACGAGTTGGGCCCGATTGTAAAGAAGCTGCGGCTCGCGACGCTTCATTTAATCGAGGGCGGCGATCATTCGCTAAAAGTCCCCAAGAGCAAGGGCCCGCAAGAAGCGGTGTACGCGTCAGTCCAGGACGAGATAGTTCGCTGGTTGAAATCACAGTAGAGCTTTAACCGCGTAGCTGTGTCCTCTCGATAGCTTGTTGGGTCGGCGATACCCCCGGGCCGCGTAGCGGTTACCTCTGTGCTGCAATATCGATATCAAGTCAGGAGGTAACCGCTACGCGGCCCAGGGGTATCGCAAACGCACTCACACTACCGAGAGGACACCGCTACGCGGTTACGCCAATCTAACAATTCAAGGACTCCGATGAGAATGAAGATTGTTGTATTGCCTGGAGACGGGATCGGCCCCGAAGTAACCTCCGAAGCCGTGCGTGTGCTCGAAGCCGTCGCCAGCGCGTTCTCACACGAAATTGAATTCATCTTCAAAGACGCAGGCGGTTGCGCTATTCGCAAACACAACAATCCGCTGCCAGATGACACTCTTGAGGCTTGCCTGGCTTCGGATGCGGTGTTGCTTGGGGCCGTTGGCGATCCGGCTTTTGATGGGTATCCGACAAACATCCGCCCTGAAGCCGGCCTTCTGCGGCTGCGTCGGGGGCTCGGGGCTTTTGCAAATCTGCGCCCAGCTCGCTTGTTTCCGGCGCTAATCGACGCGTCACCACTGAGACCTGAGGTAATAGAAGGCACCGACTTGCTTATCGTGCGTGAGCTACTGGGCGGGTTGTACTTTGGCAATCCTCGCGGAGAACGCGATAGTGAAGGTGTCCGAGAAGCAATCAACACGATGCGCTATTCGGAGCCGGAGATCGAGCGAATCGCTCGCGTGGCCTTTGATCTTGCGCGATTGCGCCGGCGGAAGGTGACTTCGGTCGACAAAGCCAACGTACTCGAGTCCTCGAAGCTCTGGCGTGAGGTGGTGATCCGCGTGGCCGCCGAATACCCGGATGTGAAGCTGGAACATCAGTATGTCGACTCGTGTGCGATGGTATTGGTCGCGCGGCCCTCCAGCTTTGATGTGATGGTTACCGAGAATATGTTTGGCGATATTCTGTCGGATGAAGCGGGGGCGGTTGTCGGCTCGCTCGGCTTGCTTGCGTCTGCCAGCATCGGCGGGCCTGTTGGTTTGTATGAACCGGTGCACGGTTCCGCTCCCGACATTGCTGGAAAGGGAATCGCGAATCCGCTTGGGGCGATATTGTCCGCTGCGATGATGCTACGTTACTCGTTCAATCTAAAAACGGAAGCCGAAGCGATTGAAGAAGCTGTCGAGAGGGTCCTATCGGAAGGATATCGCACAAACGACCTTGCGAAAGGCTCCGATAATACCGCAACGACTGAAGCTATGGGCAGGCTCGTGGTCGGCTACATCGGCCGCGATTGAAGTCGCGACATCGACTCTAAAGAGTTATTTCAGGTTGAACTCCATCTGTAACCCGACCCAATACTCAACCGGCTGACCATCCTTCATCGCGGGTTTGAACGTGGCCTGATAAGCAGACGCTATCGCCCGTTCATTTAGTCCGTCCGGCAATCCCCTGGTAATCATGACTCGCTTAACCGCGCCGTCAGCACCAACCAGAACGCGCAGAGTAACGATGCCTTGTATATTGTTCTTGCGCGCTTCTTCGGTGTATCCCGGGTTCACCCTTTTGATCAAGATGGGCCTCGTATCAACAGACGATGCAGTAGTTGCAGGAGATCGATCTCCCGGCTGTAAGACGCCGGGTCCCTGACCGGCGCCAACGCTGGGCAAGCCCGGGCCGATTCCTCCGCCACTGCCCGCGCCTGCGCCGATACCACCTCCGGACCCCGTCACAGATGGGAGCAGGTTGGACAAATATAAAACCGGGACAACGATACCCTGACTCAGCCCAGCAGCGTTATCACCAGCGATGCCTATGACTTCGCCCTTGCTATTGAGGACCGGTCCGCCTTTGCTACTACTCGTTATTTGTGAACTGATCTGAAAACTCGGTGCGTCGCCGGCTCTGTCTACCTTTGTTATAAGCGCCTCCGACACCTCGACACCGTTGTTTGTATATCCGAGTATATAGACCTTGTCGTTCAACGCGACTGAACCGCTGTAGCCCAGTTTCAACGGTGGCCCGTCGACTCTCGCGACAGTCAATATCGCTGCCAAGCCATTGTCGTCGCGAGTTGACACATCTACCTTCTGTTCCTGACCGGCGGGCTGAACGCGGATCCGTCGAGCCGAACTGACGATGCCCAGGTGTGTTGCTATATGGTTCCTGCCAATAACAAACCCGGCTCCCGGAGTAATCGGCTGACCTGATTCGTTTTCGCCTGTTATCAACACCATTGATGCCCGAGCTTTCTCCAGGAATATGCGCGGGTCCGAATCGGCCGAGGCTTGCGCGTGGGCCGTCGATGCAGCGCAAAGGTTGATTGTCACCACAACAAAAATGAGCTTGAACCAGAGCGCATGTCTCATTGCAATACCTCCTGAGTACTCAAAGCTTCTCTTCTTTCGCAAGAATCTCTTTCATTATTTCCGAAGCGCCGGCGCCGATAGTATTCAATCGCGCGTCCCTCCAGAATCGGCTGATCGGATACTCAGTCGTGTAGCCAAATCCCCCGAAGATCTGCATGCAGTCGTAGGCCACCTTTTGCGAGAGATCGCTTGTGAACAGTTTAGCCATTGTTATCTCTCGCACCGCGCGCTCGCCTCGATTAATCAAATCGAGAGCGCGATAGGTGAGCCACTTCCCTGCTTCGATGCTGGTTTTGTGCTCGGCGAATCGGTGCTTCCACACTTGAAAATCTCCGATCGGTTTTCCGAACGCCATTCGTTCCTTGCCGTAAGCCACCGCGTATTCGATCGCGCGTTCCATCGTTGCGACGTTCGCTAATGCCGAGGCGAGACGCTCACCCTGAAAATTGTGCATAGTGTAGTAGAAGCCGCGCCCAATCTCGCCCAGCACGTAGCGCTTTGGAATGCGACAATTGTCGAAGAATAACTCCGCGGTGTCTGAGCAGAGATTGCCTACCTTCTTCAACTTCTTGCCCACCGCAAAGCCCTTGGTGTCGGTCGGAAACAAAACCATCGAGACGCCCTTGTAGCGGTCCTCGCCAGTGCGAACCGCGAGAATCATGAAATCAGCGCGTGCGCCGTTGGTTATCCACAGTTTCTGTCCGGAGATCAGCAGATCGTCTCCATCGCTGCGGGCGCGCGTCGTCAGCGCGGCAACGTCCGATCCCCCACCCGGTTCGCTGATGCCCAAAGCTGCGATTCGATCGCCCGCGATTGCCGGTCTCAAAAACTCTTCCTTCTGTTCCTCGGTTCCCAGTTCGTCGAGAACCGGCAGCGTTATGTCCGACTGCACGAACATTGCCATCGACGCTCCGCCACTGTTCGAGTACGAGAAGCCCTCGAGGTAAGCGGCGGTGTACCACCAATCCAACCCGCTTCCGCCGTACTCCGGATCGAGCCGGATACCGAACAGCCCAAGATCGGCCGCCTTTTTAAAGAGCTCTTTCGGAAATATGCCCGCTTCATCCCACTCTTCGGCGTGAGGAGCGATTTCGGTTTGAACAAACTGCTTCACCGTTTGCCGAAACAAATCATGCTCTTCGGTGAAATAAGGAAATGTTGCGGTCGACACCATCGGCGCTGCTTCGGTCATGCTTGACATATAAGACTCCTCCGTTCAAAAAGATCGAGACATGTACCGTAGACTGTCCAGTCTGCGGTCATTGGAGGTTGGTCCATTCGGACTACCAGCAGACTGGACAGTCTACGGTACATAGGGTAAGCCACCTTTCCCTACCTCTAGCATGCATATGGCCAACCTTCACCTCTTACTTCCCGGATCACACTTCACAGCATACTGGTCAACGCGGCGATCTCTACAAGCCGGTCGCCTGGAGCGACAACATCACCCTGCTTGACCATCACTGCTTCCACGACGCCGTCAGCCGCCGCCCGCAGCGTCTGCTCCATCTTCATCGCCTCAAGAATAACCAGCGCATCGCCAGACGAAACCCGCTGCCCAACCTCGACCAGAATCTTCAGCACCACGCCGGGCATGGGCGCGTAAGCGCTTTCGTGCTCCGACGCGGTGTGGCTTTGTGGATATCTCGGCAGCCGTGCGACTACTCGCGAACCCGAGTGCGACTGCACAAAAACTTGATCACCCGCTTCTACAACGCGAAATAACCTTTGGATCCCATCGATTGAGAGGCGAAGATGACCTGGCTCGAATGATACAAGCTGCACGCTGGCTTGCCAATCTCCGCATGAAATCACAAAGGTTTCGTCCGTAATACAGTGACAGAAGATTTCGAATGTTGACCCGCGGACTTGCAGCTTGATCGACGCGTCGCGAAACGGATTATTACGATAGCCCGCCGGAATATTCGGAAGGGTCGGCACTTCCGCCTGCCGGCATTGGGTAAGGTATAAAGCGGAAGCGACCGCGGCGATTCGATCCTCCGCGACGTCGGGTGCGATCAACTCACCGATGTGTGCGTCGACAAAACCCGTGTGATAGGTACCCCGCTCGAAACCGGCGTGATCGAGCGCGCGAATCAGGAACTCGCGGTTTGTTTGCACGCCAGGCGCGAAAAGGTTGCGGAGCCCGAAAACCAGCTTGCGTCTGGCCGTCTCACGATCGGATCCGTGCGCAATAACCTTCGCCAGCATCGGATCGTAATGAATACCGACTTCGGTTCCTCGCTGTACGCCGGCATCAATTCGCAGGCCTGCAATTGACGGCGCATCCCACTCGTGAATCGTGCCTGTCGCCGGGAGAAACCCGTTATCCGGGTCTTCAGCATAGAGCCGGGCTTCAATCGCATGACCGCGCTGCCGCACGTCTTCTTGAGTGAGAGAAAGCGCTTTGCCCTGGGCAATTTCAATCTGGAGTTTTACTAGGTCGAGTCCGGTGATCATCTCAGTTACAGCATGCTCGACCTGTAGCCGTGTGTTGACCTCAATAAAATAGAACTCACCGGTTGGCGACAGGATGAATTCGACCGTTCCCGCGTTTGTGTAACCGATCGCCCGCCCCGCAGCGACCGCCGCGTCGCAGATGCGCCGGCGAAGCTCGCCGTCCAACGCCGGAGACGGGCTCTCCTCGATTATCTTCTGGTGCCGGCGCTGGATCGAACACTCGCGTTCGAAGAGATGGATCAAGTGGTCGTGTTTGTCACCGATAATCTGCACTTCGACGTGGCGCGCGCCATCAATGTATTTCTCCAGAAGCA
>Ga0075418_10004702_pt1 | contig 15511 bp, 11 predicted proteins | sample SoiMetdeltSBSDD2_FD_81776 | JGI IMG/M metagenome (GOLD analysis project Ga0075418, IMG submission 81776) | Bulk soil microbial communities from a Populus tree surrounding site in Tennessee, USA - Soil MetaG P. deltoides SBSDD2 | ecosystem: Environmental > Terrestrial > Soil > Tree plantation...
GGGCACGGTCACCGATGCGCTGAAGAAGGCGTTGCCGGGGCTCCTCGTAACGCTGTCCTCCCGGGCCGAGCCTGACGTCCTGCGCGTGACCGGCACGAACGAGAAGGGGCAGTACCTGTTCCCGGAGCTTCCCCCCGGCCTGTACGACTTGAAGGTGCAGGCGGACGGCTTTCTCGACACCGGCAAGGAGAGCATCGAGATCAGGCCGCCGTTCCAGAACATCGTCGACGTGCAGCTGAAGCCGCGCGACAAGGGCGGCCCGACCACGGCGGGGACCGGTCCGACAGCCGGGGCGGGTCCGACCTCCGGAGGAGGAGCTGCTCCGGGAGGCGCCGTCCCCCAGGGCACGGTTCCGGCGGGGGAGTCCGGCAGCGAGGTCGCTCCCGCGCCTGCGCCCGTCACGGTGCGCGGACGGTTCGTCGACCAGGACCGTCGGCCACTGTACGAGGTCTCGGTGGTGCTATCGGCGCTGCAGGGCAAGGCGATCTACCAGGCCTTCTCGGGAGACGACGGGGTGTTCGAGATCCCGGGCGTCGTCCCCGGGCGCTACCACGTCATCGTCCGCTCGCCCGGTCACGTCCCGCTCGATCTCCGCTCCGTCGAGGTCCTCGGGAAGAACGGCATCAGCGTGAGCCTGATGCTCGTGGACTACCCGCTGAACTTCAAGGCCAGCCAGCAGTCGCTGACGCCGGTCGAGGCGCCGAGGCCGGCGCCAGGTCCGCCCGAGGCCGTGGGGGGCGCCGGATCTGCGGCGCGGGACGGCGAGCACGCCCCGGAGCAGGGGAAGCCCCCCGCGCGGGACGGATCTCCTGAGGACCGTCCCGGCGGCTGATTCCGATCAGCCCGATTTGCGCACGGCGTAGTACCCGCTGCGGGTCCGGATCTCGACGTTCTTCTTGGGCACTGTCAGGCGGATCTTCCGCCAGCGCCCGTCCCAGGTCGTGGCGCTCGGCTCGTAGGTGATGTAGTACTGGCTCTTCAGCTCGGCCGCGATCTCCTGGTACACGCCTTCGAGCTCGTCCACCTTGTCCGGGAAGTAGGCCCGGCCTCCGGTCTCCTCGGCCAGCGACTTGAGGATGCGGCGCAGGTCGACGTCCAGGAAGCTGGTCCCGAGCCCGATGGTGTAGATGATGTAATCGTTGATCTTCGCCTCGTCCAGGACCCGCCGGAAGGAGAACTTGCTCGAGGTGTCGTCGCCGTCCGAGAGCAGGATGATCGCCTTGCGCCCGTCGATCCCCTTGAGCTTGCGGTAGGAGGCGTAGAGCGCGTCGTAGAGTGCGGTCCCTCCCAGGGCGCTCGTGCTGGTCAGGGCGAGCCTCAAGTCGTCCCTGTTGGTCGTGACGTCCTGCAACAAATAGACCTTGTCGTCGAAGTCGATGACCAGTGCTTTGTCCTCGGGACCGAGAGCGTCGAGGAAGCGGCTGGCGGCCGCGTGCACCGTCTTCATCGCCGCCTGCATGCTGCCGCTGCTGTCGGAGATGACCGCCAGCGTCACCGGGCGCTCCTCTCGGTAGAAGTCGACGATCTCCTGTCGCACCCCGTCCTCCTCGAGCAGCAGGTCGTTGCGCGCGAGATCGAGGACGTAGTTTTTGCCGGCAGCCATCGCCGTCGCGTAGAGGATCACGCGGTTCACCTGGACGGCGTAGTTGAGGATCACCTTCTTCAGGATCACCTGATCCGACACCGTGACGCCCTCGCGGTGGTGGGCGACCGCGCGCAGGATCCAGGAGCGCGGCTCGGTTCCGAAATTGAAGATGCAGCGGTAGGGCGCTTCGGTGTCGATGAAGATCAGCTTGTCGTCGACGAAGAACTCCACCTTTTCGACGGCGCCGGGATCGTTCGACTTGACCTCGACCTCGATGTCCGATTTTCCGTAGCGGAAGTCGTTGGAGAGCGGGTTGGTGAACCGGATCGAAAGGCCCTTCCGGCTCTTGACCTCGGGGGGTTTCGGCAGCGTCTGCGGCGTGGCCGCCTCTCCGGACGGCGGCGGTTCCTCGGCCCCGGCGCGTCCGGCCGGGAGCATTGCGGCCGAAGCCAGGAGGATCGCTCCCAGAAGGAGCCTGCGCATCATGCGCCACCGGCGGGCGCCGCGGCCAGATCCTGCACCAGCCGCCGCACCCTGTCCGCTTCGCTCCCGGCGCCGGCTTTGTCCAGGTAGGCCGCATAGGAGGCGCGCGCCTCCTCCCGCTGTCCCAGGCGCAGCAGCGCGTTGCCGAGATACAGCATCGCCTGCGCGTCGTCCGGATTTAGCGTCAGGCAGTCGCGGAACGACTGGGCGGCTTCCGCGTCGAGCCCCGCGGCGCCGCTCGCCACGCCCCGGTTGAACAGCGCGGCGGCGCGCAGCTCCGGAGGTCCGCCCCCGTTGGCGGCCAGTCGGTCGAACAGCGCGATGGCCCGGGCGTGTCGCCGGGCGGCGAGATATTCCGTGGCGGCTTCGAAGAGGAGCGCCGGGTCCTCGGGGCCGCCGGCGGGAGTCCGGGCCGCGCCCTCCAGCAGCTCGGCAGCCTGCAGGTGGGCACGCTGCTTCACCAGGAAGCGCGCCAGATCGATCGTCGCGGACGGATTCCCGGGGCTGGCAGCGGCCGCCGCGCGCAGCGACGCCGCCCGCTCGGCATCGGCGCGCAGGCTCGTCAGCGCATCGTGAGCGACGCGCTTCAGCCGCGGATCGTCGATGCCGCGCTCGTAGCGCGCCTTCAGCCCCTCCTGGGCAGCGGCGAGATCGCCCTGGGCGCGTCTCAGCTCGGCCAGGATCACGTGCGCCCAGACGTGCTCGGGGTCCAGGCGGAGGGCCGCCTCGATGGACTCCTGGGCGCGGCGGAAGCTCTGGAGATCGATGTAGACCCGCGCCAGCGCCACGTATGGCTCCGGGTCGCGCGGGGTCAGAGCCTGCGACTTGCGCGCCGCCGCGATGGCGTCGTCGAAGCGCGCCATGCGCGACAGGGCGACGCCGAGGCGCGTGTAGGCCTGGCTGAAATCGGGCTTCATGGCGATCGCCTTCAGGAAGAGACTCGTCGCGTCGTCGAGCCGCCCCTGGCGCAGGAAGAGTTCCCCGAGGTGGGTGTAGGCGTCGGCGAACGCCACGTTGATCTCCAGCGCCTTGCGGTACTCCGCCTCCGCCTCGCTGTCCTGGCCGAGGCTCTCGAACAGCCGGCCGAGGCCATCGTGCGCCCCGGCATAGTTCGGCTGCAGATCGAGGACCCGCAGGTAGCAGGCGCGCGCCTCCCCCGTCTCCCCGTACTTGAGGTAGGCGTCGCCCAGAACCATGTGGCCCTGGATGTAGTCGGGCTGGAGGTCGAGGGAGATCTTGAGCGGTTCGATGGCCTCGCTGTAACGCCGCTCCGCGACCAGGCTCGCCCCCAGGTAGTACCAGGCCATGAAGGAGTTGAGGTGCATGTTGACGACCTTGCGGAAAGCCTCGATCGCCTCGTCGTACTTCGCCTCGCGATAATGGCGCATCCCCTCCGACTGCAGCTTGAACGATCTGCTGCGCGCCTCGCCGGCGCTGAGCGCGAAGACGGCGGCCGGGGTCGCAAGGAGCAGGACGAGGGCCAGGAGTCCGGTCACGCCGCGGCCAGCGCCGCGTCCCTCTCCAGGGCGCGCCCTCGGCGGGGTTGGGAGTGGCTGTCGGATCATCGATCGTCCCCGGGGGCACTATAGGAGCCCCTCCGGCAAAAGGCAATGAAGGGCCGGCCGCCCCGCGCCGGGCGCGGTCTCGCTCTCGGGTGAGACGTCGGTGAGACAGGATCGGCCCCAGACGGCGCGACCTCCGCTGGGCGCCGCACGGCTCGGGCCCTCTGGCCGGGCGGCTTCCGGCTGCGCGGTGTCAGCCGCTCGCGACCGCGTCGCGCTGAGACTGTTGGGCACCCCCCTGGGCGACGCCCGCTGCAGCCGATCGGCGTCTCATGGGGCGCATTTGAGACGGAGCGGCCCGGCGGCGCCGATGATCCGCTGGCCGGTCCTCGTGGAAAGGCGCGACCCTCGGGTGATTGGCGCAGTCGGCAACTGCATGCGCGGCCTCGCCTGATGGCATGCGCCCTGCTACCTCCGCCGCCCATGGTCTGCCAGGTGGCGAGATCCGGGGAGGATGCGCCCATGCCGGCTCCACGCGTCGCGGTGCGACGGCGATGAGCCGGAGGCCAGCCGTGAAGACCCCGGCGCTGCAGCCGGGCACGGTCGTCGAGATGGGCCGGGCCCTCCACGAGGCCGGTGAGCCGCTCGCGCGGCACCTGGCGACGCCGCAGAGCTTCGCCGTGCTCCTGAGGCGGCACGGCTGGCTGATCGACCCCGACGATCTCGATCTTCCCCGGATGCGCCCCGTGTTCGAGGTCATGGTCCAGGCACCTGGTGTCGGCCGTCTGATCGCGGCGGCACAGACAGCGGACGAGGCCGGGGTGACGGCGCTGGCCGCTTCCATGCTCGACGCCCTGCAGGGGGTCGTGGCAGCCGTCATCCACCTGGGCCGCGAAGGCCGGCGGCCGGCCCCTTTCCCCTTCAGCCATCCCGCCTTCTGGGAGGAGTTCCCGCGCGAGCTGCTCGACGAGCTCATCGTCGACCACTTCGCGCTGCACCGTCCGCTCGACTATGCGCCGCTCGTCCTCGCCGGGGTGTTCGTGGAGGAGATCGTCGACCTGCACGGCGCCGCGGGTCGTGACAGCTATTCCCGCCGCAAGGTACGCTGGGAACGGGTGCGGGAATACCTGAGGTCCACCTGGGTCTGAGAGCATCGCATATACTCCGGCCGTGCTGAAGCGTGGTTTCCCGGCGGGAGGCCTGGCGACGGCGATCGCTCTGGCGTCGGCGCTCGCCGGCGCCGCTCCCGCCCACGCGGGGCTCGACATTGGGATCGGGCTCGGGCGCGTCGAGGGGGAGTTCGGCAGCGACGAGAGCCGCAGCCTGGATCACCTCTTCCTCCAGGCGGAGTTCGGGGGGGCGGGCTCGCGCCTCCTGATCCGCATTCCCTACGTGCAGGTCGACAAGACCGGCAACGTGACGGCGACGCCGGACGGGCCGATCATCCTGGGCGCCGGGGGTCCGGGCCGTCCGCCCTGGCAGGAGAGCCTGGCCGGGGAATCGGAGTCCGGGTTCGGCGATCTCTACGTGCGGGCCGAGACGTTCCTGGTGCGGGCCGGGCAGGGGAAGCGGCCGAATCTCGGCCTCATCTTCGACCTCAAGTGGCCGACCGCCGACGAGAAGCAGGGGCTCGGAACCGGGGAGCGCGACTGGGGTGCCGGCATCGACTACGTCCAGCCGCTCGGGAAGGTGGTGCAGATCCTGGGGGAGGTGTCGTACCGGTTCATGGGTTCGCCGGAGGGCGTCGCGTTCGACGACCGCCTGCGCTTCGCGGCCGGCATGGCCTTCGTGTCCGCGCACGTCACCTGGCGCCTGAGCGGCGAGCAGATCTCCCCGGTTCTCGAACAGGTCCCGCTCTTCGACGCGCTCGGGGTTCCAACGGGCGTGCTGGACGTCGAGGACCAGAGGATCGCCCGCGGCGAGGTGGTGGTCCAGTCCGGCAACGGCGGCACGGCCCGCCTCTATGTTCTGACGGGCCTCAACGACAGCTCGCCCGACCTGGGGTTCGGGCTGGTCCTGTCCTCGGGATCTCAGTAGGCGGCCAGCTCCGCCATCGCCTCGCGCAGGTCCTTCACCTGAGGCAGGATGGCCTCTTCCAGCCCCGGCTCGTAGGCGACGAATGTGTCCTGCGCCCCCACGCGCCGCACCGGCGCGTCGAGGTGCTCGAACAGCCGATCGGCGATGCGCGCCGCGATCTCCGCCCCGTAGCCGAAGGAGAGCGAGTCCTCGTGCGCCACCAGCGCCTTGCCGGTGCGGCGCACCGAGTCGGCCACCGCGTCCCAGTCGAACGGGCTGAGCGAGCGGAGGTCGATCACCTCCGCCTCGACGCCTTCCTCGGCCAGGGACTTGGCAGCCCGGAGCGAGCGCTCCACCAGCGCGCCGTAGGTGACGACGCTCAGATCCCTCCCTTGCCGCGCCACGCGCGCCCGGCCGAAGGGGATCGAGTGGTCGGGGCCGGGGTAGGGGCTCTTGTTGTAGGTCTGCCGATACAGGTGCTTGTGCTCCAGGAACAGGACGGGATCGTCGCAGCGGATGGCGGTGCGCAGAAGGCCGTTGGCGTCCAGCGCGTTCGAGGGGAAGATGACCCTGAGCCCCGGCGTGTGCGTGAAGATCGACTCCCCGCACTGGCTGTGGTACACGGCCCCGCCCTGGAGGTAGCCGCCGATCGGCACGCGCACGACGACCGGACAGGAGAACTGCCCGTTCGAGCGCCAGCGGAGGGCCGCCAGCTCGTTGCGCAGCTGCATCATGGCCGGCCAGATGTAGTCGAAGAACTGGATCTCGACGACCGGCTTGAGGCCGCGCGTCGCCATGCCGATCGCCCGCCCGACGATCATCGCCTCCGCGAGAGGCGTGTTGAACACGCGCCCGGATCCGAACCGCCTCTGGAGGTTGTGCGTCACCTTGAAGACGCCCCCCTTCCCCTTGACCTCCTTCAGGCTGGCCTCGCGCGTGCAGTCCGCCACGTCCTCGCCGAACACGACGATGCGCTCGTCGCGGGCCATCTCGTCCCGCAGGCAGGCGTTGAGCAGGTCGACCATGGTCTTGGGATCGCCTTCGAGGCGCGGAGGCGCCTCGAACTCCGGCGTGGTCGGGTCGACGGTGGCGGAGTAGACGTGCATGGACGCCGTGTCCTGTCCGGGGCGCGCCGCCTCCAGCGCGGCCTGCGTAGCCTCCTCGACCTCCCGATCCACCTCCTGCCGCACGGCCAGCAGGAACGCCTCGTCGGCCGCCTTGACGCGCAGCAGGAGGGTCTGGAAGGTGGTGATCGGATCCCGGGCCGCCGCCGCGGCGCGCTCCTGCTCCGCCTTGTACAGGCTCTCGTCGTCGGACAGGGAGTGCGAGTACGGGCGGATGGTATGGGCGTGCACCACGGCCGGGCCCGCCCCGGCCCGACGCACGTGCGCCACGGCCCGCTCCATCGCGGCGTGGGAGGCGATCGGGTCGCAGCCGTCCACCTCCTCGACCCGCAGGCCCGGAACGCCCCGCAGGATCGGGGAGATGCTGCCGCCCGTCGTCTGCGCCTCGACCGGCACCGAGATCGAGTACTCGTTGTCGGCGATCAGGAACAGCACCGGCGCCTTGCGAAGGCAGGCGGCGTTGATCGCCTCCCAGAACTCCCCTTCGCTCGTCGAGCCGTCTCCGCCCGAGACATAGACCAGCGCGTCGGAGGCGGGATCGAGCTGCCGCTCCGCCTCGGCGCAGCCGACCGCCTGCAGGAACTGCGTGCCGGTGGGGCTGGACTGGGAGACGATCTGCAGGCGGCGGTGGCCCCAGTGGCTCGGCATCTGGCGTCCGCCGGAGTTCGGGTCGTCGGCGGCGCCGACCGCCGACAGGAACATCTCGAGCGGCGTCATGCCGAGCATCAGGCAGAGGGCGCGGTCGCGGTAGTAGGGATAGAACCAGTCCTTCCCGGGACGGAGGTGCAGGGCCGCTGCCGTGAGGATCGCCTCGTGGCCGGCGCCGCTGATCTGGAAGTAGATCCGGTTCTGGCGCTTGAGGCCGATCTCCTTGTCGTCGATCCGCCGCGACAGGTACATGTTGCGGTAGATGGCGAGGAGCGTCTCGCGCGGCAGGCCCCGGGCCTTCAGCTCCTTGAGGTCGGGGGCCGGCGCTTCCATCACCCGGGCGCCGCCGGCGCCCGCGGAGCCTTGTCCTTTGTTCGCTGCCATCGGCGTCGTCCTTTCGCGCAAGTCGCCTATGATAACCGCCGGCCGGCCCGGCGCGCCAGGGCGCGGCGCGCAGGGCGGGGCGCGGCCGTCTCCTCCCGCACCTCCGCGTAGACGCCGCGGATGGCATCGGCGGGATCCGGCATCTTCTCCTTGCGGCTCAGGAGCGCCTCCTGCTCCGCCGCCTCGATCTCCTGCGTGACCCGCGACTCCGCAGCGCCCAGGATCGCCTCGTTGGCGCGGCGCCGCGCGGGGGCTTTTCGGCTGTGACCGTCGAGCGGCGGGCCGTCGGCGATGAGCCACGCTTCGTACGTGCCGATCGGATCGCGCTCGCCCCAGTAGCGGAACTCCTCCGGGGTGAACAGGCGCCGCGCCTCCGTCTCGTCGTGCGTCGCGTGCCCGCCCATGCGGAAAGTGCGAGCCGTCAGGACGAAGGGGCCCCCGCCGCGGCGGCAGGCATCGACCAGGAGGCGCGCCGCCGCCCAGGTGTCGAGGACGTTGTTGCCGTCGCAGGCCACCCCCGGCACGCCATAGGCCGTGTGCTGGATCTCCATCGGTCCCGCCGTGTGGCGCGCGAGGGCCGTGCCGAGCGCCACCTGGTTGTCCTGCAGGACGACGACCAGCGGCACCTTCATCACCGAGGCGAAGTTGAAGCCCTCGTGGAAGGCGGCTGTCCGGCTGGCGCCGTCGCCGACATAGGTCAGCGCGACGCGCTTCTCCCGCCGCTGCCGCAGGGCAATCCCGATCCCGGTGAACACCGGCACGAGCGACGCCATGAACGAGGTCGGCGGGATGACTCCCAGCGCCGGATCGCCGGTGTGCAGGTCGCGGCCGCGGGTCACCTGATCGGCGGTCCCGAGATAGGCCTTGAGCATCTGGGCCACGGGCATCCCCATCTGGTGGCAGGCGCCCGCGTTGCGGATCATCGGACCGACGAGATCTCCCCGGCGCAGCGCGCCGGTCGTACCGATGGTCACAGCCTCCTCCCCCGTGCCGAGCCAGGCCTTGGAGATCACTCCCTGCCGGACCCAGCGCTTCAGGGTGATGTCGTGCAGCCGGAAGCGCAGGAGCCCCTCGTACAGGGACAGGTGCTCCGCGGGCTTCAGCCGGGCGATCAGGGCGCGGCGGCGGCGATCGCGCGCCAGGGTCGCCCGGAAGCCGTCCATGACGGCCGGTTCGGGGCGGAAGGCGACGTACTCGGGCGGATCGAAGGCGGGGTAGCGCCTCATCGGGCGAGGAGCGCCTTCATCTCGCGCACCGCATGCTTCATGCCGACGAGAGCGGCGCGGGCGACGATCGAGTGCCCGATGTTGAGCTCCTCGATCTCAGGGATGGCGACGATGCGCCGCACGTTGCGGTAGTCGAGGCCGTGCCCGGCGAGCACGTGGAGGCCGAGCTTCGCGGCCGTCCTGGCCGCCTGCGCGATCTTGTCCGCCTCTCCGGCGGCCTGCTCCTCGCGCCGGCTCTCGGCGTACTTGGCGGTGTTGATCTCGATCATCTTGACCTCGAGCTTGGCGATGGCGCGGATCTGATCGTAGTCGGGATCGACGAAGATCGAGACGGCGATGCCGGCCTCGCGCAGGTCGACGGCCGTCTTGCGGATCAGGTTCTGGTTCAGGACGACGTCGAGGCCGCCCTCGGTCGTGAGCTCCTCGCGGCGCTCCGGCACGAGCGTGGCGTGATCGGGCTTGTGCGTCGCCGCCAGGGTGACCATGGCGGGAGCAGCCGCCATCTCGAGGTTCAGCTTCGTCTTCACCGTCCGCCGCAGCACGTCGAGGTCCCGGTCCTGGATGTGGCGGCGATCGCCGCGCAGGTGCACGGTGATGCCGTCGGCCCCGGCCAGCTCGGCCAGGATGGCAGCGGCCACCGGGTCCGGCTCGTTGGCCTTGCGCGCCTGGCGCAGGGTCGCGATGTGATCCACGTTCACTCCCAGTCGGACCGCGTCGGGCATGTTTTTCTCCTTACGCCGGCCGGCGGCCTTGCTACCGGCCGATGGCGCGCTCGATGACCTGCTTCAGCCGCGCCGCGGCCTCCTCGATGGCGGCGCGCGGCTCCCCCTCGACCATGATCCGGACCTTCGGCTCGGTTCCCGAGTAGCGCACCAGGAGCCGGCCGCCGCCCGAAAGCCGCCGCTCCTCCTCCCGGATCGCGGCCCCGATGGACGGGTGCGCGTCCAGGGGCGGCCTCTCGCGCACCGGGACGTTGACCAGGATCTGCGGGCACGGCCGGACCGTCGCCGCCCAGGCGGCCAGGTCGAGGTGCTTTCGCCGCAGCAGGTCCGCCAGGAGCAGTCCGGTCAGCAGGCCGTCTCCCGTGGTCGCCCGTTCCAGGAAGATGATATGGCCGGACTGCTCCCCGCCGAGCACGAATCCGCCGCGCAGCATCTCCTCCAGGACGTACTTGTCGCCGACCGGCGCGCGCACGGTGCGGATACCCTCGGCTCCGAGCGCCTGCTCCATCCAGAGGTTGGTCATCACCGTCCCGACGACCGTGCCGCCGGCCAGGCGATCGGACTGCCGCAGGTCGCGGGCGGCCAGGTAGAGCACGTAGTCGCCGTCCAGGACGCGCCCCGCGCCGTCGATCGGCAGGCAGCGGTCGGCGTCGCCGTCGAAGGCCAGGCCGAGCCAGGCCTGGCTCCGGACCACGGTTTCCGCCAGCCGCTCCGGGTGGAGGGTGCCGCAGCCCTCGTTGATGTTGCGCCCGTCGGGGGCGTCGTGGAGCGGGATCACGTCGGCGCCGAGATCGCGGAACAGCCGAGGCGCGAGGTCCGCGGCGGCGCCGTTGGCGCAGTCCAGGACGATCCTGAGGCCCGCGAACGAGGCCTCCTCCGCGATCGAGCCGCGCAGCCACTCGAGGTACCTCTGCTGCAGCAATCGGGGGGAGGCATGCCTGGACGCGGAGGCGGCGGCCGGGGCGGCGGCCCCATCCGCGTCGGGGGAAGCGTCGAGCACCCGCCGCTCGATCTCGATCTCTACGGAGTCCGGGAGCTTGAAGCCGTCGCGCGAGAAGATCTTGATGCCGTTGTCCTGGAAGGGATTGTGGGAGGCGGAGATGACGAGGCCGGCGTCGTAGCCCTGGAAGCGCGTGATGCAGGCCACTGCGGGGGTCGTCAGGATGCCGCCCCGGTCGGCGGCGCCGCCGGCCGACTCGATGCCGCGCACCAGCGCCTCCTCGATGACGGGTCCCGACTCGCGAGTGTCGCGCCCCACCAGGAGCCGCGGCGGCCGGCCTTCCTGCGGCAGGCAGCGCACGAGCGCCCGGCCGATCCGGGCGACCGTTTCCTCGTTGAGGGGAAACTCGCCCGCCAGGCCGCGAACGCCGTCGGTGCCGAACAGACGCTTCATCGTCATTTCTCCCGGGGCCCGATGACGACGTGCACCTTGACCGGCTCGTCCGGCTTGACCACGCGCACGCGGCTGCCGGAGGGCGCGTCCGGGATCGGACGGACCTCGAACTCCAGGCTGCCGGTCTCCCCCTCCAGGAGGATGGTGCCGGTCGTGGCCCGGCCGACCGCGGCGACCTCGCTGGCTGGCCCCTCGACCGTGGCCACGGGCGGGTCGATGCTGTAGCCCGTCCGCTCGAAGCCTTCCGGCGGCTTGCCGGAGAAGTCCGCGACGATCGGTACCTGGCGGCGCGCCCGCTTCTCGATGCGCACCGAGACGACGTCCGGCGAGATGCGCACCACCTCGGCGCCGGCGGGCACCCGCAGCATGTCCCCGGTCACCGGGACCTTCTGCTCGCCGAGCGGCAGGCGCCCCAGATCGATGGCGGCCGACAGGCGATCGTCGGTCAGGGTCCTCAGCAGGGCTTCGCTGGCGCGCAGCCGCACCGTGACGGCGTCGACGACGCGGCCCGCCTGGGTCAGCGACTCGGGCAGGTTCACGTAGTCGAGCGGCACGAGGAAGTCCTTGACCCGGGCGTCCTCGCCGCGCACCACCGCCCACCAGACGATGGCGATCAGGAGGGAGAAGATCTTGAGGTGCAGGTTCTGTCGCAGGTTGAAGCGCATCCCCTCGGCTCCCGTCAGGCGGCGTCGGGCCGCTTGGACCCGCCGTTCGTGAAGCGGTACAGCCCGCGGCGTCCCCCGTCCATCTCGAGGTGCTTGTGGAGGAACGCTCGCAGGGCGCCGGCGTCCAGCGGGCCGCTCAGCACGCCCTCGATGGCGGCCCGCACCTCGGCCCGCTCCTCCGAGACCACGATCGCGACGCTGTCGTACTCCTCGGTCAGCCCGATGGCGGCACGATGTCGCGAGCCGTACTCGCGGGAGAGCCGGGGGTCGGTCGTGACCGGCAGGAAGCAGGAGGCGGCCCGCACCCGGCCGTCCCCGATGATCACGGCCCCGTCGTGCAGCGGCGACCCGGGCGTGGCGATGTTGAGCAGGAGATCCTGGCTGATGGTGGCGTCGAGCAGGATGCCGGACTCGATCTGGTCCTTGAGGGTCTGATCGCGCTCGATCACGAGCAGGGCGCCGCTCCGGCGCGCCGCGAGCGCTCCGGCTGCCGCGATGATCTCCTCCAGCATCGGGCCGGTCATGCCGTGCGCCCCGAAGCCCAGGACGGAGGTCCGCCCGATGCGCGTCAACGTCCTGCGGATCGCGGTCTGGAACAGGACGATGATGGCGAACGGAGCGTAGAACAGGACGTTGCCGAGCGCCTGGTGGACCGTCACGAGAGCCAGCGGCTTGTCGGGTCCCGTGGCCCAGTAGGCCAGGATCACGACCAGCACGCCGACCAGCGCCTGGAAGGCGCGCGTGCCCTTCACCAGGAGGCCGACCTGGTAGATGAGCAGGGCCATCAGCACGATGTCCAGGGCGTCACGCCACCCGAAGGTGAGAGTGCCGCCGCCTGGAAACAGGGTCTCGATCATCGTTGTTTGGAAGGGCCGCGCACGACGGCGTCGCACAGTCGCGCCACGCGCACTGCCTCGCGCACGTCGTGGACTCTGATGATATCAGCCCCTCCCGTGATGGCCAATGCCTCCGCCGCCAGGCTTCCTGCGAGTCGCCCGGACGGACCGGCCTCCGAGGTCCCGCCGAGGAACGACTTGCGCGAGGCCCCGACCAGGATCGGGCGGCCGAGGCTCCTCAGCACGCCGAGGTGGCGCAGGATGGCGAGATTGTGCCGCTGCGTCTTCCCGAACCCGAGGCCCGGATCGATCACGATCCGATCCTCGCGCAGGCCGGCGCGGCAGGCGCGCTCGATCGCGGCGCGCATGAAGGCGGCGATCTCCGGCAGGAGGCGGACGTAGCGTGGCGCGCGCTGCATGGTCGCCGGGCGGCCCCGGATGTGCTGGATGACGACCGGCACCTGGTGCTCGGCCGCGACGGCCGGCATCGCCGGGTCGAAGCTCATGCCGGAGATGTCGTTGATCAGCCCGGCTCCTGCTGTGATGGCGCGCCGCGCCGTTTCGGAGCGCGTCGTGTCGATCGACACCAGCGGCCCTCCACCCGGACGCCGCCGCAGCGCCGGCAGGAGCGCCTCGAGGACCGGAAGCACGCGCCGCAGCTCTTCCCGAAGCCCGATCGGCGAGGAGCCGGGGCGGGTCGATTCCCCGCCGACGTCGATGATGTCGGCCCCCTCGTCCGCCATCGCCAGGGCGCGCCTCACCGCGGCCCGCGGATCGAGGAAGCGCCCGCCATCGGAGAAGGAGTCGGGGGTGACGTTCAGGATCCCCATGACGTAGGTCCGCTGGCCGAAGATCAATCGTCCGGCGCGCAGGAGGAGGGGCGCCGGCGGCCCGGCCGCGCGGCGCAGGGCGAGGTCGATCTCGAGGGCGGCCACGGGGTCGAGGCGGCGAGCCCGGCGCAGGAAGCGATCGAACGCGGCGGCTCCGGCCTGGAGGGCGAGGGCGTGGCGCTCGCCGGGAGCACGCGCCGCCGATCCGCCCGCCAGGCGAAGGGCCCGCGCCAGGCGGGCCGCGGCGCCGGACGTCAGTCCCTCGACCCGGCAGCAGAGAGAGTCGGCGGGACACTCACCCCGCCCGGGCGCCGCGGTGGCCGGCAGACCAAGGTCCTTCCGGCTTCTGGCCGAAGCGCGCGGCGTCTCCGCGGACAGGATCAGGGCGTTGTGGGCCATCAACCGCCGAAAGGCGGAGGCTAGGTCCTAGGAAGGCTGCTTCAGCGGATCGACCCCGATCGAGGTGCCCGGCCGGCCGACCCGGCTCGGCTCCGCCGCCGCCCTCGCCGCCTCGGGCTCCACCGAGGGAGCGGGCGCCGGCCGCTTGCGCGCGCGCAGGGTCGCCGCAGGGACGCCTTTGATCAGGGCCGTCACTTCCTCCCCGTCGAGGACCTCGTACTCCAGGAGCGCCTCGGCGATCCGGACGAGCGCGTCCCGGTTCGAGCCGATCAGGCCCTCGGCGCGCTGGTAGGCCTCGTTCGCCAGCCGCTTGAGCTCCTCGTCGATGACGACGGCAGTCGACTCGCTGTAGTCCTTGTGCTGGGCGATCTCGCGGCCGAGGAAGATCTGCTCCTCCTTCTTGCCGAAGGTGAGCGGACCGAGCTTGTCGCTCATGCCCCACTCGCACACCATCTTCCGCACCATCTCGGTCGCCTTGTTGAGGTCGTCGCCGGCGCCGGTCGAAAGGACCCCCATGAACATCTTCTCCGAGACCCGGCCGCCCATCATCACCGACAGCGTGGCCTCCAGGTACTCGCGCGTGTAGTTGTGCCGGTCGTCGATCGGCAGTTGCTGGGTGACGCCGAGCGCCATGCCGCGCGGGATGATCGTGACCTTGTGGATGGGGTCGGCGTGGGGCATGAAGGAGGCCACCAGCGCGTGTCCCGCTTCGTGGTAGGCGGTGAGCCGCTTCTCCTGCTCGGAGATGATGAGGGACCGCCTTTCCGTCCCCATCAGGACCTTGTCCTTGGCCTCCTCGAAGTCTTCCATGAAGACGACCTTCTTGCTGATCCGCGCTGCGGCGAGAGCCGCCTCGTTGACCAGGTTGGCCAGGTCGGCCCCCGAGAAGCCCGGCGTGGCGCGGGCCAGGACCTCGAGCGAGACGTCGTCGGCGAGCGGGATCTTGCGGGAATGGACCTTGAGGATCTCCTCGCGTCCCTTTACGTCCGGGCGCGGCACGACGACCCGCCGGTCGAAGCGGCCGGGGCGCAGGAGCGCCGGGTCGAGCACGTCCGGCCGGTTGGTGGCCGCGATCAGGATGACCCCCTCGTTCGATTCGAACCCGTCCATCTCGACCAGCAGCTGGTTCAGGGTCTGCTCGCGCTCGTCGTGCCCGCCGCCGAGCCCGGCCCCACGGTGCCGGCCGACCGCGTCGATCTCGTCGATGAAGATGATGCACGGGGCGTTCTTCTTCCCCTGCTCGAACAGGTCCCGCACGCGCGAGGCCCCGACGCCCACGAACATCTCGACGAAGTCGGACCCCGAGATCGAGAAGAACGGCACGTTCGCCTCGCCCGAGATGGCGCGCGCCAGCAGCGTCTTGCCGGTTCCCGGCGGGCCCATCAAAAGGACCCCCTTCGGGATCTTGCCGCCCAGCTTCTGGAACTTCTGCGGCTCCTTGAGGAACTCGATGATCTCGCCCAGCTCCTCCTTGGCTTCGTCCACGCCCGCTACGTCCTTGAAGGTGACCTTCTTGGCCTGGCTCGACGAGAGGCGGGCCTTCGACTTGCCGAACGACAACGCCTTGTTGCCGCCGCTCTGCATCTGCCGCATGAAGAAGATCCAGATGCCGATGAGCGCCAGCATCGGCAGCCAGGACAGGAAGGTGACGAGGTAGGTCGATTCGCGCGGCTTGCGCGCCTCGATGGCGACGTTGTA
>Ga0075418_10004705_pt1 | contig 15504 bp, 11 predicted proteins | sample SoiMetdeltSBSDD2_FD_81776 | JGI IMG/M metagenome (GOLD analysis project Ga0075418, IMG submission 81776) | Bulk soil microbial communities from a Populus tree surrounding site in Tennessee, USA - Soil MetaG P. deltoides SBSDD2 | ecosystem: Environmental > Terrestrial > Soil > Tree plantation...
CGCGGGACTAAGACCCGCCAAATGAGTACACTACGCCGACTCAGGGCGGTCCCCATGGGTGCGGGACCGGCGCCAGCGACCCCGAGACGTGGAGGATCAGCGTGAGCGTTCGTTCCGTTTCCCCCGTGCCCCAAGGCCGCACGTTTCTCGGCCACCCGCCCGGCCTCTTCATCCTGTTTTTCACCGAGATGTGGGAGCGCTTCAGCTACTACGGCATGCGCTCACTCCTCGTCCTTTACATGGTCAACCACCTCTTCCTGAAACCCGACGTTGGGAAAGAGGTGCTCGGGTTCAACTTCATCAAGGGGCTTCTGGAGTCCGCGTTCGGGCCGTTGGGACCGCAGCCGCTCTCGTCCCAGATCTATGGGCTGTACACCGCCCTCGTTTATGCCACGCCGTTCTTTGGCGGTCTCCTGGCGGATCGCCTGCTCGGTCAGCGACGCACCGTTATTTTGGGAGCGGTGCTCATGGCGATCGGCCATTTCTTGATGGCGGTGGAAAGCTTGTTCTTCCCCGCCCTCATGTTCCTCATCCTCGGAAACGGCGCATTCAAGCCCAACATTTCCACTCAGGTGGGCGGTTTGTATCCCGAAGGTGACTCGCGACGCGATCGTGCGTTCACGATCTTTTATATGGGGATCAACCTGGGCGCCTTCTTCTCCCCCCTCGTGTGCGGGACCCTTGGGCAGACCGTGGGCTGGCACTATGGGTTTGGCGCGGCCGGGGTGGGGATGGTGGTCGGACTCATCGTCTATCTCTCCGGACAGAAATATCTGGCCCCCGATCAAATCATGAAGCTCAAGGCGGAACGCGCAGCTCAGGCCGCCTTGGCAATCAACGAACCCGAATCAGCCAAGGTCAAGAAAGTGCAGGATGCGGCCGCTGCGCGGCCGGGGTTCTGGGGACGCTTCGGCGGATCGCTATCCGCCGACGAATGGAAGCGGGTGCTGGCGGTGGTGGTCCTCTGCGCGATCAATGTCATCTTTTGGGGCGTGTACGAGCAGCAAGGCAATACCATGCAGCTCTGGGCCGATCGGAACACGAACTGGCATTTTCTTGGATTCAACATTCCGTCCACCTGGTATCAGGCCTTCAATCCCTTCATGATTTTCATCTTCGCGCCGCTCCTCAATCAGTTCTGGGCCTGGCAAGCCAAGAGCCGGAATGAACCCTCGAGCGTGGTCAAGATGGGGATCGGTTGCCTCCTCGTCGGACTCTCGTACGTGGTCATGATTGCCGCCGCCCAGGGCACGGGGCCGGATGATCGGCGCACCGTGATGTGGCTCGTGGGCATGACGTTCATCATCACGATCGGCGAGCTCTATCTCTCCCCCATCGGCTTGTCCTTCGTGACCAAGGTCGCGCCAGCCAAGATCGTCTCGATGATGATGGGCGTGTGGTTCCTGGCGAACTTCTTCGGGAACTATCTATCGGGATATCTGGGCACGTTTTGGGAGAAGATGCCGCGGGAAAGCTACTTCTTGTTGCTGACCGTGCTGGGCGTGGTTGCGGGAGGTGCGATCTTCATTCTCGCGCGCCCCATCAACAAGGTGGTATCGCGACACGATCGGATGGAGGCAGTGGCGTAAGAAAGTCGAACTGTCCCTCTGACTCGAACTGGTCCTAGGACCTGTTCGAAGTATCCGAACTGGTTTCAAAACCAGTACGGGCACTGCGTCATCTTCGCCGGCGGGACTTCCCCTTCTGGTTCGCCTTCCCCGTCTTGCGCCGGCCGTCGCGCTCTTCGAGGCGGGATGGCGGGCGCTTCGTCCCCTTCTTGCCATCGAACTCCGCCTGAGCCCTCCGGAGTCTCTTCTGCGGTCCATCGTCGGTTCCGGCCAGGACCATCTCTTCGAGCAGGAAATCGATTTGGCGAAGCTCCTTGTTGACCGCTAGCACCCGCACCTTCACCGTGTCCCCGAGCGTGAACTTTCGCCCGGTGCTGCTGCCCACCAGCGCGAACGACTCCTCCCAAAACTCGTAGTAATCGTCTTTCATGTTGTTCACGTGGACGAGCCCGCTCACGTGGTAATCCTTGAGTTCGACGAAAAATCCGAACACCTCCACGCCCGTGATCACCGCCTCGAACACGTCGCCCACGTGGCGCTCCATGAACTGGATCTTCTTGAGCTCCACCGAATCGCGTTCGGCTTCCTCGGCCAGCCGTTCCCGATCGCTGGAGTGAACGGCGGTGTTATCCATCCATTCGCGGTAGCGAGCCAGGTCGTCCATGGGTTTGGGCTGTCGCTTGGAGAGAACTCGCAGCGTGCGATGCACGACGAGGTCTGGGTAGCGACGAATGGGCGAGGTGAAGTGGGTGTAGTCCTTGAGCGCCAGACCGAAGTGACCCAGGGGAAGGGAATCGTATCGGGCTCGGGCGAGGCTCCGTAGCACGAGCGTATGGACGATTTCCTCTTCCGGTTTGTCCTGGGTGGCGAAGAGAATGCGCTGCAACTCGCTCGGGGGGACCTTGCCATCCGCGTCCAAATGAAGTGATAGACCGAACCGCCCCAGGATAACTTGCAGCTCCTCGAGCTTTTTCTCGCGAGGCTCCTCGTGCACGCGGAAGAGCGTTACCGACTTGGCTTGCTTCAAGTGCCGAGCCACGACCTCGTTGGCGAGGAGCATGAACTCCTCGACCAGCCGGTGGCTCTCCAACCTCACAACCTTGTAGATGTCGATGGGAAATCCCTTTTCGTCGAGCACCACACGGCTTTCCGGCAGGTCGAAGTCCAGCGCCCCACGTTTGACGCGGTTGTCGTGGAGCGTGGACGCGAGACTGCGCAACCGATCGAGCAAGGACGCGACTTCCTCCAGCTCCCGCCGCAGGTTGGGATCGCCATTGAAGTAGCCCTGCACTTCTTCGTAGGTGAGCCGGCGATTGGAGCGAATGACCGTGTCTTCGATCCGGTACCCGAGCACGCGCCCCTTGGGACTGACGGTGATGAAGGCAGAGATAGCGAGCCGATCCACGCCCGGCTTGAGCGAGCAGAGATGATTGGAGAGTTTCTCGGGCAGCATGGGGAGCACGCGATCGACCAGATAGACGCTCGTTCCCCGTTGGCGGGCTTCGTCATCGAGCACGTCATCGAATCGGACGTAGTGGCTAACGTCCGCGATGTGCACGGCGAGCTCGAAGCTCCCGTCCTCGTTCTCGGACAAGGAGAGCGCATCGTCGAAATCCTTGGCGTTGACGGGATCGATGGTGACGGTGGCTAGATCACGGACGTCGACCCGCTTGGCCACTTCGTCTGGGGGCACCTCGTCCGGGAGCGCTTCCGCGGCCCTCTCTACCGGCTCCGGAAATTCCGTGGGGAGACCGAAGTGCTTAATGATCATGAGCACGTCGAGCCCTGGATCGCCCGGCATGCCGAGGCGCTCCGCAATCACTCCGGCCGGATTGGAATGATCGGTGCCCCAGTCCTGGACCCGCACCAGGACCTTCTCCCCTTGGCGCACGTCGCCTGCTTCGGCGAGCCGCACCAGGATGTCGCGAGGAAATTTGGGATCATCGGGAGACACGCTGAGGAAGTGCGGCCCCCGTCGGGCCGTGCCCACGAACTCGGTGCGCGCGCGCTCCAGGACACGCACGACGCGGCCTTCCGTCCGGCCGCCCCGGCTGTGTTCGAGCCGCACCACGACCTTGTCGCGATGATAGGCGTTGCCCAGGAGCGCCGCGGGGATGAACACGTCCTCTTCCCCCTGCTTTTCGTTGATCAGGAAGGCGGCCCCGCTCCGGATGAAGCTCAGCTTACCCACGAGGAGGTTGATGCGGGAGGGCGGGGCGAAGTGCCCGCCTTTGACGCGATAGAGCTCCCCCGAGCTCAACAGGTCGCGTAGAAATCTGCGAAAGTCACGGTAATCGGCGCCGGAAATTTCGAGAGCTCTGGCCAGGTCTTTGGCTTTGAGCGGCCGTCCTGCTTTTTCCAGGGCGGCCAGAACTGTCTCTTTGAGAAAGGTCATTGGCGAGGGATCAATGCTGCGGATGGAATCGGAATCAGAGTGGTGGTAATTGAAACGACATCTCCTGGGGTAATGGTGACTGGTACGTCTTGGGTTGCGTAATTCTGCGCGCTGATAGTAAGGAATAGGGTTTCGGAAATGCGCTCCCGGCCGCGCACGGTTCCGTTGTTTTGGGTTCCGGTGTAGTACTCGCCGACCGGAATGTCCGTGATCTGGTACTCGCCGGCGAAAGCCTGGGCATTGAATGTTTCCTGCGATGTGTTGAACGTGGCCGGCTGATTTATAAGCACCGGCATTTCGAGCTGTACCGTTTCCGAACCGCTCGCCGGTACCGTAACCCGCACGCGATACAGGCCATTCGGAGCGAAGGTGGAGGGAAACGCGCCGGTTCTATCGACACCGTCCCAGGTCACCAACGTATCCTGGGTGACCAGACGCCCGACGATCGGTGTATCGACGATTTGATTACCCCCAGCGATCGCGGCCCATATCTCGACTCGCAGCGTCGTGTCGTGAGCGACTTGAATGGGGATCGCCATCGTTCCCGTGCTGGTGGGATTGGGATAGGGGGCCTTTAGGACGATTTGTCCATCGGCTGTCTGCGGAAACGCAGGGGCAGCGCCGGCGGCAATCGTGGCGTATTCCACCACGATTCCCGCTCCGTCGATCGGGTCGCCGTTCGGATTCAGCACGCGGCCGGAAATAGCGGTGCTACCGCTTGGAATCGTGTCCTCAGCGCATCCGTGAAGCAACAGTCCCTGGGTGACGAGGAACAATATCGCGGCGGGGGTTCTAATTTGTCTCAACTGCATTTCAACAATCCTGTATATCATCTTAACCGGTCGCGGATTCCCCGGCAAGTCACCCTTGTCCTCCCCGTGCCCCCCGACTAGCATGAAGGCCCCCTTCGGAAGGGAAGAGCCATGGACTTCACCCTCAACGACGAACAGCGCGCGCTGCAAGAGCTGGCCCGGGATTTCGCACGAAACGAGATCGAGCCGGTTGCGGCGCACCATGACCGGACCGGCGAGTTCGCCATGGAGGTCTATCGCAAAGCCCATTCCCTGGGGCTCATGAACACACACATTCCGGAGGCCTACGGCGGCCCCGGGCTTCACGTTCTGGATAACTGCCTCCTGGCCGAAGAGATGGCCGCCGGCTGCAGCGGCATCTATACCTGCATGGAAGTTAACTCGCTGGCCGCCGCCCCACTCCTGGTCGCAGGAACCGAGGATCAAAAGCAGCGTTTTCTGACGCCTTTGAGCCGTGAGCTCTCGTTTGCGTCCTATGCGGTCACGGAGCCGGATGCAGGCAGTGACGTGGCGGGGATCGGCACGCGGGCAGTGAAGGACGGCGACAATTACGTGCTGAACGGGCACAAGATGTGGATCACCGGCGCGGGCTATGCCTCCTGGTTTTTCGTCCTTGCCTACACCGATCCCGCGGCGCGCTATCGCGGGATGACAGGGTTCTTGGTGCCGGCCGACACACCGGGCGTGAAAGTGGGTAAGAAGGAACTCAACATGGGACAGCGCGCCTCGGATACGCGCGCGGTGGACTTCGAGGACGTGCGCGTTCCGAGCGTCAATCGCCTGGGTCAGGAAGGCCAGGGCTGGCTCATTGCCATGAAGGCGTTCGATCGCACGCGGCCTCCCGTGGCCGCAGGCGCGGTGGGTGTGGCGCGCCGAGCCATGGAGCACGCCGTTCAGTACGCCAAAGAACGGCAAGCGTTCGGGGTTCCGATCGCAAAGCACCAGGCCGTCGCGTTCATGATCGCCGATATGGCCAAGGATTTGACCGCGGCGCGTCTTCTGGTGTGGAACTCCGCCGCCAAAATTGATCGAGGGGAATCCAACACATTGGAAGCCGCGATGGCGAAGTCGTTCGCCGCCGACACCGCAATGCGGGTGACCACGGACGCGGTGCAGATTCTGGGTGGCTACGGCTACAACACCGAGTACCCAGTCGAAAAATTGATGCGAGACGCGAAGGTGTTCCAGATTTACGAGGGCACGAGCCAGATTCAGCGCATCATCATCGCGCGGGAGTTACTCAAGGATTCTAGCTAGCCGAGATTTCCAGCGAGGCTCCGGCCAACTCGGCCAAACGCTCCATCACCGCAGCCAACCGGGTGTCCGGCGTTGAAGCTCCGGCGGTGAAACCGACTCGCAGCTCCCCGGTTAGTGGCAGCCAATCCCGCGTTTCGATCATGCCCTCGCCATTCACCGGCTGATGGTGGATGCTGTCCGCTTCCAGACTCGCGGCATCCTCGATGTGATAGGTAGGTATGCCCCGCAACTGAGCGATGCGAGCCAGGTTCTTGGTGTTCGAGGAATTGTATCCGCCCACGACCATCATGAAGGTCAGGTTCCCATGCTCGACCAGGTCCACCATTGCGTCCTGATTTTCCTGGGTGGCGTTACAGATCGTGTCGAAGTCGCGGTAAGACTCTCCGGAGCTTCCATTCAAACGCTTCTGCAGGGCCACCTCGATCATGCGGCCGATCTCGCGGCTTTCGCTGGCCAGCATCGTCGTTTGGTTGATGAGAGCAATGCGAGCCAGATCACGATCGGGATCGAATCCCGGCGAGGCGGCCTCGCCCAGCCGCAGAACCAGGTCGCGTGATCCGATTCGTCCCTCCAGAAAATCGCAGAGCACCTGCGCTTCCTCGAGGTCTCGGAGAACCAGGTACTTGCCACCTTCGTGGCGGATCAAGCTGCAGGTCGCGTTCGTCTCGTCATGGCCCAAGGTGGCGTGGACCACGGTCGTGAATCCGGCCTCGATGTTGCGCTTGGTGCGCAGATGAGGCTTCAACACCCAGGGGCAGGTCGTGTCGATGATCGTGCACCCGATTGCCTTCAACCGCTCGATGTCTTCCACTTCGGCTGAAAATGCGGGGATGATCGCCACGTCATCCGGTGACACGCCGTCAAACCCTTCGGGACCGGCATAGGATCCTTTGATGAAGCGCGCGCCCCGATTCATGAAATCGCGGTTCACGGCCGGGTTGTGGATGATCTGGTTCAGGATCCAGATGCGCTTTCCGGGATAGGTATCGATCGCCTTCTGGACGATCTCGACCGCCTTGTCCACGCCCCAGCAAAAGCCGAATTTCTTCGCGCTCAGGATGGTGAGGCGGCCGGCGGACAGCACGTAGCCATGGGTGCGGAGATGATCGACGAGAGAGCTGGCATAGGTCTGCCGGTCGTCGGCCGACGAGCCGGCGTGCCCTTCCTCCTTGACCAGGAGCCACCCTTTTACGATTGCTGGCTCACGCCGCATTGATTTTCGTCTCGAAACCAGGAGCCAACTCCCCCACCGTCCTTCCCATGTACTTCTGTCCGACCGCTCAGCTTCCCATGTAGCGGTCGAACCAGCCGCCGATCCGCTTCAAGCGCTCCAGGCGATTCTGAGGCCGTCCGCCGCGCGAGAGCCCGTGGCTCTCCCCTTCGAAACGGACGAACTCCACCTCGCGGCGGAGCACTTTGAGTGCGGTATACAACTCCTCGGCCTGCGATATCGGACAGCGGTGATCTTCGGTGCTATGCAGGATGAGGAGCGGCGTCTTCACGTTCTTCACGTAATGCAACGGCGACATGCGCAGGTACTGAAGCGCAATTTCTTCGTTCTCCCACGGGAAACCGAAGAACTCGTACTCGAAATCGTACCCGAAATCGCACGATCCGAAGAACGAGTAGAGATTGACCACGCTGCGCTGGGTGACGGCGGCCTTGAAGCGATCGGTGTGGCCCACGAGCCAGTTGGTCATGTAGCCGCCGTAGGATCCGCCGGTCACGCCGAATCGCGCCGGATCGATGTAGCCCTGCTCGATCAGATAGTCGGCCGCCGCCATCACGTCCACGTAATCCGGACCACCCCAGTTCTTCACGATCGAACCGGTGTGGGCCTCGCCGTAGCCCTGGCTCCCCCGCGGGTTCGTCCACATGACCACGTAACCCTTCCCGGCCAGGTACTGAAGCTCATGGAAGAAGGTGTTCCCGTACTGCATGTGGGGACCGCCATGAATTTCGAGGATGGCGGGATAGCGCTTGCCAGACTCGAACGCGGGCGGCTTCATGATCCAGCCCTGAATGTTCACCCCCGGATCGGTGGTGAACCACACTTCCTCGGGCGTCCCGATCCAGCGCGTCTCCAAGAGCTCGCGGTTGTGCTGAGTGATCCACTTCGGAGTTCCACCTTCGGTGGGATCGAACACGGCCACTTCGCCGGGATGCGTATGGTCGCTCATGATGAACGCGTATCGCCCGCGGCGCTGATCGGTGGTGATGCCGGTAATCTCGCGACCAGGTGGGGTGATTCGCTCCATCTTGCCGCCTTCAACCGGCACGCGGCAGGCAATCACGCTACCCGAATCGGAAATGGAGAACGTGATGTGTTTGCCGTCGGCTGACCAGATCGGTGGCTCGTAGGAATTCGCCACCTCATGGGCGTCGGCGATGGAGAGGTCGCCCACGGTACGGTCGAGATCGGGGGTGAGGTTTTTCGCGTCACCTCCCGCAACGGGTACCACCCACAGATCCAGATCGCGCCAAAACGCCTCGCCCTTGTTCTCACAGACTGTGCCGGCAAACGCGATGAGCTTGCCGTCGGGCGAAAAGGACGGCGCCATGTTGGGGCCGTACTTGGGAGTGAGGCGTTTAACCGGACCGCCGTCCACCGACACGAGGCAGATATCGACGTTGTCGAGATTACGTTGGGGTTCGTCGAGGCGATTCGAGGCGAACGCGATTGTCTTGCTGTCGGGCGAAAAGACCGGCTGCATGTCCTCGGTGTCGCCATCGGTGATCTGACGCGATTCACCCGAGACCGCATCCACGACGTACAGGTGGGCATGCATGTCGAAGAGAAATCCCAGCCCGTCTTCCTTGTAATGAATGTTCGTGTGGACCTGGAACGCCCGACGCTTGGGCAGTTCGCCATTTTTCTCCGCGTCGCGGCGCTCCTTTTGTTCCTCGGAGAGCTGGCGCATCACGATGACGATCTTCTTGCCGTCGGGGGACCACTCCAGAGCCGAGATCGCGCCATCGAGATCGGTGTGTCGGCGCGATTCGCCCCCATCCATCGGCAATAGGTACACCTGGTCTTTCTTGTCATGGCGATTCGAAACGAAGGCCAGAGTGCGGCCGTCGGGCGACCAGCGAGGCAGCATGTCGTTGTGGTCGCCAAAGGTGAGCTGGCGGGTTTCGCCGCCACCCGATCCCACCACGTAAAGATGGCTCACGTATTTGTTCTCTTCCAATTTCCCGCGCTTCACGGAATACGCAATGTGTTTCCCGTCCGGCGAGAGCCGGGGGTCACCCACGAAGGCGATCGAGAAGATGTCTTCAGCGCTCAAGGGGGGGCGGGCTGCCGGCATGGTGACGGGTCCTCCAAAGGCAAAAAAAGAGGGATAGAACCTGTCGAGAGTATCACGCCCAGCTTGGGTCGGGGCGCTCCCGGGTCGGCCCCGCAAGTCCTTGCTATAATGCGCCCTTCCGTATGAGGCAAGGGTGGCAAAGGAGAACGGGCGATGATCGTGGGGGTTCCGAAGGAGATCAAGGCGGACGAACACCGGATTGCCTTGCTGCCGGTGGGGGCGGAGGAGTTGGTGGGGCGGGGGCACGAGGTGCTGGTGGAGACGAACGCCGGCCTCGAAAGCGGTTTCCCCGACGACGCGTATCGCGCTCTGGGGGCGAAAATCCTCGACTCTCCGAAGGACATTTACGCGCGCGCGGACTTGATCCTCAAGGTCAAAGAGCCGCTCGCCGCCGAATACGATCTCATCCGCGCCGGACAAATCGTCTTCACGTATTTTCATTTCGCGGCGAGCGAGGAGTTAACGAAGGCGATCTTGCGCTCGCGTTGCGTTGCCGTCGCGTACGAGACGGTGGAGCGCCCTGACCGCGAGCTCCCGCTTCTCACGCCGATGAGCGAAGTCGCCGGGCGTATGGCCATTCAGGAAGGCGCGCGCTTTCTCGAGTACCGGGTGGGCGGAAGCGGGATTCTTCTGGGCGGTGTTCCGGGGGTGCCGCCGGGTACGGTCACCATCCTGGGCGGCGGCGTGGTGGGCACCAACGCGGCCAAGATGGCGGCCGGTCTGGGCGGACATGTGCTCATCCTCGATATCAACCTCGAGCGGTTGCGTTACCTGGACGACATCATGCCCAAAAACGTGCGCACGCTCATGTCCAACCCCGCTAACGTCCGGGAGTCCATTGCCCGTTCGGACCTCGTCGTGGGGGCGGTGCTCATTCCGGGCGGGCGGGCACCCTGGCTCGTCACCCGCGACATGCTGAAGCTCATGCATCCCCGCTCGGTGATCGTGGACGTGGCGGTGGATCAGGGCGGATGTATCGAGACGTCGAAGCCGACCACCCACGAAAATCCCGTTTACGAAGTCGACGGCATCCTTCATTACTGCGTGGCCAACATGCCGGGAGCGGTGCCGCGCACGAGCACGATTGCGCTCACCAATGCCACCCTCCCCTACGCCAAGACGCTGGCGGATCATGGCTGGCAAGCCGCGGTCCGGCGCCATCTCGATCTGGCCAAGGGGGTGAACATGGTGGACGGAAAGATCACCTATGAAGCGGTGGCCCAAGCGTTCGGCATGACCTACACCCCGCTCCGGGAGATGCTCTAATTTTTCGATATTGTTTTGTCGCCCTCCTTGCCGCGTCCCTTGCCTGTTCGGGATGCGGGAAACGATCCTCTGGGGAAAGCAAGGAGGATCCCGCTCTCAGTGGGTTGACGCTGGGTCCCGTGCTCGCCGACACGTCACTCAGATCTCTTCGGCCCGATTCGAGCGCGGTCGGCGTGGGCGAATACGATTTGGCCCACAAGGCCGCCGGACGTGACCAGTTCTGGCTCGTCGACTACACCTGGTTCTTCCTGCCCCATCGGCCCCTTGAATTCAAGACCTTCGCGGAAATGCACAAGATGGAAGAGGCAGGGAAGATCGATACGAGCACGGTGGTGAGCACGATCACCTACCGGTATGGCATGGAAGCGGAAGACATCGAGCACCTGAGAAGACGCGCGGTGGAGCTTCGGCCCAAGGTCCCACCTGCAGCCCTCGCCCAAACGGTGGAAGAGTACGTGAGCACACACCGGGTCACATCCAAGCCGGACACAGCCCGCGGTCATTAGGATTATCGCTCGAGATCAGAGTTCCTGGGCCAACACGCCTTTCATGGTTGCTGCGGCTTCGTCCAGCATCTCTTCCGGAGTATTGAGCGGAGGACACAGCCGGATGATGCGATCGTGGGCGAGCGTCCAGCCGAGCAGTAATCCATGTTCGCGGCATCGTTCCACGAACCGGCGCGTGATGGTGGCATCCTCGAATTCGATGCCGATCAATAGGCCCAGCCCGCGAACCTCCCGCACCGTACTCAAGTCGCGGAATGCGTCGACGAGCCGCTCACGGAAGCGAACCCCCACCTCATCCGCGCGTTCCGCCAATCGGTCACGCAGAATGACGCGCAGTGAAGCACGGCCGGCGGCGCAAGAGACGGGATGGCCGCCGAAAGTCGTGACATGAGACAAGGGCGGGTTTTCGGTGAATGCTCGGAGAAGGCTGCTGGAGGCAGCCAGGGCGCCGAGGGGATAGCCACCGCCGAGGGCTTTGGCGAGGACGATAATGTCCGGGACGACGTCCCAGCGTTGGACGGCGAACAAGCGCCCCGTGCGCCCGAACCCGGTCATCACCTCGTCTGCGATCAAGAGCGCGCCAACGTGGCGGCAACGTTTTTCGAGGGCGGGCAGGAAGTCTGACCGCGGCACGCGAACGCCGGCTTCTCCCTGCACGGGTTCGACGACTACGGCGGCCACTGATTCGTTGATCGCATCCAGAGCGTTCACGTCTCCGAAGGGAAGCAATGCCACCGGCTGGAGCAGAGGCTCGAAGGGCGCGCGGTATTTTTCGATGCCGCCGACACTCAGCGCGCCTAGCGTGTCGCCATGATACCCCCCTTCGAAGGCCACGAACCCACTTCGGCCGGTGGCCTTCCGCGCCAGCTTCAGCGCGCCTTCGATCCCTTCGGTGCCGCTGTTCACGAAGAAAATCGAATCGAACCCGGACGGTAGCACCGCGGCGAGTTCGGCGGCATAGAGTGCTTGTTCTTCCTGGACATACTCGCCATACACCATCACGTGATGATGGCGTGCGTTCTGTCTGGCGACGGTGTCCACGACCTCCGCGTGCGTATGCCCGATGTTGGCCACGCCGATGCCCGAGATGAGATCCAGGTAGCGAGTCCCATCGGTGGCGAAAACCCAGGGGCCGGATGCGCGGTCGACGACGATGCCGATCGGTTCGGAGGAGGTATGGGCAAGGTGGCGGTCGAAGGCCACCCGCGAGGACTCGAAGTCACGTGAGGTCATGGGGCTACTTTAATCCAATTGCACCACTTACACGGCAGGAGTTCCATGGGCCAGAAGCTCGGCCAAACCCGAGCGTCCGTCCGCGCGCCAGCCCGCCGGCGGGTCCTGAATGCTGGTCAAAGGCGCCACCCACCCCACGCCGCCATGCTCGAGCGTGCGCCGCCATTCCACGTCCCCGCGCACCAGAAAATCGAGTCCCGCACCTTGAACCATCCCTTTAGCCTTGATGAGCATCGACTCGAGTTCTCGCGTCGCGGGACGCGTCGTCACGCGCACCGCTCGTGCCGGCGGCCCTACCTCGAGTGACGTGCTGTGGTCCCACACAACCGTCCACGCCGTACCGTTCGAGGCAAAGATGCCGGACTTTCCCTCTTTCGCCATCTGGTACGGCGTACGAAAGGAAAGGATGTCCGTGCCGTCGCCCAAGGACGCCGGGCCGGCTGGCCAGCGCTCTTGCCACTTGCTCAACGCCGACGCAAGCCGCCGGGAGAATCGCTCCGGATCGCTGGCCACGAACAGAATGCGCGGAGATAAGCATCCACGTTGATCCCAGAGCGCTATTTCGCGCGCTACGTCCTCCCACCAGGAGTCTGAAGCATCCAACCAGCCCATTCCGACGACGCCAATTGAAATGCGCGGGCCGTAGAAGGTGTGTGGCTTGGAAGAGAGGCGTTTGGAGAGCGAGTGCACCATTTGATGTCCGCCCGACGCGATGACGTAATCCACCCCGCCGAACACTTCGGCTTCCGCAATATCGTTTCCGCCCGACCAGCGCTCCACGTCCACACATGCACTCAACTCGGGAGCGGCTTGATCCAGCGACTCCTTGAACAACTGGGCGGAGATGGGATCCTCATCCGCCGGCTTCAACACCACCGCGCTTCGGGCCAGTAGAGCTTCCAGAGCGGCAGGAATGGCCAGCGCGGGCACGTTGCCGGCCAGAACCTGAGCCACCACCGACGGACCGCGAAGGCTCCCTAGATCCGGCAAGGGTTTCTTGGGAAATTTGACCGCCATGTTGCGGCCCGCTTCGACCCGTGCTTCTGAAAGCCAGAAGACGAGCGCGGTTCGCGAATGCGCTTGGATCAGGCGATTCAGCCCGAACCGAAGCATGTCCTCGCTTTGCTTGCGATGCGCCGCCAGCTCCCGCGCCGCTCGCGCCGCAAGACCCTCGTCGCCTTCCCAGAGCTTGAGGGCACGGGAGAGGCTGTCCACCACCTCGGCATCCTGCATGGATCCGAGCGCCTTGGACGCTTCACGAAGTCGAGTGATCGCCTCGGCTCTAACTCCCATCGAGCAATGCCTCGGTGGCGAGGGAACAGCCACGCAGCTCCGATCCCGGAGCCCTGCCTTCCAACTCGAATCCATCCTCGTGAACTACGCCCACGTCTTCGGTCAAGACCGCGAGCACGGTCCAGGCGTTGGCGAGGTCCCAATGGGCAAGTAATCCGCGTTCACCGAAAGGCAGCGGCTGCAGCGTTTCGGGATCGATCGCGCGCGTGCGGACCCACGGCGGGCCGGCGAAGCGCCGGCGAGACTCGGCGAGATGCGTCTCGTAGCACTGCGAGCACAGCTCGGTCATGCCGTACTCCCCCACCACGCGTTGCGGGGAAATGCCGAGACGCTCCTGATACGCATCGAGCAAGGCCCCTCGTTCCGTTTCGCGGGCACGTCCCTTGAAACCGCCCGTGTCCATGATCCGGCTGCCTTCGGGAAGCCTGATCGGCGACCCTAATGACTCGAGAAGTGCCGCCATGGCCAACGACGTCCCCAGGATAAGCACCGGCTCCGATCCGCGGATCGCGCGCTCGATCGCGTCCACATCAAGGCCGTTCGCCGTCATAGCTGTCTTTGACCCCGGCGTCGCGAAACGTTCCAGGATGCGCGACGCCATGTAAGACAGCGAGCTCTCCGGCATCGCCTCCTCGCTCGGTATCAAGGACAGGATGCGCATGCGATCGCGATCCGGGATCACGTGACGTCGAAACGCCGGCTCCCATGCCGCCGCGTAAAGATCCAAGGACGGCAAACCGTGCCGGCCTCGTCTATCCGCCCCCCGTGACGTGCCGCTGGTCAAGAAGGTGCGCACGGGCGGCGCCGTCCAGAGATCGAATTCCTTGAACCCCCGGGTGGGCAAGGGTGGTATGTCGGTCCAGATGCGAGGATGGGACATGCCCCGATACTCGCAATAGCGTCGATACGGCTCGTTCCGGGCCATCTGAAATTCGAAGATTTCGAGCGCCAGCGCCTCGAAACGATCGTCTTCAGGCTCCCGGATGAACCGGAGCGCTGACACTATGGGCAGCGGACTCGTTTGAAGCATAGTTAAAGAACGAAAAACCTGGAGGATGATTGCACCGGCGGCTCTGGGAAACTACCCCGGGCCTGGGGATGCCATTCCGAGCCCCTGATGCTATCCTACGCGCTCGAATCGGCCAAACGCCGCGCATACGTTCCTACCTCGAGCCACTCAATGGACGTTCTCGAATCCCACATCATCACCGACGCGCCGGAGTTCCGCGAGAACCATGGGCGCATGCAGGGCCTGGTCGAGGAGCTGCGTGCCCGGGCCGCCGAAGCGCGTAAGGGTGGCCCCGAAAAAGCGCGTGAACGCCACCGGGAACAGGGAAAGCTCTTCGTGCGCGAGCGCATCCAGCGGTTGCTCGATCCGGCCACGCCGTTCCTGGAGCTCTCCCCCTTGGCCGCGTACGGCATGTATGAAGATCAGGCCCCGGCCGCAGGGTTGGTGACCGGCATCGGCCGCGTATCCGGCCGCGAAGTCATGGTGGTGGCCAACGATGCGACGGTAAAGGGCGGCACGTATTTCCCGATCACGGTGAAGAAGCACGTCCGAGCGCAAGAGATCGCGCTCGAGAACCATCTCCCGTGCGTGTACCTGGTCGATTCGGGGGGGGCGTTTCTTCCATTGCAGGATGAGGTCTTCCCCGATCGCGATCATTTCGGTCGGATCTTTTACAACCAGGCGCGCATGTCGGCGCTTCGCATTCCGCAGATTGCGACCGTGCTCGGGTCGTGCACGGCCGGTGGCGCTTACGTCCCCGCGATGAGCGATGAGGTCGTGATCGTGCGCAATCAGGGCACGATCTTCCTGGGCGGACCGCCGCTGGTAAAGGCGGCTACCGGCGAGGAAGTCACGGC
>Ga0075418_10004706_pt1 | contig 15502 bp, 11 predicted proteins | sample SoiMetdeltSBSDD2_FD_81776 | JGI IMG/M metagenome (GOLD analysis project Ga0075418, IMG submission 81776) | Bulk soil microbial communities from a Populus tree surrounding site in Tennessee, USA - Soil MetaG P. deltoides SBSDD2 | ecosystem: Environmental > Terrestrial > Soil > Tree plantation...
CAGACCAGTCAGTGCCGACGGTGCCACGCGCGGAGCGATCGCAGCTGGCACGCGCGCTGGTCGAAGGCCGCTTTGCGACCATCGTTCAGTTGACGCCTCCGAAGGGGTACGTCGGCGACACGCTGATCGAGCGGGCGCGGCTGTTGAAGGCGCACAACGTCGACGTCGTGCACATTCCCGACGGCCTGCGCGGCGCCCGCATGAGCGCGTTGTCGCTGGCCGTGCTGATTCAGCAGAATGCCTGGATCGAGACGGTCCTGCAGTATTCGTGTCGCGACCGGAACCTGCTCGGCATGGAATCCGATCTGCTGGGCGCGCACGCGATGGGCGTTCGCAACTTGATGATCGTCACCGGGGACGTGCGCTCGGTCGGCGATTATCCCGATGCGACGGCGGTGTTTGACGTGGATTCGATCGGTCTGACCAACGTCGTCGGACGCTTGAACCGCGGCCTCGATATCGGCGGCCAGCCGATCGGGAATCCGACCTCGTTCCACATCGGCGTTCAGGTGAATCCCGGCGCTGAAGACATCGACGCCGAGATTCGCCGGTTCGAGTACAAGGTCGAAGCCGGCGCCGAGTTCGCCGTGACGAAGCCGGTCTTCGACGCCGCGACGTTCGAGCGATTCTTCCGCCGGATTGCGGCGGCGAAGCTCCCGATCATTCTGGGTCTGTGGCCGTTTGAAAGCGTCCTCAACGCCGAGTTCATGGCCAACGAGGTGCCCGGGGTCCGCGTTCCGGAGGCCGTGCTCGACCGTATGCGCCGCGTGGAGAGTGCTGAGGCCGCGATCGCGGAAGGCGTTGCGATCGCTCGCGAGGTCGGCTGCGCGTTGAAAAGTATGGTGCAGGGGGTTCACGTCGCCGCGCCGTCGGGCCGCATCGAATCGGCGCTCGAGGTGATCGCGGGCTTCAAGTAACAAAAAGGTATCCGCCCCTTGTCATTTGGGCAGTTTGCCTCGAAAATTGTTGTATAGTCGCCGGGACGGTCCGACAGGCTACCTGGACCAGAATCAGCCTCAAAGCTCGCGATATCAACAGGTTACGGCACAGGGAGGCCTGCGGATGGCGTTGTTCGAGCGTGCAAACGACAAGTTCCGGCCCGACCTGAGCAGCCAGGCCCTCTCGGTCATTGCCGTTGAGAATGACTTCGTAGAGGGCGTCTACGACAAGCTCGCCAAGGTCTACGACGTTCTGTTCGGACCAATCCTTCATCCCGGCCGTTTACTGGCGCTCGAGCGGATGGGCATCGCGCCTGGCGACCGCGTGCTCGAAGTGGGCGTGGGAACCGGCATCAACGCCGCACTCTATCCGCGTCATTGCCAGGTGACCGGCATCGATTTCTCGGCGTCGATGCTGGAGAAGGCGCGCGAGCGCGTCAGCCGCAAGGGACTGCCGCACGTCTGCCTGATGGAGATGGACGCGGCCTCGCTGAAGTTCGCGGACGAATCGTTCGACATCGTCTACGCGCCGTACCTCGTGAATTGCGTCTCGGATCCGGTGAAGGTCGTGAGCGAGATGCGCCGCGTTTGCAAGCCCGGCGGGAAGATCGTCATTCTGAATCATTTCCGCAGCGCGAGTCGCGTGTGGTCGCGGCTCGACCGCGCGCTCTCGCCGCTCACCGTGCACATCGGCTTCAAATCGGATCTCGATCTGCCAGGCTTCCTCGCGCAGACCGGGCTCAGGCCGACGTCGATCGAAAAGGTGAGCGTGCCGCGGCTGTGGTCGCTGGTGATCTGTAACCGGAATTAACTGTTCGGAACGTTCGAATCGTTCGGATCTTTCAGTTCGTTCGGATCGTTCCTTGCGTTTGTGGGAGGGATGGCTCTTTCCCTTCGCGAACACGACCGTTTCGGCGCTGAAGCGCTGTCAGCCGCGACCGTCGGCAACGCGCTCATCGACCGGGTCTACGCCAAACTCACCCCAATCTACGACATCATCTTTGGCCCGATCCTCCAGCCCGGCCGGATCCGGGCAATCGCGCGGATGGAGCTTCGGCCGGGCGATCGTGTGCTGGAGGTGGGTGCCGGCACTGGCATCAATGCGCCGCTGTACCCGCGCGACTGCCAGGTGACGGCCATCGACCTGTCGTCGGCGATGCTCGAAAAGGCACGGGATCGGATCGCCCGCCACGGGCTCCGGAATGTCCGGCTGCTCGAAACCGACGCGGCGCATCTGACGTTTGCCAACGACTCTTTCGATCGCGTCTATGCGCCCTACATGATCAGCGTCGTCCCCGATCCGGTGAAGGTGGCGCTCGAGATGAAGCGCGTCTGCCGGGCTGGCGGACGCATCGTGATCCTGAATCACTTCCGCAGCGAACACCCGCTCATGTCGCGCATCGAACGCGCCATTTCCCCGCTGACGATCCACGTCGGGTTCAAGGCGGATCTGGCGATGCCGGCGTTCCTCGCGCAGGCGGGCCTGCGACCGGTGTCGGTCGAGAAAGTCAACTTCCCCCGGATCTGGTCTCTCATTACTTGTATTAAAGAGTGAGTCGTTCGGATCGTTCGGATCGTTCGGACCGTTCGGATCGTTCGGACCGTTCGGACTGTTCGGATCGTTCGGATCGTTCGGATCGTTCGGACCGTTCGGGTCGTTCGGACCGTTCGGGTCGTTCCGACCGTTCGGGTCGTTCCGACCGTTCGGGTCGTTCGGACCGTTCGGGTCGTTCCGACCGTTCCGGGCCGTTCGGATCGTTCGGTCCATTGGCTGGAATTTGCCGCGACGCGGGACGGGAACCGTTGCAATTTCTGCACTGTCGGCACTCGTTTCTTCTAGTTTCAGTTGGTTTGGATCGGCATCTCTTGTGCGTCGTTGTCTTACGTGCCGGGAGCTCGCCGGTTTGAGGAGTTGGTCTCGTGGCAGCGTGGCCACGAGTTGCATATCGAAATCTGGAGTGCGTGCGATCGGCTGCCTGCCAATCGTGATTTCAGGTTCACGAATCAGATCCGCGACGCAAGCGAATCCGTACCGCGGAATATTGCCGAGGGCTTCGGCCGGTACAGTCCCGCGCAGTTCCTGACGTTTCTGGACGTTTCACGCAGCTCGGCGCTCGAAACACAGAGCCTCTTGAAGAAGGGTCTGGCGGTCGGATACTGGAACGAGAAGGAATTCAAGAGGCTCGATGCACTTGCGACGCGAGCAATTCAAGCAATCGCGAAATTCCAGCGGTACTTGCGATCGCCGAAGGCGAAGCGCAACGCCGATCGGTGCAGGCCGAAAGGCGAAGAGGAAAACCAACCGTAGCGAAGCCGAACGTTCCGAACGTTCCGAACGACCCGAACGTTCCGAACGATCCGAACGATCCGAACGACCCGAACGACCCGAACGATCCGAACGATCCGAGCGTTCAGCGCGCCGTGTAGGTCCGACTGAACCCGTTTCGGCCATTCACGATCGTGAACCGGCCGCTTTCTTCCACCGACGCCTTGATCCAGTGCCCCTTGTCGTCGGCCTCTTCGAGGTTGGCGATCATGTCCGGCGAGGTGTTGTGCTTCGGGTCCGGATCCAGGAGCGAGCGGTGCACCTGCCAGACGCCCTCGACGCCGGGAAGCGCCGCGGCGCGCGCGTACCCGTTACGCTCGTAGGGGGGAGGCCGGACGCCGGCAGGCGTGATCGTCTTCGCGTTGGCATCCATCTGGCCGAGTCCTTTTCGCGGCCCGTTGTTGAACACGACAACCTGCGGGCGGATGGCGCCGAGAAATGCCGGTGCGCCCGCTCCATCCCAGGAGCCGTGGCGATTCGACTGGAAAAGAGTGACCGTTCCCACTTTGTTCACCGGGCACACCAGCTCCAGTTCGGTTGACCAGTCCATGTCGATCAGGTCGAGGAACCTGAAACGGCCGTAACTCACGAGCAGCCCCACGCCGGCCGCATTTTCGAACCCGGCCGGCGCCTTCTGTTCCGCGTTGGCGCACAGCGCGTTCGGTCCGCCACCGTTGACCGGTTGATTCAGCAGCTGATGATCGGACGACACGACGAGCGCCCGCGCGGCTCCAAGCGAAATGGCGTCGCCCGGCTTGACGATCGTTCGTTTCCCCGTGGAAACTGACTTGAAGCTGTCGTACCACTTCTGGTCCGCGGGTTCGATTTGATCGCCCCGGCCGTAGAACTTCCCGACCGGAATCATCTTCGCGATCGCGGCCAGCCCGCCGACGTGATCGCCGTGGTAGTGGCTGATGACCAGGTGGTCGATTCGAGTCAGGCCAGCCTGCTGCGCGGCCGCGTAGATGCGCTTGGCGTCCCGATCGCCCACCTCCCAGCCGGTATCGATGAGCATCGATTCGCCCGATGGCGACACGATCAGCGTCGCCGCGCCCCCTTCGACGTCAACCCAGTAGATGTCGAGCGTGCGGGTTTGCGCGTTGAGCGCGACCGAAGCGATGCACAGGGTCAGAAGCATCAACCAACGCATGACTTCTCCTTCTGATCATTCGGATCGTTCGGATCGTTCGGACCGTTCGGATCGTTCGGATCGTTCGGATCGTTCGGGTCGTTCGGGTCGTTCGGCGTCGTTCCCCCGCTCGACGTTTTTGCCGCGCCCGGCAGGTGCGCGAGTTGCAAATTCTACATCGCCTGGCGCCAATGGCCTTGGATCCCTATTGATCGTGCCGGCACCGCCCGTGCGTGTCAGCGAATCATGGAGGGAGCCCGTCGTTCGAGGAGTTAGTGTCTTGGCAGCGTGAACACGAATGGCATGTCGAGATATGGAAAGCGTGCGAACGGCCGCCCGCCAGTCGGGATTTCGAATTCAGAGCTCAGATTCGCGACGCCAGTGAATCGGTCCCGCGCAACATAGAAGGCCAAGCGTAACGCCGATCGCTGCAGGCCGAAGGTAAACGAAGACGAGGAACGCGCGTAACGACACGAAGTGTCGAAGGGGCCGAACGACCAGACGGGCCGACTGATCCGAACGACTCGAACGATCCGAACGATCCGAACGATCCGAACGATCCGAACGATCCGAACGATCCGAACGATCCGAACGATCCGAACGATCCGAACGATCCCAATGACCCGAACGACTAAAACTTGGCCCGCGGTCGTCCTCTTGGCTTCTTGGGCGGCTTGTCGAGCGCTTTCAGCAGCAGTTCCGCCGCCACGTCCGCCCCGTTCGTCTCGGGCTTCTTGTAGTTGCGCGGCCGCGGCTGGGCGAGCAGCTTGTCGAGGTACGGCTCCCACTTCCCGCCGAACAGTTCTTCGTTGCTGATGAACGACGTGCGTAGGTACTTCGGCATGTCCTCGACGAGCACGTCGTATTCGGGGAAGTGGCCCCGCGACGTATAGAGCACGGCCGCCTCGTTGGCGATGCACTCTGAGATGATGCCGTAGCCCGGCTTGGTCACCACCGCTTCGGCGGCGCCGACGAGATCCTCGTAGCGGATTCCTGCGTCGTACATCGCCTCTTCGTTGATGTTGACGAACGCGCCCTTGCGTTCGGCGGTCGGCGTTTCCTTACGGGTGCGGCCGACGGCGATGTTGGCCGTGCCGATGACCGTGTATTTCTTGAATTTGCTCAGGACGTCGGTGTCGAGCCCCGGCAGCCCGTACCCGCCGAACGAGAGCAACACGATCGGCTTGTCGGAGGGCAGCTTGAGGATCTTGCAGACCTCTTCACGCGTGTGCGAAGCATGGCGCGCGATGAACGGGATGTCTTTGACGTTCGAGAACGTCTCGAACCCGGCCGACATCGGCAGCCGCAGCGCCATCGACGCCTTGGCATAGGCGCCGCGAATCGCGGGCAGCAGCGAGGGCGCCAGCCGCACCCGCGGATAGTCGGCGTAGACCCAGTCCCACGTGAAATTGCCCAGGCCGATCGACGGGATGCCCGACGAGGCGCTCACCGCGAAGGCCAGCGGCGGGATGTCGCCGACGATCAGGCCCGCGCCCAGCTCGCGCAGCACCCGCGTCTCGCTGGCGGCGCGGGTGACCAGGTCGCTGTGGAACGCCCAGGCGCGGCGGATCGTGTCCGCCTCGTCCAGCGTCAGGGCGTCGATCTGGACGACGCCGGTATCGCATTCGAGCGTGCTGAAGGCGACCTTGCCCTTGACGGTCAGGTCGAAGAGCCAGCGCGGAGCGGACGTGCGGACGCCGATGCGCGTCTCGGGCCGCCGCGCGAGGACGGCGTTGATGACCTCAATGGTTCTCGAGGCGTGGCCGAATCCGTGGCCGGATACGTAAAAGACTATCGCGGCTGCCAAGCTAGCGGCTCGACTCGACGGGCGTCACTTCGGAGCTTACCTTTCCGTTGTTCACTTTTTCCACTTTTCCACTTTCCGACAGAGCCACCTTGATGACCTGTTCCAGCGTTTCAACCGGGACGAAAGTCATCTCGCGCCGGATCTCCGCCGGCAGCTCCTCGAGATCGGGCTCGTTGAGCGCGGGGAGGATGAACGTCTTGATGCCGAACCGGCGCGCCGCCAGCGCCTTCTCGCGAATGCCGCCCACCGGCAGCACCAGCCCGCTCAGCGTGATCTCTCCCGTCATGGCGACGTCCTGGCGCACGGCGCGGTTTCGCGCCGCTGACAGAATCGCCGTGGCCATCGTAACGCCCGCGGAGGGGCCGTCCTTCGGGATGGCTCCTGCGGGCACGTGGACGTGCAAATCATGCTTCGCGAGGAAATCCGGCGGGATTCCAAGCTCGCCGGCCCGCGCGCGCAGGTGGCTCAACGCCGCCCGCGCTGATTCCTGCATCACGTTGCCGAGCTGGCCCGTGAGAATAATGTTCTGGTTTCCGCCTGGAAGCAAGGTCGCTTCGATGAAAAGCACGTCGCCCCCCGTCTCCGTCCAGGCGACGCCGGTCGCCACGCCGGGGCGCGACATCCGGAAGGCGACCTCCTTCTTGAAGCGCGCCGGGCCCAGGTAGTCATCCACCTGCTCGCGGTCGACCGTAGTCTTTTCGATGGCCGGGGCGTCGATTGGTCGAGTGGCGATGCGTGCCGCCACCTTGCGCGAAATCGTTCCGAGCTGACGCTCCAGGTTCCGGACGCCGGCCTCCCGTGTGTACTCCGCGATGATCAGCCGCAGGGCGGCGTCGGTGACATCCATTACGTCCGCCGGCAGGCCGTGCTCCGACATCTGTCGGGGCAACAGGTACTTGCGGGCGATATGCACCTTCTCGTCCTCCGTGTACCCGCTCAGCGCGATGATCTCCATCCGATCGAGCAGCGCCGGGTGGATGGTGCCCAGCTGGTTGGACGTCGCGATGAACAGGACTTTTGACAGATCGACCGGCACTTCCAGGTAGTGGTCGCGGAAGGCATGATTCTGCGCCGGGTCCAGCACCTCGAGGAGGGCCGCCGCCGGGTCGCCCTGGTAGCCGACCGATACCTTGTCAATCTCGTCGAGCATGAAGACGGGATTCATCGATCCGGCCTGCTTGAGCGCCTGGACGATGCGTCCGGGAATGGAGCCGATGTAGGTTCGGCGATGGCCGCGGATCTCGGCTTCGTCGCGCACGCCGCCAAGCGAGATTCGCACGAACTTGCGCGACATCGCCCGCGCGATCGACTGGCCGAGCGACGTCTTGCCGACACCGGGAGGGCCGACGAAACACAGAATCGGGCCCTTCATGTCGCCCTTCAACTTGCGCACGGCGAGGTACTCGACGATGCGCTCCTTGACCTTGTCGAGGTCGTAGTGGTCCTCGTCGAGCACGCGCCGAGCCTCGATCGGATCGAGCCGGTCCTCGGTCGTCACCGTCCACGGCACGTCGAGGATCCAGTCGATATACGTCCGCAGCATCTGGTACTCGGGAGAGGCCGCCCCCATCCGTCCCAGGCGGTCGACCTCGCGCAGCGCGGCCACCGCCACCGTTTCCGGCAGCTTCGCGTCTTCCACGCGCTTCCGCAGCTCGGCGATCTCGTTGCCCTCGCCTTCGCCCAGTTCCTGCTGGATCGCTTTCAGCTGCTGGCGCAGGTAGTACTGCCGCTGCGCATCGGTCATTTCCTGCTGCGCCTGCGATTCGATCTTGCCTTTGAGCTCCAGCAGCTCGATCTCCCGCGTCAGCGAATTCGCGATCGCGGCGAGCTTCTTGACCAGATCGTTTTCTTCGAGGACCGCCTGCTTTTCGGCCGGCTTCATGTCGAGGAGCGTCGCCAGCACGTAGGCGAGGCGCAGCGGGTCGTCGATGTTCATGACGACGGCGCGAAGCTCCTCGGAAAGCCCGGTGGCAAGCGACAACGCCTTGTCGATCAGTTCCTGGATCCGGCGCACATGCGCCTCGACCTCGAGCGTCCGCTCGTACGGCTCCGGCAGCGGAGTGATCTGCGCGCGCATCGAGGTGCCGACGCGGGTGACGATGTCGGCGCGAACGCGGGCGATCCCTTCGATGATGATGTTGATTCCCCCGCTGGTCTTGGCCATCTGCCGGACGACCGCCACCGTGCCGATCTTGCGCACGTCGTCCGGGGTGGGATCGTCGGCGTCGTTCTCCTGGAGCAGCAGCAGGATCAGGCGATCCGCGCCAAGCGCCCGGTTGACGGTCTCGATCGACACCGGCCGGTTCACGGCCAGCGGCTGCAGCGTCAGTGGAAAGGCGACCGTGCGGCGGAGGGGAAGGACCGGGACTTCTTTTGGCAGGGTCGGCGGGTTCGGCTCATCCATCGCGCGAATCTCAGTCTATCGTAGCCGGACGGCCTTCAGACCTCCGGGATCGTGTACGCTCGCGATGTGGATGAACGACAGTTCTTTACAGAGAAGCCCGAGCAGCGGCCTGCCCGTTTTCAATGCCCCCGCTGCAAACGGACGAATGATTACTCGATCCGGTGGATCCGGCGAACGAAGAAGGCCCAGGTCCCCGGAGGCGCGGATGCCCGCGATCGGACGCTCTTCGAAAAGTCGAAGGACCACCTCATCCGCGTCGACGACGATGTGACGTGCAAGACCTGCAACAAGCGGTTCGAAATCCCATCGCACCGCGGGATTGTGTTCCTCGAGGAGCTCGAAGGACTGCCGCAGGAGGACTACGACGAGTAGTCAATAGATGCGGGGGAACAGCCGCCATGGCACCTGCTTCCGGTAGCGCTCGTATGCGCCGGCCGCGGTTTTGATCATCGAGCGCTCCTCGAACGGAATGGCCACGATCAGGTAGGCACAGCTCACGACGGCAAACACCAGCCTGGTCATCGTCATCGGCGACGCGGCGAAGACCATAACAAACCAGCCGGTATAGATCGGGTGGCGCACCCAGCCGTAGGGTCCGGACGTCCTGAATTCGATTGCGCCGCCGCCGGCGGCGCGCAGTCCGGCGAGATCGCGAATGTCGAGCACCACGGCGCTGCGGAGGGTGAGCCACACGCCTGCCGCCTGCACCGCGCGCAGCCCCCACACCAGCGGTTCGTCCACACGCCACGCGACGCCTGGCACCGGCCGCCACATCGCGCAGACCGCGATGAACATGATGCTAGCGACCCAGACGTAAAACGATCGCTCCAGCGGCTGAGGTAGCACGCTCGCAATCACCGCGCGCGCGCGTTCGCGAGCGAACACGCTGTGGTGGAGCGCGAAGATCGTAAAGAGCGCGACATTCCACGTAAGCGCTCCGGCGATCCTCCCGCTCGCCACCGGTTCCCCGAACGTCGTCAGATACGAGAAGAGAAAGTAGGCGAGTGAGAAGAAGAAGGCGAGCGCGCCAAGCCGAGTGAAGATCAGCGCGCCTGGCGAGAGCGCGGCCGCCTGAGCGCGCACGGCCCATATTATAGTGACGGCATGAGCGCCAACGGGAGGCCGGGAGTCGTCATCACGGGGATCGGCGTCGTTTCTCCCTTCGGCGTTGGACGCGAGTGCTACTGGGATCATGTCCGCCGCGGCGTCAGCGGATCCAAGGCCATCACCCAGTTCGACGTCTCGACCTACCCCTGCCAGGTTGCGGCGTGGGTGCCTCCTGTTTCGATCGGCGACGCAGCGCCGCTGAATGGCGACGACGACGAGAACGGTCACGCGGATCCGAAGCGGTATTCACGTGCGGCGCTGTTCGGCGTGATCGCGGCGCGCGAAGCATGGCGCGATGCCGGCCTGCGCGCGGGCGAGCCGAGCGCCGGCGTCCTGATCGGCAGCGGCGGCGGCGGGATCGACGTCGGCGAAAAGCAGTATGAGGATTTTTTCACCAGCGGCGGCCGGCATGTCACCCCCTACGCGATTGCCGTCGGCATCTGCGGCATGGTCTCGAGCGAGATTTCGATTGCCCTGCGGCTGCATGGCCTGAGCCACGTACTGTCGTGCGGCTGCACGAGCTCGACCGATGCCATCGGCTACGCCGCATCGCTGATTCGATCGGGCGAGTACGACATGCTGCTGTCGGGCGGCACCGACGGATGCGTGCTGCCCGGGATGATCTTCGGCTTCTCGCGCATGCGGGCGGTCTCGACCCACTACAACGATCGGCCCGCGGAAGCGTCGCGGCCGTTCGATCGCGGGCGCGACGGCTTCGTGCTGGGCGAGGGCTCCTGGATGTTCGTTCTCGAGCGCGAGGACCGTGCCCTGGCGCGCGGCGCCGTACCCTACGCGCGAATCGAAGGCTACGCATCGACCTGCGACGCCTACCACCGCGTGCAAATGGACCCTGACGGCATCGAGATCGTGCGGTGCATCGAGACCGCCCTCGAGCGCGCCCACCGGCGTCCCGAGGAGATCGGTTACGTCAACTACCACGGCACGTCGACGCAGTTGAACGACGCGATCGAATCGCGCTGCGTGCGGCGCGTCTTCGGCCGCCACGCCGACGAAGTGCCGGGGTCGTCGACGAAATCGATGATTGGCCATCCGCAGGGGGCGAGCGGTGCGGCTGGCGTTGCGGTGACCGCGATGGCGCTGACGCGCGGCGTGCTGCCGCCCACGATCAACCTCGACGACCAGGATCCGGCGTGCGACATGGATTTCATTCCGAACACCGCGCGCGACGCCGAGGTTGACGCCGCGCTCTGCAACTGTCTCGGGTTCGGTTCCAAGAACAGCGCGCTGGTTCTCGGGCGCGTCCGATGACGCCGGCCCTTGTCGTCGGCGCAGGGCCCGCCGGCGCCGTCGCGGCGCTGGTGCTGGCGCGTGCCGGCGTCCACGTCAGGCTGGTCGATCGCTCGGAATTTCCCCGCAACAAGTTGTGCGGCGACACGCTCAACCCGGGCGCGCTCTCGATTCTCGATCGCCTCGGCCTCGGCGAGCGGGTCCGCGCCCGCGCCGTCCCTATCTCGGGCATGGTCGTGACGGGTCCTCATGGCGTACGCGTCGCGTGTAACTACCCGGGCGGTTTGTCCGGCGCGGCGATCTCCCGCAAGGATCTCGACGCGACGCTCGTTGACGCCGCGATTGCAGCCGGTGTCGATTTCACACCGTCCGTTCGCGTCAATGGGCCGCTCGACGTGAGCAACTGGCGCGTGGCCGGGGTGCGGATCGGCGCGCGCGAACAGCATCTGCCGGCGCGAGTCGTGATTGCCGCCGATGGCCGGCGATCGGCGCTGGCGTTCGGGCTGGGTCTCACGCGGTTTGCCGAGGCGCCAAAACGCTGGGCGTTCGGCGCCTATTTCACCGATGTTGACGAGGTGACGGCGCGAGGTGAAATGCATGTGCGGACCGATGGCTACATCGGTGTGGCCGGCCTCGGCAGCGGCCTCACGAACGTGTGCGTCGTTCGTGAGGTCGGGCCAGGACATGTCGACCGAGTCCCGCCGGACCAGGTCATCGCGCGGGCACTCTCCAGCGATCCCGGGCTCCGGGATCGGTTTGCGCGCGCGCGACAGATCTCCCGCGTGTCGTCGCTCGGACCGCTCGCTGTCGAAGCGCAAGCGGCCGGGTGTCCCGGGCTCCTGCTGGCAGGGGATGCCGCAGGCTTTGTCGACCCGATGACCGGGGACGGTCTCCGATTCGCGCTGCGTGGCGGCGAGCTGGCGGCCGAGTCGGCCCTGTTCGAGCTTCAAACGGGAATTCCCGCTCACAACCGGCTCGACCAGGCTCGGCGCCGGGAGTTCACGGGCAAGTGGCGCATCAATCGCGCGCTTCGTGCGCTGGCCGGGTCTCCCGGCGGTGTGCGGATCGCCGCAGCGATCTCGGCCCGCTGGGCGCTGCCGGTGCGCTATCTGATCGGCGTCGCTGGCGACGTCCCGCTCGCGCGCTCATGATTGGCTCAGTTCACTTCGGCGTCCCGCTGGTCCTGTTTGCCGTCATGCTCATGATGCTGGCCGAATCGCTGGTATCACGGAGCCACGAGCGAACGCTGCGCGAGCACGGCGCTATCGAGCCGCCCGGCGATGTCTACGCGACGATGCGCTGGGCGTACCCGGGCGCCTTCCTGGCGATGGCCGCTGAAGGCATGCTGGTTGGACCGGTGCCAGCCCGGATTGCGGTGATCGGAGTCTTAGTAATGGTGCTCGCGAAGGCGCTGAAGTGGTGGGCCATGGCCTCGCTTGGCGTCCGGTGGACCTTTCGCGTGCTGATCGTACCGGGCGCACCACTCGTGACGCATGGACCGTACGCGATCTGGCGTCATCCCAACTACATCGCCGTGGTCGGCGAGTTACTGGCGATGGTGGTGATGACCGGCGCTCGCGTCAGCGGCCCGCTGACCACAGTGTTTTTCGGGTGGTTGATGTGGCGCCGAATACAGGTGGAAGACCGCGCGCTGCGGTACCCGACTTGCAGCTGAGCAAGCATTCAGAAGCTGGACAGACGCCCTGAGCAGGTCGAACCGTGACATATACTTACGGCAATCCGATGCCTGACGCCGACGCTCAGAGCGCTTTGCCTGCGCGCGTATTGACGAGGCAGCGGCTTCTGGCCGTCTGCGCGGCGATGTTAGTCGCCGTCACGACGTCCTCGTCCGGACAGACACCCGCTCTCGAGAATTCCCCGGCCGCGATTGCGGCGCGGGCCTTCAACGCCGGTCAGTTCGACAAAGTGGACGCCGCGCTGCAGGCGGCGACCGATGAACGGTCGATCGTGCTGCGAGCGAAGGCCGCGATTGCCCGGGGCCGCTACACAGACGCCGAGAAGCTGCTGGCCGGGGTGGTGACCTCGAGTCCGGTGCGCGATGCAGCACTCGAACTGGGACAGCTGTACCTCTATCTCGGTCGCCGGGACGAAGGGGCGCGGCTCCTGCAAGCGGTCCTGACCCGAAGTCCTCAGAATTCGCCGGCGGATTTGCTGCGGCTTGGCCTGGCCGCCCGCGCGCTCGGCCGCTTCCAGGACGCGAACGCCTTCTTCCGCAGTGCCGCGGGGGCCGCCCCGGGCGACCCGGTCATCAACACCGCGTGGGGCGAGCTGTTTCTCGAAAAGTACAACAACGCCGACGCCGTGAAGTCGTTTCAGACAGCCCTGATGGCCGACGAATCGTACGTGCCGGCGCGGGTGGGTCTTGCCCAGGCAACAGTCAATCAGAACCCGCCGGCCGCCAAGTCGGCGGTCGAAGCGGCGCTCAAGGTCAACCCCAACTACCTGCCGGCGCACCTGCTGATCGCGGAGCTCGCGCTCGACGATCGGCTGCGCGATGAGGCCCGTGCCTCGATTCGCACGGCGCTCGACGTGAACCCGAACAGCCTTGAAGCGCGGTCGCTGGAGGCGGCGATTGCGCTGCTCGAAGGGCGCACCGCTGACTACGAGGCCAGCGTCGCCGGCGTCCTCAAGATCAATCCGCGATACGGCGACGTGTACCGCACGGCGGGCGATCACCTGGCGCGCAATTACCGGTTCGACGAAGCAGTGCCCCTTACGCGGCGCGCACTCGAGCTCGACCCGTCGAGCACCCGCGCGTACGCCGATCTCGGATCGCATCTGCTGCGCACCGGCGACGAACCGGGTGCACGCCAGTCGCTCGAGACGGCCTTCAAGGCCGATCCCTACGACGTCCTCGTCTTCAACCAGCTCGCCATGCTGGATACGGTCGACAAGTTCGAGACCATTCGCGACGGCGACCTCATCGTCCGCCTGCATCCTGACGAAGCGGGCGTCATGCGCGAGCAGGTGGTGCCCTGGGCGCGCCAGGCGCTCGACACGCTGTCGAAACAGTATCAGTTCAAGCCTACCGGACCGATCCTCGTCGAGATGTTCCCGAAGCACGACGACTTTGCCGTCCGGACGATCGGGCTGCCCGGGTTCCTCTACGCGCTCGGCGCCTGCTTCGGCCGCGTCGTCACACTGGACTCACCGCGTGCGCGGCCACCGGGGACGTTCAGCTGGATGCCGACGCTGTGGCACGAGATGGCCCACGTCATCAGCCTGCAGATGTCGAACAACCGGGTACCGCGGTGGATTTCGGAAGGCATTTCGCAGTTCGAGGAGCGCCGCGCACGGCCGGAGTGGGGACGCGAGTCAGAGCTGCCATTCGTGCAGGCGCTCGACGCCGGCAAGCTGTACAAGCTGGCCGACCTCAACGAGGGAGTCGCTGACCCGCAATTGGCCTCGGTCTCCTACCAGCAGGCGTCGCTGCTCATCGAGCACCTGATCGACACCTACGGAGAGCCGGCGCTGTGGCGGATGCTTCGTGCGTTCGGCAAGGGGCTCGAGACGGACGCGGCGTTCAAGGAGGCGTTCAACGCCACGTTCGACGAGATTCAGACCAGTTTCGACGCGGCGATGAAGAAGAAGTACGCGGGGATGATCGCCGCGCTCAAGCGGCCGGAATTCCCGGAGAAGCCGACGCTGGATCAGTTGAAGCAGCTGGCGACCGACAACCCCGGCAGCTTCGCCGTGCAGATGCGGCTTGGCCAGGCGCTTTTCGAAGCCGGCAATGCCGCGGAGGCGATCGCGGCGCTCGAGCGCGCGTCCAAGCTGGTGCCGGAGGCCAATGGCGACGCCAACCCGAACGCGATGATCGCGCAGATTGCGACGAAGCAGGGCGATACCGCCCGCGCGATCCGTGCGCTCGAGGCGGTCGTCAAGGTCGATTCGGCTGACGTCGAGTCCGCGCGCACGCTCGCGCAGCTGGTCGCGAAAGGCGGCGACGCCGCCCGCACGGCCGCCGCTTACAGCATCGTCGCAGAGGTCGACCCCTTCGACGTCCAGGCGCAGACCATGGTCGGCCGTCACGCCATGCAGCAGCGGGACGCGCCGCGCGCGATTCGTGCGTTCCGTTCGGCGCTGGCCGCGGGCCCTCCCGACCGGGCGGCCGCGCACGTCGAACTGGCCGAAGCGCACTTCCTGGCGGGTCAGCTCGGCGACGCGAAGCGCGAAACGCTGGCGGCTCTTGAAATCGCGCCGGCGTTCGAGCGCGCGCAGGACCTGCTGCTGAAGATCATTTCCGCCCAGCCCGCGGGGGCCGGAGGCGCTCCGTGATACGGCCCGCCGCGCTCGTGGTGGTGGGCATGATTGCGGGCCTGCTGCTGATCGAGCCGGCCCGCCTCTCCCAGGCCATCGCGCAGGTGCCTGCGCTGCAGGACGAGCGGTTCGCCGGACTGCAGTGGACGTTCGTGCGCATCCGCTACAGCGCCTTCACCGTCGACGCCCGCTACCGGCTTGATTACTGGGGCGAGCCCTGGGCGATCGACGCCCCCGCTGCCGAGCAGAACCTCTCACGCCG
>Ga0075418_10004710_pt1 | contig 15500 bp, 10 predicted proteins | sample SoiMetdeltSBSDD2_FD_81776 | JGI IMG/M metagenome (GOLD analysis project Ga0075418, IMG submission 81776) | Bulk soil microbial communities from a Populus tree surrounding site in Tennessee, USA - Soil MetaG P. deltoides SBSDD2 | ecosystem: Environmental > Terrestrial > Soil > Tree plantation...
GTCGCAAAAACGCGAATCGGAACAGAGTCCTCCGCAACGGACTCCTTCAATGCGATCGCGAGGGAATAGACCTCCTCGCCTGTCGAACATCCCGGCACCCACACGCGGACAGGCTCGTTGCCCGTTCGGTTCTGAACCAACGCCGGAAAGACCTTCGCAGTGAGGACATCGAACGCACCAGCATCGCGGAAGAAGCTGGTGGCAGCTAACCGCATGTCCTGATGGAACGCCTTTGCCTCCTGCGTCTCTCTCTTGAGTAGCTGCGCGTACTCCGGAAGCTCCTCAACCTCGTTGAGGACCATGCGGCGCGTGACCTTTCGGTAAAGATCGATCCTGGTGCTGTCGCGGGGGTCGTCAGCCAACACCTTTTCACGGGGCTGGCTGAGACATTTGAGTTCCTGCGCCATCCGGCCTGGCGACAGGATGAAGTCCACGCATCCGGCGGCGATCGCGCTGCGCGACATGCCGTCGTGCCGGGCCGATTCATCCTGAGCGAATGTAAGGCCTCCGCCCGCTCTGATCGCCTCCAGTCCCGACGTTCCGTCGTGCCCGGTTCCAGATAGCACGATCCCGATGGCGCGTTCGCGGCAAGCTTTGGCGAGTGATTGCAGAAAGCAATCGACCGGTGCCAACGCCGGCGCACGCTCGTCGCGGGGGAGCACTTTGAGAACACCGTCCTCGATCACGACGTCGTGCGCCGAGGGAACGATGTAGACGTGGTTTGGCTCGAGCGAGGGCTCGCCGCGCACTTGCACGACCGGCATCGTGCTGGTGCGCGTCAGGATCTCGGATGGCGTGTCAATGTCGGTTGACTCCAGGTGTTGCACGAGCACGAAGGCCATGCCGGTGTCCCGCGGCAACGCCTGAAGCATCTGTTCGAAGGCCTCGAGACCGCCTTCGCCCGCACCGATGCCGACAATCGAAAAAGCAGGATCGGCCAGGGGCTCGGCGGTGACGGCCTTCAGAACGGTCATTTGCGTGGTCGCTCAATTCCGCAACCGGTACCTTCGGACGAGCGGCGGAAAATAGGTTTCGCCGCGAAGTGCATGCTGGATCGCACGGTCGAGCTCCTGTGGCTCCGACGACTTCAGAATGAACGCGGATGCCCCGAGGTTAACCGCCATCGATCGAACCTGCTCTTCATCCGCCGCGCTGACGAGAACGACTTTCGTCTCCGGAGCGGTCCGCCTGATGTCCCGGCAGAGATCCAATCCGTTGGTGCCGGGCATCACGACGTCGAGCACAATTACGTCTGGTTTGAGTTCGACTGCGGTCTTGAGCACTTGGCCGCTGTCCGATACTCCCCCGACGATGTCGTACGACAATTGCAACCAGCGCCGCCAGGCGCTCACGAGTCCCGGATAGTCATCGACGATGAGGACTCGCGGTCGGCTTGCCCGTGCCATACCGTCGGATCGCATTGTCATCAGGCGAAACGTCTCCGCAAGAAGCGGTAGTTTCCGTAGCTGTCGGCCGTGACGCAACAAAAATCTCTACTGTGGCGGGATATGGACTTTTCCTGTAGAGGGCAGCGATGGCAACTGCCTGATATGATCAATTGGCTCCCCGCACGCACGGGTCTACAGCCTCCCGCCGCAACCATCTGCGCTTGTCGCGCCATAGGTTTCGTGGCCGCATAAGTTTATGACTGGTTTTCACCCGCTGGTTTCGGAATGGTTCAGCCAAACGCTTGGCGAGCCGACGCCCGCGCAGCGTCTTGGGTGGGAGGCTATTCGCGCAGGCCGGCATACCCTCGTCGCCGCGCCGACGGGGTCGGGAAAAACGCTGGCCGCATTCCTGACGGCGATTGACGATCTCGTCCGTGAAGGTGCGTCCGCCGCGCTGCCAGACGAAGTCCGCGTCGTCTATGTCTCACCGCTGAAGGCACTTAGCGCGGACATCCACAAGAATCTCGCAGAGCCGCGTCGCGGCATTCGTCAACTCGCCGAAGCGCAGGGCATCGAAGCTGCTCGCATCACGGCGGCAGTGCGTACGGGCGATACGACGCAGACTGAACGCGCCGCCATTCTCAAGCGACCGCCGCACATCCTCGTCACCACCCCCGAGTCGTTATATCTGCTGCTTACGGCTGAGCGGAGCCGTGGCCTGCTCAGCACCGTCCGGACAGTCATCATCGACGAAATCCACGCAGTCATCGGCACACGGCGCGGAGCGCACCTGGCGCTGTCGCTGGAACGCCTGCAGGAGCTCGCCGAGCGGCCGCTCCAGCGAATCGGGCTTTCCGCGACCCAACGGCCGGTCGAAACGGTTGCACGGTTTCTGGTAGGAGCCGATGCCGCGCGCGACGAGTGCGCCATCGTCGACGAAGGTCACCGCAGGGCGATCGACTTAGAGCTCGAAATACCTCGATCGCCGCTCAGCGCGGTGATGGCCCACGAAGTGTGGGAGGAGTACTACGACCGTCTCGCGGAGCTGATCGGCTCGCATCGGACGACGCTTGTCTTCGTCAATACGCGACGGATGGCCGAGCGAGTCGCCAGGCACCTCAGCGAGCGCCTCGGCGAAGAGCAGGTCACCGCGCATCACGGAAGCCTGTCCAAGGAAACACGCATCGACGCGGAGCATCGCCTCAAGAGCGGCACGCTCAAAGCGCTGGTCGCCACGGCATCGCTGGAACTCGGCATCGATATCGGTCACGTCGATCTGGTTTGCCAGATCGGGTCGCCCAACCGCATCGCGACCCTGTTGCAGAGGGTCGGTCGATCGGGTCACACCATTTCTGGCATGCCCAAGGGTCGCCTCCTGCCGGTGTCGCGCGACGACCTCGTGGAATGCGCCGCGCTGCTCCGATCGGTCCGCCATGGTGAGCTCGACGCAATCGTTATGCAGGACGCGCCGCTCGATGTGCTCGCGCAACAGATCACGGCGGAAGTCGCCTGCCGGCCATGTGCCGAAGACGAGCTGTTCGATCTCGTGCGCCGCACATGGTCGTACCGGGCGCTCGAACGCAGCCAATTCGATGCCGTAGTGACGATGCTGGCCGAAGGGTTCGCCACGCGGCGCGGCCGCCGGGCGGCGCTTGTCCACCGGGACGAGGTGCATCGCGTGCTGCACGCCAGACGTGGGTCGCGTATGGTGGCCATCACGTCCGGAGGGGCGATTCCCGAAGTTGCGGACTACCGCGTCGTGGCTGAACCCGAGGAAACGTTCGTCGGCACGCTCAACGAGGACTTCGCCATCGAGAGCCTCGCGGGCGATATCTTCCAGCTGGGTAACGCCTCGTGGCAGATCACCCGCGTCACCGCCGGAACGGTGCGCGTCGTGGACGCGCACGGCGCACCGCCGACGATTCCGTTCTGGCTGGGCGAGGCACCGGCACGCAGCGACGAGCTTTCGCGCGCAGTCAGCGATTTGCGCGCCGACGTCGAAGAGCGCCTGGCGGCGCGATCACGGGCCACAGAGACGCAGAGACACAGAGATTCCGTTGTCGACTGGCTCATCTCCGACGTCGGGCTCTCGCGAGGCGCCGCGCTGCAGCTGTTCGAATACTTCGCCGCCGGGCGCTCTGCGCTTGGCGTGATTCCGACGCAGCAGACACTCGTGCTCGAGCGGTTCTTCGATGAATCGGGTGGGATGCAGCTCGTTGTGCACGCGCCGTTCGGCAGCCGGATCAACAAAGCCTGGGCGTTCGCACTTCGTAAGCGTTTCTGCCGTCAGTTCAATTTCGAGCTGCAGTCCGTGGCGACCGAGGACGCGCTGCTGCTCTCGCTGGGACCTCAACACTCGTTCCCGCTCGCCGACGTCTTCCGGTACGTGCACCCTGCAACCCTGCGCGGCACGCTGATTCAGGCGGTCCTCGATGCGCCGCTCTTCGCCACCAGGTGGCGATGGAACGCTACCGTCTCGCTGGCTGTCCCGCGCAGCCGCGGCGGTTCGAAGGTGCCCCCTCCATTGCAGCGCATGCAGGCGGACGACCTCCTGGCCGCCGCATTTCCTGATGCGGCAGCTTGTCTCGACAACATCCCGGGTGACCGGGAGATCCCCGATCACCCGCTGGTCAACCAGTCGCTGCGTGACTGCCTCGAAGAGGCGATGGATATCGAGGGTCTGGCGAAGGTGCTGACCGCCATTCATGCGGGCGAGCTTCAGCTCGTCTCGCGCGACACGCCCGAGCCGTCCGCGTTCGCCGACGAAGTGCTGAACGCAGCCCCGTATGCGTACGTGGACGATGCTCCGCTCGAAGAACGGCGAACCCATGCCGTGCTGTCGCGCCGGCCCGTCAACCTCGACGCTGATGAGACCGGACTGCTCGACGCGGCCGCTATCGAACGAGTAGTGGACGAGGTGCGACCCGACCCACGCGACGCCGAAGAGCTGCACGACGTGCTCGTCACCACCGGGTTCTTTGCTGAGCACGAAGCCGATGCGGCCATGACGGAAACGCTGGTCGACCGTGATCGAGCCACTCGCATCATCGTTGACACCCATCCGCCGGCGATCTTGCCACCCGTAGAGCGCACGCGTCAGCGTGCGCTCTGGGTGGCCGCGGAGCGCCTTCCGGAGATGCTGGCGGTGCATCCGAGCGCGACCATGGATCCTCCGATCGCGGCGCCGGCATCGCGCAGCGCACGAACGTGGACTCGGGACGAGGCCCTCGTCTCCCTGTTTCGAGGCCGAATGGCGATTGGCGGTCCCGTAAGCGCTGCCACGTTAGCGGAATCACTGAGTGTATCGACGGCCGACGCGGACAGCGCCCTGCTCGCCCTGGAGTCGGACGGCGCGGTGCTACGTGGCGTGTTCACCCCTGGAGCCCACACTGTCGAATGGTGCGATCGCGTGCTGCTGGCGCGGATTCACCGGTACACGCTCAACCGTCTGCGCGCCGAAATCTCGCCAGTCACGCCCGCGGAGTTCATGCGGTTCCTTTTCGCGTGGCAACACGTGGACCCGTCGGCCGCGCTGACGGGACCTGATGGCCTCAGGGCCATCGTGGGACAGCTCGACGGCATCGAGGTGCCGGCGCGCGCGTGGGAGCGTGACGTACTGCCGGCGAGAGTCGAACAGTACGAGCCGGGGCTGCTCGACATGCTGTGCCTGACAGGCGAGGTGAGCTGGGCGCGCTTGTCTACAGGTCCCACTCAGGTCGTGGGCGCGACGCCAATCGCCCTGTACCTGCGGGAGCATGCGGAAGCATGGCTGACCCTGCGACAGGATCCCTCGAGACAGGTCGAAGCTGTTCAGCTCCGCAGCAGCGCGGAGCCTGTGCTCGATCGCCTGCGCTCCCATGGCGCGTCGTTCGTACACGATCTCGCGTCTGCATGCAACATGACGGTGGACGACGTCCATCGGGCGCTTGGCGAGCTCGTGGCAGGCGGGTATGTCAGCTCCGATGGCGCCGCCGGGCTCCGACGAGTCATCGGCGCGACGCCGTGGAGCGCCGGGGCGCACCGAGCTGGCCCCGACGGGCGCTGGTTCGCATTGCGCGAATCTGGTGAAGTGCCGCGTGACGTTGCGGTGGAAACGCTGGCCTGGACTCTGCTGCACCGTTACGGCGTCGTCTTTCGTCGCGTGCTGACGCGGGAGGCGCCGGGCGTGCCCTGGCGCGAGCTGGTGTCGGTCTACCGAAGGCTGGAGGCTCGCGGCGAGATCCGCGGTGGCCGGTTCGTGTCGGGCATGGCGGGCGAACAATTTGCGCTCGCCGACGCCGTCGAGCGGTTGCGTGAGATGCGGCGGTCGGGGAACGACAACCGCCTCATCACGATAAGCGCGGCCGATCCGTTGAACTTCACCGGCATCATGACACCGGGCGACCGCATCCGTGCGGCGCAGGGCAACCGAATCGTCTATCGCAACGGTGTCCCGATTGCCGCGATGGAGGGCGACGTACTGAGGCGTCTAGCGGAAGTTGACCCTGCCGTGGCGGCGGAAGCCGCGGCCGCCGCCGCTGGTCGGCGCGTGCCCGCCTTCAGCGGGTATGTGGGAAGGCTCGGCTAGCGTCGCACGGCTGTGCTTGCCGGAGTCTGGCGAAAGCCGGACACTACGTATGTTTCTTCCTGTCCGGCTGGAGCCGGACACCACGTACGTTTCGTGCTGAAGCCGGACGCTACCTACACTCGTGCGTTTTTGTGCGGAGGCTCGCATGTTTGATGATGTCTCGGACTATGAGCTGGAGAAAGACGGCCGGCCGCCGGCTCTCGATTCGCGCTCGCCGCTGCCGTGGATTGTCGCTTCCGTATTAATCGCCCTGGCCGCCGGCGGTACGTGGTTCTATCTGTCCAGGGGCCGCGATTCGCAACAGCAGAGCTCGGCCACTGAGGCTGCGACCGCGGCGGCGCCTGGCACACGACCGCTCGGCGCGCCGGCCGATGCCATCGCCCTGCCTCCGCTTGACGAAACCGACGCGGTCGTGAGGCAACTCGTAGGTGCGCTCTCGTCGCATCCGACGGTCGCAGCATGGCTGGCGACCGACGACCTGCTGCGCAGTTTCACGGTGGCGGTCGACAACATTGCCGACGGGGCGACGCCAGCTCGACGGCTCAATGCCCTTCGCCCTGCGGGCGGCTTTCGCGTGATCGACGGAGACGACGACCTGTCGATCGATCCCCGCAGCTACGAGCGCTACGCGCCGCTTGCGGGCGCCGTTGATTCACTGGATCCGGAGGGTACGGCGCGTCTCTACTCGACGCTGAAACCGCGGATCGAAGATGCGTATGCCGAGCTTGGACGCGACCGATCGTTCGACGTCGCACTCGAGCGAGCATTCGTGGCGATGCTCCAGACACCAGCGCTCAACGGCGAAGTCCGGCTCGTTCCGACCGGTGCGGTGTTGTACGCGTTTGAAAACCCACGAATCGAAGGATTGACGGCGGCGCAGAAGCAGCTGGCGCGGATGGGACCGCGCAATGTCCGCGTCATTCAGGGCAAGCTCCGGCAGATCGCGGTGGCTCTCGGCGTCCCTTCGGAGCGGCTGCCTCAGTAAATAGATTGCCGCGTGCGGTCGATCCAGCTGCCCCATGGGATGAAGATCCACATGGCCAGCCCGACCCACGCGATGGCACGCACGCTCGGTGGCGGCGGCGACCACGGACTGCTGATCCAGATGGCCGTCGTGAGCGCGATGAGCGACCAGAACGACCATTTGCCCGCCGGCCTGCGGGGGCGCGTGCCGCGCACGTATGCCCAGATGGCAGCAACGAACAGGGTGCCCTCAACGGCCAGCGTACCGGGAATCGAATTCCACAACCCGAGGCCGACCTTAGGACCTCCCGGCCACAGTGGGAGGTCGGGCGCGTGGGTAACGTAATCGAGCAGCCAATGGCTGACGATGGCCACGCCGATCAGAAATCCTGCGGCAGCGCGCTTGAGCACAACGACGGAGAAGCGGCCGACAACCACGCCCCACACAATCGCCATGCTGAGACTGTGGCTCCACGGGTAGTAGTCGAAAGCCAGTGGCGTAAACGCTGTGTGGCCCGGATCGATTCGCACCCGTTCGATTCCGGCAAGCAGCAAAATTGGCCAGAGGAGATCGAGGCCGAATGCGGCCGCGATCAACGCCGCCAGCGGCGTACGTGGCGAGGCGCGCTTGGCCCCGAGGGCAACTGCAAGGTGACCAACGAACACGACGTCCCTATTCTGTCCGAATCACCCTACAATGCGGTCCGGGAGCCTGCATGACCAAGACGCGACTTGAAGCGTTCAGCGATGCCGTCATCGCCATCATCATCACGATCATGGTGCTCGAACTCCAGACACCCGAGGCTGCCGACTGGGAAGCGCTGAACAGGTTGACGCCTGTATTCCTGGCATACGTGCTCAGCTTCTTTTATCTCGCGATCTACTGGAACAATCACCATCACCTGCTCCATGCCATGCAGCAGATCAGCGGCGCGGTGCTGTGGGCAAACATGCATCTACTCTTCTGGCTGTCGCTCATTCCGTTTGCGACGGCGTGGACGGGTGAACATTACCTCGAGGCGCTTCCGACCGCCGTCTATGGCGTGATTCTGCTGCTCGCGGCGATCGCGTACTGGATCCTGGTGCACACCATCATCGCGTCCGAGGGACCTCATTCGCGGGTCCGCGCGGCAGTGGGGAGCGACGCCAAGGGCAAAATCTCGATCCTGATTTATGCAGTCGCGATACCCCTCGCGTACATAAGGCCGTGGATCGCCGACGGCATGTACCTTTCGGTCGCGCTGATGTGGCTCGTCCCCGACCGCCGAATCGAAAGGACCCTGGGCCTCAGACGCGTTTCGTGAGATTGGTTCACCGTCGGCCGTCGTACCACTGGTAGCACTCGCGCGCGCTTCTCAACGTCCGGCCGCGCTGCACGATTGTCTTTAGCATGAACGTCAGCGCCTCGCGCGGCGTGTACAAACGCGCCTTGCGGCCGCTCGTCAGGATCGGGTGATGCCGCAGAATGACGATTGTCCGGCCGCGCCGGCGTGCCAACCGCTTGAGGCGCCGCGACAGGTCGATCTCTTCGGCTGCGTATAGGTCCAGGTTGAATCCGCCAAGCTCGCGAAACGCTGCCGTCTCGCAGAAGATGAACGAACCGGCCATCCACCGCATGCTGCGGCTGATCGCGTTCCAGACCGCAACGATGACTGACGCTGCGAAGGGCGAGAAATCGAGCCGCACCGTACTTCCGCCGGCGACGCACCGGCCCGCACCGATCGTACGTGCCACGTCGGCGAACAACTCCCGACTTGGAAGCGAATCGGCATCCACAAAAACCAGCCAATCGCCCGTCGCCTTGGCGGCGCCGGCGTTCCGAGCGCGTGCAATCTGATTGACCGGCTCGAACACGACGATGGCACCTGCTTCCGCCGCGATCTGCGCCGTTCGGTCGGTCGAGTTGTTGTCGCAGACGATTAACTCCGACGACCAGCCGGCCTCGTCGAAGGCTGTCATAGCATGTCGGACCGCTGCTAACGTCGTTCGGAGGACACGATCTTCGTTGAAGGCGGGGATGACAACCGAAACGTTCATGAGCTGCGTATTGCCGCTATTCCTCGACGCGGCGCCGTTCCCGTCTGTTCGCGCCCACGAACAACGACAGCATGAAGCTGACCACGCTCACGACAAGAGCGCCGAGAAATGCCGCGCCGAAGCCGGCGACATGAAAGCCGAGACCGAGCCATTCTGAAACGACACCAGTCAGCCACAGCATCAGCGCATTCAGCACAAAGGTGAACAGGCCGAGCGTCACGATCAGGAGTGGCAGCGTCATGAACCAGAGCAGGGGACGCACCGACACGTTGAGCACGCCGAAGACCAACGCGACGACCAGGAGCGTCCGCCAATCGCCGTCAAAAGAGATCCCGGGTGTAATCCGGGTGGCCGCCCACAATGCGGCGGCGTTGATCAACAATCGCCAAATTATCAGCATCGATCAGGGCCACGGAGACACAGAGACACGGACCAGATCCGATCTCACCAATCCGCCGGCCGGTAATCCTTCAGAAACTGTCCCCACACGTGCGTGCCCGTGTTGAATCCGCTGATGATCGGATCGAGGATGCGTGCGGCGCCGTCTATTGCGTCGAGCGGCGGGTGAAATCGCTGGTCGACGACTTTGCGCGCGGAAATCTCGACCGGGTCCTCGTCGGTGATCCAACCCGTGTCGACGCTGTTCATGTGGATGCCGTCGTTCTGATAATCGGTGGCCGACGTGCGCGTCATCATGTTCAGCGCCGCCTTCGCCATGTTCGTATGCGGATGCCTCGTCGTCTTGAATTTGCGGTAGAACTGCCCTTCCATCGCTGACACGTTCACGATGTGCTTGTCGCGCTCCGGTGTACGCAGCATGAGCGGCTTCAGACGCGCGTTGAGAATGAACGGGGCAATCGCATTGACGAGGTGCACTTCGAGTAGTTCCACGGATGGCACTTCCGCGAGCAGCAGCCGCCACGAGTTGCGTTCGCGCAAATCAACCTGCTGGAGATCGGCATCAAGCTGCCCTTCCGGAAACAGGTCCTTCTGAGCCGCCAGCTCCTCCGGCAGCAGCGGGAACTGCGACATTGCCGCCGCAAGCGTCAGCCCGGGGGCCTGTAGCGCGCGCGCTTCACCCCGAGCGACCGTGTGACGAACGTCGTGTGCGCCTTCAGCCGGACCTTCACCGCGACGCCGGGCCGAGCCTTCAGGCAGCATGTAATAGCCGCGCAATCCTTCGTACGCGCCGACGAGTCTTCGGACGTGCCGCGGCATGTCGCCGAGTGCAGCTGTTTCCGCGACCATCATGTGTGCGTAGAAGTCCGGTGGCCGCCGAACGGTCTGACACGCATTGTTGACGATGAAGTCGAGGCGCTCGCGCGTGGCGAGCAGCTCGCGGCAGAACGCCTCGATGCTCGGCGTGTGTCGCAGGTCCAGACCGAAGATCTCCAGCCGTTCTCCCCACTTCTCGAAATCGGACTCCTGCGCGTACCGCTTCGCGGCATCACGAGGAAATCTCGTCGTCACGATCAGACGCGCGCCCGCTCGAAGCAGCTTCAGGCCGGCTTGATAGCCGATTTTCACGCGGCCGCCGGTCAAGAGTGCTGTGCGCCCGCGCAGGTCCGCCAGCTCGGTGCGTTTGCGAAAGTTGAAGGCGGCGCATTCCGGACAGAGCTGATCGTAGAAGTCGTGAATCAGCGAATACTTCTGCTTGCACACATAGCAATGCTGCAATTCCTCGGTGCGATGGTGCGAGGGTGCGAGGTGCGAAGGTGCGTGCGAAGGTGCGGAGTGCGAGGGTGCGACGGTGCGGCCTTCGGAACTTGGCGGTGCGGTGTCCAACGGAGCCGAGTCGGATCTGAACACATTCGGCGTGTGGAAGACCGGTTTCCGCCGCAGCGTCTGGATTCCTGTTGCCCCACGCGCAATCTGATCGCGCTCGACGCGTGCGGCCCTTCGCTGACGCGTCATGATCTTTGCCATGCGCCGCCGTTCAACGCGGTCGGGATGGTAGACGCATGCCACCGCCTGCAGCAGTCGCCGGCGATCAGCCTCGGGCACTCCTTCGAGCACACTCCGGTCGGCGGCGATCGATTCGAGCAGCTCGACGGTATCTCGAAGACGCGCCGCGAGCGTCTGCGTTGAAATTTCGATTGTGGGCATCAACTCAGGGTAACTCAGTCGGCGCCACCGCGGCGCATGACCCTGCGGCTCCGACAACCGACGGCGCGAGGTATCTCGCGCAGGTCGCGGTTTCGGTCGCAAGAGAACCGGCCGTCGATCAAAGCTCCGATGGTTCGCCTCTGAGTGGGCGTGCCCGAGCCGTGACGCGGAGTCGAGATACCTCGTGCGCCGGGTGTCGAATGCGATCTCGGAAGTCGTGAAACAGAAAGGGCGGGCCTTTCGGCCCGCCCCAAGAGATGCGTTCGCACATCACCGGAGGCCTGAGGGCCTCCGGTGGACCTTACGGCTACAACTACCAGCTAGCTCGTGGCCCTGACGTACTTGTTGAACCACGCAACCGTGCGCTGCCACGCCTGTTCGGCAGCCGCCTTGTTGTAGCGCTGCGGTGTCGCGTCGTTGTTGAAACCGTGTACGGCACCCGGATAGATGTAGCCCTCGTGTCTGACACCGGCAGCCTTCATGGCCGCCTCGTATTCTGGGTACGCGTCAACCAGGCGCTTGTCCTCGCCACCGTGCTGCACGAGCACAGCTGCTTTGATCTTGGCCACGTCCGCGGCCGGTGGTGCACCGCCGTAGTACGGGACGGCCGCTTGGAGGTCGGCACCCATCCGTACCGCCAGCGAGTTAGCGACACCGCCGCCGAAGCAAAAGCCGGTGACACCGAGACGGCCGGTGCTGTCTGGACGATTTTTGACCCATACCGCTGCGGCGTACAGGTCCTCGGCCATCTTGGCGCGATCGACCTTGCCGAACATCTCGCCACCCTTCTCGTCGTCCCCCGGATATCCGCCGACGGATGTAAGACCGTCGGGAGCGAATGCCATGAAATTCTCCAGGGCGAGGCGACGGGCGACATCCTCGATGTGCGGGTTGAGACCGCGGTTTTCGTGGACGACGAGGATCGCCGGCAGCCTGTTGGTACCAGCGTTTGCCGGCCGCACCAGATAGCCTTTGATCGACCCGTTGCCCTGCGGTGACGGCACCGTGGCGTACTCAGCCTTGATCCGCGAATCCTTGGGCGACACCTGCTGTGCTGCGGCGTAGTTCGGCATCAGCTGGTCAACGATGGCGGCCGCCGCTGCGCTGGAGACCGCGACCTTCTTCACGCGGTCCATGAACGAACGACGATCGATGTGGCCGTGGATGTACAGGTTGTAAGCGTCAATCGCCTCCCGTGGCACAGGCGTTTTCGTCGGCTCCATAACAGCTCCTCTTGAAGATGTTCGGGGGATGAAAGCGTTCGGCGGAGAATATCACATTGGTGCTTCGTGCCTGATGCGTAGTGCGGGTAACGTGTGCGTGTCCCGCAGAGGTATCATTGGCGTCGAGTTAGGAGTGCGCTCATGAAAGCAGCCCGTCGAGTTACCGCCGTGCTTGGTCTAGGCGTCCTGTATTTCTGCAGTGTCCTGGTCGCGCAGCGACCCTCCGGGCCACCACAGCCGCAGGCCGGCCGGTTGCCGGCGATCGCGGCGGCGAGGCCCAACCGCGGGACGTTGGTGGAAAAACCGGCCAACGCGATGCCCGTCGTGCCCGCCGGTTTCACCGTCAGCGTGTACGCGGAGCTGCAGGCCCCGCGAATGATGGTTTACGCGCCCAATGGCGACCTGTTCGTCAGCTCGCCCGCAACCAACAGCATCACCGTGCTTCGTGATGCGAATAACGATGGAGTGTTCGAGGCGCGGGGCGTGTACGCCGCCGGGACGCCGCCAGCAGCCCGTGCGGGCGGGCCCGCACCCGCACCGGCCGGTGGTCAGCGCGGAGCAACGCCCCCAGCTCCGGCGGCGCCGCCGCCACAGCCGGTGGTCAACCCTGCCGTCAACGGTCCGATTCTCGGCGCGTCCGCACCGGCGTGCGTGCCGCCGCCCGAATTCAACAACCGAGGGCCCGGCATGGTCGCGGCGCCATTTGGGATGGCGTTCCATGACGGCTACCTATATGTGGGCAACACCGGCTCACTCGTGCGCTTCAAGTACGCCAACGGCGACCTGAAGGCGCAGGGCGAGCCCGAAAAGCTGCTCGATCTCCCTGTCGGTGGACACTCCACGCGCAATGTCATCTTCAATCGGGCTGGCACGAAGATGTATGTCTCCGTGGGATCGCAGTCAAACAACAACGCCGGCGAGGATTGCCGGCGCGCCGCGATCCTCGAGTTCAATCCCGACGGTTCCGGCTATCGCGTGTACGCCTCCGGGATCCGCAATCCGGTCGGACTCGCGCTGCAGCCGGGCACCGACATTCTGTGGACGGCAATGAACGAGCGTGACAATCTTGGTGACGATCTCGTTCCGGACTACGCCACTTCAGTCAAGGATGGGGGGTTCTACGGATGGCCGTACTCCTACATCGGCCCGAACTACGACCCTCGGTACGTCGGTGCCTTTCCGGATCTCGTGAAGCGCACCATCGTGCCCGACGTGCTGATTCCTGCGCATTCAGCCGCGCTCGGCATCACCTTCTATACGGGCACGCAGTTCCCGGCGCGCTACCGAAACGGTGGCTTCGTGGCGCTGCACGGGTCGTGGAACCGTTCCGTGGGGTCCGGTGCTCGCGTGGCGTTCTTCCCGATGAACAACGGGCGTCCTGGACCGCTCGAGGACTTCCTCACCGGCTTCGTCATCAGCGACGGTGAAGGCGGCACGCCCATCGAGCGCTGGGGACGTCCCGTCGGCGTCACGGTTGCTCCCGATGGCAGCCTGCTGGTGTCGGACGACGGCGGGAACAGAATCTGGAAGATCAGCGCCGCGCGCGGCGGAACCCGCTAACGCGGTCGCGCACCTGAAAAGCCGGGTCCGAATGGACCCGGCTTCATCCCAAAACCTCAACGTCTGTAGTGTCCGGCTCTAGCTCTAGCCGGACCTCACGTTCTGGCCGTTGCTCGCGGGCCGGACAGCCCGCGAGTAACAGCCGGAGCCTGGGCGAACGAGACAGCGACGTGTACGTGAAAAGGCCGGGTCCGAAAAGGACCCGGCCTACGTGATTATGCACGACGAGCGGTCAGTTATGCGCAGCCGCTCTCAAGGAGCGGCGTTGAGCCGCTCCGGAGATACTGACCGCAGGCACGACGAGCGGTCAATTATGCACACCCGCTCGTCGTACCGCAGTTCACGCACTTGTAGCACGACCCGCTGCGAATCATGAGCGACCCGCATGTCGAGCACGGCGGCGCGTCTTCCTGCGCTTGAAAAGCCGCGAATTCGGCCGGCTTCGCCGGTTTCGTCGATCCGGTCGCGCCCGATCGTCCGGAGGCCTGAGAGCCTCCGCCTACCGGAGATTGCGGCGCGGTCGCTGCGATCTCCGACGCCGGCTCCTCCCGCAGGTTCACACCAGCCCGGAACTGCGCTTCGGGCGAGAGAAACTTCGTGGCCATCCACCGGAAGATGTAGTCGACGATCGACTTCGCGAAGCGCACCTCTGGATTTTTTGTCATCCCGGATGGTTCGAAGCGCGCATGGCTGAACTTGTCGACCAGCACCTGCAGTGGAACGCCGTACTGCAGCGCGTAGGAGATCGCCTGAGCGAAGGCGTCGGCAAAGCCTGAAATCGTCGAGCCTTCCTTCGCCATCGTGAGGAAGATTTCACCCGGCTGCCCATCATCAAAGAGGCCGACGGTGATGTACCCCTCGTGCCCCGCGATGTCGAACTTGTGCGTAATCGACGGGCGCTCGTCGGGAAGCTTTCGGCGAGTAGGCCGCTCGACGATCTTCACCACCTCTTTGACGACCTCACGCACCTCCGCACCGGCGTTCCGCGTATCGGCCACGCCCGCTTTGGACGTGTTGAGCGGCTGAGTTCGCTTGCTGCCGTCTCGATAGATCGAGATCGCTTTGGCGCCGAGACGCCATGATTCGATATACGCCTTCTCGATGTCCTCGATCGACGCCTCACGAGGCACGTTGACCGTTTTGCTGATGGCGCCGGAGATGAAGGGCTGCGTGGCGCCCATCATCCGGATGTGGCCCATATAGTGGATCGAGCGTTCGCCCTTCGAGGGGCGAAACGCGCAGTCGAACACCGCCAGGTGCTCCTCCTTCAGGAACGGGGCACCTTCGATCGTCTCGTGCTCGTCGATGTAGTGAACGATGGCCTCGATCTCGGGCTCGGTGTAGCCAAGCCGCTTGAATGCCGCGGGGACAGTGCCGTTGACGATCTTCATCAGCCCGCCGCCGACGAGCTTCTTGTATTTCACGAGCGCGATGTCAGGCTCCACACCCGTGGTGTCGCAGTCCATCATGAAGCCGATGGTCCCTGTGGGCGCGAGCACCGTCGCCTGTGCGTTGCGGTAGCCGAAGTCCTCGCCCAGCTCCACCGCTTCTTCCCACGTCTGCCTGGCTGCGCCATAGAGATCGGCCGGTACGACCTTCGGATTGATCTCTCCGACGGCATCACGGTGCTTCCGCATCACGCGGAGGAACGCGTCA
>Ga0075418_10004711_pt1 | contig 15500 bp, 14 predicted proteins | sample SoiMetdeltSBSDD2_FD_81776 | JGI IMG/M metagenome (GOLD analysis project Ga0075418, IMG submission 81776) | Bulk soil microbial communities from a Populus tree surrounding site in Tennessee, USA - Soil MetaG P. deltoides SBSDD2 | ecosystem: Environmental > Terrestrial > Soil > Tree plantation...
CTTCTTGCGGTTGCTGCGACGGCTTCCTCGATCATATTCTTTTCTCGCCTTGGCCTGAGCCCACCTATCAGTTCGCCGTATTACCAAACGACAACTTATATCAGCACGTTCGCGTTCGGAGGCGTGGCTGCTCTTATGCTGCACCGACGCCAAACCGCAAACGAGCTCGCGAACCCATTGCTGCTGTTTGCTTGCATTGTTTTCCTTATCATCATCCTATCCAGAAACCCGGATTTCTGGTGGGGGCCTTATAGGCTAAGAGCTGTTGCGCTTTACCAAATTGTCCCAGCCATGTTGGCCTTCATCGTCTGGTGGGTCGCGCGGCACTCTGGGGCTTGGTTTCTATTGTTCCTTAGGTCCAAGTTGCTTCGATCAATTGGCATACTATCCTATGGAATTTATTTAACTCACGTCATCAGTCATCGCTTCGTAAATCTGGAAGGGTATCTTCTGGGCCTGCATCCATCCGGATTGACATACTATTTGCTGTTCATTCAGTACGCGGCCTTTGCGGTATTCCTGGCTGCTTTAACGCACGGTTTTGTAGAGAGGCCATTCTTGTCAATCAGGAAGCAGTTGCTTCCGAATAAAGCGTCTGCGATCGACGCACGCTGGCACGTGAATTGGGGCCAGGTGGCGGCTATCGCTGGTGGCCTATCAACCCTGTGTCTCATCGCACTGTATTTGGTTTCGGTTGCTGCGTGATGTACCTAATTTGAGATGGGCCCACTATTTGGGGTGACACTCGGCAACTGTGCGATCTTCGTTCAGCATGCTTGCGCCTAATCCGGTGATTGGGGCCAGGGGTTCGCATAGCCAGCCGCTGAGATCGATATCAAAGTACGCCGCCATGCGAGTAACACCACTCATTATGTCGCCGGTAAATGTAAAGTAGATAACATCATATCTTTCCAGTTTGATCGGACGTTGGAATAGATTGTATCTGTACGTAAGGTCGGGAAACATCCGACGCATGATCGGGCTGTCTGGATTGAGCCAGCCGCTAGTGGGAAACATGCCGACGCCACCTTTCATAATTCCACTGTGCACCGATAGTGGCCGGTCCACATTTTCCGGTATAAGCCATAATTGACGTAGGCCGACCGCTAAAGGAGACGGCAGCAATTCTTGTTCTTTGGTGTTGCGTCCGACGAACGCCGCAATACTTGAAATATTCGAGTATGATGAGAATGAAACGGGAATCGCGAGCGCAAGTATTATTGCTACCGCGTACCGTCGCCACAGTGACGCGAGAGCTGGCGTGATGAGTACGGACGTTACACACGTTCCAATCACAAGCGTCATCAGGGCAGATTCCATAAGGGTGATTAGGTATTCTCGCTTGTAAAGGATCCAGCTTGAAAGCAGGGCCGCGATAAAGAGCGGTAAGATCATCGCCGCTCGCCTCCAAGACGTAATGAAACTCATGCTGAAGGCGCCCCAGACCGGCAGAGCATAGACAACCGCCTTTAGAGGAGGCTCTTCTAGGACGCGAACCAGTAGCCACTTCGGCCAACCATAAGTTTGATGCGGAAACCCGCCACCTGCGCGAAGAAAGAAAGAAAATTCGCGTCGGCCCCGGAGCAAAAAATTTGATTCTAATCCATAATTCAAAAACCATATGAAGACACATGTCGCTAGAGCCGCCCCGCCAACGGTTGCTGCAAAGATAATCGATCGCGACCACGGGCGTTCAAGCAGCAACGCGTGCCCAAATGCAGCAGCAGGAAACAGCACAAGCGTGACTTTGATTGCAAGTGCTAGCGCTATCATCGCCCCGAAGCAGACAAGGCGTCGAAAAGTCAGCGACTCCCCTTGAGCAGTGCGCAGTATCGATCCGGTGGCTAAGAGCGCTATACCCACGTCGGCAGCCACATAATCTGGCTGCGTCAAGGTATATATTAAGTGAAAGTCAGCGGAATAAATAAACATGAGCCAAAGAATTGTTGCGACAACGCGACCCCCTATTCCTGATATCGCGGATACCATCCAAACGAAGCACGCGACGTTGAATATTTGCATCGCCGCTACGGAGAGGTAAGAAAAATAATCAATCCTAGGAAAGAGCTGCGTTGGCGGCGAACCCGTAGCTGTCAGTAGGTGCTGAATAGCTTTATTGAGCAAGTCAATGATCTGTCCCTGCGGTAAGAATAGAAACGTTGGTGGGTCGTAAACTCCGCGCAACGAGTAGAAATAGCGAACACCAAGGCTTTCCTCGTGAATTCCGGTAAGGGTCCACCCATTGAATGCCACCCATGCGATAGGCGCGAGAAGCGCTAGCGCGAAAAACAACACTGGAGTTAGGTTCGCTAACTCCCAGGGTGACTCGAGAGAATTTTTTGGCTGTTGGTATTGCGCGCTCGCCATGAAATGACCCTCTGAGTGAACTTGGCTTTGAAAAAAGTTTGCGCGTATAGTCACGGCCACCTGTAGCTGTTTTAAGAGGGCATCATTGGACAAAGTTATGAACTTGGCCGGTGCTGAAACGCTTACTGGCATAACTTATTTGATCTTCCACTTCTGCGCCTATGCGTTTTGGCTTCGGCGAAAAGACCTTTTTCAAAGAGAAATCGGAATTTTCCTGTATCACTTTGTATCCGCTACGATGTTTGCATTCGTTCTTCTGAGCGCCTCACTGATTCAACAAGTAGACGCTGCTGCAGCCGTCGCACTTGTAGCAACACACGGCATATATAGCATAAGTTTTTTAGAGCTTTGGTCCCTCTCGGAGGGAAGTTACTCGATCGGCATTCTAAATGAATTGGCAAGCGGTCCGGCCAGATCGAAAGCGGCTCTAATTGACGCACGTAGTCAAATTGGCTCAACAAAAAAAGCAAACCGGCTCCAAATTTTATCAAGGTTTGGAATTGTAATTGGGGAGGAGGATTGTTGGAGATTAACTACCAGAGGACGGTATCTGGCCAGTGTTCTTCAGGCACTCAATTGGCTAACTGTAACCAAGCAAACCGGGTAAAGTTTATGTGGTTCATTGGCGCGATTTCTGCGTTTGTGATAACAGTGATTGCACATGCAGTGCTTCGCCGAATAAAAATGACAACCGGCAATATCACGGTGTCTTTCTTAATCGCTGCGTGCCTTCCCGCAGTTATTTTATTCAGTTGGCTGGTAGCAAGATTTGGATGTGCCTCCCAGGCTTGGGCCGGGCTATTAGTCTTTTGTTTTCTCTGTCAACTTTACGTTTTTCTAATTACGTTCGCGATGGCCAGCGTAACAGCAAATTGCCTTGTCCGTCTCTCGCAAAATCAAGATCCCGAGACAAAAATCGACTCTCTATATGAGAGTGCCAACATGGTTGACGTAAGGATTGATCGATTGAAAGCAATCAATCTAATTAATGAAACGCCTTCGGGGTTGATCAGGTTAACTACGTTAGGCGAAAAGGCTGTCCATATCTTTGCACGCATGAGGAACTTTTTTTATCATCGGCCAATTGCAAGCAATGCTGGAGATAGGTCGTATTTCTAACTCACGCTGCGTCTTTTAGCGGTCGTTGACGGGTCGAGTGGTTCTTCGGCAAGATCGTCATTTGGTTTTTTAACAAGGTGTGGAAGGCCGAGCAACGCGGCAATGCCAGCGGAAAACATGGCCAGGAGGCCAAACGTAGCTGACAATGCAAAAGCACGCTCGGGCTCGACCGAAAGCAGCCCGAACCCGATAACCAGTGCGCTTTCCCGGATTCCCCAGCCGCCAACCGAGATCGGGATAACGGTCACCAGCAGTCCGCAGGAAACGATCGCCAGGTAATGGGCAGGATCAATGCCTGCAATGCCAACCGCCCGGCCCAATGCAATGAATGCGGATATCGACAAAACATGGATCGACAGGGAGATCAGGATGACGCGCGAACTTCCGCGGCTTTCAACCGTGCGCCTGAGATCCGAGCCGAACTGTCGGCTCGCCAAAACCAGTTTGCCGGTACCTTTTATGACCGGCAACCATCGCGTCAACGCCAGGTAAGTAAAAGCACCCGATATCGCGATGGCGACCGGCACCAGCAGCAGCGGGTGGGCAATAAAAAACAGCGGCATGATCACGAGAGCAATGACCACGAGGCTTGCCAGCGCAAGCAAGCCGAGAGCGCGGTCAATCAGGATAATACGGAGAACCATGCCGATCGGGGTGCGCTGGCTCAGCGCATAGGTCCGCGTCAGGTCGGCGCCGATCATGGACGGCAGCACCATGCTGCAAAGCATGCCAAGGCCCTGCCAGAACAGATAAAATGAAAATGTATGGGGCGGTATCGATAAGGATTGCCCAACCAGGCGCCATCGCTCGGCCGCAAGGATTTGTTGGATAACCAAGATCGCAAATCCGGTTATCAGCCACACCGGATCGGCAGCCTGCAGAAGCTGACGCAACTTGGTCGGATCGACGAGCCTCATGAGAGCGACCAGCAACACGACAGTCAAGACAATCTGCAGGCTCGAAATAAGCAGAATTTTTGGTGACAGCGAACCCATTCAGCGTACTCTGCGATCTTTCTGAGGGATGGTGCGAGGCGCAGGCGTGAAAAGCATGGATAGCCGATTATTGTAGCGGATGGAACCGACAATGTGGCAAAGGCACAAAATTGACGGCTACAGATCGTGTCGATGCTAAAGTTTATATTCGCGTTGTATTGAACCTGTGTGCTTTCGATACCGGTCCTGAAACATCAAAATCGTCCAAATCCGTGCGACCAGTCACGCCGCCCCAATTTATGGTCCGTGAAGCGCTTTTTCAATAAATCGGCATCTAGCAGGCCGCTTGCCCTAAGCAAGTGCAGCGAAATTCGCCCTATCCCGTACGGCGGGCCTTGAGGGCGCCGCTTGCGTGCAGCCAGACGGCAAACGAGTCGTAAGGCACGACGCGGGGCAAGTTCAGCAGCTCCCACGCGGGAAATGCGCGCATTCCGGCGCCTTCACGGAGCGTCAGGTGTGCGAGGGCTGACCCGGCCATTTTCACTTCGTAAAAACGACGAAAGACCGTGCCGTGCTGTCCATAGTCGAAGGTGAAGTTCGTGAAATAACGGCACTTAGGTACGTCGAGACCCAGCTCCTCGATGAGCTCTCGTTTAAGTCCGGTGGCAGGATCTTCCTCTGTCTCAATCGCTCCACCGAACAGGCCCCAGTGTCCTGGGAAAAAAATATGCGGTTTCTGGTCGCGTAGCTGCATCAAATAGTTCATCTCATCCACAACGATGATTGCGACGGCGGCGTCGGCAGGCTTCAGCTTGCCCTCTCCACACAGAAAAAAATCCATTGCTACCTCGTGAACAGAAGAATCTCGTGCTGGCCCGCCATCCGTGCCCGACATCGGCTTTACTCAGAGGGTTGCCCTCAAGGCGACCGTCCTGCGGCTGCGATGGCGAGACGGGAACGGAAGACTTCATCGATGACCAAGCAGGGATCGGGCGCCATCCAGCCTGCAAGCGTTTCGATCCGCGATGTGTCCATCGAGGAGTGCCGAATGATTTCCTCCGGCAACATTCCACTCTCTGCTGCGCGCGCCTCGACAACGTATCTCGGATCCGCACCCAGCCGGGAAGCAAGATGAAGCGCCGCCTCGTAATAACTTGTGTCGCTGGCGCCGGAGACTTGAAACACGCCGCTCTGCGAGCTGTCCGAGATTGCCAGCAAGGTCTTCACGGCGTCCTTAAGCCTGACTGGCGCCATGTGGTGGTCCAAAAATGCGGTTATCGGGTTTTTTTGGATGAGGGCATCCATCCAGCCGTTGAAAAGTTTGTCTTCAGCCGCGAGCACCTTTGTCAGGCGGAGAATCGAGGCCGCCGTACCAAACGCGGAAAAGGCAGCTTCCGCCTCCGCCTTCAGTTTTCCGTAGATGGTGATCGGGCAAGGCGGACAGTCTGCTTTCACATATGGGGTTCGCCAGTCAAAAACTGCGCTGCTCGATAAGAGAACAACTCTTGTGCCCGCTGCCACCAGTCGACGTGCCAGCGACGCTGGCCCGATGATGTTGATCCGGCGCGCCAGCATTTCGTTTTCTCGGCAGGCGGCAAAACTGGTGATGGCCGCGCAGAAAAAGGCAATGTCGGCCCTAGGCAGTGGTACGGCGTCGGGATCAAAGGATGCCAGATCCAGCTTCACCGTGTTTTTATTGGCGGGTCTTGCGCGCCGCGTCGTAGAGCAGACAAGATCTCCACGCGCTGAAAACGCGCTAGCGAGCGCGCCGCCGATGGTGCTGTCGAACCCAATAACAATGGCTTTCATTGTTCAGGATTGATTCGGGAATCTCTTGCGTTGCTTGCATGGTGAGTGAGAACAGAAAGAAAAGCGCTCGCAATCAACCCGTCGATTGGGGCGATCCAGTCTTCCTCTTCGTACATTGGAAATTCCACCAAAAATTGCAGCGAGACCGAAAGAAATGAGCAAGGATCGTCGCGGTAGGCGACCTCTAGTACGGCCCCTTGAATGTATCTTCGCGAGACAAATCACCCACTCGGTCCGGGTCCGCGCCAAGAGTTGCAAGCGCTGCGCGCGCAATTGTCGACGCCTTGGGGTAAAATGCCTCTTCCAGTTTGGCCGATACAGGTGCGGGGCAATTGGGGAGCGCAATGCGGCAAACCCTGGCCTTAAGATATTTCCACGCCTTTTCGCTGGCCAAGGCCGCAATTTCGCTCGAGACGCCACATAGCTCCCAGCTGGTATCGGCGACGATCAGATGTCCTGTTTTCTTGACCGAGGCGAGAATGGTTTCTTCATCGAGTGGACGAATGGTGCGCAGATCGATCACGTCAGCTTCGACGCCATGGCGCGCCAGCTCCTCGGCAGCGTGTGCCGCCTCGTAGGACATAAGCGAGGTCGCCACGATCGAGATGTGAGAGCCGTTTCGAACCTTGTTGGCACGGCCAAGAGGCACGGCCTCGAACTCGTCCGATACGGGCCCGCTCACGGTATAAAGAGAGCGGTGCTCCAGGATAACGACGGGGCCGTCGTGCTGGAGCGCGGCAATCGTCAGGCCCTTCGCGTCGCTCGGGAACGCAGGCATGACCACGGTAAGGCCGGGGAAGTGCGCGAGCGAGGCCTGAAGACTCTGCGAATGAGTGGCCCCCTGGCCCCACCCCTTGCCGATCACGCCCCTGACAACGACGGGCACGTTTCCCGCACGGCCGTTGAACATGTAGCGCCATTTAGCCGCAAGATTAATAAGGTTGTCGAAACTCAAGAACATGAAATCATTGCGCGGGTGGGCAATGACAGGACGCTTACCCATGGACGCCGCGCCAATGGCAACGCCGGTGATGGCATTTTCCATCGCGGGGGCGTCGAACACCCGCGCCGGTCCAAAGCGCTTAGTTGCTTCAGTCGTGGATCCGAATATCCCGGACGGATAATCCACGGCGATTCCGGTCACGAAGATCGACGGATCGCGTTCCATCGCCTGGCAGAGCCCCTCGGACAATGCCTGGGCATAGGTCAATTCACGCACTGTCATCGGTTCACACGAAATCAAACATTGTTGACACAGCGGGCCAGGGTGCCGCCCGGGCTCTATCGATGTCGGCGTTGACCTTTTTTTGCATTTCGTCCTGCCAGGCATCGAGTTGGGCCGCGGTTGCGATACCGGACTTTATGAGACGCTCACGGCTGCGAGTCACCGGGCATCGCGCCATCCAGCCTTCGACCTCTTCGCGCGACCGGTAGGTACGCTTAAGATCATGATCAAAGTGCGGCCCAACGTGTTCCCGCCAGCGATAGGTCATGCATTCCAGGAAATAGGGACTGTCGCCTGAGCGAAGTCGTTCGACAACGGCTTGCGTAGTCTGAAAAACCTCAAGCACGTCATTGCCGTCGATGCGCTTGCTCTCGATTTTGAAAGCGCGCACTCGTTCGCACAAATCGGTTCCGGGCGCCTGGCGCACGTGCAGCGGGCTTTCCGTCGCGTAGAGATTGTTTTCACAGACAAAAAGGACCGGCAGCTTCTTTATAGCTGCATAGTTGATGCTTTCGTAGAAAGAGCCTTCATCCATGGCTCCCTCGCCGAAAAATGTGACCGCTACCCGATCGGATTTATCCATTTGGAATGCGAGGGCAGCGCCTACGGCAACAGCTGTCATCTCTCCCAGGATCGCGCTTGACGCGATAAATCCAACTTCGGGAGCAGTGAGGTGGACAGAGCCGCCACGCCCACCGGAGCAGCCGTCAGCACGGCCGTAGAGTTCTGCGGCCAATTCGTAGGTAGTCCCACCCTTGGCAAGAAAGTGATTATGGCTCCGATGATGGGTGAAGACCACGTCATCTGTTCGGAGGGCATGGCATACGCCAACAGCAACGGCCTCCTGTCCAGACCCGAAATGAGCGGGCGTGCGCATCTCCTGCTGCTTATAGCGTTCAGCGAGAGTCTCCTCAGTCAATCGCACCTTAAGCAAATCTTGGTGCAAGGAGATGAGAAGGTTAGGTCCGGACATTTCTGTCGCCAGTTTTTGATTGTCTAATGCCGTCACTGATCGTCCTTTTGAGAGAGCAGTTCAGTTTTGGTGGTCTGTGCTTTCTATGCCAGTCGGTCTCAGAACTAGGCAAGCTTGAATATTAAAGTCGCTCGCCGGCACTGATTGGTGGAAGAGCTGGCAACTTGTACTAATTGCAACAAGCACATAGCTACTTGAGCGTTTTTGTGCTGTAAAATTGGGGGCCGTTCGACGATTCCTTGTAGGGGTGGAGAGAGAGCTTAGCTACCTTGCGAACTGCGAGGCCAATGTATTCGATAGATCGCCTGAGACTTTTCGTCTCGAATAATAGGTTTCAGTTGAGCACCACCGATATTTTCGCTGGCATTGGTGGTCCGTCAAAATCGAATTTTGGGCAGCCAAGATCTCCGGCGGATGGGTCTCGTTGATCTGCCAGACGAAAATACGGAGGAGGCTGCTTGAAACAAACGAACAGTTCCGGCACTCGGTAAATTGGGTTCGAGCTTCGGTCCGCAAACCAGAGATATTCATGTATCGTTACGCTGATTGTAAAATCGTGAGGACTGTGAGTCTTTATCGCTGCGGTATACTTCATTTAAGCGGAATCGATTTCACAAAGTTGTCTGGCACTGCGAAGTAATTCCGATATCTCGAGGCCTCGAAAGAGGCGGGCGCGGGGGAAAAGCTGTCGCTAGAAGTATTGTAAGTCAGCAAGACGTAATCGCGCTCCGAAAGACCTTCTTTAATTTGTTCATATTTGGCGGCACTGAGTTCGATGATGATAAAAGGCCTGGCTCGGCCGATTGTCGCACTGAGGCCCTGGACCACAGTGTAGTCAAAGCCTTCCACGTCGATCTTAATAATTGTTGGATCTATATTTAGCGCATCGATGGGGATGATGTCGCAATCGAACGCCTTTAATTCCACCGCATGAGCAACCGCTTTTCCAAAGCTCTCGACGATCGCTGCCAGGATATGGTCGCGGTTACTCGAAGTAAAAGTGTGCAAAACGACGTTCTTGTAAATTGGAACGAAAAATTTCATGCGCTCACCAACCGAGCCAGCTCCGACAAGCTTGTAGTCAAAGCGTGGATCGGACTCTTTGAGGCGCTTCAGTTTCGGTTCGAGCAGGGGATTCGGCTCGAGTGAAAGGATGCGATAGGTCTTTGAAAATCTACGGAAGGATAGAGCCGATATGCCGTCGTTTGCGCCAACGTCCAGAAACAAGCCTTCTGGCTTCAGGGCGATGAAATGGCGAAGGGCACGATAACTCTTGTCGTGCGGAAGCAAAATTGGCAGCCGATGTATCGTTTCCCAGGCAAATTTCCAAAGATAGGGATGACGTTGGACCAGGCCCGCGCAAAACATGACTCCCCGGTCTGCGATCAGACGAAAAGATCCCGCCGTGTCCATATGCTTCCGCTAGTATCGGAATGATCGATTGTCAGGACACCGTGTGATGAGGACTGTGCGCAGTGCGTTTCTTATGGGGGTGCAGGCTCAGGACTATTACGAGCCTGATCAGCTTCAGCACCGTTTTTGTGACACTCGCAAGATTTCTCGGTCGAAAGACCGAGGACTTGTTGGTTGTCTCACTGCCCAGCACGCCAACCTGGACGAAGGAATGGCCGGACTTGAGAAGCTTGACCAGTATTTCTCCCTGAAAGCCAAATCCGGAACTTGTCGTAATCGTACTGTCGAGTAGCCGGCGGCGATGAACAGGGAGACCGTTGTAGTAGTTCAGTGTATATCCTGACAAAAAATTAAGTAGGTGTGTGTAAGATCGAGAAATGAAATAACGCAAAGGCGTTTTGATACTTCTGAGGTTGGTCATGTAAGGAACGACGATATCGGCCGTCCCGATCTTTTCAATAATTGGTGGCAAGCTTGACGCCGGGAGGCCGCCATCGCCGCAAAGCATCATGACATAATCGTATTTGGCTTCCGCAACGCCGCGTTGATAGGACGCACCGAGACCGACGTTGGGCCTATTATGGAGAACTCGGACGTGCGCTAATTCGCTTGCGAGGGCATCCATAATCTGACCAGTGCGATCAGTGCTCCCGTCGTCGACCAGAATGATCTCATACGTTTGGATGAGGCGGATTACGTTTGAGTGGATTTCACGAATGACCTGCTCAACGACTTTCTGTTCGTTAAGTGCCGGGACTATAAAGCTAACGCTGTAGGGAATTTTAGCTTGCCCGGACATTTCGCGACCAGTTACCGTTGATGCGATTTATTTTATCGTTTTTGATCGCAACAAACAGCAAAAAGATACTGCGCCATTTTGTGATAGCCCGTGTGAACGACCTCGTCGTTCATGGAGAACATGAGAACGGTATGAAAGTAATTCTCCATCACGGCCCTGAAATCCGGCAACGATTTGCAATTCACGTGGCCCGCTTTCGAGTTGGGCGAAGCGTAGACCTGTGATTCCAGCGACGGCATTCCAAGGATTGCTATGCCGTGCGCGGACAACGATTTGACCATGTTCGTGAGAAAAATGTGTTCTTTTGCCGGATCGATATGCTCGAGGACGTCGAGCGCATAAGCCGCATCGTAACTGCCTGGCACCGGCCCGGAAAGCATATCATGGACGAACGCGTCGAATTCCCAGCGGGGGTTCATCCTTTTCTTGACGTCTTCAATGAAAACCGGATCAAAATCCGTTGCCGTCAGCTTTGGAACTTCCTGCCGCACAATGCGCGTACCAAAGGCGTCCGCGCAACCGATCTCCAAGACATTTTTTCGGCCCGACAGGAGCTTTGCGACAAACTTATAACGCGACAGAGTAAAAGTCAGTCGTTTGGGATCATCGTTCCACGCATAGCTGGTCATGAGGCCAAACGATTCAAGACCGCGGTCGCGCTCTTGCTCGACCATGCCCTGATACTGTGGCTCTTTTGTCGCACTCATAAACAGATGGATCTCAGGCGTGGAACGTGTAGGTCTGCGGCACGGTCACAAGTTGAGGCAAATATTTTCGGCCCCAGGCGACCATGTCTGCAATCCCTTTTTCAAGACTGATTTGCGGGCGCCAACCGAGATCCTTTTCTATCGCCGAGCTGTCGAGCCAGTAAATCCAGTCCTCGCCGAACCGCGGCGGGGTTACATCACATAGCGCATCGAAGCTGACCTTCATTTCAGCGGCGGCGAGCTCAACGAGGTGACGGATTGCAACTGGTTCCTTCGGACCAACGTTGTAAACTTTTCCGAGCTCAGCTTTTTGTGCAACGAGATAGATCGCGTGTGCCAGATCTCTCGCATGGATATAGGATTTTTTTGCCTGGCCACCGCCGTGAAGGGGCAGTTTTTTGCCAGATAGGCCGCAAACTACGGCGCGTGGTAGAATCCGGTATAATTGCTGGCCCGGTGCGTAAGCGTTCGACGGGCGAATGATATTCATCCGGAATTTGAGTGTTTTCGCGATCGAGATCAGATGCATGTCGCCCGCCGCTTTCGATGCGGCGTAAGGGCTTGTCGGAAGGATCGGCGCATTTTCGTCGGCCGGCTTGTTGACCGATCCATAAAGCTCTGAAGTCCCAATCTGAATCCAGCGTTCCATGTAGTCGCGCTTCATCAGGTCTTCAGTTATACGAGCAATTGCCGTGGCGTTTGTGTCGAAATATCGCCATGAATATTTCCACGATGCCGCGCCTTCGCCCTGTGCCGCATAGTTGATAATGACGTCCGGCCTTTCGTGATCAAACAGTTCGATCAGGCGGTCGTGCTCGAAAACGACGTGAATCTGATGATAGGCGTAACGAGGATCACCTTTGCCGAGGTTGAGCGTGAATGGTTCCGCCTTTTCAGGATTTCTGCCAACGCAGATGACTTTCTTGGCGTCGGCTTGTTCGAGAAGGTAAAAGGCAGTGTGAACACCAAATACTCCATTCCCGCCGAGGATCACATAAGTCTTCATATGGTTTCCTGTTTAAAGTACGCCCTCTAAACCAATCAGGTTTCCGAGGCTGGTTTCTTCAACACTTTTGCCGATTTAGCAACCTTCCAGGTTATTTGCGCGATTGTTGCAAAATTCTTTTTTACAACCACGATGGTTGGTATACAGAACGGACACCGATTAATGCCCCTTTGCAAATACAGCTCGCTCTTGAAGCAATTCACCAAAATCAAAGACGTCGCCAATCCTTTGACTGCCTTTGAGGCACGAATTGAAAGTCCAGTTGTGAGCAGACGTCCATCAGGATTCTTTTTTCTCACTCCGGTCTGGGGTGAGTCCTACACGAGACTTTACGTCGATACTGTCATCCCGGCGCAACTTGCGAACGGCAATCTTCAGGCTTTCCGGGGGGAACCCGGCAATCGTTACATCATATTTACAAGACCAGAAGATGCCGAGGTCATTCGTTCGTCGGCGATCTACGGGCAGTTGAATTCCATAGTCCCGGTAAGTTTTGAATTCATCACCGAACGGGTCAATGTCGTGCATGACATGATGACCGACTGCTACCGCTGCGGAATTGAAGCAGCGGAGAAAGTTGACGCGGCAGCGATTTTTTTGACCCCAGACATCGTGCTGTCGGATGGATCGCTCGCCACGATCAAACGCCTCTCGGATGCCGGTTGGGACGTCATTTACGTTCCGGCGATTCGCACGATGAAAAAGGCCGTCGCGGCGAGTTTGGAAAAATCCTTCAGGCACGGCGATGCGGTCCAGATTTCACCTCGGCAGTTGATGCGAATCGCGCTTGATAACCTTCATCCGCTGGCAGATTCGTCCTGGTGGGAAGAAGGCGAGGGCGGTCTTGTGCCAGCAAACATATACTGGCGCGTCGGAGATGAAGGCATTGTTGGACGCTGCTTTCATCTTCATCCGATATTTGTATACCCGCAGCGTAAAAATGTGAGGTTTTTCGGAACAGTTGATGATGACTATGTGCTGGCCGCGTGTCCGGACCCGAGCCGCGATTTTGTCGTTGGTGACTCAGACGATTTCCTTGCAATCGAATTGAGCGATCCCGGCCGCTTTTTTGCGACGAGGTTCGCCAAGGGGTCCGTCAATGACACCGTGCGTTGGGCTGAGCATTTCACGAATGACCGGCATAGAAGCCTGTTCAAAGTGACGGTGCGCATGCACACCGGGATCACTCGTCCCACGGATTGGTCAGACGCCGAACACCGCGCAAGCATGGTTGCACAGCAAATCGAAGCACGGCTCAAAAGACCACCCTGGCGCCTCCTGCCCGATGCCGACCTTCTCGTACGACGCTTCATCCGGTGGGGTAAGGAATATCGGATAAGATTCGCAAATCGTAACGAGGCTGAGTTTAAAGCAGGCAGCGAAATCCCCACGTGGAAAAGGGCGGTACTTTGGGCTGTCGATGCCTTTGTCGAGGTCCGAAAGTCCATGCTCAATCTGATGCGCCGCATTGCGCTCAGAATTGAAACATGGTCGGCTAGGTCATATCAGGCAAAACTATACCACGATCTCGCTGGGGTGCTGCCGGAGGCATCGGATCCAGTACTGGTCGCAAATAATCCGGAAAAGTTTTATCTCGCGCCGCTGTTGGGTCGGCGTACCCCATCGTACTCCTCTGAGCGCTACGCAAGCCTGCTTCGTCGGGAATCGACCGGTTTTTTCGAAAAAGGAGAGCAAATTGCGAATTCATCGAAAGACGTAGTTGTGCTGGAAGTCGATCTCCATCGAACGCAAGATCTGGAGCTCTATCTGCGGGAATGCCGCCGCGTTTTGCGGAACGATGGAAGACTTATTGTCTATTTGCATCGACTTGGATTTGTCTGGGCTAAAGGTGAACATGTTGATTCTTCTATCGACAATATTATCGAGAAGATAGAAACGGAATTTCAGATCGTTTCGATCCGGCTGCAGGGAGGGCTTGGCTCACATCTCCGCGTCAAAGTCGCGGCCTGGCTTCGCGGTCTCGTAAACCGCCGATTGGCGGTGAGGTGGCTAATCCTGATTTTCGGATTGCCTTTGCTTCCGGTTATTTTCGTTTGCGGAGGGATTTTCGTTGTAACCACGATTGCGCTCGATTTCATCGATCGATCGGGCAGTTATTGCGTTTCCAAGCTCATCCTCGCACAAAAGAAGCCCGCGCAGTCTTAAAGAAACTGTTGGAACGTGCGTGACTATCTACGGTGCATAGAATCGACCCACTGCAACACCCACGGTCGGGCCTTGATGGTAGCGAGCGCTGCCAGCAACAAAGGTAGTCCGTAAAATACGATGCGGCCCTCAGGCGCGCCCGAAGCAGCAATCGAAAGAAGATTGTATCCATAAAGCATCACACAAAAAATCCATGCTGCGCCATGCGGACCGATGCTCAGGAGCGCAAGGATCGTAGTTATGATTAAAGCTGTATGAAACAGCGGATTGACAAGACTGGCCAATAAAGTGACGGAAGACTGATCGCCGCTGCGCTTGAATTCGTCGTTGAGGCGGGTGTCATCTATTGTGACGGGCGGATGCTGCCAGACGTACGGACTGTTCAGTCGAAAGGTCGAGACAACGAGATTATGGCCATAAATGAGTGCCGACTTAAACGGGTGCGCGATCGCGGCTTCGATTGTCGCCTGCAGCAGCAAATTGTTGGAAGCCACGATACCTATTTCCTTGTCGAGCGTTTGCCATATTGCCCACCATTGCGTGAGGTTCGCCGGCTTGTCGCCGACAAGCTCGAAAAGCTTTGCTGAGGCGGGTCCATTGCTGGGCTGCACGATTGTCCAGCCAAAGTAACGCTCGGCATCAAGGTATGGCACCATGAACAGGTATTTGCCGACGGAATTGGAAAGAGAAAGAGCTGTAGCAGTTTGAGAATGAAACAGTTGATGCCTTCGCACTTGCGCGGAATGGGCGAAGGCGTATGCCCCCATGGTCAGGGTAACGAGAGCCGCGGCTATCATAATGGGCTTCCAATGCTGCGGCCGGGCGAGAAGCAGGAACGGGAAAACTACAAACCCGATCAGAAACCCTTGAACGCGCGTCAGCATCATTATCAGGACGGACGCGCCGATGAGCGCCAGACGAAAACGGCTGCCCGATTGCAGATAGCTCAGCGTGCTGGAAAGGCACACGATCAAGCCAAAC
>Ga0075418_10004713_pt1 | contig 15494 bp, 12 predicted proteins | sample SoiMetdeltSBSDD2_FD_81776 | JGI IMG/M metagenome (GOLD analysis project Ga0075418, IMG submission 81776) | Bulk soil microbial communities from a Populus tree surrounding site in Tennessee, USA - Soil MetaG P. deltoides SBSDD2 | ecosystem: Environmental > Terrestrial > Soil > Tree plantation...
GTCGCGCCGGTCACGCGGACGGTCGCGAGTGCCGCCGTCGAGGCGGTTGGAGGCCGCTACGTCGAGGCGGCGGTCATGTCGCCAATCGGCCCGAAGCGCATCGCCTCGCCGATGCTGCTTGGCGGTCCCCATGCGGAGGCGCTGCTGCCAATGCTGCGCGCGACCGGTTTTGCCGGCGCTACGGCATTCTCACCGCTCATCGGACGTGCGTCGGCCGCCAAGATGTGCCGCAGCGTCATGATCAAGGGCATGGAGGCGCTCCTGGGCGAGGCACTGCTCGCAGCGCGCCATCACGGTGTCGAACAGGAGGTGCTCGATTCGCTGCGCGACCTGTTCCCCGGACTGGACTGGCGAACACTCGCGCGGTACATGATTTCCCGTTCCCTGCAGCACGGTCGGCGACGGGCCGAGGAAATGCGCGAGGTCGCGCTAACCGTCGACGAGGCGGGCGTCGGCAGCTGGATGAGCCGCGCCGCCGTCGAGCGCCAGGACTGGGCCTCCCGGCGCTCGGCCGCCCTTGCCTCTCAGTCGCTCGAGCCGATGCTGGATGCCATCCTCGCCGGGCCAGATTCCGGAGATGCCACTGCATGATCATCGACTGTCACGGTCACTACACCACTGCGCCAGCGGCCCACACCCGGTTTCGCGACCAGCAGCTTGCCTGGTTCGCCGATCCGACGCTCGCGTCCCCGACCGCCGCCGTTATCAGCGATGACGAGATCGGCGAGACCATAGAGAAGAACCAGCTCGAGCGACAACGCCAGCGCGGCTCGGACCTGACGCTCTTTTCGCCGCGCGCCTCGGCGATGGGCCACCACCTGGGTGACCAGGCCGTGTCGCTGACCTGGAGCCGCGCCTGCAACGACCTGATCGCGCGCGTGGTGGCTCTCTATCCGGAAAATTTTGCGGGCGTCTGCCAGCTGCCACAATCGCCGGGCGCGCCGCTCGATGCAACCATCGCGGAGCTCACCCGCTGCGTGCGCGACCTGGGTTTCGTCGGCTGCAACCTGAACCCGGACCCGTCGGGCGGACACTGGACCGCGCCGCCGCTCACCGACCGGTACTGGTACCCGCTCTACGAGCGGATGGTCGAGCTCGAAGTCCCGGCGATGGTGCATGTCTCGGCGTCGTGCAACCCGAACTTCCACGGCACCGGCGCGCACTACATAAACGCCGACACGACCGCCTTCATGCAGTTCATCGAAGGCGACCTGTTCCGCGACTTCCCGACGCTCAGGTTCGTGATCCCGCACGGCGGCGGCGCGGTCCCGTATCACTGGGGGCGCTATCGCGGACTCGCGGACATGCTTAAGCGGCCTCCACTGACCGAGCACGTGATGCGCAATGTGTTTTTCGACACCTGCGTCTATCACCAGGCGGGGATCGATCTCCTGGTGCGGGTAATCGAGCCCGACAACATCCTGTTCGGCTCGGAGATGATCGGCGCGGTACGCGGGATCGACCGTGAGACCGGTCAGTACTTCGACGACACCCGCCGCTACATCGACGCCCTGTCGATCGACGCCGCCGACAAGCAGCGTATCTTCGAGGGCAATGCGCGGCGTGTGTATCCGCGGCTCGACGCGCACCTCAAGGCGCAGGGCCTTTGAACGCCGCGCTCGGCATCCAGCCGGGATCGCCGGCGTGGGCGGCGGCTCCGGCCAGCGGACCGTTCACCACGGACCGAGAGTGGCTCGCCTTCCACCCGCAGCCCTCACGCCCCACGTTCGGCGCGCCTCCCGGGGCGGTCGATGCGCACTGCCACGTCTTTGGTCCCGGAGCGCGCTTTCCGTTTGCTCCCGAACGCAAGTACACGCCCTGCGATGCGCCAAAGGAAAAGCTGTGGGCGCTCCGGGATTTTCTCGGCTTCGAGCGCAACGTGCTCGTCCAGGCGACCTGTCATGGCGCCGACAACCGCGCGCTGGTCGATGCCCTGCTCGATGCCGACGGACGCGCCCGCGGCGTCGCCACCGTCGGTTCGGGCATCACCGACGAGGAACTGCGCAGGCTGGACGCCGCTGGCGTGCGCGGTATTCGCTTCAATTTCCTGCGACGGCTGGTCGACGTGACGCCGCGCGAAGTCCTGGCCGAACTGGCGCACCGCGTCGCTCCGCTCGGCTGGCACGTCGTGATCTATTTCGAGGCCGCGGACCTCCCCGAGCTATACGACTTCTTCGCATCGCTGCCGACCACAGTGGTCGTCGATCACATGGGCCGCCCGGACGTGTCGCAAACCGTGGACGGGCCGGGCTTCGGCCTGTTCGTACGGCTGATGCGCGAGAATGCCAACGTCTGGTCGAAAGTGAGTTGCCCGGAGCGGCTGTCGATTACGGGTGCACCTGGCTACGACGATGTGGTGCCGTTTGCGCGCCGGCTGGTCGAGGAGTTTCCGGACCGCGTACTCTGGGGCACGGACTGGCCGCACCCGAATCTGCGCTCGCACATGCCGGACGACGGACAGCTCGTCGATCTCATACCGCGGCTCGCGCCCTCGGTGGAGCTGCAACGGCGCCTGCTGGTCGACAATCCGCAGCGCCTCTACTGGAACCGATAGGAGAGCGGCGATGTCCCTCGACAAGCCCTATGCCGACGTCCCCGGCACGACGATCTTCGACGCGGACCAGGCCCGGAAGGGGTATCACCTCAACCAGTTCTGCATGTCGCTGATGAAGGCGGAGAACCGCGCGCGATTCAAGGCAAACGAGCGCGCGTATCTCGACGAGTGGCCCATGACCGAGGAGCAGAAGCAGGCCATGCTGGCGCGCGACTACGGCCAGCTCATCCAGCTCGGTGGCAACATCTATTTCCTGGCAAAAGTCTTCTCGACCGACGGACTCTCCTACCTGCAGGCGGTTTCGACGATGACCGGGATGACGGTGGAGCAGTACCGGACGATGATGCTCGAGGGCGGCCGTTCGATCGAGGGCAACCGCTACATCGAGGAGAAGGACTGATGGCCAGGATCACCGCCGGAGTCACGACTTCGCACGTGCCGGCGATCGGCGCAACCATCGATCACGGCCGAACGGCCGAGCCGTATTGGGCGCCGATGTTCGCCGGCTACGAGTTTTCGAAGCGCTGGATGAAGCAGCACACGCCGGATGTCGTGATCCTCGTGTACAACGATCACGCCTCCGCCTTCAGCCTGGACATCGTGCCGACCTTCGCCATCGGCTGCGCGGAGAGCTTCCCGCCGGCGGACGAAGGCTGGGGGCCGCGACCGGTGCCGGTCGTGCAGGGGCATCCCGAGCTCGCCGCTCACATCGCACAGTCGGTGACACAGCAGGACTTCGACCTGACCTTCGTCTACAGGATGGACGTCGATCACGGGCTCACCGTGCCTCTCTCGCTGCTGTTCGGCCAGCCGAGCGAGTGGCCCTGCCGGGTGATCCCGCTGGCGGTCAACGTGGTGCTCTACCCGCCGCCGTCCGGCCGGCGCTGCTATGCACTCGGCAAGGCGATTCGTCGCGCGGTGGAGTCGTTCGACGAGGACCTCGACGTGCAGGTCTGGGGCACCGGCGGAATGAGCCACCAGCTGCAGGGCGCCCGGGCCGGGTTGATCAACGCGCCGTGGGACAAGTCCTTCATGGACCGGCTGATCGAGGATCCCGAAAGTCTCGCGCATGTGCCGCACATCGAGTACGTCCGCGAGGCGGGCTCGGAAGGCATCGAACTCGTGATGTGGCTCATCATGCGCGGCGCACTGAGCAACCGCGTGACGACCACGCATCGCTTCTACCACGTCGCGGCGTCGAACACGGCGGTTGGTCACCTGATTCTCGAGAACTCGCAGTGAGAATTCCGGCGCGCCAATCGCGGATTCATGGAGCACGGTCATGAAAGTCATCCTCGCCGGCGCCGGCGCATTCGGGCAGAAGCACCTCGAGGCGATCCGCACGATCGGCGGCATCGAAGTCGTCGCGCTGGTCGGACGCACGCTCGAGCAGACGCGGGAGGTCGCGGCCAAGTTCGGCGTTCTGCATGCCGCCACCGAGCTCGCGCAGGTGCTCGACCGGCTCGGCGTCGACGCGGTGATCCTTGCTACGCCCACGCAGCTCCACGCCACCCAGGCAATCCAGTGCGTGCGAGCCGGCAAGCACGTCCAGGTCGAGATCCCGCTCGCCGACAACTGGCGCGACGCCCAGGACGTCGCCCGCGTGCAGCGCGAGACCGGTCGCATATGCATGGTCGGCCACACGCGGCGCTTCAATCCATCGCACCAGTGGATCCATCGACGCATCACGAGCGGCGAGCTGAAGATCCAGCAGATGGACGTGCAGACCTACTTCTTCCGCCGCACGAATATGAACGCGCTCGGTCAGCCGCGCTCCTGGACCGACCACCTGCTGTGGCACCACGCTGCGCACACCGTCGATCTCTTCCAGTACCAGACCGGCGAGTCGGTCGTCGTCGCCAATGCGATCCAGGGCCCGCCGCACCCGCAGCTCGGTATCGCCATGGACATGTCGGTCCAGCTCAAGACTGCGACCGGTGCGATCTGCACGCTCTCGCTGTCGTTCAACAACGACGGGCCGCTTGGTACGTTCTTCAGGTATGTCTGCGACAATGGCACGTACATCGCGCGCTATGACGACCTGGTGACCGGTCGCGACGAGAAGGTCGACGTGTCGAAGGTCGACGTTTCGATGAACGGGATCGAGCTTCAGGACCGCGAGTACTTCGCGGCGATCCGCGAGGGGCGCGAGCCCAACGCATCAGTGCGCCAGGTGCTGCCCTGCTACGAAGTGCTCGACCGGCTCGAGCAGCAGCTTGCGGCCGCGGACTGACACGCCGCTGCCGCGCGTGACGGAACCCGCTACTCCGATTCGGCCGCAGCCAGATCCTGCCGTAGGGTGCGCGCCGAAAGGAAGAAGTGCAGCGCCGCCCAGCAGTAGCACACCACGACCACGGTGAGGATCGAGTAGCGGAGCGAGTTCTCCCCGAATCGGGCATTGAAGAAGTCGCTAGCCGCCCCCACGATCAGCGGCCCCAGGCCAAGTGCCAGCAGGTTGACGGCCAGGCCATTGACCGCGGCCGCCATCGCGCGCCGCGACACCCCGGCGAGGCTCTGCACGGTACCGTACGCCGGTCCCATCCACGAGTGCATGAGGATCGTCGTGCCGACGTGCACCAGCAGCGCGGTGACGGGATCCGGCCAGAGGTAAACGAAAAACGAGAACGGCAGGATTGCCGCGGCGGCGATCGCCGACATCCACGCGTACCAGCGGGCGTCGTTGTAACGCCTGACCAGCCGGTCGGCAAGAAAGCCGCCGAGCATCGCGCCAAGCACGCCGCCACCGCCATAGATGAACGCGAGCCACACCGCAACCTCGGAGTTCGCCATGCCGTGCACGCGCACGAAGAACGACGGTATCCAGATTCCCGAGCCGATTGCCCCGAGCGTGAAGATGGTGGTCGCGAGCACCAGGTGCCGATAGGAGCGCGTACGCCACAGGTAGCCGAGCGTCTCGCCCAGCGGCACCGTCGCCACGTGCGCGCGATTCTCGGAGAAGCCGCGCGGCAGCTCGCGCACGGTGAGCCAGATCAGTAGCGCAAGCAGCACACCCGGCAGGCCGACCCACATGAACGCGGCGCGCCAGCCGTAGTGCTGGTTGATCCAGCCGCCGATGATGAACCCGCAGAACACGCCGAATGGCACGGAGGAATTGAGGATTGCGAAGACCGAGCTGCGCTTCTCGGCGGGCACGTAGTCCGACACCAGCGAGTACGCTGGCGGCTGGCCGCCTGCCTCGCCCACTCCCACGCCCATTCGCGCAACGAAGAGCGCAGTAAAGCTGCCGGCGAGCCCGCAGGCGGCAGTCATCGCGCTCCACAGGCCGACCGCGGCAGCGATGACATTGCGGCGGTTGTACCGGTCGGCGAGCCAGGCGACCGGAATGCCGAGCGTGCCGTAGAAGATCGCAAACGCCGAGCCAGTCATGAATCCGAGCAGCGTGTCGGAGACCTCGAATTCCTTGCGGATCGATTCGAGCAGCACGGCGACGATCTGCAGGTCGACGAACCGGAGCAGCATCACGACCCACAGAACGGCGATGACGTAGTTGAGATAGCCGCGCGAAATGCGGATCGCGTCGGCTGTCGCACTGCTCGAACTCATGCGGGTCTCATCCGCCTGTGCCATCTCGGTTCCTCGTCAGAGCCGGAAAACGTGCTCGGCGTTGGTCTGCATCAGCATCTTCTTGTGTTCCGGGTGCAGCTCCATCCTGTCATACGCGGCCACCTCGTCCGAGGATTGCTGGTACGGGTAGTCCATCGCATAGAGCACGCGCTCCGGCCCGAGTTGCTCCATGCAGAACCGGATCGCTGGCTCCCAGGCGACGCCACTGGTCGTGATCCAGATGTTGTTGCGGAAATAGTGGCTGATGGCCTCTTTGAGCTGGACCGCGGGCCGCCCGCCGCGCAGCCCCGGCGCCCCGTGCACGTTGCCCTGCATCCAGTCGAAACGGTAGAGCTGCAGCGGCATCGACTCGCCCATGTGGCCGATGACCAGGCGGAAAGCCGGGTAGCGGTCAAAGAGACCCGCGACGATGATCCCCATCGTGTGCAGCCACACGTCGTGCGGGAAGCCGCCGAGCGCGCCGAACAGACCGCGATCCCGGTAGGGCTTGGCAAACCACGGCGCGGTCGGATGTATGTAGAGCGCCGCGTCGTGCGCCACCAGCGCTTCGATGATCGGCTCGTACTCCGGCTCGTCGAGATAGTGCCCTTGGAAGTGCGAATTGAGCACGGCTCCATTGAGCTTCAACCGCGTCATTGCGCGCTCGATCTCCCTGACCGAGCCCTTGACGTCGCGCGGGTCGAAGGCCGCGAGCGCCGAAAACCGGTCCGGGTGTCGCCGGCAGGCGTCGGCCGCAATGTCGTTGGCCTCGCACGCGAGCGCGGTCCCCTCGCCCGGGCGCACCACCTGCACGCCTGGCGCGGTGAGCAGCAGCAGCTGCCGGTCGATCCCGTACTCGTCCATGTGCGCGAGACGCAGCGCGCCCAGGTCCTGCAGCATCCGCTGCAGATTCGCGTTCGCTGCGAACATGCCGCCCATCTGCAGGGCGTAGTCGTCAGGCGCATCGCCGCTCTCCAGGTACTCGACCTGTGCCTTGACGAGCCCGGGAAAGGTCCAGGCTTCCTCCGTCGCGATCCGCTTGAAGGGCGGCCTGCGGTCGATCGCGGCCGCCGGTGGGGCCAGACCGACGCGTCTGCGCGGCATCCGCTCGATGTTGTAGCCGCTCAGCCCCTTCTCGCTGCCGTCCGGCAGCAACTGGCTGGTCATCGTCTGTCCCCCCTGAAACCCTGTCGCCCGGTCCGGTTAGCTGTTTGCAGCGGCGGCGCGATATCGACGCTTGCAGAGTCGATCGCGTCGCTCGAGCGCACGGGAGCGCGAAGGTAGGCGCATCAGCGACCTGACGTCAACGGCATTGACTGCGCTCCGTCGACGTTGAACCGGCGCGAGCGTGGTCACATCATGCGCAGACTCCGCACCGTACAGGTGTCCTGTATGAACTTTCGGTCGATCGGCCCGTCGCGCGTCGGCGAGATCGGACTCGGCTGTATGCCCATGAGCCACGCCTACGGCGTACCACCCCCGCCGCGCGTGGCGCGTGAGGTCATCGACCGGGCGCTCGACCTCGGGGTGACGCATCTCGACACAGCTGCGCTGTACGGCTTCGGCGCAAACGAGCAGCTGCTCGGGGAGGCGCTCGCCGGGCGGCGTCACCGCGTGTACCTCGCCACGAAGTGCGGGAAGACCGGGGTCGCCGGCAAGCGCGTGATCGACGGCCGTCCGGAGACGATCCGGCGCAGCTGTCACGAGTCGCTCGAGCGGCTGCGCACCGACGTCATCGATCTCTGGTACCTGCACCGATGGGACAAGCACGTGCCGCTCGAGGACAGCCTCGGAGCGATGGCGGACATGGTGCGCGCGGGCCACGTGCGATCGATCGGCCTGTCCGAGGTCTCGGCCGCGACGCTCAAGCGCGCGCACGCCGCGCACCCGGTCGCGGCTGTGCAGAACGAGTACTCGCTCTGGAGCCGGAACCCCGAGCTGGGGCTGCTCGCAGCCTGCCGCGAGCTCGGCGTCGCCCTGGTCGCCTTCTCGCCGCTCGGGCGCGGCTTTCTCGCGGATGCGATCGAGGATCCGGCGCAATTCGCCACCGGCGACATCCGGCGCAACATGCCGCGCTTTCAGCCGCCGCATTTCGCCACGAATCGTTCGCTTGCGGCCGCATTGCGCGCGCTCGCCGTCGGGGCCGGGTGCACGCCTGCACAGCTCGCCCTCGCCTGGCTGCTGAGGACCGCGCCCTTTGTACTCCCGATTCCTGGCACGACGTCGGTCGCACACCTCGAGGAGAACCTCGGCGCGGCATCAGTCGATATCGACGCTACGCTCGCCGCGCGCGTCGACGCGCTCATCAACGCGTCGACGGTGAGCGGGCCGCGTTATTCGGCGGATACCCTTGCGGAGATCGACACCGAGGAATTCCCGCCGGCGAGCGTGGGCTGAGAGCCGAGCCGCATGACATTGCTCGCCCGCACCGAGCCGACGCTGCCGAGCGCCTGGTACTACGACCCGGAGCAGTACACACGCGAGCTCGAGGCCATCTGGTACCGCGACTGGATCTGCGTGGGACGCCAGGAGGATCTGGCGCGGCCGGGCGATTACGTGCTCGCCGAGATCGGCAACGAGCGGCTGATCCTGACGCGCGACAGCCGGGGACACCCGCGGGCCTTTCACAACACCTGCCGTCATCGGGGCACGGTGCTGTGCACGACCTCGCGCGGTCACTTCGCGAACAACCGGATCGTCTGTCCCTACCACGGCTGGACCTATTCGCTCGACGGCGAGCTCCTGGCGACACCCATTCGGACCGAGGTGGAGGACTTTCGCCGTGAGGACTACCGGCTCTACGAAGCCCGGGTCGACAGCTGGGGCGGATTCCTGTTCGTCAATCTCAGCGAAGCACCCGCGGAGCCGCTGTGCGATTTCCTCGGGAGCGAGGCGCGCAATGTCGCGCCCTGGCCATTGGCGGACCTGGTCTCCGTGCAACGCGACCGAAGCACCCTGGCCTGCAACTGGAAGGTCTTCTGGGAGAACTACTCCGAGTGCTACCACTGTGCGCGCATCCATCCGGAGCTGTGCCGCCTCGTGCCGATTTATCGCGAGGGCGTGTTGAGCTATGCCGACCGGCCCTCGGCGACGTCGCCGGATCCTGCGGACGATCCGCGGCCGCGCGTCGCGCCCGGCATGCTCACCTGGACACGCGACGGTCGAACCACGTTGCCGTTCATCGAGGGGCCTGATGATGCGTCGCGCGCGCTCGGTATGGTGTTCGCTTCGTTCACCGCAAACCTGTACGTAGTCGCCCACCCGGACTATGTGCGCAGCGTGCGAGTGGCACCTAAGAGCCCCGAGTCGATCGAGCTCACGGTCGACTGGCTGCTGCCGCGTGGTGTGGCGGAATCGCATCCCGACGACATCGAGCACATGCTCGAGCTGGGACGGCTGGTCATCGCGCAGGACGGCCGGGTGTGTGAGCTCAATCAGCAGGGGTTGCGCAGCCGGCGGCATCGGCACGGTGTGCTCGTGCCGCAGGAACACGCGGTGTGGCAGTTTCACCAGTGGCTGCGGGCTCGCCTGGCTTGACCCGCACCGTCATGCGACGCGGCCGGCCCCGACGTCGAAGCCAGCCTGACCGTTCAGGCGGAATTCGCCGTGCGCGACGCGATGCAGCCACTCGCAGGTGCGCAGGTAACCGCCGAAGCAGAATAGATGGATGCCGGCGAAATCGACCACCCCGGCGCTGCGCGCATGCGCGAGCCCGCGGACGACGTGTTCCGGCCCGTGGTCCGCGAGCAGGTGCACGAACGTCGAGGGACGGGCACTCAAAGCCCGGATCGAGGGTCCCACGCCGCAGCGCATCGCGAACTTGAGCAGCGTCGTAGAGCGAGCGGGACCGGCAATGCCGGCGATGAAAAGCGCGCGAATGCCTCGGGTGTTCAGGTTGCCGGCCCACTCTACGAACGGCGCGTGCTCGAAGAAGAACTGCGTGACGAGGCTGACATCCAGTCCGGCCTGCGTCGCAAGCATTACCTTCTCGCGCTCGGCCAGCCGAATCTCGTCGAGCGGGACCTTCGGATGGCCCTCCGGATGGCCCGCCATCGACACACGGGTCAGACGGTGCTTCTCGAGCAATCCGGTTACCAGGACATCCGCGACCGTGGCAAACGGCCCGAGCGGATGCGCGTAATCGCCCGCGATCAACAGGACTTCATCGCATCCACCAGCCGCGAAGCCCGCGAGCAGCCGATCGAACGCTTCCGCCCCGGCCAGCAGACGCACAGGAACGTGCGGCACCGGCCGGAAGCCAGCCGCGCGCACGGCCCGGCACGCCGCTTCGGTCTGCTGCCAGTGCTGCTTCGGCAGGTGGCTCACGTACACCTTCGTTCCGGCCGGGAGCAGCGCCCGACTCGGCTCGAGGTGCACGACGTCCTGGACGTTGATCTCGATAGACGCCTCACGCCCGAGCCGCGCGATCTCCTGCACGAGCCCGGCCTCGCGGGCGCCGACCTCGATGACGTCCTCCCGCCGGTGCAGCATGCGCGCGGATCACTCCTGACGCGTTCGCCAGCCCTCGTGGTAGCTCTCGCGCACGTCGCGCGCGTAGGGCACCGGCGCGATCTTGACGCGCACGTCGAGCTGCTTGTGCCGCTCGACGGTCGTCTTCTTAGTACCGCCGCCCTCCTCGCCCCAGGTCAGCGTGAGAACCTCGCCCACCTGGATGTCGGGGTCGACCACGCCGAGCGAGAGCGCCGTGCGCTCGTTGAAGCTGTAGCCGCCGAACATCGAGAAGCCAACGACCTTGCCGCCCTTCGAGACCTTGTCGAAGGACGAGGAGGCATAGTTCGCGTTCGGCAGGTCGTAGAACTTGTAGGCCTCCGCCCCGGGCTGGAACATCGAGGCGTAGATCTTCGCCATGTCGTCGGGGCTCCAGGCGAAGGTCACTTTCTTCCGGTGCGGTTTGTCGGCGATCTTCTCCAGCGCCTCGCGGCCAATAAAGTCGTGGTCGAACTTCACGAACGGCCCGTAGCCGAGCTCGTATGGCGTCAGGTAGTAGTCCTCGATCTTGTTCGCAACGAAGCTGCCGCCGATCGAGCCCGTGGCCTCGTAGCCAGTCGCGGGCAGCCACTCGCGGTATTTCTTCATCTTCTCGCCCGAATAGACCGCCGGCAGCGGCGAGGGAATCCAGCCCGACTCAAGCGTATTGCTCGAGTAGGCGCGCGACCCCACCTGAACGAGGCCGAAGTCCCGGCCCGCTTCGACGATCGCCTCTCGGATCTCGTCGCGCTCGGCATACGGACCCCAGATCTCGAGCCCGGGCGCGCCGGCCATACCATGCCGCAGAGCGCGGACCTTGCGCCCCTTGATGTCGATCGCGTCCATGTTGAAGAACTTGACGTCGGGCAGCGGGCCGCCGTTCAGCTTCTGCAGCACCTGGGTCGCGTTCGGGCCCTGGACCTGGTAGCGGTAGTGCCGCCGCGTCACCAGATTGCCCCGCGGGTGTGACGGCGAGCGGTCGTCACGGATGATCTCGACCTTGAAGTCGCCCGTTTCGGCCTGGAACTGCAGCCAGTTGACGGTGGGCGCTCGACCGACGAACAGAAGCTCGTTCTCGGCAAGATAGAACAGGATTCCGTCGCCGATGACGTAGCCGTCGTAGCTGCAAGGGACCATCTGCTTCGCCTTGTTCGGAGCGAAGTTTGCAAAGCTGTTGATCGTCGTGTGGTTGCAGAGCTTGAGCGCGTCGGGGCCCTTGATCGTCAGCTCAGCCATGTGATGCGACTGGTCGAAGAGCACGGCCGTCTCGCGCCAGGCACGCTGCTCGTCCCGCCAGTTACTGAACTCGTTGGGGACGACCGGATAGACATAGGCGCCGAGCTGCGAGTTGCGCAGCATCGTGACCGGGTTGCCGGCGGCCTTCAGCACGGTTTCCAGGCTCGATTGGCTCATGGCTCGAATCCTCTTAATCGCGGAGATGGTTGAGCGGACACTCGGGCTCCCCGGCCTCGGCGTCGGCTAATTGGGATCCTGTCTTGACAGATTGGGATCCTACCAAGCAGGATCGAATCCTGCCAGTCGGTCGAAGGATCCCCTTGGCCAATCAGCTCTCCGAGGCGATCGTGCGGGTTCGAGAGATGATCCTGCGCGGCGACCTCGTGCCCGGGCAACGAGTTGCCGAGGCTCCGCTTGCGGAGGAGCTTGGCATGTCGCGCACACCAGTTCGCCAGGCGCTGCCGCTGCTCGCGCAGGAAGGACTCCTTACCGAGCGTGGAACTCGGGGCTATGTCGTTCGCGCGTTCACGGCGCGCGACGTGCTCGACGCGATCGACATCCGCGGCGTTTTGGAAGGACTCGCTGCGCGCCGGGTTGCCGAGCAGGGCGCCACCAGGCCTCTGCTCCAGAAGCTGCGCGCCTGTCTCCACGACGGGGATGCGCTGCTCGCCAAGCACCGCATCGATGAGGCTGACGAGGCGGGCTACGCCGAGATGAACGGGCGATTCCACGGGCTCATCCTCGAAGCGGCGGGCAGCGAGATGCTGTCCGAGGCGCTCGCCCGAAACGGCCACGTGCCGTTCGCAGGCCCGCAGGCGATCGCGTTCGACAGGACAAACCCGGAGCGCAACTTTCACATGCTGCAGTACGCGCATCGGCAGCATTACGCGATCGTCGATGCGATCGAGCGCGGCGAGAGCGCGCGGGTCGATGCGCTGATGCGCGAGCACGCGAACGCAGCCAAGGAAAGCATCAACATCGCGGGATTTCAGCTGTCGGCGCCCAACGTGGGCCGACGCGTCGCGCTCATGTAGACGCGGCAGCTCAAGGGCTCGAGTGTAGAACGGTCATCACTGCTAACTGGGGGGACAACAATGCTCAGTCTTGAAAGCGGATGCTCTGGCGGCGATCTTCGGCAGAGTGGACAGGGGTCCCCGCTGGTTCGCGGAGATCCGGGGACGTGGACCGCGGTGGAAAGGTGTGTACGCGGCAGGTCGCGCATTGGCGGCGCGGTCGCCCTGGCGCTGATGTGTGGACCAGCGTCGGCGCAAATGCTGGAGGAGATCGTCGTCACGGCGCAGAGGCGCGAGCAGGACATCCAGAACGTCCCGATCGCAATCAGTGCCTTCACCACGGAGACCCTGCGCGCGAAGGGCGTGACGGACATCAACTCCCTGACCAATCTCACCCCGAACGTCAACCTGGACTCGAGCTCGCCCTTCTCCGGCGACACGTCTGTGCTATCGGCCTCGATTCGCGGTATTGGACAGGACGACTTCGCTTTCAACCTCGACCCGGGTGTCGGTGTTTATCTCGACGGCGTGTTCCTGGCCCGCACCTTCGGCGCGAACCAGAACCTGATGGACGTCGATCGGGTCGAGATCCTCAAAGGGCCGCAGGGGACGCTGTTCGGCCGCAACACGATCGGCGGCGCGATCCAGATCGTTACGCATGTGCCCGGAGATGAGCCGCGCTTCCAGGCGCAGGCGACGGTGGGCGACTACAACCGGACCGACCTTGGATTCACCGCCGATCTGCCGATCACCGACACGCTGCTGTCCAGCCTCACGGTATCGACGATCTATCGTGATGGCTACCAGGACGTCATTCCGTACCCGGACGACTCACCCTGGGGCAGCCAGCCGTTCGTCGTCGATCCGATGAATGCCTACCCCAGGGCAGGCTACGACACGTCGCAATCCAATGGCGGCCTGAACCAGGACGTGGTCCGCGGCAAGCTGCTTTGGAAGACCTCGGACGACCTCGAGGTGACGCTCGCTGCGGACTGGCAGCACCAGGATCAGCCTTCGACGGCCGCGACCGTGCTGTCCGTCACCCCCGAGACCGCCTTCTTCGGCTCCATATACAACGCCTGCATCAGCACACCCAAGGACGTACTGGACGCTGGCGGAGGATTTCTTGGACCGGTCATGCACACCGGCGAGGGCGGCCTGTGCGGTCCGCGGGCAACTGGCTCGCCGGAGCTGGGCGGAACCGGGGGCGCGGCCCTTGGCGGTGCCGGCTATGTCGGCGGGCCGGATGGCGGCCAGGCGCTATCGCCGACTCCGCGGATCTTCTGGGACTTCGCGGCGACGGACACCGGCGACATCGACAAGACCTACGCGAACGGCGTCAGCTTCGCGAAGAACGACGGTTGGGGTATTGCCCTGACGGCCGACTGGAAAGTCGGTGAGGATCTCACCTTCAGGTCGATCACCGGTTACCGGGAGATCGACTGGAAGGTCGGAATCGACCTCGACGGCACGCCCGAGTCGATCCAGGAAGTCACCGACCACCAAGAGCAGGACCAGTTCTCGCAGGAGTTCCAGCTGCTCGGCAAGATGTTCGACGACCGGCTCAACTATGTGTTCGGCCTCTACTACTTCACCGAGGATGGCTTCGTCCACGACTTCGTGCCGTTCGAGGGTCTGCTGTACGTCTACGACTACCAGAACGACGTAGATACCGAGTCGTACGCCGCCTTCCTGCACGCCGACTTCGAGATTACTGAAAGACTCACCCTGATCGCGGGCGGCCGATACACCGAGGAGGACAAGAGCTTCATCGGCGGGCAGGCCGATCTGAACGGCTTCACCTACAAGATCAGCGGATGCGTAGACCCCGATGCCGATGCGAGCAATTTCCTCCCGATTCCACCCGGCGTTGGTACCTGTCAGCAAATACTGGGCTTTCCGGAGGCCGACCAGCCGCTGCGGTACTTCCCTTCCGACAAGCTGAAACAGGACTTCAGTGTATTCACCCCCACCTTCGGCCTGCAGTACGACTTCACGGATGACGTCATGTCGTATGTAAAGTGGTCGAAGGGCTTCAAGTCCGGGGGCTGGACGACGCGCCTCTCGAACCCGATCCAGGACGGTGAGTTCGCCGAGTTCAAACCCGAGTTCGCGGAGACCAGCGAGATCGGCCTGAAAAGCCAGCTGTTCGACCATCACCTGCTGGTGAACGCTGCGATCTTCTACACCGACTACGAGGACATCCAGCTCAACTTCCAGGAGCAGGCCTCGCCAGTGCTGCGCAATGCCGGAACGGCCACGCTGCAGGGTGCAGAGATTGAAGCCCAGGGCGTCTTTGCCGGCGGCTTTGGCTTTACGTTCGCGGCCGGATATATCGATGCGGAGTACGACGAAATCAATCCGCTGGTGATCGGGATCACGACCGACAGCGAGATCCCCAAGACGCCGGAGTACAAGATCAACGTCGGCCCCACCTACGACTTCAACCTTGCCAACGGCGGCGCGATACGTCTGGCGGCCGATTACACGCACACGGCGGAGATGTTCAATGACTCCCTCAACACGGCGAACCTGAAGCGACCGGCGGTGGACAACTGGAACGCCGTCATTCGCTACGTCTCTCCCGAGGGCAAGTACGAAGTTTCGCTCGGCGGTACGAACCTGAGCGACGAGCGCTA
>Ga0075418_10004714_pt1 | contig 15491 bp, 11 predicted proteins | sample SoiMetdeltSBSDD2_FD_81776 | JGI IMG/M metagenome (GOLD analysis project Ga0075418, IMG submission 81776) | Bulk soil microbial communities from a Populus tree surrounding site in Tennessee, USA - Soil MetaG P. deltoides SBSDD2 | ecosystem: Environmental > Terrestrial > Soil > Tree plantation...
AATGACCTCTATCGCTCGCGGCTTGCCCATTTGCTGAGGCCTCACTTGATCCGATACCCGCCCTCTTCATTGTTGAAGATCCAGCCTACAACTTCGCCGATTCTAATTTCCTCGCTTCGATATGCCTCCATCGTGATCGCCGCCGAACCCTGACGGTGAATGGTTTGCGCGGATCGCAACATTCGTCGAAAACGATCCTGCCATCGAAGAATGTTGGATTGCCTCAAATCGAGCCACCCGCGTTCTGCCCACTCATCGATGGCGGAGCTGGTTACCGGAAGCCTGGTTTGACCGGCGTATTCCGGCACGCTGATGCGCGGGCCGCGAACCAGACGATCAGCGGCTGGAGGGAGAATCGGGATTCCTATCGAAATGATGGTGTTGCGCAGATCGTGATTTCGCTGGAGGTATCGCCATAGCGACTCACAGACTTCTTCCGTGCCCCGCTCCACAACCGCCTGCAGCGTCCGATACTTGGTCTTCAGGAGGTGAGCTTCATAGAGCAGTTTGGTCAGTTTTGGCGGGCCAAGCTCGCCGGTGGCGATCGAATGCGAATTGGTTTCGTGCTCGAGCCTTCGCATCGCCTCGATTGCCGAGCCTCGCAGGTATCCCGCCCTGTAGCTCGGTTTCATGATCGCCGCGTCGATTGCCGCGATCACATCGACGCCGGTGTTGCTTCCTTTGATCTCCAGCACGACATTGCTGGCGATCTCTTCGGGAGTGACGAATTCCATCTGATTGATCGACGTAACCGCTTCAAATTCTCCTCGCGCGAAGAAGCCGTTTTCGCCGGTATCGACTCCTACCATCTCGAGCTCTCCGAGTTTCTTGAACTCCTGACTCGGCATGTTGAGCTCGAGTTCGCCATCCAGAGGTTGGCTGTGCGGCGCATAGACAAGTATCGGCGTATTGTCGCGATGATGTTTGAGCGATTGAGAGGTAACTTTCTTATAGCCGATCATCGCGCCCGGCTTTATCTCTTTGACTATCGGGCCACCGGGTGTGCGCGCCATCAGAAACATCAAACCGGTGTGCGCAAATCCGATCGCCGTTTTTGACATCAGCTTCGCGGAGGGCTTGTCTTCGCCATGAGTGTAGGGAATATTAAGCCCCATACCACCGGTTCCGGTTGTGCCCACTTTTACGTAGACTCGCGTCCCGACGGAAACCATGGCGCGATAGATCAATTGAGTGTGCCTGATCAACTGAGGAATCGACTGCGAAAGAAGCAGCGTTTCGAATGTGCGCTCGATGTGTTTGCGATTGTCGGAGATCTGCTTGAAGTCGCGGTCCTCAATACGTTCCGAAATGAAGTCGAGAGATTTTCGAACCTCAATCGAGTTGGTGTACACATCCTGATAGCTGATCCCCGATGCCGTATTGACACAATCTATGAGCACGTCTGCGCCGTGCTCTCTAACCGCCTCCGCCAGCATCGATCTCTCATACGCTCCGTCCAACGGACCAAACAGATCATCGTACAGCGCACGGCGCCGCGAAGGACCCGCGAGAAGCTCGTCTCGATCTGCGCGCGCAAGTTCCGAGCGCACAAAAATGTTGCCCCATAGTTCGACGAACGTTATCGCCGGAAACTCTTTGCGAAGCTCGTGGGCCAGCTCGCGAACTTCCTTTTGAAAGAGCGAGGCGATTACGATCTTCTCAGGTTTTAGGTCTCGAGCTACCTGATAACAAATCTGTGTTCCAACCAGTCCTGCCCCGCCCAAAATGAAGATGGTTTTATCATACGGGGAATTCGGCATGATGGTTTGTGGTTTCTGGTTTCTGGTTTCTGGTTTTAGTTTGTAGTTTTTGGTTTGTGGTCTAGGTTCAAGAACTAGAAACGAGGAACTACAAACCAGAAACCACTTCGCTAAGCGAATTGTTCGAGGAACCTGATGTCGTTTTCGAAGAGCAGCCGGATGTCATCGATGTCATACATCAGTCCGGCCATCCGATCGATGCCAAGTCCGAAAGCGAACCCTGAGAATTCTTCCGGGTCGATGCCGACCTTTTCGAGGACATTTGGGTGGACCATGCCGCTTCCACCGAGTTCGATCCAGCCCGAGCCTTTGCATAGACGGCAACCGCTGCCACCGCAACCGTAACAGCTAAAATCAACCTCGGCGGACGGCTCGGTAAACGGGAAGTAAGAGGGACGGAACCTGGTTCTCAAGTTTGCCCCGAACATCATTTCTACAAACTTCTGCAAGGTCCCTTTCAAGTCGGCGAGCGTGATATGACGGTCGACGTTGAGCCCTTCAACCTGGAAGAACATCGGATTATGGGTCGGGTCTGGCGTGTCGCGGCGAAAAACACGTCCCGGTGCGATAACCCTAAGCGGCGGTTTTTGGCGCTGCATCGTGTGAATCTGGACCGTTGATGTTTGACTCCTTAGCGCCAAATCCTCGGAAACGTAAAACGTGTCTGCCGACTCTCGCGCCGGATGACCCGGCGGAATGTTGAGCGCGTCGAAGTTGTAGAAACTCGTTTCTATCTCGGGTCCATCCTCGACCGAATAGCCCATCGCGACAAACACATCTTCGATCCTTTGCCGAACAAGCGTTATCGGATGAAGATGGCCTTGCCTGGGTCGAGTGCCTGGAAGGGTGATATCAACTTTCTCCCGGTCCAGGGCGCTGGCTTCTGCCTGGGCGGCGAATTGTTCGGTGAGCCGGGCGATCTCCGCTTCCACTTCGGCGCTTATCTCATTGACCTGACGTCCGAACTCAGCGCGCTCCTCCGATGAAAGAGAACCGATGCGCTTTTTTTCGGTGCCGATCAGACCGGACTTTCTGCCGAGATATTTATCGCGCAGCGCGCCCAACGAGTCGGCGGTTGAAGCCGTGCCCAGGTCCTGAAGAAACTGCTCGCGAATTTGCTTTAGTTTCTCGTCCATACGCGTTAAGCGGGCGAGACAAGTAGCAACACAATTGCCTCGCCCGCCTCTTTAACTGTAACGCTGATCAAGCTGCGGTTGCGCGGCTCGATTCAATGGCTTGCTTAACTTTACTGGATATCTCGGTGAACGCCGCGGGTTCGTGGACTGCCAGATCGGCGAGGACTTTGCGGTCCAGATTGATCTCCGCAAGCTTCAGCCCGTGCATGAACTGGCTGTAACTGAGTCCATTCTCCCGAGCCGCCGCTCCTATTCGGACGATCCACAATGAGCGGAAGTCTCGCTTCTTGAGCTTGCGTCCGGTAAAGGCGAAGTTCAGTGAGCGCTCGACCTGCTCTTTCGCGTGTCGGTAAAGCTTGCTCTTGGTTCCGCGATACCCACGGGCAAGTTTTAAAATACCTTTTCGTTTCTGCAGTCGTTTGTTTCCACGTTTTGCGCGAGGCATAAATCCCTCCTTATTAGTCCGTAGTTCGTAGTCCGTAGTCCGTAGTCCGTAGTCCGTCTCTTTAGCCCGGTAAAAGTCCGTTGTCAGCTGGCTACGGACTACGGGCTACGGACTAATCCTTAGTCTCGACCGTAAGGCAACATTCGCTTAGTCGGTTTCTGGTCGGCTTCGGCGACAAGAGCGTCGATATCAAGATGCCGTTTTCGTTTGGTCGTTTTCTTGGTCAAGATATGACGTGCGTGGGAGTGTCCGCGCTTCACCTTTCCGGTAGCGGTGAGGCGGAACCGTTTGGCTGCTCCCTTATGTGTTTTGAGTTTTGGCATTATTCCTCCTTTGAAGTCTGACGAGAGTCCGATGGGTTTCAGTTTGTCGGACTTTTGTCGGACCGCTCATATAATTCTATTTTTTCTTGGGCGACAACATGATGAACATATTCATACCTTCGAGCTTCGGTCTTACTTCGACGATTCCCGCTTCGGCGAGATCTTTCTCGAGCCGCTGAAGCAATGCGAAGCCCAGTTCTTTATGAGTAATCTCGCGGCCCCGGAAATGGACAGTCGCTTTGACCTTGTCCCCGTCGTGAAGTATTCGTATCGCGTTGTTCTTCTTAAACTCGTAATCGTGCTCGTCGGTCCCTGGTCTGAACTTGATCTCCTTGACGGTAATGAACGTCTGTTTTGCTTTGGCTTCCTTTTGTTTCTTTTTTTGCTCGTATTGATACTTACCAAAGTTTATGATCCGACAAACGGGCGGTTGAGCCTGCGGCGCGATTTCGACCAGATCCAGCCCTTTTCCGCGCGCAATCTCGAGAGCCTGTTGTGGCGGCATCACACCAATCTGCGCGCCATCCTCATCAATTACGCGGACCTCGCGAACCCGTATTCGCTCATTTACGCGCACGGAAGGCACGCGGTCCCGTCTGTCTCTGAATCCTCTCCGCTGATAGCTGCTGATACTGTTTCCTCCTAAACCGATGCTGCCGGTTTGACCAGTTTGATGGTTAGCACCCCCGTGACAACAACCGACTCAGGCGTATCGCCAACGCCGGTTGCATGCCGGGCCGGTGCGCCGTAGATCATACGGACACAGCCAGGCACAAACACCGCGGGGCGCCGATGAAACCTCTGGTTAAAAGTCGAACCGTATCTTACCTTCTGCCACTTTGGTCGGATCTTACGTCAGCGCCCTTGGCATTACCTCCGTTCGAGGTTTTGTTTGTAACCGCCTCGGGACTTCCGGAGCTGACGTAAAATAACGAAATGGTAGGCGCGTGCGGATTTGAACCGCAGACCCCTACCGTGTCAAGGTAGTGCTCTACCCCTGAGCTACGCGCCTAAAATTCAAGGCTTGAACTTAGCAGAGCGCCACAATCATAGTCAACCCGGGCGGTTCCTCTGGGGTTGCTCTTGGGGCGACGGGCGAGGAAGCGAAAGGAGCGAGGGAGCGAGAAATTTTCTATTTGCTTAAATCTCTCCCCCTCGTCCCGTGTCCGGTTTCCAAAAAGATCTTGAAGCTCCCAGACTCGGCGTAGTAGCATTCGAATGTTCACGCAGTTCTCCCCACGGCACAAACCAGCGTCTTCCAGCGCAAATCAACAGGGACTGATTACCATGCAAACCTTCGCAATGGTATGGAGCGTGTCGCTTTTTCTTATGCTCACTTCTTTACCGCAGCGCGATTCGCCTCAACGAGCATTTGAGAATGCGGGGAGCATTCAACGAACGTCCGGGATCAGACAGCTAGCCGCAGTTCGTGGAGAAATAACGAAAATGACGACGGCTGGTAAGGGCATGTTGCTGATCACCGTCAGACCCGCGAAGGAGTTTCAGGAGGTTTCGGTGTTGGCGCGTGAGAACGATCTGGTTGGCGCTGCGGTGGGTCGATCGGGCGATGCCGATTTGTTAGGGCTGCTGTCGGACGACGCGCGGGATGATGAGACAATCACCGCTGCCGAGCTGAGTGAAGGGGACATTGTATCGGTCATCTACGATCCGCAGCTTCAGAATCGGGTACTGGAAATCTATAAGAAATAGGTCCTATTGGTCCTACAGGTCCGATTCTCTTTTTGCGTGGTCCTATCTCAATCGGTATAATCAACCGTGGCTCTTCAGCCAATAACCCATAAGGAGTAGATTGAGTTCATGCGAAAAACCATATTTGCAATCTTTTTAATGGCGATGGTCGCCGGCGCGGTTGCCGCCCACGTATCAGCAGAGGGAACCGAAAAAAAGAACGTCACCAACAAAATGTGTCCAGTCAGCGGCGGGCCGGTAAGCGAGAAATATCGCACGGAATACAAAGGCCAGTTTGTGTATGTCTGCTGCGAGGGCTGTCTTACCAGTTTCAACAAAACACCTGACGAGTTCGTTGCAAAGATGTCCAAGGAAGAGCGCGAGTTGATCGCGATCAATGAAACTTGCCCGATCTCAAAGGAACCCATCGACCAGGCAAACGCAAAGTCATTGGAGTCGGAAGGTCGCAAGGTTTATTTTTGCTGCGACGGCTGTGTCTCGAAATACAAAAAAGAGCATCCGTCAGCGAAGTGATCGAGTTCCGATTGTTGCAATTGGTTCGGACCTACATTAGTCCATCTGGAAAAGACCAGGCGGCGAGCGCGCGTTCGCATCGCGTGCAATGCTCGCCGCTTTTGCTTTGGAGGAAGGTATGAGTTTTGGCGAAGCTGCAGTAAACGATGATACCTGCAGGGCACGCAATCACAGACTTCTGCTTGCGACCGCTTTACCGCTGCTGGTTGCCGTCCTGATGACTGCCTGCGGGAAGCAGGAAGAAGGAAGCCCATCCAAACCGGCAAATCAACCTAATCGAACCGGCGTCATTGAAACCGATATGGGCACGATAAAGTTCGAGCTGCTCGAAGACGAGGTGCCCAGGACGGCCGAGAACTTTCGGCTGCTCGCGGAGCGCGGGTACTACAACGGCACGATTTTTCATCGGGTTATCAGCGGATTCATGATTCAAGGCGGCGATCCGAACGGCGATGGAAGCGGTGGCCAGACCGCTACGGGCGCCCTCCTGCCCAACGAAATCAACAGAACGTCACCGTTATACCAGGGCGGATATAAACGGGGATTGGTCGCAATGGCTAACAAGGGGAGACCGGAAACCGGATCCAGCCAGTTTTTTATTATGCACCAGACCTATCCTCTCCCGCCGAACTACACGATATTCGGCCGGGTCATTGAGGGCATGGATGTGGTTGATAAGATCGCGGGCGCTCCAAACGGCGGAGCTCCGAGCAACCGCCCTGTAACCCCGGTTAAAATGACCAAAGTTTATGTGCAGTAAGACAGAGAATGGCCGACGCTAAACAGTCTTCCCGTTCCGACGCGGGCGCGGGCCTCTCAGAGCGTGAGGGCGAGCGGGTTGACCTGAAAGATCACATTCCAACCGCCGATACTTCGGCCGCCGGCGCACCGCCTGGGCGTCGTCCCCGGAAGCGTCGCGTCCTCGGCCTGTTGCTTCGATCTTTGATCGCGGTGCTGGTCGGAAGCCTCATTCTACGTCTGGCAAGCCACGCGATGGGCCAGATGACTCAGTTTTATCTCGATCACATAAGCGATCGCTACTATCACATCTCCTACACGACTCGCGGTTACGTCATCGCCTCATTTTTCGTCACCGAGCTGGTTGGCTCGCTCGTGCTCGGGGCGATGAGCGATCGCTACGGCAGAAAGATCTTTATCTTGCTCGGCCCGTTGTTGGGGGCCATTGCGGTTCAGATGACTGCGATGACGACGGTCCTGTGGGTACTGGTTCTCGCCCGATTGCTTGCCGGACTCTCAACAGGCAGCTCAGTGCCGGCCACGCTTGGGTATATCTCAGAGGCTACCGTCGGACGGCCGAGTCTTCGAGCTCGAGTAGTCGGTCTGTTTGAAATAACGCTGGTCGGAGGGTTTGCTCTTGGCGCGTTCTTCGCGGGCTATCTGTGGAAGTTTTTTGGAAGCCCGCGAACCATCGCAGGTATCGAGTTGTTGGGACCGGCATTCAGCATCAATGCATTGTTCTTTCTGGTGGCCCTTGCGATTTTCGCCTGGGGTTTCAGGGATAAGAAGCGTCGAGCGCGTCCGATCTCGGAGGCCCAGTCACACTCCGCATTGGCACGCAAGAAGCTCGCCCATTACTACCACGTTTTTAAATCTCCATCGGTACGGATGTTCAGCCCGGCGTGGCTTGCTATCTTTTCGATCGTCGGTGTCTGGACTAATCACAGCGTCGGTCTGTTTACAGGAAAAGGAAATACTCAGGCGCAACTGCTGATGGGAAGCATAACTCCGGAGAAGTTTGGTAACGGCTCCGCGGTGCTGTTGGCGTTGTTTGCCGTCGGCGTTCTGGCGTGGAGCTTTGTGTTGGCGCGCTATCGCAAGACAAGCGTGATGCTCACCAGTACGCTCGCTTTGTTCGCGTTGCTTCTGACCGTGTTCGGATTGAACCACCTCGATTCGTTGTCAGGCCCTGTCTATTATCTGCTCCTTGCCTCGTTGTTGATAGAGGTGCTGGTAATGAGCGGCTTTACGCCGGCTGCGTTGACATATCTTGCCGATGTAACCGAGAACTACGCGGAAGACCGTGGTTCGATCATGGGATTGTACTCGGTTTTTCTCGGGATTGGTCAACTAGTCGGTACGTCGGTCGGTGGATACTTTGCTGACTGGAAGGGCGTTGACGGATTGCTGTTCCTGAGCGCGATTTTTGGAGCAATAACCGCACTAAGTCTTGTCCGGTTGCGCAGGCTTGAGCCCTCGTCATCAACCCGATTTGTTTGAAGACTCCTTTTCATCAACCCTCGCACCTCCTACTCACATACATTCTTTCGTTACGATTTCCATATTCTTGAATCCCCGCGGCAGGTTCGTATCCCTCGCAGGCTTATGACGGATAGGGATAGGCCTTTGTTTTTCTGGAGATATGGTTAAGCCTCGAGTTTGATCGAGGGCTGGCCCCAGACTTGCGAATTTTAGGCGCACCCACCGTGAAACCCGTCGCTAGTCGACGAGATGTTGTTTCCGACCAGGGGGGTCCGGTTCTGGGTTTCAGGCCCGAACATTTCTCACCACTAAATCTTCAAGAGAGATTCGCATAAGTTCAAGCGACCCCGATAAGCCGACACGCTTGTGAGTTCCTTATTTGTGTCCCTGCGTCGCGTGGGAAACAGGTAGTCCAAAACCGGCCGCCCGTTTTTGTTATCGCGACAAGTTTTTCAGGAGGTACTAAATGAAAGGCAAGCGAATGAAACAGGTACAAGCCGTTACAACCACCATCGCGGTTTTGCTAATGCTCTTTACAGGTCCCGCGTCTGTGCTGTCGCAGGTAGAAACGGGTCAACTTACTATTAAGGTTACCGATCCACAGGGCGCTGTTGTCCCTGGGGCAACCATCACGGTCAAGTCGGTTGAGAGGGGAACAACACTCCCGACAATAACAACTAATGAAGAAGGCACCGCAGTTATTTCAAGCCTTCAGCCCGGTCTATACGAAGTCACGGTTAGCTCGTCCGGCTTCGCAGCGTTGACTCAGCGAGTTCAAGTCACGGTCGGCGGCCGGCTCTCGATTGATATACCGCTAACCGTCCAGGCGCAGTCGGCAGTGGTGAACATTGTCGCCGGCGAAGGCGGTGTCGAAGTCAACACACAGTCGCAGGAGTTATCCAACGTTGTATCGACAACTCAGCTGCGGGAATTACCCACCATCACTCGCAACCCCTACGACCTTGTTAGGCTCTCGGGCAACGTCTCGGAAGGCGACACGCTGAATATGACTAGCCGCGGCGTCGGGTTCAACATAAACGGTATGCGCTCGGCGAGCACTAACATCCTGCTCGACGGAGGTGAAAACGTCGATGCGTTCACCGCAACAGTTGGTCAGACCGTGCCTCTCGATTCGGTTCAGGAGTTTCGTGTAATAACGAGCAACTTCGGAGCTGAATATGGCCGCGCGACGGGTGGTATCGTTAACGTCACCACCATCGCCGGATCGAACAACTTTCACGGAACGCTCTACGAGTTCAACCGGGTCTCGGCGCTTGCATCGAATGACTTCGACAACAACGCCAGAGGCTTTGACAAGGACGTCTTCACTCGCAATCAGTTCGGGTACTCCGTAGGAGGCAAACTTATCAAGGACAAGTTGTTCTTCTTCAACAGCACCGAATGGGTTCGGGTTCGCAGCTCGGCCAGCGAGTCGATCCTGGTACCGGCTCCGGCGCTGATCGCTGTTTCAAATCCGAGAACCCAGGACATCTTCTCGCTGTTTCCGCTGCGAGGGGATGCGGCCTTCGGCAACACCCTTACGGTTGGGGATGTTGTGAACTCACTCGGCGTGGGCCCGGGCTCATTTGCAAATCTGCCCGCGGGGCTTCCGGCGTTTCGTGAGGTCCGCTTTACGAGACCCGCTGACACAGGCGGCGGGATTCCGCAGAATGCCTGGCAAACAGTCATTCGGATGGATTGGAACGTGAACGACCGGACGCAGCTTTATGTCCGGCATGCGATTGACGACCTGGATCAGTTTGCCGGTACAAATGCGTTCAGCCCATTCGCGGGGTTTGATACAGGACTGACAAACTTCAACAACAACTTCCTGGTAAACCTCACCCACTCATGGGCGCAGAATTTCACCACCCAGAGCAAGCTTGTCTTCAATCGTCTGAATAACGATCAGCCGCTAAATCCGGATCAGCCTCCGACGCCGACGTTCTTCTTCCGCACCAACGTAGTGCTCTCGATTGATGGCACAAACGTCGCGCTTCCGGGCTATCTGCCGTTCTCACCGGGAAGCGCAATCCCCTTCGGAGGCCCGCAGAACTTCCTGCAGTTCTATCAAGACGCGAACTGGTCGAATGGAAATCACCAGTTGCGGTTTGGCGGTCTGTACATCCACATTCGCGACAACCGGACGTTTGGTGCATACCAGAACGCTGTCGAAGGCTTTGGCACAACCAATACAACGACCGGCTTGAACAATTTTGTTGACGGCAACGTCAGAAGATTCCAGGTTGCGATCGATCCTCAGGGCCAAACAACGCCCGGCTCACTAGTTACTTTGCCGGTTGATCAACCAAACTTCAGCCGCAGCAATCGGTATCACGAATGGGCGATATATGGTCAGGACTCGTGGCGCTTTCGACCAGGTCTGACACTGAACCTCGGCTTGCGCTATGAGTACTTCGGAGTTCAACACAACGCCCGACAGGAGCTCGATTCGAATTTCTATCTGGGAGCGGGCTCGACGATTCCAGAGCAGATCGCCAACGGCAGCGCACAGCGCGCACTAGACAGCCCGATCGGGCAGCTATGGAATCCGGATAAAAACAACTTTGCGCCGAGGCTCGGCTTTGCCTGGGATGTATTCGGCAACGGCAAGGGGAGCCTGCGAGGCGGTTACGGAATGTCTTATGAACGTAATTTTGGCAACGTTACGTTCAACGTCATTCAAAACCCTCCGGCCTACGCTGTGCTCACCGTTGAGCCGGGTGCACCGGGATTCCCAACGATCCCGGCAACCACCAATAATCTCGGCCCACTCGGCGGGACCGGAACAGCCGCCCTCCCGGGACTGCTCAACATTCGTCACGTGGACGAGAACATACGAAACGCCTACTCGCATTTTTGGAGTGCGGCAATCGACTACCAGGTCAATGAGCGGCTAATCGCGCAGATTGAGTACTCCGGATCCGCGGGCCGGAATCTCTACGACCTGACAAACGATAACCGGGCAGGTTATGGGTTTAGGTTCTTCGGCGGACCGGGGCTGGGTTGCCTGGGTCTAGGCGGAACCTGTGACCCGCTCAATCCAAACTCGCTGCTCAACAACCAGTACTACCCATTAAACACCAGAAGCAACCGGGGACGATCAAACTACAATGCGTTGATCGTAGAGATGAACAGCACCAATCTGGCAAAGTTGGGCGTTCAGTTCACCGCCCGATACACCTGGGCCCACGCTTTGGACAACCTGAGCACGACGTTCAGCGAGTCAAACAACGCGTTCACGCTTGGGCTGCTGGATCCGTTCAATCCGGATCTCGATTACGGATCGGCCGAGTTCGACGTGCGACATCGGTTCGTTGGCAGTTTCAACTGGACGATCTTCGGGAATCACCCGATCCAAAACGGGTTTATGAACCGGATATTCGGTGGATGGACCATGACCGGCATCTACGTCGCCAGGACAGGGACGCCGTTCTCGATCGTCGATTGCACCAACGCGTTCGAGGCGTGTCCCCGAATATTGCCAAGTTCGCCGCTGGAACAAGCTACTCCGGGCAACCCAATTCAAAATCCGAGCCCGAACGCCCCGAATAGCTTTGTTCTGGTTGATCTGAGAGGCCAGGTCGTGCCCGCGCCATTTGTATCGGAGCTTGGCATCTCAGACTTCAACTTCGCTCCGGGAATGATCGGCCGCAACACTTTCCGTGGTCCGGGAGCCTGGGACTTTAGCGCCGGGTTATCCAAGAACTTCCGATTCACTGAAAAAACCCAGCTCCAATTGCGTGCCGAGATGTTTAATATGTTCAATCACGCAAACTTGTTCGTCAGAAGCGAGACTGCTGATCTCTCTTCAAATGAGTTTGTAACAGGTTCGCGGTTTGGACGCCGTAACGTCCAGCTTGCGCTGAAGGTGATTTTCTAACTGATCAGGAATGAATCTTTCTTTGCGGGGAGCCTTCGGGCTCCCCTTTTTTTGGGTACTGAGGTTTGATAGCCTGTGGCGCAAAGATTTAGCAACGCAACTGAGGATCGCTTGCTAATCGCTGACGTGCCCTCGATCGTTCGCCCCCTACCTTTTTTGCCTTTGCCTCTTGCTCGTCGCACGATTTGTGATATCATCGCGCCGGTCTGACCGTCCGTCAGGTTTCATTCATCAAACAAAGAATTAGAAGCGACGAGGTTGAGGATGCCCAGCTCTTCAGTATGTCTGCTCCGTTGGCGGCGGTGTAAGCGCGTACCTCTGGCTGTATTGAGTCTGTTTTTCACGATGACGCTACTGGCTTCGGCGGGTCACGCCCAGATGGGCGGAGTTGACACGGACCCCGGCGACCCGGGCACTGGCGGCAAAAACACAATTCAGGGAAGTCTTTATTACATCGACGGGCGCCGCGTGGACCGGAGAGTCAAACTCAGGCTGCGAAGCATCCATATCGATCAATTCACGATGTGCGATGAGAGTGGTGCGTTCAGCTTCCGCCGTCTCAAGGGTGGCGCATACACGGTGCTGGTTGAAACAGGCACGGATTTCGAATCAGCTTCTGAGAGGGTTGACATTATCGAGCCGGCCTCCCAAAAAAATGCGTCTGGTCAGGTTTACACTATTTCACTCAAGCTTCAACCGCGGATGCATTCGCCGATACCGGTTGGCACGGTGGACGCGAGATCAGCCGACACTCCAGATGAAGCGCGCAAGTTATACAAGCAAGCGCTCGACTCCTCTCAATCGGGTGATAGAAAACAAGCGATCAAGTTTCTAAATGCAGCGTTGAAGATTTACCCCGCTTACATGTCTGCGCTCAACGAGCTTGGGGTACAACATATAAGGTTAAAGAATCTGGACGAGGCCCAGGCAGCGTTAACGCGTGCGCTCGAAGTTGCGCCGGAAGCCTTCGAGCCGCGGCTCAATCACGGCATCGTGCTTCTACAGAAGGGGAATTACAAGACAGCTCAAGCTGAATTGCAGCGCGCTGTGGAGGCACAACCATCTTCGGCTGCCGCTCGACTTTACCTCGGCAAGTCGCTGGTTGGGCTTGGGAACTATGCCGCAGCGGGAGTGGAGCTGCGTCAAGCGATAACGATCGGCGGAAGCGAGTCAGTGGAGGCACATCGGTATCTAGGCGCTGTTTATATCGAAACAGGTGAGCCTCAGAGAGCGGCGGGCGAGCTAGAAATTTACTTGAGGCTAGTGCCGGGTGCCGGCGATGCCAAAAAGATTCGCGAGATTATCAAGAAACAACTCGGGGGTTTAGCAGCAAGCAAGTGACGCAACGGCGAAAACTGGATCACCTACGTGTTTCTAACAGATAGGCGATCAGATCAGGATACGTTTGCCCATCCGAAGGAATGGATTTTATCCAAAAATTTGAAGCTACCCAACGACGCGCCATCCCCATCCGGGTAACTTGAGCCTCACTAACTCTGTACCTTCCAGCCTGTTACGACAAATTATTGAAGTTCAAAACCTTGGGTATATTACTTGCCTCTAGCTTGATGGCTCGAGGCGGTTTGCACTAAGAGCCAGGAACGCCGCGAACCCCTTCGTGGCTATCCAGGGCGAACAACCAGTTCAAGGTGTCCCAGCCCGTGATTGTGGAGCGCAGGGCCGACCGGCAGTAGGAAGGTTTACAGTGGTCCAATCGTTTTATCCTATCTCACTTTCCATCCGGTTTTGCCAAGGAAATCATCCTGAATGATAAAGCATCGCGTTATCACTCTCAAATTTTGGCCAGGGGTTGTGTCTGGTGTTCTGTTCAAAGTGTCTGCATCGTTAGCCGGTCGGCACTTGACCGGCATTGTCGGCGACCAAAGCAGAAAACCCACCCGTGTGGTTTGTGCTGGTGTTGGTCGCTTTAAATTCCCAGGAGGAAGATAAATGAAAGTTACAAAGAGAGTAAGGAAGGGCGCCGCAAGCCTTCTTGCAGTATTTCTACTCTTGTCTCTCGGTGTGGCTTCTGGATTAGCTCAGACCGAGACGGGCCAAATCACCGTCAAAGCAGTCGATGAAAAAGGCGCAGTGATCGCCGGCGCAGAGGTCTCAGTGAAGTCCACGACCACGGGCGCTGAACGAAAAGCAACAACCAATGAGGAAGGCATCGCAACGATCACTAACCTGAATCCCGGTATTTACGATGTTACTGTGACGGGAGGAACCGGCTTTGCGCCGTTCAAACAACAAGCAAACATCAGCGTTGGCGGTAGGATCACCCTCGATGCCGTTATGTCAGTAACGGCTCGGGGAGAGGTCGTCACGGTGGTCGCCGGTGAAGGGGGCGTTGAAATCAACACCCAAACTCAAGAGCTTTCCGATGTTGTGTCAGGAAAGCAGGTCACCAACCTGCCAACACTCACGCGAAATCCGTATGATCTGGTGGGAATATCAGGCAACGTCACCGAAGAGCAATCGAATTCGGGCCGCGGAACAAACTTCGCGATCAATGGTCAGCGAGCGTCGAGCACCAACATTCTGCTTGATGGCGGGGAGAACGTCGACTTGTTCACCGCCGCAGTCGGTCAAAGCGTTCCGCTGGATGCGGTTCAAGAGTTCCGCGTCATTACGAGCAACTTTTCTGCTGAATATGGTCGCGCCTCGGGCGGCATCGTCAACGTTGCAACCAAAGCGGGATCGAACAGCTTCCACGGATCGCTCTACGAGTTCAATCGCGTTTCGGCGTTGGCGTCGAACGGCTTTGCCAGAAACGCCGATGGTCTGGAGAAGAGCGTCTTTACCCGCAACCAGTTCGGCTATTCAGTTGGCGGACGGGTAATCAAGGACAAATTGTTCTTCTTTAGCAGCACCGAGTGGACGCGCGTACGCAGCAGCGGTGAAGTGATCAGTCTGGTTCCGACACCACAGCTGCTCGCCAGAACGAACGCAAACACTCAGAACTACTTCAATGCGTTCCAGCTGGTGGCGCCGATCAACGGGGATGTCTTTACCGTGTCCCAGGTGTTGGCGAATTTCAACTTGCCTGCAACTGGCGCGTTCGGCACCCTTCCCGGTAACCTTCCCGCTTTCGGCCAGGTAAGGGCGACCCGTTCGGCAGATTTTGGAGCAGGTCTCCCGGTTAACGACTGGATTACAGTCAATCGCCTCGATTACAACTGGAGCGACAAGACGCAAATGTACCTCCGCGGGGTCTACGAGCAAGGGAAGAACCCCGATGGCACGATCAGCTTTAGTCCCTATCAGGGCTTTAACACCGGGAACACAACCGGAGACCAGAACTACCTGTTTAATGTAACCCATTCGTTGTCCTCGAACCTTGTTTCCCAGACAAAGATTGTTTTCAATCGTTTGCGGAATGGGGATCAGCCGCTCGGCGAGCAGCCGCTGTTGCCGACGCTGTATTTTACGGATGCGGGTGTGCTTTCCGCATTCGGTGATTTCTTCAGGTTCCCTGGCTATCTGCCGACAACTCCGGGT
>Ga0075418_10004715_pt1 | contig 15491 bp, 12 predicted proteins | sample SoiMetdeltSBSDD2_FD_81776 | JGI IMG/M metagenome (GOLD analysis project Ga0075418, IMG submission 81776) | Bulk soil microbial communities from a Populus tree surrounding site in Tennessee, USA - Soil MetaG P. deltoides SBSDD2 | ecosystem: Environmental > Terrestrial > Soil > Tree plantation...
ATCAAGGCGGCCAAGCTCAGCCTGGTGGCGGCCAAGTTGGAAGTGACGGACGCGGCCGGCCAGGTGCTGGCCTCGGGTGAAGCCGGCGGGCCGCTCGATAACAACGTGACAGTCTACACGGATCAGCTCGTCGAAGGCGAGACGTACTACGTCCGCGTCTCCGCGGCGCGGTCCGACGTGTTCGGTGTCGGGGCGTACCGCCTCGTGGTGGACGCGACGCAAGAAGGGTCGTCCGATCCGGACCCCAATGCCCCGGTCGATCAGGAAACGGAAGCGAACAACACGGTCGTGACCGCCGGTGCGCCGCAGACCGGCGCGCCGTACGACTACAGCTTCCGGTCCACCCTCAGCACAGCGTCGGACGTCGACTTCTTCCGGGTCCGCTCGCCGGACACCGGGACATCGAACCTTACCGTGACCGTGTCGGGGGTCGGACGAAGTTGGTTCAATCCGATCGTGGACGTGTACTCGACGCTTGGCGTGAGACTGACCACGACAACGGTGGCCCGGACGGATTCGTCCGTCGTCCTGTCGCTCAATGGGGCGCCGGCAAACACCGAGTATCTGATTCGCGTCGCCAGCGGCCTCGGCTCGGTGGGGAACTATGACGTGGTGGCCGACTTCCGCGTCGCCGACCTGCCGAAGATGATGGGCTCGCGCGGCAGCCTGAATAGCAGCCACACGACAGCGGCCGGGACCCTGACCGTATGGCAGAGCCAAACCGTTCAGATCAACCAACTGGCGGCCGAGCAAAGCGGGACGAACACGTTCAGCCAGGTGCGCATCTACGATTCGCTGAACCGGGTGGTGTTCGAACTTTACAGCCAGACCGGGACACTGACCACCGGGCACGTGTTCCTGCGCCGCGGGCTGTACACAGTCGAAATTCAGACCGTCGGCGGCCCCATCGACTACTCGTTGACCATTTTCGGTGTGACGGATCCGATCGGGGCAATCATGGATGGGACCGGAGGAAGTGACTCCGGTGAAAATGTCGGGGAGCCGCCGGATCCCACTACGACCGCGGCTCTCACCCCGAAACCGATAAACCCGCCGGGGGTCATTTTCTGGTAGTTGCACCACCGGCCGCCGGTCCAGCGGCCAACCGGGGCCCAAGGCCGGGATAACCCCAGCCCGCTCCGCCCCTTGCCCAGGAGGGACGCATGCTGCTCGACGCGACCACGTTCGCAGATACGGCCGACACGGAGGACCTGGCCACTACTTTTGAGCGCGCGTTCGAATCGGCCGGGTCGGCCGATCCGGCCGACTTCTTGCCACCCGCCAACACTCCGGGCTACCTCGCAGTTCTCGGAAAGCTAGTTCGGACCGATCTGCGCATGAGCTGGCGGGCGGGCCGCCGCCGCTACCTGGACGACTACCGTCGCCTGTACCCGGTCGCTGCAGCCGCGTCGGACCGATTTGAAGTGAAGGACAGTCAGTGGGACCCCACCGGCTCGGACTTGCTGGTCGCGCTACCGGCCGACCGCACCCGCACCGTCGACGTCCCGTGTTCGCAAGACGAGCAGACCCAGACGGTCAGTATCCCCGGGTCGCGAACCGGTGGGCCTCCTGCCCCAGCCAAGTCGCCAACCCCGCCGCACGCCACGGCGGGTGAAATGCCGAAGGCCGGCCAGCGATTCCTTCACTTCGACCTGATCCGCGAGTTGGGCCGCGGCGTCTTCGGCCGCGTGTTCATGGCCCGCCAGACGCAGCTCGCCGACCGCGTCGTCGCGCTCAAAGTGACGGCCGAAACAGACGCGGAGCCGCAGCTCCTCGCCCGCCTGCAGCACACCAACATCGTCCCGATTTACGCCTTCTACCAGGCCGGGCCGCTGCAAGCCATCTGCATGCCCTACTTCGGCTCGGTCACGCTGGCGCGGGTGATCGCCGACCTCGCTCGCGACCCCCGGAAGCTGCCGGATACCGGCCGGGGCCTGCTCAGCACTCTCTTCGAAACCCGCGTGAACGGGCACACGCCGGCCAAGGTGACCGAGGAGCCGGCTCCGACCGTAGTCGACGAACCGCCGTCGCTCACTGCGCTGGGCCGGATGTCCCAGGTGGCGGCTGCACTGTGGATCACCGCCCGCCTTGCCGATGGCCTAGCCCACGCCCACGAACGCGGCATCCTGCACTGCGATCTCAAGCCCGCGAACGTTCTACTGGCGGACGACGGCCAGCCGATGCTCTTGGACTTCAACGTCGCCGCGGACCGCAAGGCAGTCAAAGCGAAGAAGGCAGTGCGTCTGGGCGGCACATTGCCGTACATGGCACCCGAGTACCTGAACCTGCTCCACAACGACAACGGGGAACTCACCCCGCGGTCCGATCTTTTTTCGCTTGGCGTGGTCTTGTACGAGCTGCTCACCGGGACCGATCCGTATCCCGGCCTCGCCGCCGACGCTCCCGCCCCGGTCGGGGCGTACCTCGCGGCCCATTCCAAGCTGCCGGAGCGGCCCAGCCGACGAAATCCGGCGGTCACGCCGGCAGTGGACGCGATCGTCCTGAAGCTTCTCGACCCAGATCCGGCTCGACGCTACGCGGAGGCTGCGCATCTCCGCGAGGACCTGGAGCGACAACTCGAAAACCGCCCGCTGGCTTACACTCCTGACCGATCGCCGCGGGAGCGGCTCCGCAAGTGGCGGCGGCGGAATCCGCGGCTGACCACCGGCATTGCCGTCGCTCTGGCCGCGCTCCTGTTCCTCATTCTTCCGGCGACGGCCGTGGCGGTCCGTTCGGAGCAACTCGCCGCGCGCCGGCACGAGGTCGCCCGGTCCGAGGCGATCCTGGCCCAGCAGAAGGCGATCCGCGAGCTGAAGACCGCTCAGGTGCTCCTCGCCAGCCGGTCGATGGACCCGGTGCTCATTCACGAAGGGTTCGACCGCGGACAGTCGATCCTCGACCACTACGGGATCGGGACGGATGCCGGCTGGGCGGACAAGTCGCGATTCACGCTGTTGTCCGCCGATCAACAGACGGCCTTGCGGCGCGAGTTGGGCGGGGTGCTCCTGATGTTTGCCCGCGTCGAGCTGGCGCGCAAGCCGGATGGGGACAAAACCACCGCGGAGGCCGCGCTGAAGTGGAATCAATTGGCCGAGGAGTGCTTCTCGGCGGACGACCGGCCGCGACTATTGGCGAAACAACGGGCGAAGTTGCTCGAGTTGTTGCCCGACCAAGCCGTTCGGATGGATGACCCAGGGGCCGCCCCGATTGACGCCGTCCATGAGGGGTATGAGCTGACCGTAACCGGCAAGGCGGGCGAGGCGCTGCAAAAGCTGATCCCGTTCACGGAGGAGTTCCCGGACCATTTCCTGGCGTGGTTTTTGCGCGGAGTGTGTCATGAGGCGAAGCGTCAGTACGCTGACGCGGCCGAGGCCTTCACCGTTTGTACGACCCTCTGGCCGGACTTTGCCTGGGCCCATTACAATCGGGGAGTCGCTCGGCAGCAATTGGGAAAGCTAGCCCTGGCCGAAGCGGACTATACTCGCGCACTGGATCGACGGCCGAACTGGATCGAGGCGCTCATCAATCGGGCAACGGTCCGCGAATTACAGAAGAACTACGCCGGTGCCGATGCCGACCTGACGGCCGCCCTGGCCCAGCCCGGTGCGCCGACACGCGCATACTTCCAACGATCCAATGTCCGCAAACTGCACGGTGACAAAGCCGGTGCTGAAGCGGATGCGGCCGAGGGATTCAAGCGCGAGCCGCGCGATGTGGTTAGCTGGGTCATTCGCGGAGTGTGGAGACAGAACGCGGCCGACCCCATGGGGGCGATCGCCGACTACGACGCCGCGATTGCCTTGAACCCGAAAGCGCATGCCGCGCTCAAGAACAAGGCGATCGTCCTGGCCGACCTCCTGGATCGGCCGGCTGAAGCGGTCGCGGTCATGGACACGCTGTTGGAAATGTACCCGTACTACACGGACGCCCGGTCCGGCCGCGCTGTCTACCTGGCCCGCATGGGCGAGGCCAAACGGGCCAAGGAAGACGCGGCGATCGTTTTGAAAGAAGAACCGACTCCGTATCGCCTGTACCAGATGGCCGGCTTGTACGCGCAGCTCTCGAAGACTGACAAGACGGGTGCGGCCCGACAGCAGGCTCTGCAGTACGCGGCCAGGGCCTTCCGCACCGGCTTCGCCCAGTTCTCGCTCATCGCCGAGGACCCGGACATCGACCCGATCCGGAACGACCCCGAGTTCAAGGACCTGGTGGAACACGGGAAGAAGCTGCTGCAAGCCGGGAAATGACTGTCTGAATGACAATGGGTCCCCCGGGCCGCACGTTTGCCGTGCGGCCCGTTGCATTTGCGGTCGTCATTCGTCCCGCCGCGGCTCGCACGGCAGCTCCAGTCGGCAGCAACCGAGGTTGAGGGCTTCTTTCGGCACACCGGCTTCGATGGCTTCCTCGAGCACGCCGGGGGACAGCGAGTACCAGACGAATCGCCCGTCCTTCTTGCCGCGAATCAGGCGGGAGTTGCGAAGCACATTCAGGTGATGGGACACGTTGACCGCGGGGATGCCGAGCATGTCGGCGATCTCGGTGACCGTGTGCGCGCCGTCGGCCAGGAAGCGGATGATCTTGAGTCGCTCGGGAGCGGCCAGGGCCGCGAGTAGCTGGGCGCAGCGCTGGGGTTGCAGGGGGTCGTTTCGCGGCATGGCGTCCGGCCAAATCGATTCAAAGCTGGTGTCTTCATTGTAGCACCGGCCTCGCGCCGTCCTCATTTTCGACTCGCAGGTGAATAACCTGGTAGCCGGCCGCGTCGAGCGGAATAATATCTTGACACCAGGGCAAGTGTCATGATGTCTATTCCGTTCATCCGAGAGGATGCAGCCATGACCCGTCGGTCCGCCTTTACGCTCATCGAACTGCTCGTCGTTATTGCGATCATCGCCATCTTGATCGGACTCTTACTCCCGGCGGTCCAGAAGGTTCGCGAGGCCGCGAACCGGATGAAATGCGCCAACAACCTGAAACAGCTCGGACTCGCCACACACAACTACGAGTCCGCAACCCGCGAATTGCCCGTCGGATGGATGGGGAACAGCGGGCAGTCGGCATACGCCGGGTTCCCCGACTACTTCTTCAGCTGGAGTGTCCTGGCCCAGCTTAACCCGTACCTCGAGCAGACGAACATCTACAACACGATGGACTTGAAACAGCCGATCTACATGCCCCCGGCTTACAACATTACTCCCGCCAATCAGTTCGCCGTCCAGCAAGTCGTACGGTTGTTTCTCTGCCCGAGCGACAAGCAGCAGCCGGTCTCGGTGGCCTACGGCGAGCCGGTCATCGGGCCGACCAACTACGCCGCGTGCCTTGGGAGCGGGACCGTCAATGGCGGCGCCCCGTACGGCTCGCCGCTGAATGCCGACGGCATGTTCCAGGCGGTCAAGCCCCTGACAATCGCCGACGTAACCGATGGCATGAGCAACACCGCCTGCATGTCGGAGAGCATCCTGGGCGAAGGGCCCGAGAACGTTTCCGGGTCGCCGCCCGGCGGGCCGGACCGCGTCTACGCCTACCTCGGCTTCAATGGGACAGCCGTCAACGACTCAAACTGCGCGGGTGCGAACATCTGGAACGGGAACAACCGCCGCGGATTCATGTGGGCTTCGGGCGAGATTCGCTGTGCGACCTACAACCACTATTACGCGCCCAATTCGAAGCTCTACGATTGTATCAACAACGACCCGTCCGCCGGGTACATTGCGTCGGGCTTCCGCGGCGCCCGCAGTCGGCACTCCGGGGGTGTGAACGTCCTGCTCGGCGACGGCAGCGTGCGCTTCGTCCGCGACTCCGTGGCTCTTGCCGCCTGGCGTGCCCTGGGCACGCGGAACGGCGGCGAGCCGGGCCCAGACCTCTAGTACATTCCCCCGGGGACCGCGGGCCGCTTGCCGGCGTCTGGCGCGGGGGCCGGGTGCTCGCGGTTCCAGGGGACGGAGGCCTAAACACCGACAAGGCGAGCTTTCTTGACACTGAATCGATGAGTTCCCCTTCAGTTCAAAACGAGTCAGTAGCTGTTCCGGCAAGACCGCGGGCCGCCGCCTACGGCTACGCGGGCGTGGCGGCGGCCGCCATGGTCTGCACGCTACCGGGCCGGACGCACGGCCTCGGCCTCATCACCGAGCCGTTGCTCGCCGATCTGGCGCTCGACCGGGTCTCTTACGCGTCGCTCAACTTCTGGGCCACGCTGATTGGCGCGGTGTTCTGCATACCGTGCGGCTGGCTACTCGATCGCATCGGTATCCGCCCGGTGCTGGCCACGACCCTGCTCGCACTCGGCACGGTCGTGTTCGCGATGTCGCGCCTGCCGGTCGACGCGATGTCGATGTCGCTTCCGGCTCCGGAGTTCTTCAGCGGTCGAGGCGCGAGTTGGTCATCCGTGCCAGCGGGACTCTTCCTACTGGTGCTCCTGACGCGCGGGCTCGGTCAAAGCGCCTTGTCAGTGGTGAGCCTGGCACTGGTCGGCCGGGCCGGCGGCCGTCGAGCCGGGCCGGTGATCGGGGTCTATTCATTCTTGGTCGCGATCGGCTTCATGGCCGCATTCGGACTGGTCAAGATTGCTCTCGAACGGTTTGACCTCAGTTGGCGGGAGTTGTGGGGCGGAATGGGGGTTTCTCTCCTCGTCGCCGGTTTCGCCGCGGTCGTGCTGGTCCACGCACCGCCCGAGCCGAACGCGAAGGAAGCTGCGATCGGTGCCCATAGTGACTACACTCTCGGCCGCGCCCTGATGACCCCGGCATTCTGGGCATTCGGTCTTGCGACCTCCTTCTACGGCCTGGTGGCCTCCGGGATGTCGCTGTTCAACCAGTCGATCCTGGCCGAACGGCAATTCGGCCGCGACGTCTTCCTGTCCATTACGGTCTTGGCGCCGATTGTGGGATTGGCCGCGAACCTCGCGACCGGCTTGCTTGCCACGCGGATAAGACTCGGCACCCTGGCCGCGGCCGCCCTGGGCATCCAAACGGTGGCGCTCCTCGCGTTTCCGTCCGTCACGACCCTGACGCACGTGTATCTGTATGCGATCGGCATGGGCGTGGCCGGCGGCATGATCACGGTCATCTTCTTCACCGCCTGGGGCCAGGTGTACGGCACGCGTTACCTCGGCCAGATCCAGGGCGCCGCTCAGCTCCTGACCGTGCTGGCGTCCGCGATCGGCCCGCTCGTGCTCGCCGCCGGCCACCGCTCCGCGGGCTCCTATGCCCCGGTCATCCAGGGGCTCGCGATCGTGTCGGCCGTACTTGGGGCAGTCGTCTGGCTCGTTTGGACCCCCGAAACACCGGAGGAGAGATCATGACGGTCGCCACCGAGCGTGTGAGCCCCGCGGGCGCGGACTTCGTGCGCGACGGGTATATGGTGTTCCGGGGTCTATTGGATCTCGACGCGGTGCATGTCGCGGCCCGGGATGCCGAACTGGTGCTCGAGCGGTATCAGCACCTGGTGTCGGTCCGCAACCTGCGCTGCCGGTGGTCGGACAACGTGTTCACCGGCGAATGCCAGTTCGACGCCTTCGACCCGATCATCGACCTGTCGCCGCCTTGCCGACAACTCGCGGGCAATCCGCGACTGCTCACCGCACTCTCGGGCCTGTACGGCGAGCCCGCGTGCCTGTTCAAGGACAAGTTGATCTTCAAGCAACCCGGCGCGAAGGGGTACAAGCTGCACCAGGATTGGATCGCCTGGGAGCGATTCCCGCGGAGCTTTCTGTCGGTGCTCGTGCCGCTCGACCCGGCTGTCCGTGAGAACGGCTGCACCATCGTCTATCCCGGCTATCATCACAATGGTCCGCTCACACCAGCGGACGGGGATTATCACGAGTTGCCGCCCGAGACGGTGGACGAGGCGATGGCGGTGCCGCTCGAATTGGAGTTGGGAGACGTGGCTGTGTTCGGCGGGTTCACCCCGCACCGGTCCGACCCGAACACGACCGACCGCCCACGGCGCCAGCTTTACTTCAGTTACACCCGTCAGTCCGACGGGGGTGATTTGCGGAGCCTTCACTACGATGATTTCCGCAAGTGGCTGACCGAGAAGTACACCAAGTACGGCAAAACCGGGCTTTATTTCGAATAGGCGAACGCTTCCGCCCTCTGAGGTTGGCTCTGATGACTCTGACCACGGTTCCCGGGATTCGCTTCCACGTCTCGCTCAACGTGTCCGACCTGGGCCAGGCGATCGCGTTTTACCGGACACTCTTCGGCACTGAGCCCGCGAAAGTGCGCGACGACTACGCAAAGTTCGAACCGGCCGACCCGCCGCTCGTGCTGTCGCTCGAACCGACCCCGCGGCCGGTCGGCGGGCCGCTCAACCACCTCGGGCTGCGCATGCCGGATAGCGCGTCACTCGTCGCGATGCAGTCGCGGCTGGAAATGGCCGGGATTCGATCGAACCGCGAAGAAGGAGTCGAGTGCTGCTACGCCAAGCAGACCAAGTTCTGGGTGACGGACCCGGACGGCACGCTCTGGGAGGTGTACACGCTCGAGGGCGACCTGGACCACCGCGGGGCGGGGCAGCAAGTCGAGGCAATGATCCCGAATGGCAAGCCGGTGATCGCCACCCAGGTCGTGTGGGAGCACCGGCTCGGCCAGCCGGTCCCGGAGCGGGCCGATTACACGAACGGGTCGGTCGATGAAGTTCGACTCCGCGGCAGCCTCAACATGCTGCTCACCCCGGCGGAACAGCAACAGCTCGTGAGTGAAGCGCGGCGCGTGCTCAAACCAGGCGGCCGGCTCTTCGTCCACGTCCTCACCGCCGAGCGACCGATCCCGGGCGAGTTAGGATTGCCCGGCCCGGCCGCGGCTGTCCGACATGCGCCCCGGGAGGATGAGCCGGTGCGGCTGTTGGAGGGAGCTGGGTTTCTGGGCGTGCGGATGGTAAAGTTCGACGCCCAGCCGTGCTTCGCGCGTCATGGAATCGGGATGCGGGAACTGCAACTCGAAGGATTCAAGCCGGCCGCGACGAGTGGCGAGATGATTGAAGTGCTCTACACCGGGCCATTTGAAAAGGTGGAAGCTGGTGGCGTCATGATGGCGCGGGGACGCCGGGTTCGCGTCCCGGCGTCGCTCGCGAATCGGCTGCGCGGAGCGAATGGCAACTTCGTGCTGTTCGAATTCCCTGCCGGGCAGGCCAAACACATGGCTGATTGCGGATCCTAACGCTTCTCCTCGACATCGGATGCGTGCGCTCAAGTCCAGCGATTCACCGGTACTCCAATCTCTTGACTCAATTACACAATTCCGTGTAATACTGGATTAGGAGGGCAGTATCCCATGGTGCGAAAGCAGTCCGCTACGGGTGCCCGGCGATCTGCGATTGATGCCGGGGGGTGTTGTCCGACCCGTCCGGCCCTGAAGAACCGTCCGCTGCTGTCCTTCGTGGATGCGGTCAAGGTCATGGCCCTCTTCAAGGTCCTGGCGAATGACACGCGCATCCGCCTCCTGCACCATCTGGTGCGAAGCGGCGAGGCCACGGTCACGGAGTTGGCGAAGACGCTGGGGATGAAGCCCCAGGCCGTGTCGAATCAACTTGTGCGCCTCGCGGACACGGGCATGCTCGCTTCCCGGCGGGACGGGAACCACATGTACTACCGCGTCGAGAACGGGTGCGTCCCGCCCCTGCTCGACCTGGCCCTCTGCCTGATGGAGGACGAGGGCCGACAGAGGAGATGCGATGTCTAAGGGCATTCAAGAAGTTGTGCGCGAAAAGTACGGGGAGATAGCCGCCAGCGGCCGGTCGAACGACAGCGCCGGGGTGCGGGCCGTCGCCGAGGCGTTCGGGTACTCGCCGGAGGAGTTGGCGAGCATCCCGGCCGAGGCGAACATGGGGCTGTCGTGCGGCAACCCAACTGCCACCGCCAACCTGCGGCCCGGCGAAGTCGTCGTTGACCTCGGGTCGGGCGGCGGGCTCGACGTGTTCCTCGCCGCTCGCAAGGTCGGCCCGACGGGCAAGGCGATCGGGATCGACATGACCCCGGAGATGATCGACCGGGCGCGGGCCGGTGCCAAGAAGCAGGGCCTGACGAACGTCGAGTTCCACCTGTCCACGATTGACCGGATCCCGTTGCCGGACGCGTCCGTCGATTGCGTTATCTCCAACTGCGTCATCAACCTCGCGCCCGACAAAGGGGCGGTCCTGCGCGAAGTGTTCCGCGTACTGAAGCCGGGCGGTCGGCTGGCCGTCTCGGACATCGCGCTCAAGAAGCCGCTGCCGTCTGAGATCGGCGACGACGTGTTGGCTTACGTCGGGTGCATCGCCGGTGCGGTTCGGATCGGCGACTACGTCGCGGGCCTGAAGGCGGCTGGGTTTTCGGCCGTCGAGGTGGTGGACACGAAGAAGGACCTGGGCTGTTACACGCAGGCGGAGGGCGAGGGCGGATGCTGTTCGCCGTCGGCCGAGTCTCCGAATGAGGAGCCAGGGGTGGGCGGGTGCTGCGGCCCGACCGGATGTTCCACCTCGGCGGCTGAGCCCACGGAGGCGCCGGCCGGTCTGTCAGCGCTCCTGGCGAAGTACGACGTGAACGAGTTCGCCGCGAGCGTTCAGGTGTACGCGGTGAAGCCGCTTGCGTGAGCGGCCTCGGTCAAGACGGGAGAAAGCCTTGGAGATGCGAAGACGGCTCGCGGCGGAGGCAATCGGGACATTCACCCTGGTGTTCGCCGGGACCTCCGCCGTGGTCGTCAACGGACTGTACGGCAGCGTCACGCACGTCGGGGTGGCACTGGTGTTCGGGCTCGTCGTGCTCGCACTCGTCTATGCCTTCGGGGATGTGTCCGGGGCGCACCTGAACCCCGCGGTGACAATCGGATTCTGGTTGGCGGGCCGCTTCCCCGGCGGATCGGTCTTGCCCTACGCCGCGGCCCAGGTCGCCGGGGCGCTGGTGGCGAGCGCTTCCGTGCGACTTATCTTCCCGGCGCATCCGACGCTCGGAGCCACGCTTCCCGCCGACGGCCCGGGCCAGTCGTTCGTCCTGGAACTGTTGCTCACGCTGATCCTCATGCTGGTCATTCTCAGCGTATCCACCGGTGCGAAGGAGAAGGGGATCACCGCCGGCATCGCGGTCGGGTCGGTCATCGGCCTCGAGGCCCTGTTCGCCGGTCCGGTGTCCGGGGCGTCGATGAACCCGGCCCGGTCGCTCGCCCCGGCGCTGGTGAGCGGGGACCTGGAACACTTGTGGGTGTATTTGTTGGCCCCGACTGTCGGCGCGGCCGCGGCCATCCCGCTGTGTCGCTGCGTCCACGATCGGTCCTGTTGTTCCCGGAATGTGGAGGAGTTTCCCGATGAGCCAGCCCCGCAAGAGCGTCCTGTTTGTCTGCGTGGAGAACAGCAATCGGAGCCAGATGGCGGAAGCCTTTGCCCGGATGCACGGGGGTGACCAGGTGGAAGCGGCGTCGGCCGGGTCGCGCCCGTCCGGGCGGGTTAATCCCCGCGCCATCGAGTTCATGCGCGAGGTCGGGTACGACCTGACCACTCACCAGTCCAAATCACTCGACCAGTTCAACGGCCGGCCGATCACGGTCGCGGTGACGATGGGCTGCGGCGACGCCTGCCCTCTGGTCGCGGCGGAGCGGCGGGAGGATTGGGACATTCCCGACCCCAAGAACATGCCGCCCGAGCAATATCGGGAGGTCCGCGACCTCATCGAACGGAAGGTCAAGGAGTTACTGGCGACGCTCGATTGATCCACGAGGCTCCGCCTTAGCGCAATCGTTGCAGGGCGGCCGCGGCTTCCTTGGTAAGCCGATCATCCGCTGCGCCGTCGGACAACTCCTGAAGCATCTTGCGGGCATCGGGTGTTCGTGCCTGCTCCAGTACGGCAACACCGCGTACCTGTCGAAGTCGGTCGCCGGCGGGCAAAGTCGGCGTGGCCGCCGCGGCCAGGACTTTTTCGATCCGCTCCTTCTGTTCGGGCGAGCCCGCCCCCCGTCAGGGCCAGGACCGTGAAAACTGCGAGACGTGGCATCTTCATGGATGATCCTCGCCGCCACTACCGCGAGAAACTACCACCCTCGCCGCAGTATAGACGTGCGCGACTTGATATCCGCACAGCCATTTTTCTGGGGCACTGTTGGAGTTCCGCCTTTAGGCGGTCTTCGCGCCGCCGCGCCGCGTAAGGGCGAAACCCCAACGGGTTTGTTGCGCAGCCGTTATCGATTTTCGCCCGCCGTTCGTCTAAGAGGGAGGCTCATCGCTCGTCCTCGCAGTTCGGAGTATCTCGCCATGCGTCGCGTTCCTCTCGTCGCCGGACTCATGCTCGCCCTGGCCATTCCCTCAACCGCTCACGCCCTCGCCACCGAGCAGCTCGGCAACAAGCCGATCACGGGCTTCAACTTCGACGGCAAGCTGCTCGCGATCGTGAACGCTCAGGCCCGCGTGTACTTCTACGAAGTCAACGGCAACCCGTTCTTCTTCTTCAAGGGCGGACCGAAGGAGCTGAACGAGTCGTTGCAGGCGTTCGCCGCACTGCCGGGCGACAAGAAAGAGATCATCCTGCTGGCCGGCTCGGGCGGGACCAAGACGTTCGACGGCAAACCGGTCGCGTTCGACTGGTGCGTGCACGTGCCGATGGGACTTCACTTCGGCGGCGATTCCGAGGTCGCGGACACGCGTTCCACGTTCACCATTCACATCCCGAGCGTGCTGCCGCCGGCGCTCGCCGACGCGGCCAAGGTGAAGAAGTGGATCGCGGAGCTGAACAGCGACGACTTCAAGGTCCGCGACAAGGCCTCGGCGGAGCTGGAGGCGCTCGGTTCGCCCGTGGCCGCGACGTTGCGCGACGCCTTGAAGGCGGCCCCGTCGGCCGAGGCGCGCGAGCGGCTGGAGCGCGTCCTCGAACGAGTCAGCTCCGCGATCCGGCTCGATGTGCTCAAGCTTCCGGACAGAATCCCGGTGGTCGGAGTGGAGAAGCAGCTCGAGCGTGCCCGCAAGGAGCTATCGAACAAGGAGCCGGACGTCCGCGGGTATGCCGCGTCGTCGTTGCGGCCCCGCGGGGTCGCAGCCGCGGAGATCGTCCCCGATCTGGAGAAGGTGCTAAAGGACGAGAAGCACGAGTATCCGCTGCGCTGTGCCGCCAGCGTCGCTTGCCATGTCGGCACCGCGGGCAAACCGCTTCTGCCCGCCCTGCGCGAGCTCTTGAAGTCCACCGACAAGAACGTGGTCAACTTCGCTCAGTATGCAATCGACGCCATTGAGAAGGCGAAAGATGTCGCGGTGGACGAGGCGGACGCCGCGAAAGAGGCCCAGATTCGCAAGGAAATCCGCGAGTTCGTCGCCGGGCGGGAAAAGAAGGGGCGGTGAGGGCTGACACATGCGCTCATCAATCCACCAGCCCGCGCAGCTCCGCCCGCAGCCGCTTGAGTACGCGGCTCTTGGCCAAAAGAACCGAATTCACCGATAGCTCCAATTCCGCCGCGACTTGCACCGGCGGCCGGCCATCGAGCACTTGGCGGCAGAACGCGGCCCAGGTCGCCGGCGCGAAGTCTGCCTGGACGATTCGAAGGGCCCGCGCCGCCAGATGCGTGTCGTGGTCGCGATCCCACGCCCGGCCGAGGACGCTGTCCGCGGCCGCGACCGCGTCCAGGTCGATCGCCGGGGCCGATGGCGGGCGGTCGCGGAAGTACTTGCGCAGGTGGTTGGCCATGATGCCGCGGAGCCAGGCCCGGAACGCCCCGGGCCCGCGATGGTCGAACTCGCTCACTCGCCGAATAACCACCATCAGTACCTCTTGAATCAAGTCGTCGTGGTCGGCCGTCGCAACCCCTGACTTAGCCAGCCAACTACGCAACAGCGACCCGTACACGTCGAGCAACCGTTTCCAGTCGCCCTCGGTCGGGTCGCCGGTCAATCGGCCGAGCCAGGTGAGGGAGGTTTGCACGGCGCTGCTCCCCAGTTATTTCTTCACGGGGGGCGGAGCGTCCGTCTTGGGCCGTTCGGCGCCCGTCAACCGTTTCAGCGTGAGCACGACGCGCATCTCGCCGGCCTTCGTCGCAAACTCCGTCGGCCGCCGGTCCACCTTGGCCGGATCGATCGACATGCACAGCTTGAGCGTGTCCGCATCCAGTTCGTAGATGCCCAGTCCGGTCTTCTTGACCTCGCCGAGAATGGTGAAGTCAATTTGCTTGGGCGATTTCGTCGGGTCGAGATGATAAACCCCCTCCGTCCCATTCGCGAGGATCGTCGCCGCATCCTTGGGGAGCAAGCCGTTGGCGACCGCTAGATCGAGGAACGGCTTGGGCACGGTCCCTTGCGGCTTGGCCATGACCTTGTCGGGCGTGAAGGTCAGGGTCGGCTTGATTGTGTCGATGTCGATTTTGTCGAAGACGTCTTTCGGAATCGGCCCGCTGAGTTCGGCGGCCACGACGCGCCAGCCGCCGAGGATCAATTCGCGGTCGGATTTCGCTGGCCCGTAGCCGGTTAGATCCCAGACGCGGATATCGTTGCCACGTGCGGTCGCGAGGGTGCGGCCGTCGGGGGCGAAGGCGACGCGCGGGGGCGTGAACGGGAATATGGGCTTGCCTCCCGACGTCGTGTCCATGTGCGGCGTCCAAGACGCGATAACCCGCTTCTTGGCCCGGTCCCAGAGTCGAACATCCCCCTCCTTCCGGGCGATTGCCAGAAGCGCACCGTCCGCCGACGGGACGAGGACGGCACCGGCGGTCGGGAGCTCATCATCCTGCTCGATAATCTCCGCGTCCGGCAATCCGAGGACCGCGAACCGCGCCGGGCCGCTCACGAAGAGCCGCTTGCCGTCCGCGGCGAAGTCGATCCGGTGGAACAGCCCGGCCAGTTCGCGCCGCCCGAGCGGCTCTTGGGTCTTCGCATCGCGGACGCTGACGCGGCTCTTGTTGTCGGTTTCATTTTGGGTCAAATCGACCAGGTACCGGCCGTCGCGCGAGTAGCCCACGCTGACGGGGTGGACTCTGTCGTCGGCGGGCCGGGTGTGCTCGGCCAGCCCGGTAGACAAGTCGTGATAGGACATCTCACGACCAATCAGGTACGCCAGCTTCTGCCCGTCCTTGGCCAGGGCGAGAGCGGTCACGAGAGCGGGCCGGTCCCGATCCGAAGGTCGCGGGATACTCGTTAACCTCTTGCGGGCGGTGAGGTCATAGACGAAGACGTCGCCGGAGCCGACCGCAGCCGTGTGGCCGTCCGCGGAGACCGCCAGGGGCATGTTGAACGTGACGAACCCAAGGTTGTCCGCGAACACTTCCCGATCGGCGGCCGGGTCGTGGACGGTGAACCTGCCACGGGATGCAGCAAGGATCCACTTGCCGTCCGGGGTGTAGGCCAGGTTGAAAACTGGCTCGCGGGTCGGGATCGTTTGTACGAGCCGCGGGGCCTCCGTGGACAGGTCAGGCCAGCCCGCCCCGGTCCCCAGCGGGGGGTGATTGCCGGGATTCAGCGGCGGAGCAAATGGATCACCGAGCGGCCTTCCACCTTTCTGACCGATGTACGACACGAACCGCCAGCGCCCGTCGTTCTCGAGTTCCACAAGAATG
>Ga0075418_10004716_pt1 | contig 15488 bp, 10 predicted proteins | sample SoiMetdeltSBSDD2_FD_81776 | JGI IMG/M metagenome (GOLD analysis project Ga0075418, IMG submission 81776) | Bulk soil microbial communities from a Populus tree surrounding site in Tennessee, USA - Soil MetaG P. deltoides SBSDD2 | ecosystem: Environmental > Terrestrial > Soil > Tree plantation...
CAGAACTTCCTTCAGCTCGCGACGGTCGGGCTCGTGGCGTGGGCGGGCGTGGTGCTGGTTTGGCTGGCCGGCCGCGGACGGCATGCACCGCCCGCGGCCGCGATCGTGGCGTGGCTCGGCGGGGTGGTCGCTGGCGCCCTGTTCTCCTCCTCGCCCGCTTTCACCGGGCCGCCGGCGGTGGGCATCTTCGCCGTCAGCGGCCTCGGTTACCTTGTGTCGCTCGCGGTTTCGGCCGCGCTCTACTGGGCGGCTCTACCGGGCCGCGCTCACCGTTCGCGGTAGAACTGTGTGATCAGAGCGTCGCGGGAGGGCAGGTTGAACTGCCTTCCCAGGGTACGCATGATCGAGTTGGAGCTGGGCCGGTAGATGCAGGTCAGGTAATAGCGGGCACCGACATAGGTATCGATCACTCCCCCGTCGGGGGTGGCCTGGCCGAGGTACCGCGCCCATTTGGTGTTCGCGGTACGCATCTGGGCCGCCGTGAGCTTGGAGACGTTGGGCTCGGTGGGTTCCCCGAACGGGTAGCAGTTGCCGCTGTTGTAGTCGTACTCGTCGGCGAGCCCGCCGATGGAGTGGCCCAGTTCGTGGATGGCGATCTGGCCGGAGCTGGCGTGCGCACCCGACGCGGTCGCCACCGAGCCACCCGCCCCGCCGTACTTGGTGCTGTTCGCGATCGCGATCACCATGTCGGCGTCGGGCGCCGAGGCCGCCGCTTGCCTGGCCTTGGTCGTGTTGACGCACAGCAGGCGTTCGGTGCCGCCACACCAGAAGTACATGTCCAGGGCGGTGGTGCGAAGGATGCCGCGGGTCGGGTCGTTGTCGACGCCCGACTGCGGCGAGGTCACGTTGACCTGCCAGACGTTGAACTGCGCGCGGTGGCTGCGGAACGGCTCGATCGAGAAGAGCTCGTTGACCTTGCTCTGGACGTGCTGGCCATAGGTCGTCAGTTGCGTCGAGGTGTAGCCGTCACCGACGAAAACCAGGTCGAACTTGCTAGCGCTGGAACCGTTGTTCTGGATGGTCACCACGGGCAGGGCTTGAATCCCAACCGGGGCGGGCGCTGTCGGTACACGATGATTTAAAAAGACCCGGGAGATCGTGCCGTCCTCCGCGAAGACCTCCCGCCACTCGGATTTCGTCTCGAAACCTTTCGCGTGAGCGGGTGTGGGCGCCACCATGACGATCATGGACGCCACAGCGATAGTGAAGAGTCGATATCTCATCCAGATACTGTGACAAATTTAGATGTCTTGGTGAAGATGACAACCGCCCATAAGCTGCGGGACATGGAACTCGAGCTGCGTCACCTGCGGACGATCTGCGCCATCGCGGAATGCGGCAGCGTCACCCGCGCCGCACGGGTGAGTACAGCACCGGATTGTGGCGGCTCAACGCCTCTTGAACACAGCGGCGGTCACCGCGTGATTCGCGGTGACCGCCGCACCCGCCGTCTCTTAGGAGACGGTGCAGGCGGTGCCGTTGATGGTGAAGGCGGGTGGCTCCGGGTTGGCGTTGGTCCAAGTGCCCTGGAAGCCGATCTCGGTGCTGGCGCCCGGACCGAGGACCCGGTTCCAGTCGAGCGGGACGGCGGTGACGTTGAGCCCGGTCTGGGACCACGTCGCCGACCATCCGGACGAGACAGCCTGCCCCGCGGCCGGGAAGGTGAAGGCGAGCGTCCAGCCATTGATGGTCGTCGTGCCGGTGTTCTTCACCGTCACCTTGGTGGTGAAGCCGCCTCCCCACTGGCTCTGGATGACGTAGGCCACGTCGCAAGAGAGGCTTCCCGGGGTGCTGGTGGTGAAGGTGACCGGCAGTGAGGCCGTCGAACTGTTGCCCGCCGCATCCCTGGCCACCACCGTGAAGCTGTACTGCGTCGACGGTGACAGACCCGTGGCGTTGAACGTGGTCGTGGTCGAGGAACCGGCCAGCGTCGTACCCCGGTAGACGTCATAACCCGTTACCGCGACGTTGTCCGTCGACGCCGCCCACGTCAGCGTCGCGCTCGTGGAGGTGATGCCGCTCGCCGTGGGCTGACCCGGTCGCGAGGGCGCGATATTGTCCGGCTGCGGCGGCAGCGTGGTGAAGGTGGCCGGCAGTGAGGCCGTGGAGCTGTTGCCCGCCGCGTCCCTGGCCACCACCGTGAAGCTGTACTGCGTCGACGGTGACAGACCCGTGGCGTTGAACGAAGTCGTGGTCGAGGAACCGGCCAGCGTCGTGCCACGGTAGACGTCATAACCCGTCACCGCGACGTTGTCCGTCGACGCCGCCCACGTCAGCGTCGCGCTCGTGGAGGTGATGCCGCTCGCCGTGGGCTGACCCGGCTGTGAGGGCGCGATGGTGTCGCCGCCGCCGGGGGCGTCGCCCCAGACCTTGGTGGCCCCGTCGAACAGCGTCATCTTAGCGTTGCGGCCCAGCGTCACCTGGTAGGACCAGTCGTTGGTGGGATCCCACGTCCCCGAACTGGTGATGCGGAACTGTATCTCGCGCCGCCAGTCCGACTGCCCGGCCGGGGCGATGGTCTGCCCGGCACAGGAAACCGATACGTAGTAAGTGTTTCCGCTCACCAGCGTCGGCCCGGTCGGCGCGCTGCACTGGTTGAAGGCGGTGGAGAGGGTGATCTGACTGGCCGTGGTGGTGCCGTCGAGAGTGAAGTAGTAGCGGAACGAGCCCTGGGTCAGGGCGCGCGCCGGCCAGGCCGACTTGTTGTACACCAAGGTCTTTATCTCGGTGAAGGTGGCTCCGGTGGCGTTGACGCCGGCCTCGATGAACATCTCGCTGTCGTCGACGGTCTCGGTCGGCGGGAAGTTTGCCAGCGGCGTGCCGCCGAACTCGGAGTACATGCGCACCAGCGCGGAGGTGAGCCCGGCGTTGTAGTCCGTGGCGACCTCGTTGGCCTGGAAGTTGGAGCGGTCGTCGGTGTAGCTGTCGTTGGCCGCGCCCGGCCCGCCGACCAGCGCGCCGTAGAGGACGTGCCGGTTGTTGGTCGGGTTCTGCAGGTTGTCCGTCCACGAGCCGTGCCCGGTGCGGTGATGCGGGTTGCGGGGCGAGTTGGTCCCGAAACCGATCATATAGCTACGGCTCGATGGATTGCTCCCGAGGATGTAATTGATCTGGCCGACGCCGAAGTCGTGGTATCGCGCCTTGCGCGTGGCGTCGGTGATGGAATCCGAGTGCAGCAAAGCGATCCAGGCCGTATTGGCCGAGTAGCGCAGCGAGCCCCACTGCTGCAGCCACGCCTGGCCGCCGGGTGAGTAGGTGATGCGCTGCCCGTTGACGCCCACGGTCCAGTAGTCGAGCCACCGGTCGGCATCGTCGAGGTACTGCTGCTGCCCGGTGAGTTTAGCCAGCAGAACGTATGAGCCGTAAGTCTTGTCGTCCCAGTCGTGGGTCCACTTGTAGGAGTGGATGGTGCTCTGCGGTTCCCGGCTCAGGTTGTCGTAGTAGGTGCGCGCCTTGTCCAAATAGGACATCTGGTTGGTGGCGCGGTACAGCCAGATGGCGCCCCACACCAGCTCGTCGTTGAACCCGCTCCACGATCGGTAGAAGTTCGCCGCGTCGGTGATGCACTCGTGGTACGCCCGGCGGACGGTGTCGGCGAAGTTGTAAAGCTGCGTGGCGTGCGAGACCAACGTGTCGGCATAGGCCGGGTCGGTAGGACGGAAAACCATTGAGCTGGCTGCCATCGCGGCCGCCGTTTCCGCCGCCAGGTCCGTGCCGCCGCAGCTGGCATTTATCTGGTACGCGGGACGGGCCATCTTCATGACCTCAGCCGGGCCCCACCACTGATGGTCGAGCCCACCGTTGCCGATCTGTCCATAAAGGACGTTGGCCGAGGGGTGCGCCTTGATGAAGTAGTCGTTGACCCAGCGCAGGTTGTTGAGCAGGTGGGTCAGCTGCCCGCTGGCCTGGTAGGCGCTGCGGTACTCGACCGCACCCCAGGCGAGCATCGTGGTCGAGCCGGCCATCGGGAAGCCGAACTTGACATGGTCGCCGGCGTCGAACCAGCCGCCGGTCAGATCGCGGCCTGCGTCCGAGTCGTTCACGGCGGAGTTACCGCGCCAGGAAACCCTGTTCCACGAAGGTTTCTGGCCCGCGACCTGTGCCTCATAGAACCAGATGGACTTCTGAAGGGCTTCGGCGTAGTTGTAGGGCGGTGCGGCCTGCGCGACTTGTGGTACTGCCGCGCTCAGCGATCCCGCCGCCAGGGTCGCGGCGGCGAGCATGAGCACAAGCTTTCTGGGCACTACGATTCTCCTGTCCGGGCAAGCCGTGCCGGGTCATCCGGCAGCGGTCGGACAGCGGGGCGGATGTGGAGGCATCCGCCCCGCCCGCTGCCTTATCACTCGGCCCGGGCGATGGTGTGGGAGCGCTTCCATCGAGCGTTGACACTGATTTAACCTCGTAAGTGCCAGCTTGGGAAGAGCCCACACTTGAGCCGCGGTTCATCTCACGGCTGCAAAGGTGGCTCGGGCCGAACGACCCGAGCCACCTCATTCCACCGCGATTTCAGACGCTGATGCGTCCCGCGCCGGCACCGCCGGTCACGATGGACTTGACGTTGCTTGCCGTGTCAAGACCGTAGGAGTAGGGGATGCTCGCCACGCTCCCGCCAGCCTGGCCGCTGCCAGAATTGACGAAGAAGTTGTTGCGCGCGACAAGCGTGCCCGGACCGGAGTCGCCCTCGCCGAGGTGGTAGGGATCATCTGTGTTCTCGAAGTAGTTGCCCTCAACGAGCACACCGGCACCCTCGGTGGAGGCCACGCCGTAGCTGGTGACGCCGCCGTAGTAGTTGTTGTAGACGTGCACCGGGTTGCCGAACCGCACCCGCGGGTGCCGCTGGCCGGTGCCGTCGAACCAGTTGTGGTGGTAGGTCACGCGCAGGTGGCCCACGTCCTCGCCGGCGTTGTCGTCGCTGTGGCCCAGCAACATGGTCTTGTCATGATTGAAGAAGCGGTTCCACGACACGGTCGCGAAGTCCGACGAGCGCTTGATGTCGACCGCGCCGTCAGACCCGTTGGAGAAGGTGTTGTGGTCGATCCAGACCCGCGTCGAGTACTGGACGTTGATGGCGTCGTCGCCCCAGTCGCGGAAGGTGAGGTTCCGCACGAGTACGTTGGACGCCTCGGAGATGTTGAACCCACAGCCGACGATGGTCGCGCCGGCGTTGCCCAGCACCGACTTGTTGGACGCCACGCGCAGCATGCCCGAGCACGAGATCGTACCCGATACGCGGATCACGGCCGCGCTCGAGGACGACAGCGCGCTCGTGAGCGCCGACGCGCTGGTCACAGTGGTGGGTGAGGCGCCGCCGCCGCCCGTGGTCCCGCCGCCCTGCGTCGCCCAGCCGACCAAGCCGCCCGGCTGCGGGTTACCGCCACCAGTGGTCACGTCGATGAAGTCGATGTTGGCGAGACCGTTGGCGGTGGTCGGGTTCAACCGGACGGTGTGGTTGCCCGTGTTCAGGTTCAGGTTCACCGTCGCCGTGGCCCAGTTGGTCCAGGCGCCGGTGCCCGCGAACGACAGTGTGGTGATGGTCGAGCCGTCCACGATCACCTGCGTCGTGCGGTTGGTCGTGGTGCCGTTGGCATAGCGGATCGCGATGCTGGCGGCGCCGCTGACCGGGGCGGTGACCGAGAACTGCGCCGCCGCGCCGACCGCGTTGGTGCCGTTGCAGAAACCACTGCCGGAGAATCCGGCGTGGTCGCTGTCGATGGTGCCGGTGCATTGGGCCGACTCGGCCTCATAGCGGACCGTTGCCGCTTGGGCGGCCTGTCCGGACAGTGCCACGAAGGCGCCGGTGAGCAGGCTGGCACAGGCGATTAGCCTTAGCTGTTTCATCATGCATCTCTCCGTTTTTTCGGGCAGAACGCGAGCACGGGTGCGACGCCGCCCGGTAGCGCCACGGAGGAAAGCGCTTTCCCAATTGATAGCGATCATAATGATCACAGTCAGTTCCGTCAACCCATCAACGCCGGTCCCGCTTTCCAGGCACCAAGGAAAGCGGGACCGGGCTGATGCTCGTCACTGGATGAAGCGGCAGAAGGGTGAAAGCAGCGCCCGGCCGATCCGGGCCGCCTCGGTATCGAAGTTGCGCCGCATCTCGTCCACCGTGCCGCTTTCGGCGCGATGCTCCCACAACCGTTGCGCTCGTTCCCATGCCCGATTGCGGGTCACCACCACGAGCAGGTTCTGGTACCAGTCGTCGATGCGCAGGTTGATCCGGTCGATGCACCGCTGCCACCCCTCCAGGTAGCGCCAGCGCAAGTCCGGGATGCACTCCTCGAACACCGCATTGATCAGCAGATAGTCCTTGTGCTGTGGGCTGCCCTCCCCCGAGTGCCCCAGGTACTCCCACGTCGCCTTGAGCGCGAACGGCAGGTCGTAGTTGATGTGCGCGTTGACCCCCGCCGCCGCGCAGGGAAGGGAGCGCAGATCGGTATCGGCGACCCGGCGGAAAAGTACCGCCCACGATTCCGGGGTCAGCGCGCTGCCCACGCTCCACTGCCGCAGCGCCCTGACATAGAGCCGGGAAAACTCCACGTCGAGGCGGTTGAGGAAGGCCGGCCGGGTGAACTGGCCACCCTTGTGCCGGTCGCCGATGTTGACCGTGATGGTCGTGTAAAGCGTGTTGAAGTCGGCGATGGGATTCTCGTCATACAGCGGCGGGATCCGCTTCAACACGTCCTGCACCTGGTTAAGCTGATCCACCACGCCCTCGATGTCGTCCGGCTCGGCGGCGAGCGCGGTCAGCATGTCGTGCTGCAGATTGCCCCAAGGCGCCTCGGACATTCTGTTCCTCCGTGGATAGTGATGGTGTGCCAGGATCACGATGCGACCCGCGAGTGGCCGTGTAAATCGGGATAACACCGTAGGCGGACGGTGATGACTGTTTATCCGTTCTGCCGCACGTAGATCGCGGTCGCCTGCACCCTGCTGTGGACCTGCAACTTCTTGAGGATGTTGGTCACGTGCACGCCGACCGTCTTCGGGGCGATCCCCAGCCTGGAGGCGATCGCCTCGTTGGTGAGCCCGACGGCGACGAGGGCGAGCACCTCCCTCTCCCGGCCCGTCAGCCGGTCGAGCACCCCCGCGGCCCGGGCATCGCCGGATGGCTCGGCTAGGACCACTGTGGACAGATCAGCGTCTTGGAGCGATACCCGAGCGTACTGTGCGAGGTCAAGTATCTCTTTGAGCAGCGGCTTGGCACCCAGGGGCTTGGCCATGTCGAAGGCGTCCTTGAGCGCCTCCTTGGCGCGGGCGCTGCGCGCGTTGCGGGCGTAGAGCGAGTCGGCGAAGCGCAGCCACGAGTAGGCGGTCGGGTAGGGATGGTGCCGATCCTGCCAGGCCCGCGCCGCCCGCGCCCACACCTCGGGGTCGGGCCTGGACTCGATCCGGCTGATCTCCCCCGCGCACAGCGCCAGGAAGGCGTTGACCGTGGCCCGCACCGGCTGGGCCGCCGCCGCGCTGTCGTAGGTGATCTGGTCCATGCAAGCGCGCAACGACCGCACCGCCGACTCGTCGGCCCGCATCCGTAGGGCCGCAACGGCTTCCGCCTCGGCCCGCAGCCCGTGCCAGACCACGGTCACCATCACCACGAGATCGTCGCTGCCGTCCTGGAAGCGCTCGACCGCCTCGCGCACGGCTTCCCTTGCCGCCGCCGGGTCGCTGCCCCACATCGCCAGGCCCGCGCGCAGGGTCAGCAGCGGCACCACATAGCGGGCCCCGCCGGCGTCGGCCACGAGCGTCGCCGCCGCGTCGAGGTCCCGCTCGCCCGCCTTGAGATCGCCGTAGCCGGTCTCCAAGCGCACCCGGGCGAGGAGCAGTTCGGCCGCCTCCCGGCCGCTGGGGTGCCGGGTGAACCCCTCGGCGATCACCTTCTCCGCGTCCGGCCACCGTCCCACCCGGAACAGGCCGTTGGCCGCCGTGGCAAGCAGAGCCGTTCCATAGGTGCGGCCCATCCCAAGCTCCACGGCGCGGGCCGCGCCCTCGCGCGCCACCTGCACCCCGGTCTCCAGCTCGTTGAGCGGACCGGTCAGCAGCTCGGCCAGGTGCACATAGGCCGCGACGATGTCGTCTGGGCGGTGCGACAACTCCGCCGCGCGAAGCGCCTTCTCCACCGTGGCCAGCCCGGCCTCGGGATCGTCGAGGGCCTGGCTGAAACCCAGTGCGGCCCTTGCCAGTACGGCCGACGACGAGTCGCCCATCACCAGCGCCAGGTCGAGCGCCTCGTGCGCCCGCTGCCCGGCGGCGCCGTAACGTCCAAGGCGCACAAGCAGATCCGCCGAGTGCGCGGCGGCCGCGGCCCGGTCGGCGTCGCTGGCGTCCGGCGCCACGAGCGCGGCGGCATACTCGGCCTCGGCCCCGGTGAGCCGCCCGACCGCGGCGAGGTATCGCGCCCGGCTGATGTGGAACCAGCACGGCGGCGTGGTCATCCCCTCGCTCTCGCCCAGCTTTCGCAGGTACTCCAGCGCGCACCCGTGCTCGCCGCTGCGATGCGCCGCCTCGGCCGCGTTGCGTAGAACCTCCATCGGCTCAAAGCCATCGACGGAGGGCATCACCTCGACGGCGAACTTCCAGTGCATGAACGCCTCGGAGTAACGCCGCCGCCGGTCGGCCTCCCGCGCCGCCTCGATCACGGCAACCAGCGCCTCGTGGAACCGACCCGCGTAGCGCAGGTGATGGGCGAGGCGGGCATGGTGGGCGGGGCGGCGCGCGCCATCGCCGTCGGTCTCCGCCCGGATCGCCTGCACGTAGAGGTTGTGCAGGCGCACGCGCTCGGGCGCCAGCAGCCGCTCGGCCAGCGCCTCCCGGAACAGGCCGACGTGGAACCGGTACCCTTCCTCATCCTCCTCGATGATCCGCTGATCCCTCGCGGCGTGAAGCGCAGTGATCAGCCGCTCGTCGCTGAAGCCGAGGACGCGGCGCAGCAGTTGGTGGGCGACCGGCTCCAGCCCGGCCGAGATCGCCACGACCGCGGCGGCCGAGTCGGGCGGCAGCGAGTCGGCCCGCGCCAGCAGGAACTCGCGCAGCGTGTCGGCCAGATCCACCTCGCCGCGCCTGAGGTTCTGCGACAGTCCATAAACGACAAACGCGTTGCCGCCGCTGCGCGCCCACATCAGATCGACCTCGCGCGGCGACAGCGCCCGGCCCACCAGCGCGCAGGCAAGCTGCTCGGTCTGGGCGTGGTCGAACGGCGGCAGGTCGATGACCTGTACCGAGCCCTGGCGCCGCCACTCCGACAGCAGCAGCCGCAGCGGCTGGTTGGCCTGAAGCTCCTCGACCCGCGCCGCCCCGATCACCAGCAGGCGCAGGCCGACGGGGACAGCGAGCAGGTGCTTGAGCAGATCCCGCGTCGCTCCATCGATCCAATGAAGATTATCTAGTACCAGGACCAGCGGCTCACCCGCGGTAAGCTCCTCGAGCCCGGCGCACAGCCGCTCCAGCCACGCGCCGGCCGGCCCGACGTCGGCGGCGCCCGCCGCGATCAGATCCATCAGCTCCCGCGCCGCGCCGTCCCCCTCGCGCTGCACCACAAAACGCCGCAGCGCCGTGGCGAGCGGGTAGAGCGGTGCGTCGGGGATGTCCAGGCTGAGCCCGCTGAGCACAACCGCGCCGCGCTCTCGCATCCGCGCCTCGGCCTCGCGCAGCAGGTGCGTCTTGCCGACGCCGCTCTCCCCGACGACGAAAACGGCGGCGGTCTCGCCCTGCTCGACCCGGGACAGCGCGGAATCGAGCGCCCGCAGCTCCGGCTCGCGGGCGACCATCGGGACGAGGGGACCCCCGGTGGGCATGTGCGAGAGCTTAGCCGGGGCACCCTACCCGGTATCCACTATGGGCGACTATTGGTGGTGCGGATGTCGAGATAGAGGGTGTAGGCATCGACAAAGATCTCTCCGTCGGGGCCTGACACCCACTTCTCGTAATCGAGCAACTCCCCGGTATCGGGGTGAAATATAAGGACCTCCCGCACACCTGTGCCAGGATCGGTGCTGGTGAAGGCGATGCCCGTGCGGGAGGCCCGGTCCTTGACCCTGCCGTGGTGGGCAAGGTTGGTGACGGCGGCGAACACTTGAAGCGCCGCCTCGCGCTGCGCCGGTTCCAGGCCGAGCTGGAAGAGGTCGGCCACGCCCGCGGCGACGTGGTACCCGTAGGCCTTGCCGATCTGCGCGGCAAGCAGTCCGGCCTGAAGTGAGGGCGACGGGATCGGGTGCGCGTACCCGCCCGGCGCGTGGGTCTGCAGGGTCGGCCGGTTCTCGGCCGGAAGTTGCTGGGTCCACTGCGCGGTGTGGACACCGGCGGGCTGCGGCGGCAGCGTGGTCTTCTGCTCGTAGCCGGAAAGGTCGCCGCGCAGCCAGGTTTGGACGTCGGTGGCGACGACCGCCGGTTCCGTCGCCGGCCCGGCCACCCACACCTGGCGCCGGACATAGATGAACATCGCAGGCGTCCGCGGTGTCTGCTTGGCCGCCACGTCGGCCAAGTCTTCGAGCATCTGCTTGGCGGCGCCGTTGGGCGCGGGCAGGTCCAGCAGCGCGGGCCGCGCCGGACCGGCCGGGCGCGACGGCGAGGGCGAGGGCGATGTTGGAGGAGATCCGGTGAGACCCGGGCCCAGATACGGCCGCAGCACGGCGACGCCGACCACGGTCAGCACGAGGATTCCGGCGACGCAGACGGCCGGCAGCCAGAAGTGGTGCAGCGGGCGCGACAGCGGGTTGGCGCGCCACTCCCGCTCGTGCGCCTCCCGCCGCTCGGCGTTGCGCCGTATCTGCTCGGCGCTGACCGGCGGAGCATCGGGCAGGTGCCGGGCGGGATCGAACCGCCGGGCAAACTCCAGCAGCTGCGGGTCGAGCAGCTGGGAGTCGAAGTCGAAATCGGGCCGGTCGGTCATCGGGTCTCCGTGAACGTCGGGCAGATGCTGTCCAGATAGTCCTGGCCAAGCCGGGCGCGCAGCCGGCTTCGCAGGCGCTCCAGGCGTTTGCGGACCGCCGCGGGCTTGAGCCGCAGCAGCTGTGCGATCTCGCCGCTGTTCTTGCCGTCCAGATAGGCCAGCAGGTACAGCTCGCGTTCGGTGCGGGACAGGGCGGTGAGGGCATGGTTGAGATCGACGGAGACCTCGACGTCACGTTTGCCGAAGGGCCCGTGGGCGACCGTGTCCCAGGCCGCCTCGGCGCTGATCGTGTAGCGCTGGGCCGTGCGCATCCTGCGAACCCGGTTGCGCAGCAGGTTGACGGCGGTGTGGTAGAGCCAGGGAAATGGGTTGTCATGGTCGATGCGGGCGCGGCGCACCCATGCGATCATGAAGACCTCTTGCGTGATGTCGTCGGCGAGATCGGCCAGGCCATAGGGGAGCCGGCGGGCAACGAGCCTGCGCACGATCTGCCAGTGTTGCGTGAACACCTGCGAGTGCCAGGTGTCTTCATCCACCGCACATCACTCATCCCTCGCATGGATGTCATACGCGTACATCAAGGGAACTGTCTTGGGAGCCGGGGGTGTGACATTCACTCACGGGGAAATTTCTCGGCGGCGACGGGCCCTACTTTGGGGAAGTCGGGCCCTACTTTGGGGAAGTCGGGCCCTACTTTGGGGAAGTCGGGCCCTACTTTGGGGAAGTCGGGCCCTACTTTGGGGAAGTAGGGCCATCCCCTCGCCCCGGATGCCCCCATTTCCCGGAAGTAGGGATCAGAGGCGTATGGTCTCCCCGGTCCGCACGAGAACCCGGTGGGAACCCTTGATGACCCACGCGGACGCCTTGCCCATCACGGTGAACTCGTCGGGCCCCCCGACCAGCGCCGTGTCCTCATCCACCCCCACGGTGGTGATGCCCTCGCCCGTGCGCACCAGGGCTCTCATCGCCAGACCGGGCAGGCGCCCGAAGTACCGGTCGAAGTGCGGCAGCACGCACACATTCGGCAGCAACCCCAGACCCTGGCGGCCGGCCCCCATCGGCCGGCGTACGCTGGGCACCCAACCGCCGAACGCCATCGCCCCCGCGCTGCACCCGCCCAGCGCCGCACCGTCGTGCCAAGCCTCGACGATCGCCGTCCACATCGGAGTGTCCCGAAACGTCTCGGTCAGGTAGTGCGGGTCCCCGCCGGAGAAGTAGATGAGCCCCGCCCCCTCCAGCTGCTTCACCAGCTCAGGATCCCCGGCGTCGTCGCGGTGGCGGACCACCAGCGAAACCGGCTGCACCCCAAGGCTTTCGGCGTGCGCGATCCCCATCCCGATCCACTTGTCCAGCGAGGCCTGCCCCTCGGGCGCGGCCGCGGTCGGGATCTGCACATAGCGCGGCGCCCTGCCCTCAAGCAGCAGCCGATCCACCTCAAGCATCGCCGGCGTGTACTCTCCCGAGCCCACCAGCGCCACGGGTCCCGTCATGCGATCAATTCTGCCCGACCCGGACCGTCGTCGATCCATACGCAACGCATGATCGTTTGAGGCAGCAGTATCCCCGAAAATGCGCCATCCTCCAGCGCGGAGGCCGCATTTTTCCGGAAAATGCGGCGCGATTGGATCACGCGGGTGCGTATGGGAGAACGGTGCGTCATGGGAGAACGGTGCGTCATGGGAGAACGGTGCGTCTTGGGAGAACGGTGCGTCTTGGGAGAACGGTGCGTCTTGGGAGAACGGTGCGTCTTGGGAGAACGGGTGCGTCTTGGGAGAACGGGTGCGTCTTGGGAGAAGGGGTTACGCGGAAAGGGACAAGGCGACGCGGTCGGCCGCTTCCGAGATCGGCACCTGCTCGGTGGAGCCGTCGGCGCGCCGGGTCAGCTCCGCCGTGTTCTGGGCGATGCCGCGCGCGCTGACCGTCACCCGCAACGGGATACCCGCCAGCTCGATGTCGGAGAACTTGACGCCGGGCCGTTCCTTGCGATCGTCAAGGATCACCTCAACCCGAGCCGACTTCAGCGCTGCGTAAATCTCCTCCGCCGCCTTTCGTACCTCGGGCCCGTCCCCGAGCTGAGCGATCGCCACCGCGAACGGCGCCACCGACCGGGGCCACACGATCCCGGAGTCGTCATGGTGCGTCTCGACCACGGCGGCCAGCGCGCGCTCCACCCCGATCCCGTAACACCCCATGATGGGCGTGATCCGCTCGCCGCCCGGGCCGAGCACGCTGACCCCGAAGGCCTCCGTATATTTGCGGCCGAGCTTGAAGATGTGTCCAACCTCGACAGTGCGCTCGACATCCAGTGGCGACCCGCAGCGGGGGCAGGGCTCACCCGCGGTGACCTCACGCAGGTCGGTCCACACATCCACGCGGATATCCCGCTCCACGTTGACATTCTTAAGGTGTACGTCGTCCTGGTTGGCGCCGGTCGCCATGCCGACCCGGCCGCGCAGCGCCTCGTCCGCCACCACCGGCAGGTCGGTCACGCCCACCGCACCCAGGCTGCCGGGCAGCGCGCCCAGCGCCTCCCGGATCTCCCCGGGCTGCGCGGGCCGCACCTCGGCCGCCTTCAGCGTGTCGATGAGCTTCTGCTCCACCAGCGCGTGGTCCCCGCGCAACAGCACCAGGGTCAGCCGGTTGTCGACCACATATATCAACGTCTTGATCTGCCGCTCGCCGCCGAAACCGTAGTCCCGCGCCAGGTCCTCGATGGTCCGCGCCCTGGGCGTGTCGAACCGCTCGATCGCCCCATCGACATCCTCGATCGGCGCCAGCCGCGACGTCGCCTTCTCCACGTTGGCGGCGTAGCCGCAGTCGCAGTAGACGATCAGATCCTCACCGGCCGACGTCGGGCACATGAACTCCACCGACTCGCCGCCGCCCATGATGCCGCTGGACGCCTCGACCGCGATCGCCGGAATCTCCAGCCTCTCGAAAATCCTTGTGTACGCGGCCTTTTGGCGACGGAACGACTTGTCCAGCCCGGCCTCGTCAAGGTCGAAGCTGTACGCGTCCTTCATGGTGAACTCGCGCACCCGGATCAGCCCGCTCTTGGGCCGGGGCTCGTCGCGGAACTTGGTCTGGAACTGGTACCACGTCTGGGGAAGCTCGCGGTACGACCGCAGCTCCTGCGCCATCTCGGTGAACACCTCTTCGTGCGTCATGCCCAGGGCGAGGTCGGCGCCGCGCCGGTCGCGCAGCCGGAACATCTCCTCGCCGATGCTCGACCAGCGCCCGCTCTTGTCCCACAGCTCCGCCGGCTGCATCGTCGGCATCAGGAACTCCTGCGCCCCGGCGGCGATCATCTCCTCGCGGATGATCTCGATGATCCTGGCGCGCACCCGGATCGCCATCGGCAGCAGGGCGTAGTGCCCGGCCATCAGCTGCCGGATGTATCCGGCCCGAAGCAGCAGCCGGTGGCTGACCGCGTCAGCCCCGGCGGGGTCCTCGCGCAGGGTGGGAACGTGAAGTTGTGACCAGCGCATGCTGCGAATAGTAGCCTCGCCCGATAGGTCGATCGCCACCGGATTTTGCCCATAGACAACCAGACATGAGAATGGTTTTGTTTCGCGGCCCAAAGGTCAATAATTGACCCGTTGCGGGGTTGCCCATGGGAAAAGGAGAGCCGAGACATGGATCAGCCTGATTGGGCGCCCGAGTCCATCGACACCGAGCGGCCCACGGCGGCGCGTGTCTACGACTACCTGCTCGGTGGCAGCCACAACTTCGCCGCCGACCGCGATATGGCGCACAAAGCGATGATCATGATGCCCGACCTGGTGCTTCAGGCACAGGCCAACCGGGCGTTCCTCAGCCGCGCGGTGAGCTACCTCGTCGACGCCGGCGTGCGTCAATTTCTTGACATCGGCTCGGGCATCCCGACCCGAGGCAACGTGCACGAGGTGGCGCAGAAGGGCGCGCCCGACTCCCGCGTGGTCTACGTCGACATCGATCCGATCGCGGTCAGCCACAGCCGCCAGATATTGCGGGGCAACGACCAGGCCACCGTCATCCAGGAGGACCTGCGCAACGCCGAGGCGATCCTCGATCACGCCGACGTCCAGGCCATGCTCGACTTCGAGAAGCCGGTAGCGCTGCTGCTCGTCGCCGTGCTGCACGTGATACCGGACGCGGACGACCCGCACGCCATCGTCGCGCGGCTGCGCGACCGCCTCGCCCCGGGCAGCTACCTGGCGATCGGGCACGGCACCCACGACAGCCGGCCGCTGGAGTCCAAGGAGCTTTCCCAGCTTTCCAAGGGGACAGCCACCTCGCTGGCGCCCCGCCCACTGTCCGAAGTGGAGCGTTTCTTCACCGGCTTCACCCTCGTCGACCCGGGTGTGGTCTGGGCGCCGTTGTGGCGGCCCGAATCCTCCGACGAGGTTCCCGACAACCCGGCCGACTCCAGCAACTATGCCGGGGTCGGGCGGAAGCCATGACGAAAGCCGTGACCGGTCTGGCCGAGTTCGCCCGCCTGTGGGCGCGGGCTCTGTCCGGCACGTGCTATGTCTCGATGACCGCGGCGGAGAAGGTCGAGTTCCAGACGGTCGCGTCGGGTCGGCGCGCGTGGCGTCACGCGGGGTTCGCCGCCCTCGCCGCG
>Ga0075418_10004717_pt1 | contig 15484 bp, 11 predicted proteins | sample SoiMetdeltSBSDD2_FD_81776 | JGI IMG/M metagenome (GOLD analysis project Ga0075418, IMG submission 81776) | Bulk soil microbial communities from a Populus tree surrounding site in Tennessee, USA - Soil MetaG P. deltoides SBSDD2 | ecosystem: Environmental > Terrestrial > Soil > Tree plantation...
CGTTGCCATCCGGCGAACGTACGATCAGCCGGTGGTTCGATACGACAGCCTTCGCCAATCCTGCCCCTTTGACGTTTGGCAACGCGCCACGCTCCATTCTTCGAGGCGCACCCGTCATCACGACAGACGGAACTCTGGAGAAGAGTTTTCAGATTACAGAGGGCGTGAAGCTAGACGTGCGAGGCGAGTTTTATAATATTTTCAACCACGCCATTTTTAATATTCCAGGATTCACGCTCGGTGGTGCAGACTTTGGTGTGGTTTCGAGCGCGCGTGCTCCTCGAACTGCCCAATTGGCGGCGCGGCTCGCGTTTTAAAGGATAGGACGTAGCGACATAATTTTTAATCTGTACCCATTAGCGTAGATGTCTCCAAACGTCATTTATCTCGTTATTATCACGCTGCTTGCCGCCGTCGTGAACGGCGGTCTCGGCTATGGCTTCTCCTCGATAACAGTTCCTCTGGCTCTGCTGTTTCTCTCGAACCGGGTCCTCAATCCCGCGTTGGTGCTGATCGAGGTGGCGCTGAATGCTTACGTGCTGTTCGTCAACCGCGATGCTATTCCAGCGGTGTGGCGGCGCGTGGCACCAATTGTCATCGGCTTGCTGCCTGGTGTGGCTGTCGGAACATTGATCGTTTCGCGAGTCAGCCCATCGTGGCTCAAACTGTGGACTTACATCATCCTGCTGCCGCTGATTCTGATTCAGGCGGCCGGCTACCGCCGGCCAATTCGAGCGGAGCGTTCGATCGGACTTCCGTTTGGCCTCGGGCTGGGGGTCCTCTACTCCGTTACAACGATATCCGGTCCGCCGCTGGCAGTAATGCTGAACAATCAGGGCTTCGGAAAGCGCGAATTTCGCGCTTCTTTGGGAGTTATCCGGCTCGCGGAGTCGACGTTCACGGCCGTTGCGTATTTGAGCGCGGGCCTGATTACCACAACTTCGATCTCGTTAATTCCGCAAATCGTCCCGAGCGTCCTGGTGGGCGTCCCGATCGGCGCTTTCCTTATCCGCCGCATTCGCACAGAAACGTTTCGACGCCTCTGCATGAGCTTCGACGCGTGGGTTGTCGCATTCGGGGTGTCATCCGTATTGCGCGACTTGAAGATCGTGGAAGGGCCCAGCGCATATCTTTTTCTCGCCGCTGTCATTCTGATCGATGCCTGGCTGCTCTGGCGATTTTTCTCACCCGGGATCCACGCAGCCGATCGGCCGGCTGTGGTTCCAGTCCAGCACTCAGCGGATGAACGAGTCAAGAACGTGAGCTGAAGAGAAAAAGGAATTTGAAATTCCTCTTCGCGAGTTCTCGATGCGTCAATTATGGTTTGCAAGCACGCAGTAGCTCACGCACTGCTCTCACTTATGCAAACATATCGAACGGTTCGAATGTTCCGTTCAGAACGGCAGCGCTGGCTTCAGAGCCAAGCCATCCGGAAATCATCGTGGCGTACACCTGTCGAAAATCGGTTGTGTAGACCAGATTGTCGCCGTCGTCGAGTTGGGTCAGGCTCGGCAGCTTGCCATAGTGACCGCCTTTTACGTTCTTGCCGGCGACAAACATCACGTTTGCGGCGCCATGATCTGTTCCCAGATTGCTGTTTTCCGGCACACGTCGGCCAAATTCCGAAAACATCATGACCACGACATCGTTAGCGCGACCGAGGCGTTCGAGATCCGTCATGAATGCCGCGACTGCGTCGGAGGTATACGTCAGGAGCCGCTGGTGAAGATCGCCCTGGAAGACATGTGTGTCGAAGGCGTTGTTTCGATATGAGACATAGTAGAGCCGAGTCGGCATACCGGCGCTAATCAGGGCCGCAACTTTCGGCAGATCCAACCCGGTGATCCCATAATCTACGGGCGATTTGTAATTGGCCCAGGCTTCCTTCACAAGGGCAGAGGCGCTTTTTGCGCTCCGCGCAACATCGAGAAGAAATCTGCGCGATGAATTTTCAACGTTGCCGGCATCGGCGACTTGCGCGAAAACGTCGCGTTCTTCATAAAACCCTTCGCGCGTGAACTTATTCGGATCATCAAATACAAGAGGCGTATGCAGCTTGCTTCGAACCGCCATCGATTGACGGGCATCGATGTTGACGAGGTAGTTCGATGGAGCCTGCGGCGCCACAGCATCGGCTAATCTGCCGACCCAACCGTACTCGTCTCCTCGGTTGGGCGCAGCCGTGTGCCAATACGCCATGGATGTGAAGTGGGAAAATGATGGATTTGCGTACCCGCAACCGTGAGCGATTGCAAGTTTGCCATCCTTATACAGACGCTCGAAACCCGCCATACCCGAGCTGAAACCAAAGTGTTCGTCGATTTTTCGAACGCGGTTCGGGCGAATGCCAATCTTTGGACGATGGCGATAGTACGCATCATCGCCGTAAGGAACAACCGTGTTCAATCCATCGTTGCCGCCCGACAACTCCAGAACGACAAGAATCCTGCCATCGGCAGCGGTTTGGGGAGCCAATGCTCGAGCCGTTCGGGCAAACAATGGCGGCAGGGGTAATACACCGGTTGCGCCGATGCCGATTCCGTATAAACCGGCTTGCAAAACTTTTCTGCGTGTAAGTGTCATAAAAGTGTTTTGGAGCGCATCACAGTCGCGGCATTTGTCCCGCGATCGTAAATGCTAGCTCAGTTGATATTCGGGCTCGCTCAAGAGCAAATGCAGCACGAGTCGTAAAGAATCTTCCATATAAGTCTTCGCCACTGATAGATCCGACGTTCCCAATTGCATGTTCAGGAATGAGCTCAAGGTCTGCCGTTTTTCGTCCGCCGGCGGAACGCGCATGAACCTGCGGATAAAGTAATCGACCGCTTCGGTCGTGTTCTTCAAACCCGCTTCGACGACCATCTTCGTGAGATTGATATCAGCCGTTTGCCGGGGAATAGGTTTGACTCGCTCAAGCGCCATTTGCCAACCGCGAAAGCTACCATAACGAGTGTTGAAGTCCTCGTCGCGATCGGCCAGCATGTTCGATTCAGCCAGCCCTCCCTCGCTGCCTCTTTCCGGCATCGTGGCGGTCGAGATATCCTGGCCGGCTCGGACCTTCTCGGCGACGATGCGAATATCGGAAGACGGATTCGCACGATCCGGTGGAATGAAATTGATATCCGGAAACAGTACATCGCGAACGAAGTTTCCACGCTCGAGTAACAGACCCGGCGTCATCCAACTTCGCCCTCCCGACCATCCCGCCACTGTTGGAGGAGCAAACAGCCGTTGGCCCAATGTACCGGTAGCTATGTTGAAGTCCGGCACACCTGGAACTTCGGTTAATCCCAGCTTTTTGTAAGTGGAAATCGCCAACTGAACAGGACTCTTGATCTGAGTACCGACCGAAGCGGAACTGTAGAAATCGCGTGACAGGAAAATTGTTTCCAGAAGGGGGGCAACGTTGTAATTGCTGGCGCGAAGCATCGTGCCGAGGTTGTCCTGAACTTCCGAGGTCAGTTCCTGGCGAACGAAATAACGATAAATCTTTCCAGCGATAAAACGCGACGTCGCGGGTTGTTTGAGGATGATGTCGATCACATCGACGCCATCGAAGTTGCCAGTGGCACCCAGAAAGGTTTTCTGACTATCGTCGTGCTGGTCTTTGTTGACGACGAACTTGAGATCCACGTAATTCCAGCCTGTAAATGCTCGAGCAGCTTCCCGGACGTCCTTTTCCGAGTAGTTGCCAACGCCCATCGTAAACAGCTCCATAATTTCGCGAGCGAAGTTCTCATTAGCAGAACCCTTCACATTCACACCCGCATCCAGGAAGGACAACATTGCGGGGTCCTGGGCGACCGCTACAAGCAGATCGCGAAAATTCCCGGTTCCGTATTTGTGAAACAGTTCGAGCTGGCCCAGCGTCTTTCGGTAATCGCGCACCTTCGCTTCATTAACAGCGAAATGCCCATGCCAGAACAGCGCCATCTTTTCTTCGAGTGGACGACGGGTGGCCAACATCCGATTTCCCCACCAATATGCAACCCGTTGGGTTTCCAAAACACTAGCGCGCAACCAGAAAAAGAACTTATTCACGATAGGTTGCAAGGGACGATCGCCACCGGCTTTCACTTTGATGCCGAGCGCTTCGCCTTTCTCTTTCGCCATTTTGGTGACGGCCGGCCGGCTCTCTGGAAACGGCTCCAGGCCTGGATCGTGAATACCGGAATGGTCAAAGGGAGGAAGAACGTTTTCGATGTTTTGGAAATATACGAGTCGTCGAACGGCTTCAGCAGGACTCAATCGGGCCAGCGCCTCAATCTCCTCGGGAGTTCCGCCGAAACCGGCGCGCTCCAAAAGGTGCGCCGCAAAGTCATAATTCCAATCGGACGGGGCGATCGAGGCCAGGTCATTCTCCCACCGCGTGGACCGTTGAGGCATGTTAGGGCTCCCTGTTCACAAGGATTGCGTGCTGGAATTCTAGCCCGAGAAGGTTAGGTAACGGATATAAAATCCGACCGTATTATGGGAGCCGTCTACGACAGCTTCAAAAAAGAACTTGAGGGCTGGGATCTTCGATACTCGCACTCGCCTCGCGAAGAGTTGATAGCGCTATGTCTTCTTGCGCTCGAACGTGAGGAACTCGTTGTGATTGGCTATGGCGAAGACCTGATTCGGCGTCGTCTTGCTTCGATGCCAGTGACGTCCGAGGTGCGGGAACTCATTCGTCACGCACTCATGTGGGTGTGGAGGGATGAGGAGATGCACGCGATTTATGTTCGCGGTGCCCTGCTCAAGCTTGGGAACTTGCCGCTGCGGCTCAACACGTTCGCGCATCAAATCGCCGGAGCAATTGCGGGATGGGCAACATCCGTCAATCAACACGCGCGTTGGACCGAAGCGCCTATCTCCCGAGGTGGCGCGACTATCATCACAGCTGCCGGTTCTGTGCTCGGAAAGGTCCCGCGAAGCGTCCGCAAGCATCTAGTCTACGGTCCCTTTCGTGATTTCTGCTTGTTCAACGTCGATGCGGAACGTACAGCCTGGCTTTGTTGGAAACGCATGGCGGATATTGCTGAAAGAATTCCGGAGCTGCCGTCGAACGTTGTGCCTGATTTCCGCCGTGTCCAAACTGATGAGGACCGCCACGGCGCAATATTCCAGATTCTTGCAGAATCTCTGACGCCGAATGATGGACTCGCAGAAGGAACATCGGCTGAAACGCTTTCGCAGCGTATCGGTGAGGTCGGCGAGTTTTTCCTGCCAAGAAGTCGCCGGCAGAGTTTTGTACGCCGAAATCCGCTGGGCAGTGGCGGCAAAGTATGGGTTCAAGAAGGAAGCAATCTTGCGGAGAAGCTAGATCTATTTCGACGCATCCTGGACGAGAGCCGACTCGCTGTTCGTCTCCGGAATCGTGCCGAGGAGCTTGGGAAGTCGATTCACGACGTGAGCGTTGCGATTAAACCGACATTCATGCTCGGGTACGACCGCCGCGATTCGTCCGTCATCACGGACCCTGCCCTTATCGATGCTCTGGCTCGGTATTTGCGCGAGGTCGGGTGCGCGGACGTCGCGGTGATCGAGGCCCGCAATATTTACGACCAATTCTTTCACCGGAGGACAGTCCGCGAAGTTGCCGACTACTTCGAGATTCAGTCGGAATCGTATCGACTGGTTGACGGCTCTGAGGAGCAAGTGGCCCATTCCTATTTTCGTGGACTCGCGCAGTACACCGTTGCTCGTTCATGGAAAGAAGCGGACTTCCGGATTACCTTCGGCAAAATGCGCAGCCACCCGGTGGAATTGGCATATCTCACCGTTGGCAATGTGGAGTGGATCGGCGGGCGTTGCGATGAATTCCTTTTCGCTGAGCGTCAGGCGCACCGAGAAACCGCAATCATGATGTTGCTCGACGAATTCCCGCCTCATTTCGCGATCCTCGATGCCTATGAGTCGGCGGCGGATGGTCTCATTGGCGTTATGGGATGTCCACGGCCGAAACAGCCGTTGCGGTTCTATGCCGGACCTGATGCACTTTCGGTGGACATCGTCGCCGCGCGGCATATCCGGCTGCAACATCCACGAAAGTCCACTGTATTGAGGGCTGCGTGTGATTGGTTCGGAGACCCTTCCGGCGAAGTGGAAGTCGTCGGCGTTGACAAGCCGATACGAGAATGGAAAGACCCCTATCACAACGAACTCTCCACAGTCCTCAGCTTCATTGCGTTTCCGGTTTATGTGATGGGAAGCGGCCGGGGTTCGATGTTCTTGCCCGACATGGATCAAGTCGCGTTTCCTCTGATCGGCGAAGAAACATTTTGCGAGCGGATTAGCCGTCGCAGTGTCCGCTGGCTGATTGGCCTTCGGCGTCCGCAATGACTTCCAGAGTCGTCGTAATCGGCGCCGGCATGGGAGGTTTGACAGCCGCGATTCGGCTGCGAAAAGCCGGCTTCGATGTTGTCGTAATGGAGGCCCGATCCGAACCCGGCGGCCTCGCATCAGGAGTGCAGTACGACGAGTTCTCCTTCGATGCCGGGCCTTACATTTTGCTTGATCATCCCGGGTTGGAATGGGCCCTGGAAAAGGTTGATTTACAACTGGAAAACGCGATCTCCCTCCAGCGAATCCAAAACGTCTACGAGGTAGAGTGGCCAACCGGCGGTTGCGTTCGGTTCTATTCGGATATCGAGAAGACCGCTGCAGGTTTCGACAGCCGCTGGCCCGGAAGCGGGCGAAAATATTGCGAGTTCGTTGGCAAAGTGGAGGAGATCTATCGATCGTTGTGGCCCATGCTGCTGCAGGTTCCAAACAAGCGCGCCCTCTTCCGCACTGGCGCTTGGCGAAACACGCCCTTCCTTATGCGATCGCTCGGTTCCATACTCGCCTCGGCCGATTTACCCGGTCTCATTCGTGAAGCCGTAGCAATCTGGACGCACGTTGCAGGGCAGACAACTGATGAAGCTCCGAGTCCACTCGCGTTCGTGCCAACTCTAATACACAGCGTGGGTGCGTATTATCCGCGCGGAGGCATACGCGAAATTCCGAAAGTTCTGGCGCGCGCCGCGGTCGCGGCTGGAGTTTCTTTCCAGTACTCGACAAAGGTCACGCAAATCCATTCGGAGTACGGAACAGTCAAAGGTGTGGAAACGTCGGGAGGCGAGTTCATTGATGCCGCTGCGGTTCTGTCGAATTCCGCGGCTCTGAATACGTACCTTCACCTGCTTAAGGGAGCTCCGCGAGACGATTTGAAAAAACTTCCACTCCAGTCTCCCGGAGTGTGTGCATACCTGGCTGTAAAGGGCGATCCCGGAGACTTTTACTTAAGATTTCGGCTGGATGAAAACAACAAAAGGTGCCGGCTGCTGCTCAAGCCTGCAACTCTGAATTCATCGGAGCCCAACGGTTGGTGGCCGGCCCGGCTCATCGCTCCCACAGACTATGCGGAAATGGAGAGGGCTGGTGCGGCCGGTCAACATCAGTTGCTCGAGAGTTTGCTTCACGAGGACTGGTGGAAAGATAATTTCTCGGAGGTCCGGGTACTCGGAAAACGCACGCCGCAACTGTGGGGTATGGAATACAGCCTTTACGCAAACAGTATGAATCCGGTCATGACATCGCGATTCATGCGGCGCGGGAGGATTGCGCATCGCAGCCCCTACGTCCGCGGACTTTATCTGGCCGGCAGTTCGACACATCCCGGCCAGTGGGTCAGTTTCTGTGCCATTTCCGGTGTCCTCGCTGCCGATTGCATCATCGAAGATCTCAACTGAATGCTTGCAACCACTTTTGAATCGCACTTTGGACGGCGCCTTCGCGTTGCGCGTCTCGGGAGCGGTCCGCCACTCGTTCTTCTGCATGGTTATCCGGATACGCTGCAGATTTGGTCGCGAGTTGGGCCGTATTTGGCGGAGTCGTTTAGCGTCATCGCTTTTGACTGGCCAGGCATGGGATACAGCGATCCCTGGACTGGAGGCGCGACGCCCTTTCACATGGCGGACCGACTGGCAATACTACTAGAGGCTTGGAGCGTTCAGAGCGCAGTGATCGCCGGCATCGATATGGGAGGACAACCGGCACTCGCCTTCGCAGCAAGTCATCCCGAACGCGTACGTTCGCTCGTGATCATGAATTCACTTGTTCAGTGGGATGAAGCGACATCGTGGGAAATCGCTGTGTTGCGAAAGTTCGGCTGGAATCGCCTCGCACTGCTGCGTCTGCCCGGAGTCGTATTTAATCATGCGCTACGTACATTTCTTCCTCCGGGCGAAACGGTGGACGAAGATCTTCGATCAGACATGTGGACAAGCTTCAAACGTCGAGACGTTCGTAGTTTTATCGTGAGGATGTGCGCTGGCTACCAAGGAACTTTGCGAGAGATTGCAAAGAAATACGGCTCAATTCATTCACCCACCCTTGTCCTTTGGGCCGAGCATGACAAACACTTCCCTGTCGAGCACGGACGCCGGCTGCAAACTGCGCTCCCAAACGCCCGCTTGGAGATCATCCCAAAGGCCGAGCATTGGATGCTATTGTCTCTGGCTCCGATTGTCGCAAAGCGGATCCTCGAGTTCGCGTCTTAAGGTTTAGCCTGATCTACCCTGCGCTTACGGCGGAATCGCAAAACAAGAAGCAGAGTCAGAGCCAGTCCGTACAGAACCGGCCGCTGAACATCCAGTTTCACGCGCCAGAAGTAATGGATCACACCGGCCGCTGCACTCACATAGACGAGACGATGTAACAGTTGCCATCGCTTGCCGCCGAGCCGTCCGATCCATTTTTTCGTCGAGGTGATCGCGAGTGGAATAAGCAAAACCATGCTGGCATATCCGGCCATGATGAAGCGGCGTTTCGTCAGGTCGGCAACCATTTCACTAAACGCAAAGAATTGATCCAACCAAACGTACGTGACGAAATGTAACACCGCGTGAAAGAACGCAAAGAGCCCGAGCATTCTCCGGAATCGCGTAAGGCCATGCCAACCCGTGACCCTTCGAAGAGGAGTGATGCTTAAAGTCAAAATCAGAAATCGCAGCGTCCACAATCCAGTTGTGTCTCGAATGTCCTCGAGTGGATTTGGGCTCAACCGGCCGTTGATGGTTGCCCAAGCCAGCAAGGACATCGGCACCAGGCAGGTTATGAAAAGTATCGGCTTGAACGTCCTGTGGTAATCGAAATGAGGTTCGCCGTCAGTAATTCTTACGAAGGTCCATTCCGGCATACAAGTGAGCGACCTGGTCCGCATATCCGTTGAACATGAGGGTGGATCGGATTCCGGACCCGGAAAAAATATTTCGCGTTTCACCAATGCGTTGCTCGCGGGCCTGGCTCCATCGCGGATGATCGACCGAAGGGTTGACATTGGCATAAAAACCGTAGGCTTGGGGCCATGATTCCATCCACGAACTGACGGGCTGCTTCTCGACAAATCGAATGGATACGATCGCCTTGATTCCTTTGAACCCATACTTCCACGGAACCACCAATCGCATCGGCGCGCCGTTTTGGTTAGGCAAAGGCTTGCCATACATACCGGTAGCGATCAGCGTTAGCGGGTGCATGGCTTCATCCATGCGAAGGCCTTCGGTGTATGGCCAGTTGAGTCCGCCGCCTACAAATCTCGAACGCTGCCCCGGCATTTGGTCTCTGGCCACGATTGTTTTAAATTCAACATACCGTGCGGAAGGGGTCGGCTCGAGGCGTTTTACCAGATTGGCTAAGGGAAAGCCTCTCCATGGAACCACCATCGACCACCGTTCGACACATCGCATTCGGTAGACGCGATCTTCCAGAGCGAGCCCTTTAATTAAGTCATCCAGATCGTAGGTGGCAGGCTTCTTGACGAGGCCTTCAACGGACACAGTCCAGGGTTTAACCCTGAAGTTGACGGAATTCTTAGAAGGATCGCTTCTGTCTGTGCCGAATTCGTAATAGTTGTTGTATGTCGTGGAGTCTTCATACGGCGTAATCTTCTCATTGGTATCGTAAGGGCCAGACCTCGACTGAAGGGCCGCTACTGTCGGCAGCAAGAAAGCAGAAGCGGCTTTGATGAATTCCCGACGATTCCGATAGATCCTCTCGGGAGTGATTTCCGACGACCGAATTTCTGCGGTACGTTGAACCAGCATTGAAATCCCCCTGTTTTTTCGAATTGAAAGTGACAGCGATGTTCATTCGCACTCTCACAGGCGTGCCATCTTTCATTGCCGGACTGAATCGCCATTGCTTGAGCGCGTTTATCGCGACTTCATCGAGTTCCCAATTCATGGACTGGATCACGCGGATGATCTTCGGAATGCCGTCTTCGAGAATCACGGCATCAAGGATCACCGAGCCCGTACGTTCCTCTACGCTGGCCACCGAATATTGTGGTTCGACCCGGTGCACGATTTGTGGCGGGACGACTCCCGGACCGATGCGCATTGCCATATCATTGGCGATTTCTTCGTTCAGTTCGGCATTGCGCAAGTTGAATTCAACATCAATCTGCGTCGATGCCTCGACTGGAATTCCGTTTCGCCGGGCCGGAATGAATCGCCAATCACGGACTGCCAATAGCGCATTCTCGTCGAGGCCATGGCCTAGTCCTTTCACAACTTGAACCCGTTTTACGACGCCCTCGCCGGCGATGCGCACTTCGACCGTGACGTTCCCCTCAATGCCCTGAGCTCGCGCTTCATCGCTATACAAAGGAGGAATCGTATATTGATCCACAGTTGGAACCGCAGAGTCGGAATCGGATGCCACGGCCGTGTGCGAAACGTGCATTGCAGCGAGCGGAAGGGCAATAAGCAATGTCACGATTGCGACCGATAAGACGCCTTTTGGTGTCACCGCGTTCCGATTTGATTTGGACTTGAGTAGAGCCGCGAAACGTCTTTCGAGCGTCGACGGCTTAGCCATCGGTAGTGTTGGTGACCAGACGCGTTCGATGCACCGAAAGTTTCGGGCGATCTCCAGGAGGTGTGAAGCATATTCGCTGGCGTCAGTACCAAGTTTGATGACAACGTCATCACAGGCTTGTTCGCTTTCTTGATATAGCCGGTTACTCGCAATCCAAAAAAGAGGATTGAACCAGTAAACCGCGCAAGCAATCTGTGAGATCACCTGAAATAACCGATCAAGGCGTTGTACATGTGCCAGCTCGTGTGCGACGACGACACGCATCCGTTCACGTGACCATTCCTTTGCAAAATCCGGTATGAAGATCTGCGGGCGTAACGTGCCGCACGTCATCGGCATCGATCCGTCGGGTCCTCGCTTCAGCCGGACGCTTCGATCGCAGCCGATTCGGCGTGCCATCTCCGTCATCTCGCTGCTGAGCCTTGAATCCACATAAGCCACACTTTGACGGGCAATCCGTCTCTGTTGGATAAAGCCTGTTCCGACGATAAGGAGTCCAATAATCGACCCGGCGAACCAAATGATCGACCAAACACGGCCCAGCAACACGGGTTCTATTCGTTCGGAGCGGAATGTCACTTGGGAATCCGTCGATATCGGGTTTGAAAACGTCGTCGAGATCGTGGGAAGCGCGGCGGTCACTCGTTGTGCAAATGCCGGTTCCCAGGTAGGTACGAGAAGACCGAGTAGCGGAAGTACGGCCGCCGCTGCAATTGCCGCGACCCAAAGGAGATGCCGTTCCGCGGCGGATCGTCTCTTTAAGACGGAGGTGATACAAAACGCAACAAGAAGAACGACAGTAGCCTTGATCATTGGCTCTTCTCTTCTTTCTTGGCATCCTCGATTAAGTCCGAAATCCTCTTGAGATCTTCTTCGGAAATCTTAAAACCTTCCTTACCCAGCAACGCGGCTACGGCTTTTCCTGCCGATCCTTCAAAGAAGGTATCCACGAGATGTTTAAGTGCCGATTGGCGCACAAGGTGGCGCGGGACCTTTGGAAGATAGACGTACCGCAGCCCGTGCTCCTCGTGGCGAACATGGCCTTTCTCTTCGAGCACGCGAAGCTGTGCCCGAACCGTTGAATAGGCGGGTTGTCCCGAAAGTTCCCCCATGACGTCGGCTACCGTCGCGCGGCCGAGACGATACACGATGTCCATGATTTGCCTCTCGCGGCGGCTGAGGTGTGCTGGTGAGTGTCGAGATGCTCGTGGCATTGTTGTTTTTTTATTGTCTAATTTTATAGCACACATGCTAGAAAATTAGACAACATAAAATTCTCCTGCGGAATTTCCTCGATTGGCCGACTTGTAAGCAATTGTCGCGCCCCCTTCAGCAATGTTGACTCGCAAACCCGCTGCTTATATACGAGGGGCAAAATCGAAAGTTGTCCAACGTCCGTCTCGGTGATGTAGGAGGGAGGAAACCAATGAGAGTTTCCGTTTTTCTGATCGTCTTCACGTCGCTCGTGTGCTTAACCGTATTGACGCCTGATGGTCTTGCACAGAGCGCATTCACAGGCAGCGTCAAAGATGAGAGTGGTGCTGTCCTGCCGGGTGTCTCGATCGAGGCTAAGAGTGAGGTATTGATCGAGGGAGCCCGGTCCGCCGTTAGCGATGAGCGCGGCGTTTACCGGATAATTGACCTTCGTCCGGGCACTTACGCGCTAACGTTTTCCCTGCCGGGATTCAAAACCGTTAAGAGGGAGGTAGAGTTACCGTCTAATTTCACATCCACGGTCGATGCGCAATTAACAGTCGGCACCGTTGAAGAAACAGTCACAGTTTCCGCGGAATCCCCCGTCGTCGACTTGCAAACCAATTTCAAGGCCCAGGTTCTTCCGCGCGAGGTGCTGGACAGCGTACCCACTGCTCATACCATCCAGTCTGTAGGTCAGTTGGTTGTTGGCATCCAGATGAATTTGCCCGACGTCGCGGGCTCACAAGCAATGCAGCAGACCTATTTCACGGTTCATGGAGCAGGAACGGCTCAAACTGCCGTTCTGATGGACGGAATGATCATCAACGGTCTGCAAGGTGATGGCGGCATTCAGAGCTATTTGAATGACGCGGGCAACCAGGAGATGGTCTATCAGACGGGTGGCGGGACGGCCGACTCCCCGGCCGGCGGGCTCAAACTGAATATGGTGCCGAAAGAAGGCGGCAACAGCCTCCACGGTTCATTCTTCATAGGATATGAGAGCAGCGATTTGCAGAGCAGCAATCTGTCGTCCGATTTGGCCGCGAAAGGCGTCAAAGCTGTGGATAGGATCGGCAAATATCGCGACGTCGACATCACGTTAGGGGGGCCAATCAAGAAGGACAAGCTGTGGTTCTTCGGTTCAGGCCGCCTCTTCACGGTCAATAAACCGATTCTTAATGTATTCTGGCTCCCCCCAGGCTACAAGCAGGCAGACTGCATCAGCGGTGTGGTTGCATGCGAACAGGCCGTCGATGACCAGAAAATCAACAGCGTTCTCTTGCGGCTCACATGGCAGGTCTCCCCGCGCAACAAGTTCTCCGCATATATGGACCGTCTTTTCAAGAGCCGAAGCTTAGGCGATCTTACGAGCGGTGATGACCCGGGGACCGCAGGCATCCGGTGGAATTCGCCGATATATGTGACCAATACGATCAAGTGGACTTCGACGTTGACGAACCGGCTGCTGGTTGAAGGTGGTTACTCCAGCAACCTCGAGCGATACAACAATCTGTATGCGCCGGGTGTTCGAAAAGACTACGGCTCGCCAGAGTGGTTCGCCGGCGCGCGTCGCGTCGACAGCATTCTCGGCACTTCGAACGGCGCCTCGGTCTACGAGCGTGGAGTGTATCCGGATCGCTACAACGCGCAGGGCTCAATGTCATACGTCCGCGGCGGACACAACATCAAAGTCGGTTTTCAAGACTCCTGGGGGCCGTTCCGTCGATGGGCATATGCAAACGCCGACTTGTACCAGAATTATCAGAATGGCCAGCCTAATACCGTGACGCTCTTGCCCACGCCGGCAAACTGGAAGGAAAAACTCAACGCGAACCTGGGAATTTATGCCCAGGATGCCTGGACGATCAAGCGATTGACGGTCACCGTCGGATTGCGTTGGGAATATGTCAGCGAGAAGATCGTTGGGCAGCCAGCACAATCTGGACGGTTTGCCAACATTCCCGCCTTTAACGATATCAACCTGCCGATTTGGAGATCGTTCTCGCCTCGAACCGCCGTGGTCTATGACTTGTTTGGAAACAGGAAGACGGCAGTCCGGTTCGGTTTTAACCGCTTCGGGATGTCGGCCACGACTGGACTTGCCGAACTCTATGATCCGGGCAACGCCGTCAGTGTGACATCGTCCCCGACGTGGAACGACAAAAACAAGGACGATATCGCTCAGGGATCTACTGGCTGCGATTTCCAGAACGCGCCCGACTGTGAAATCAATTTCGCACAGGTCCCCAAGAATTTCGGTACGATTTCGCTGGCGAAATTCGATCCCAAATTGAAACGTCCCCATGCCCTCGCGTACAACCTTGGTGTGACACACGAGTTGTTTCCGGGCGTGGCCGTAACGGTCGAGTGGTTTCACAGCGAGCTCAAGAATATTCTGGAGCGAAACAACGTTCTGCGACCGGGTACTCTGACTGGACCTTCTACCGTGGACAACCCGAACTACAGGGCAGTCAATGTTTTTAGCCCGATCGACGGCAAACAAATCACAATGTACGACCCGGTTTCTTCGGCCGTTCAACAGGCCGTCTCATACGTCGATACTAACGACCCAAAGATGAAGGCGGTTTACAATGGCTTCGAATTTAACTTCAATGCCAAATTGCCGCGCGGCGGACGGCTCTTCGGTGGTTCATCTACGGACCGTTCTATAGCCAACGTGTGCGGTGCTGCAACGACGAATCCGAATATCCTCGTAAATTGCGACCAATCGAAGAGTAATATTCCGTGGCGCACTCAGTTCAAACTGATTGGAACGTATCCGTTGCCGTGGTGGGGTATTCAATTCAGCGGTGCTCTGCAGGCTCTGCCCGGCTATGTTCTATACAACAACGCCCTGCCCGTCCTGCAGCAAGGAAGTGTGGCTTCGCCGAATGCGACGTTGAACAACCCGAACAGTGCGGGTACTGTATTTCAGGTGACCCCGAGTACTCGTTACACCGTGTGTCCAGGTGACTCCGCATCGCAAGGGTGTGTCGTTGGAAATTTGGTAATTCCCCAAATGATCCAACCCCAGCTGAATGTTCCGCTGATTGCTCCAGGAACGGAACTGACACCGCGTCTGAATCAAGTCGACTTCAGCCTAAGCAAACGAATAAATTTTGAGCGGTTTCGTTTCGAACCGAAACTCGATCTGTTTAACGCGTTCAACTCAAGCGACTATTACGCGGTACGATCCATGGTATACAGCACAGTACCTGGTGCAGCGTACAAACAGCCAAGCAGCATCCTACAGGGCAGGATTCTGCGGCTCGCTGCCGTTGTAAATTGGTGATGTAGTCGACTGCAGGCGCGGTCTATGAGGGCGTGAACGAATTGGTCGGATGCGCGATATTCCCCTCCTCACGGAGGAGGGGTGGACGCGACATCAAGAACAATGATGCGAAGCCACTTTCTTTGGAGCGGACGGGGTGGTCGCTCACAA
>Ga0075418_10004720_pt1 | contig 15477 bp, 10 predicted proteins | sample SoiMetdeltSBSDD2_FD_81776 | JGI IMG/M metagenome (GOLD analysis project Ga0075418, IMG submission 81776) | Bulk soil microbial communities from a Populus tree surrounding site in Tennessee, USA - Soil MetaG P. deltoides SBSDD2 | ecosystem: Environmental > Terrestrial > Soil > Tree plantation...
CGGCCCGACGTGAAGTAGGCGAGCGCCGCCGGCGGGCGCTGCGGAAGCGCGGGGCGGAGCCGCGGGGTCTCGACGGCCGCCCCCGACCGGGCGCGCTCGATGGCGCGCCGCAGCGCGCGCAGCACCAGCGTCCCCGCCACGGCCTTGCGGTACGAGGCCGAGGCGTGGGCGTCGTCGCGGAACGGCGCCCGGGCGACGACCTGCTCCGCGCAGCGCAGCAGGTCCTTTTCGTCGCCGGCCGTGCCCTCGATGCGCGACTCCGCCTCCAGCACGCGCGCCGGCGGCGTGGAGAGGCCGGTGAGGGCGACGCGGGCCCGCGAGCAATGGCCACCCGCGAAGGAAACCGTCACCGCCACGGAGAGGATCGACGGCGCGGAGGGCAGGACGGCCAGCCGCTCCAGCGCCGCCCCCTGGGGCGGGCCCGGGATGAAGAGCGAGATGACCAGGCCGCCACCGACGAGGTCCGCCCGCGGGTCCTTCAGGAAGCGCAGGCCCGGGATCTCGACCGGGTCCACGGAGTGGCGGACCACGAAGACCGTGTTCAGGGCCAACAGCGCCGCGACCACCTCGGAGTCGGGCGCGCCGTGGACCGCCTCCCCGCCCAGCGTGGCCATCCCGCGCACCATGCGCGAGGCGGACTGGGCGCGGCAGGCCGAGGGGAGGAGCCCTCCCGTGGCCGCGTAGGCCGCGGAGGACTCGATCACGTCCTGCAGCGTCACCATCGCTCCCAGGACGAGGTCGCTGTCCTCCATCTCGATCCCGGTGAGGCCGAGCCCGCTGAGGTCGAGGACGTTGGGCAGCTCCACGTCGGAGGCCAGGAGGCGCGTGCCGCCGCCCACGGGCACCACGCCCTGGGCGGCCAGGGTCAGGGCGTCCTCGATGCGCGTGGGCCGGTGGTAGCTGCGTATCCCGTGCGCGAGCATGCGGAGCGCATTCTATCGCGCGCGGCGGGCGCGAGCGGGGAGCGTCAGTCCTTCTTCAGGTAGTCGCGGCCCGTGGAGCGGCTGGCCGCCTGCAGCAGCCCGGCCGCGATGGCGTCCGCGCGCTCGACGAGCTCCGGCACGTCCACGCCCAGCAGCTCCCCGCCCTCCACGATCACGCGGCCGTCCACCATGACCGTGTCCACGGGCTCCGGGAAGGGGCTGAAGACGAGGGCGGCCACGGGATCGCTGGACGCGCCCGCATAGGACAGCCGGCGCGTGTCCACCAGGATCAGGTCCGCCGCCTTGCCCGGCTCCAGGCTGCCGATGTCGTCCCGGCCCAGGCAGCGGGCCCCGCCCCGGGTGGCCATCCACAGCGCGTCCTCCGCGGTGATCCAGCGCGAGGCATCGGGGTCGAGGCGGTGGGCGAGCATGGCCTGCCGCACCTCGGCCATCAGGTTCGAGCTGTCGTTGCTGGCCGAGCCGTCCACGCCCAGTCCCACCGGCACGCCCGCGGCCAGCAGGTCGCGCACGGGCGCGATCCCGGAGCCGAGACGGAAGTTCGACGATGGGCAGTGGGCCACCCCGGTGCCCGTCTCGCCGAGCAGGGCGATCTCCTCGCGCGACAGGTGCACGCAGTGGGCGAGCCACACGTCGGGGCCGAGCCAGCCGTTGCGGCGGAGGTACTCCACGGGCCGGACGCCGTAGCTCTGCAGGCAGTACGCCTCTTCGTCCTTCGTCTCCGCCAGGTGCGTGTGGAGGCGGACGCCCTTCTCGCGCGCGAGCTCGGCGGTTTGGCGCATCAGGTCCTCGGTCACCGAGAACGGCGAGCACGGCGCGAGGGCGATGCGGGTCATGGCCCCGGGCCGCGGGTCGTGGTACGCGTGGATGAGCCGCCGGCAGTCCTCGAGGATCGCGCGCTCGTCCTGCACCACGTCGTCGGGAGGCAGCCCGCCCTGGCTCTTTCCGCGGCTCATCGAGCCGCGCGTGGGATGGAAGCGGATGCCCAGGGCCCGCGCCGCCGTGATCTCCGCGTCGATGAGGCGATCCTGGCCGTGAGGGAACAGGTAGAGATGGTCGCTGGTGGTGGTGCAGCCCGTGAGCAGCAGCTCGCCCAGGCCCACCTGGGCCGCGGCCTCCACCGCGCGGGCGTCCAGGCCCCGCCACACCTCGTACAGCTCCACCAGCCAGCGGAAGAGCGGGGCCTCCTGCACCCGCGGGACGTTGCGGGTCAGGGTCTGCGGCAGGTGGTGGTGGGTGTTGACGAGGCCGGGCAGGGCGATCTTGCCGCGGGCCTCCAGGAAGCGCTCGATCTTCACGTCGGTGGGCGCGGGCCCCGTCCCGACACGCTCGATCTGGTGGTCGTTGACCAGGACGTACCCGTTGGGGATGCGCGACCGGCGGTCGTCCATGGGTACGACCATGCGCGTGTTGTAGATGAGCGTGCGCACGGGCTAGCGGTCCTGCCAGCGCGGAGGGCGCTTCTCCAGGAAGGCGCGCACGCCTTCTTCCACGTCGTCCGTGGCCAGGAGCTCCTTCCGGTAGAGCCGCTCCGTCCGCTGGAGGGCCCGGCGGAAGGACCCGCGCGCGCCCTGGCGCACCGCCCGGCGGGCCAGGGCCAGCACGGCGCCGCTCTTGGCGGTGAGGCGCTCGACGCAGGCCGCGGTCTCGCCCTCGAGGTCGTCGACGATCCGCGAGACGAGTCCGATGCGCGCCGCCTCGTCGGCGCCGATGGGCGCTCCGGTCAGGACCATCTCGAGGGCGGCCCGCCCGACGATCCGCGGCAGGAGGACCGCGCCCACCGGGGGGAAGCAGCCGACGTCGATCTCCGGCTGGCCGAAGACGGAGCGCGGCGTGGCCAGCAGGACGTCGCAGAAGGCGGCCAGCTCGCAGCCGCCGCCCAGGCAGCGGCCGTCCACCGCGGCCACCGTGGCCTGGGGCAGGCCGTCGAGGTAGCGGAAGACCTCATGGAAGGCCTCCAGCATGTCGGAGACCCGGTCCTTGCCGTGGTCGCGCACGTCCACGCCCGCCGAGAACGTCCCGGGGATGGCCGAGCGGAACACCAGGACCTTCAGGTCGCGGCGCCGGGCGCGGGGGCGGACGGCCTCGCGCAGGGCCCGGATGGTGGGCAGGTCCAGGACGTTCAGGGGGGGCCGCTGGAGCGTGATCCAGCGCGCGCCGGCCTTGTCCTCGATGGCCAGGGGCTCGCCGCTCACCCGCGCTACCGTTCCCGTTTTTTGTGCATTCTGATCCTTATAGGCCGCGGCGGCGGCCGAAGGCAAGCGCCCTTCCGATGGAGGCCCGCGCCCGTCCCCTCGGCTGCGCGGAGCCTAGCGCCCCTTGAACGACGGCTTGCGCTTCTCCAGGTGCGCGGCGAGGCCCTCGCGCGCGTCCTCGGACTCGAAGAGCTGCTGCTGGAGCTCGCGCTCCAGGGCCAGCGCCTCGGTGAAGGCGACCTCGGCCCCGGTCTGGACCGCCCGCTTGATGAGGCCCACGGCCCGGCTGGCGCGGCCGGGCGGGACGAACTCCAAGGCCTTGGCACGCACGCTGGCCAGGAAGGCCTCGGCGTCGGGGGCTTGGATGACGTCGTTCACGATGCCCATCTGGCGCGCTTCCTCGAACTCGAAGAGCCGCCCCGTGGCCATCAGCTCGAGAGCCCGGGCCTTCCCCACGAGCCGCGACAGGCGCTGCGTGCCGCCGCTGCCGGGCAGGACCCCCAGGCCCACCTCGGGCAGGCCGATCTTGCCCGCGCCCTTCCGGGCGAAGCGGAGGTCGGCGGCCATGGCCACCTCCAGGCCGCCACCCACGCAATGCCCGTTGAGGGCGGCGATCACGAGCTTCGGCGTCTGCTCCAGACGGTTCAGCGTCTCGTTGGCGTGGAGGCAGAAGTAGTACTTGTAGCGCGGCGCCATGGAGGCCAGGAGCCGGATGTCGGATCCCGCGCAGAAGAACTTCTCGCCGGCGCCCCGCAGCAGGATGACGTGCACGCCGTCGTCCATGCGCGCTTCGAGTATCGCGGCGTCGAGCTGCCGCATCATCTCGTAGGAGTACGTGTTCGCGGGCGGCGCGTCGAGGGTGACGAGCGCGATGCCGTCCGCGTCCCTCCGGTAATCGATCAGGGTGTCGGTCATGGCCCCATGGTACTGCGTCCCCGGCACTCGAAACCGGGTGGCGGGAGCTACGGGCGGCCTGATTGGGCCGGCGGGACCTGCTTCAGCACGCCGATCACGCGGAAGGCCCAGAGCGTGCGGCACACCTCGTAATCGGAGAGCTCCGACTCGCGGCAGATCGTCTCCACGTCGCGCTCGCCCTCGTGTCCCGTCAGCAGGAGAAGCTTCTCCGGCGTGAGCGTCATCTCGGGCAGCCGGTCCTTGTAGTCCACGGCGCGCACGTAGCGCGCGTCGGGGCCGCCGATGCCGCGCTCGATCCGGCTCCAGGACGTTATCCGGTGGATCCCCTCCAGGATGATGTTGGCCGTGCTCAGCTTCAGGGTGATGGTCTCGACGTTGGGGTCGGCGCCCTCGCGCAGCCGGTAGAAGCCCTCGGTCCACTGAAAGACGCTGTAGATGGCCTCCTGCGTGTGGTCCACGACCACCTTGACCAGGTCGCGCGCGTCGAGGGCGCCCTGCTCCACGAGGACGGATCCGAGCCGCTTCCCCTTGCGGATGGCCTTGCCGGCCTCGTAGTACTGGCGGAGGGTGATCTTCTCCTTGCGCAGCAGCAGCTCGCCCAGGCGGTCGTCGCGGTTGTTGGAGGTGGCGAAGCTGAGGCGGCCGTCCTGGACCAGCACCGTGCTGTCCACGCGCCCGCGGTTGAGCTGGATGCTGCCCGTCCAGCGCCGGTCGTGCAGCCCGTGGATCAGGTCGGGGAAGTCCGTGTCCGCCAGGCTTCCCGTCGGCGGCATGAGCGAGGGCACGAACATCCGCGGCGCCGCCGCGTCGTCGTCCAGGAGGCTGGTCAGGTCGGGCGGCGACGGTTTCCCGGCGGGACGGCCGGGAGCCGGGAGCGGCGGCGGCGTGGAGGCCGGGGCCGGTGGCTGCGGCCTCGCCGCGGGAGGTGGAGTCGGCGTCGCTTTTGGCGCTGAGGGAGCGGCCGGGCCCGCCGCGGCGGGCGCCGGTGTCGAAGGCGCCGCGGCCGGCGGGGACGCCGCCGGCGGACGCTTCGCGACCGGGACCTCGTACGGCGCCGCCAGCTCGAACGTCTCGTCCTCGGCGGCCACCAGCGGGATGGGGGGAAGGTCCTCGTCAGGCGGACGCGCTGGCGGCAGATCGTCTTCGGGCTCGTCGAGGACCGCATCCACGAGCGCGGGCGGAACGGGAGGCGCAGCGGACGGAGCGGAGGGCGGAGTCGCGGCCGGCGCGGGGGGGGCCGCCGGTGCGGGCGGCGGGGCAACAGGTGACGCGGCCGAGGTTGGCGCGGGCGGTGCAGCCGGCGGCGCCGCGGGCATCTCCGGTGAGCCGCCGCCACCGCCCTTCCACAGCGACTTCCACCACTTCCCGTCGCCCGCGGCCTGCGCGGGGGCGGCCTCTCCCATGGCGGCCAGGCACTCCTCGAGCAGCTTGCGGGCCAGGATGTTGTCCGGCGCCGCCTGGAGGACCCCCTCCAGCTCCGTGCGGGCAGCGGCGAGGTCGCCGCTGTCGATGAGCGCCCGGGCCAGGGTGATCCGCGCCGATGGATAGTTCGGGTTCTTCTGGAGACCGGTCCGGCAGACGTTGATGGCCTCCTCGAGCTGGCCGTCCTTGCGCAGCTCCTCGGCGAGCTGGGCGAAGAGCCGCGAGCCGGGCTCCTTCTCCAGCCGTTTGCGCAGATCGTCGATGCGTGAGCCGCCGGCCGGCGCAGGCGCGGCAACCGGTGGCGGCTCCGGCGCGGGGCGCGGGACCTCCGGCGCGCCCGGCTTCGGCGGCCGGGCGGGCTGGGGCAGCGGCGGCGGGAGCTGCTCGGCGATCTCCTGGATCTGGTCGGCCTCCATCCACTCCCGCAGCCCCTGGTGCCACACCAGTGCGTTGTGGGGGATCTGGCCCGCCAGGAGCATGGTCACGAGATGCTCGAAATCGACGGGCCCCTGCCGCTTGTCGTCCCGGACATAGAACCACAGCGTCGCGGCCATCCGGCCTCCCGCGCCCGACCCGAGGGATTCGATTGCGGCCGAATCTACCACAGAGAGGCGCCGGCGACGGGCCGAGGCCGGCTCAGGACCGGGTGCCGGCCCCCGCCAACCTCTCCCGGGCCTGCTCGATGATCAGGTAGAGCGCAGGTATGAAGAACAGGTTCAGCACGGTGGACGCGATCATGCCGCCGAAGACGGTGGTGCCGACGGAGTGGCGGCCCGCCTGGCCGGCGCCGGTGGCCAAGACTAGCGGCACCACGCCCAGGATGAACGCGAACGAGGTCATAAGGATCGGCCGCAGCCGGATGCGCGCGGCCTCCACGGCGGCCTCCACGATGGGCAGCCCGCGCTCCCGGAGCTGCTCGGCGAACTCCACGATGAGGATGGCGTTCTTGCTGGCCAGGCCCACCAGCATCACGAGCCCGATCTGGCAGTACACGTCGTTCTGGAGGCCGCGCAGCCATTGCGCGCCCAGGGCGCCCAGCAGGGCCATGGGCACGGCCATGAGCACGATGAACGGGAGCACGAAGGACTCGTACTGCGCGGCCAGGGTCAGGTACACGACGAGCGTCCCCAGGGCGAAGAGCATCGCGGCCGTCCGGCCCGCCTGCAGCTCCTCGAGCGACGCGCCCGTCCACTCGTAGCCGAAGCCCTGGGGCAGGGCCGTGGCGCTCAAGGCCTCCATGGCCGCGATGGCCTCGCCGGAGCTCTTCCCCGGCGCGGCGTTTCCGTTGATCTCGGCCGAGCGGAACAGGTTGTAGTGCGAGATGACGCCCGGGGTGGTGGACGCCGTCACGCGCACGAGGTTGTCCAGCGGGATCATCGTCCCCGCGTCGGACCGCACGTAGAACTGGCGCATGTCCTTGGGCTGGGAGCGGAATTGGCTGTCCGCCTGCACGTACACGCGGTACGAGCGGTTGTTGAAGTCGAAGTCGTTCACGTAGGCCGATCCCATGTAGGTCTGGAGCGTGTCCGTGATCTGCTGCAGCGGCACGCCCGTGGCCTTGGCCTTCTCGCGATCGATGGTGACCACGAACTGCGGGTCGTTGGCGGTGAAGCTCGTGAAGAGGCCGCTGAGCGATCGGTTCCACGGATCCTGGCTGCTCTTGGCCACGACCTCCTGCGTCACCGCCGCCAGCTCCTCCAGCGTGTGTCCGGACTGGTCCTGCACGACGTACTGGAAGCCGCCGAAGGTGCCCAGGCCCTCCACGGGCGGCGGCAGGAACGCGAACACCATGGCGTCGCTGATCGACATCATCAGCTCGCCGCGCAGGCGCTCGATGACCTTCTGGGCCGAATGCTCGGACCCGCGGCGCTGGGAGTAGGGCTTGAGGCCGAAGAAGATCATCCCGCGGTTGGGCGCCGTGCCCGCGAAGCTGAAGCCGGCGATGGCGAAGACCGTGTCCATCTCCGGCTGGCGCCTGAGGACGGCGTTGGCCTGCTCGCAGACCTTGCGGGTGTACTCCAGCGAGGCCCCCTCCGGGGCCTGCACGAGGACCATGGCCCAGCCCTGGTCGTCGTCGGGCACGAAGGCCCGCGGCACCACGCGGTAGATCACGACGCTCAGGACTATCCCCACCAGGAACACGGCCATGGCGGCCGTCCGCCGCGCCAGGGTCCAGCGCAGCCCGGAACGGTAGCCCTCGGTCACGCGGCCGATCGCGCGGTCGAAGCCGGTGAAGAACCGGCCCTTGGCCCCGTGCGCGCGGCCCAGCAGCCGCGCCGAGAGGGCCGGCGTCAGGGTCAGGGCATTGAAGGCGGAGATCGCGATGGAGAACGCGATGGTCAGCGCGAACTGGCGGAAGAGGATCCCGGTCGTGCCCGGGAAGAAGGCCACCGGCACGAACACCGCCACCAGGACCAGCGACGTCGCGATGACCGCGCCCGTGACCTCCTTCATGGCCGCCGAAGCCGCCTTGAACGGGTCGCGCTGCCCCTCGTGGATGTGCCGCTCGATGTTCTCGATGACCACGATGGCGTCGTCCACCACCAGCCCGGTGGCCAGCGTGATGCCGAAGAGCGTCAGGGTGTTGATCGAGAACCCGAGCAGCTTCACGAACGCGAACGTCCCGATGAGCGAGACCGGGATGGTCACCGCGGGGATGAGCGTCGTCCGCCAATCCTCCAGGAACACGAAGATGACGAGGATGACCAGCCCGATGGCCACGGCCAGGGTGAACAGCACGTCGTGGATGGACGCGGCCACCACCTCCGTCGTGTCGAAGGCGATGCGGTAGCGCATCCCGGGCGGGAAGCGCCGGGCCAGGCGGTCCATCTCGGCCAGGGCCGCCCGCTGGACCTCCAGCGCGTTGGCGTTGCTGAGCTGCATGAGCGCGATGCCCACCGCGTCCTGCCCGTTGAAGTGCAGGATGGAGGCGTAGTCCTCCGCGCCCAGCTCCACGCGGCCCACGTCCTTCAGGCGCACGGTGGTGCCGGCCGAGGCCTTGACGATGATGTCCTCGAACTCCCGCGGCTCGGAGAGCCGCCCCACCGCGCGCACGCTGACCTGGAAGGTCTGGCCCGGCGGGGCCGGCTGCTGCCCGACCTGGCCCGCCGCCACCTGGACGTTCTGCTCGCGCAGCGCGGCCACCACGTCGGAGGCGGTCAGGCCGCGGGAGGCCACCCGCACGGGGTCCAGCCACAGGCGCATGGCGTAACGGCGCTCGCCGAAGATGAAGACGTCGGCCACGCCCTTCACGCGCTTCAGCGAGTCGCGGACGTTGACGTCCAGGTAGTTGCTCATGAAGGCCGTGTCGTAGCGCCCGTCCTCGGCGTACACCGCGGCGCCGAACACGAAGTTGCTGGCGCTCTTCAGGACGGTGACGCCCGTCTGCTTCACCTCGGCGGGCAGGCGGCCCATGGCGATGTTCACGCGGTTCTGGATGTCCACCGCCGCCAGGTCGGGGTCGCGCCCCAGCTCGAAGGTGGCGACGATCTGGCTCGTGCCGTCGTTGCCGCTGCTGGACGTGACGTACTTGAGGCCCTCGGCCCCGTTGATCTGCTGCTCGAGGGGGATGGTGACCGCGCTCTCCACGACCTGCGCGCTGGCCCCGATGTAGTTGCTGAAGACCGTGACCTGGGGAGGGGCCAGGGCGGGGAACTGCGCGATGGGCAGGGTGGGGATGGACACCGCCCCCGCCAGGATGATCAGCAGCGCGCAGACGGTGGCGAAGATGGGCCGGCGGATGAAGAAGTCGACGAACATCAGCCCTGCGGCGCGACGGGGCGCCGTCCCGCAGGAACTGGGTGCCGGAGACGATCACGCGGTCGCCGGGCTTGATCCCTTCCAGCACGGCGTAGTCGTTGCCCACGATCTCGCCGACCTTGATCGGCCGCTGCTTCGCCACGAGCGCGCCGTCCTTGCCCTCGGCCACGAACGCGAAGTAGAGGCCGCTCACGCGCGAGACCGCCAGGACGGGCACCAGCGGGCCCTCGCGTGTGCCCCAGACGATCCGCGCGCGCATGAACTGGGCGGGCCTGAGGGTCCCCGTATCGTCGATGGCCGCCTTCAGGAGGACGGTCTGGGTCTGGGGGTCGGCCTGCGGTGAGATGAACGTCACGCGGCTCTCCGCCACCACGGCGCCCGTTCCGTCCAGGATGCGCACGGGCATCCCCATCTTCACCAGGGCCGCGCGCTCCACCGGCACCGAGACGTAGGCCTCGAGGCCGCCGCCGCGGTCCACCGTCGTGAGCAGCGTGGACACCGTCACGCGGTCGCCCACACGAACCGGGATGTCGCCCACGATCCCCGAGGTGGGGGCCTCCACGCGGTAGTAGCGCAGCTCCTCCTGCTGCTCGCGCACCTGCGCGCCCACCGCCTGCAGCTCGGCCTGCGCGGACTCCAGCGCGGCCTTGGCCTGGTCCAGGTCCGCCTGGCTGGCGATGCCCTCGGCGTGGAGCTTGCTCGTCCGCTGGTATTGCTGGCGGGCCAGGGCCAGGCCGGCCTCGCGGGCCGCGCGCGTGTCCTGCTGGCTGCGCACCGTGGCCTGCTGCTTGGCGGGATCGATCTGCACCAGCGGCGCTCCGCGGGCCACGCGGTCGCCGGACTTCACGAAGATGCGCGTCACCTGCCCCTCGACCTGCGGCATGATGTCCGCCGAGTCGCGCGAGCGGAGCGTGGCCACGAAGTCCGTGGTGTCGTCGATGGGCATGGCCCTGGCCACCACCATCTTGACGGGCATGGGGGGCGGGCCCTGGTTCTGCGCGCTGCCCCCGCGGCACGCCATGCCCAGGGCGAGGGCCGTGGCGCACAGGCCCAAGGCGGCCGCCGGGCGCGTGCGCGGCCGCGCCGGAGCCTTCGTTCCGGGAGGGATCAATTCCATGAACGGACCGAACCTAGACGCTATCACGGCGGTGGGGTGAATCAGTACCGGTCTGCGCCCAGAATGCGGCCATGACACCACGGGCCGGTGCCACCACGGAAGACGATCTCCTGGCCGTCCTTCCGAAGGTCTTTCTTGCCGGCGTCCTTGCCAACCTTCCGATGCTGGCTCTTCTGCTCGTACCCCAGCTCATGCGCAGCCGGGCGGGCTCGGAGACGCTGCTCTTCGCCGGGTCCTTCCTCTACGTCGCGCTCATCGTGGCGGCCCTGGCCACCGCTCCGCGCGTGAGCGCGTGGGCCGCGCCGGTCGCCGAGCGGTGGACCGCGCGCACCGCGGGTCGGACCGCCCGCGAGCTCCGTCGGACCCGGCCCCGGGAGTTCTGGCGACGAGCCGGCGAGTGGCTCCTCTTGTTCGTCTTGGGCCAGGCGGCCGGCCTCGTGGTGGCGTGGCTCATGCCGTACGTCTCCGAGAATCCCGAATCAGGGGCAGCCGGCCAGGCGCGGTGGATCATCCACTACCGCAACTACGCGGTCCAGGCCGTCGTGATCTATCTGTTCAGTTGCCTCTCGTTCGCCTGGCTCGGTGCGCGCCTGCGCCAGCTGTCTCGTCCGTAAAGGACTGGCGCCTAGGAGACCTCTACCGAGTCGACCTTGTTCGGATAGAAGGCCAGGTGGTCCTTGATCACGCGCACCTCGTCGTACGGATCCTCGTAGGTCCAGACCGCGTTCTCCGGCCCGTTGATCAGGGAGTAGTACGACGCATGGCCCTTGAACGGGCAATACGTACTGTGGCTGGTGCGGACCAGCCGGTCCATCTTCACGTCCTTGCGCGGGATGTAGTAGACGACCGGGGCCACCGTGCTCTTCCCCTCTCCAGTCGCCTCCTCGAGCTGGATCGCATCCCGGGTGTCGGCGAGGACGTCGCCGCCGGCCCTCACCTGGACACGCACGCCCGCCGGCCGGGTGGCGATCCGATGCTCCGGGTACTGCTTCCATCCCGGACCGCTGTTCGTGCTCATCGTAACGCTCGCTTCCTGTGTTCCGGTTTCTCCAGGTGCATGATGTCCTCGCCGCCGCGCGGCGCGGTCCCGACGAGGATTACGGCCTCTTCGTCACCGTCGGGCTCTAGCCAGGGGACCGCTCAGTACGTCAGGCCGAATCCGTAGGCGAAGAGCGGGTCGTATTTCGCGTCGCCGACGTTGATCGGGATCTGCTCCATCGAGCGCGGCCAGGAGAAGGGCAGCTTGCCCGTGGGCTTGTGGTCGCCGAAGAGCACGTCGGCCACGCCCTGGCCCTCCGTGCCCGGGAGCCAGGCCGCCACCACCGCGTCCGCCGCGTCCATCGCATCGTCCAGGATCACCGGCCGCCCCGACACGACCACCAGCACCACGGGGACGCCCGCCTTCTTGACGTTGGCGATCGCCTCCCGGTCCTGCGGGGAGAGGGACAGGTCGTCGCGGTCGCCCTTGTACTCCGCGTAGGGCGTCTCCCCGACCACCACGACGGCCACGTCCGCTCCGGCCGCCCCGAGCCCGTCGCGGGCGTACGTGACACGGTCGGCGCCGGCCGCGGCACGCATGGCGGCCAGGATGGTGGTGCCGCCCGTGGTGGGCGCGCCGCTCTCGCCCTGCCACGAGATGGTCCATCCGCCGCACTGGTTCCCGATGTCGTCGGCGTTGCTGCCCGCGACGTGGATGCGCTTCGCGGTCTTGGAGAGGGGCAGCGCCTTCTCGTCGTTCTTGAGCAGCACCAGGGACTGGCGTACCGCGCGGCGGGCCACCGCCCGGTGTTCCGCGGACCCGAAGCTCTTCTGGAGGGCGCGGTCGGCCAGCGGCGACCGGCCGGGCTCCATGAGGCCCATGGCGTACTTCACGCGCAGGATGCGGAGCACGGCGTCGTCGATGCGCGACATCGGCACCTCGCCCTTCTCCGCCAGGTCCTTCAGGTGGCCGAAGAGCTCCTTCCAGCGGCTGGGGACCATGAACATGTCCATCCCCGCGTTGGTGGAGGCCTTGATCTGGTCGCGGTAGCTGCCGGGCAGCGCGTCGATGGCGTTGTAGTCGGAGATGAGGAAGCCCTCGAAGCCCATCTCGCCCTTGAGGACGTCGGTGAGCAGATGCTTGTGGCCCGACATGCGCTCGCCGTTCCAGCTGCTGTAGGAGGGCATGATGCTCCCCACGCCCTCCTCGATGGCCGTCCTGTACCCGGCCATGTGGATGCGGCGCAGGTCGGCCTCGGTGACGCGCGTGTCGCCCTGGTCCATGGGCCAGTGCTTCGTCTTGTCCGTCTCCAGGGCCACGGTGCCCGAGCCGTAGACGGTGCCGCCGTCGCCCACGTAGTGCTTGGCGCAGGCCAGGACGCGCAGCGGGTCCTTGAGGTCGCCGCCCTGGAAGCCCCGCACGGCCGCCGCTCCCAGCTCCGCGACCAGCGCGGGGTCCTCGGAGAAGCTCTCGTACGTGCGGCCCCACCGCTCGTCGCGCGCCACCGCCACGCAGGGAGCGAAGACCCAGTGGATCCCGGTGGCCCTCACCTCCCTGGCCGTGACGCGCTGCACCTCCTCCACCAGCGCCGCGTCGCGGGTGGCTCCCAGGCCGATGTGGTGGGGGAAGACGACCGCGCCGATGACGTTGTTGTGGCCGTGCACGGCGTCGATGCCGTAGAGGAGCGGGATCTTCAGCCGGGTCTTCAGGGCCTGGGACTGGACGCGATCGTAGAGGTCCGTCCAGTCCTGGAGGCTGTTGGTCTTCGGGTCGGAGTTGCCGCCCGAGAGCAAAGAGCCCAGGAAGTACGTCTCGACGTCGCCTTCCTTGACCTGGTCCTGCTCGGCCTGGACCATCTGGCCGACCTTCTCCTCGAGCGTCATCTTCGCGAGGAGCGCCTTGGCCTCGGCATCGTATGCGGAGAGCCTCCTCTTGGGTGCCGCCGTGGCCAGGGTGGAGGCCGTGGCCGCCAGGAGCACGGCGCCCAGGGCGCCGAGGAGGGGCGTGTTGGTGGTCATGGTTCCTCGCTTGGAATGGACGGAAGTATATTCTCGTTCAGCGCAGGCCCGAGAGCCGCGCCTCGGCCGCGCCGGCGGCGCGATAGGGGTCCACCTGGCGGGCCCGCTCGTAGCTGGCGCGGGCCTCCTCCTTGCGGCCCTGCCGCGCCAGCAGGTCCCCGCGCGCGATGTGGACGCCGCCGTGGCGGGAGTCGAGCCTCTCCGCCTCGTCGAGGAGCCGGCCGGCCTCCTCCTCCCGGCCGTCCAGGATCAGGATCTGCGCGAGCAGGACCGACGCGTCCGCCCTGGGCTGGATGGCCCGCAGCGCCCGCAGCGCGTCCTCCGCCTCCTTCAGGTGGCCCAGGCGCACCTGGATCTTGGCCAGCGTGTTCAGCACCGTGCGGTCGCGCGGGGAGCGGGCGGCCGCGCGCCGCGCGTGCTCCAGCGCCTCGCCGGGCCGTCCGGCGGCCAGCAACGCGTTGGCGTCCAGGACGAGGGTCGCGACGTCGATCATGTCCTTGGGGTCGGCCAGCGGCCCGCGCTCGGCCGGGCCCGCACCGCCCAGGTAGCCCAGGGCGTGGAGCCTCTCGCGCGTCTCCGGGTCCACCGTCCGCGCCGCGGGCGCCGCCGTCTCGTAGGGCGGCATCCGGTCCAGCATGCGTTCGAGCAGACGCGCCTGCGCCGAGCAGGCTCCCTTCCGGCCCGCCTTCCCGTCGAGCAGGTTTCGCCGCTCGTCCAGGTCGGATCGCAAGTCGTAGCACTCGGCCCGCGGCGCGAGGACGTAGCTCTCGCGCAGGCTCCGCAGTCCGAACAGCGGGGCCCAGCCGAAGTCGAGGTAGGGAACGAGCGACTCGACGTACACGGCGCGCCTCGGGTCGGCCTTCGTGGCCAGGAGGCTCACGCCGTCGCCGGCCGGAGGGTCCTCGACGCCGAGCAGGTCCAGGAGGGTGGGCGCGATGTCGGCCAGCGAGACCACGGTCCCGTCCACCACCGCGGGGGTGGGGAAGAGCCGTCGGTTGGCGACCACCAGCGGCACACGCACCGTCGAGCGGTACAGGAAGATGGAGTGCGTCCTCTCGTAGTGGTCGCCGAGGCTCTCGCCATGGTCGCCGACCACGATCACCAGGGTCTTGTCGCGCACTCCCGCGGTGTCCAGGCCCTGCAGCAGGCGGCCGAGCTGCTCGTCCACGTACGCGATCTCGCCGTCGTAGAGCGAGCCCGCGAACCGCGAGGCGAAGGGCGCCGGCGGATCGTAGGGCGCGTGGGCGTCGAAGTAATGGACCCAGAGCAGGAAGGGCCGCGCCCGGTCTCCGGACCGGAGCCAGGCCAGGGCCGCGTCCGTCGTCTCTCCCGCGCGCCGCTCGTTGGTGCCGCTGGCGAAAGCCGTCCCCCGGGTGACGTCGACACGGTCGTCGTAGTGGTCGAAGCCCTGGTCCAGGCCGAAGCGCGCGTCCAGCACGAAAGCGGAGACGAAGGCGGCGGTCCGGTAGCCGCGGGCGCGGGCGACCTCGGCGACCGTCTGATGGCGCGACCCGAGCCTTCCCTCCGTGTTGATGCGGACGCCGTGGCCGGGGGGCAGGAGGCCCGTGAAGAGCGTCGCGTGCGCCGGGAGCGTCTCCGGCGCAACCGTCACGGCCTCCGCGAAGCGGACCCCGGCAGCCGCCAGGCGGTCCAGGACGGGTGTGGCCGCGGGGCCGTAGCCGTAGGAGCCGATCCGGTCGGCGCGGGTCGTGTCCAGGGTCACCAGGAGGATGTTGAAGCCCGCCGCCGCGCCCGGAGGAACGGCCAGGATCGCCCCAGGACGCGCGAACGCGGCGCCGGGAAGGCCGGACCCCAGGCCGAACAGGATCAGCCCGGCCACGAGCCCGCGGACGATCATGGATAGCAGGATATACCTGGCTAGAATGGGTCCGTGCTGCGTACGGCCTCCGTCGGGACCCTCGTTGCCGCCTGTGCGTGGGCGGTGGCCGCGCCGCCACCCGCGACCCCGTCCCGGCCGGACGTCCTGCTGATCAGCGTCGACACCCTTCGCCCCGACGCCCTGGGCTGGGTGGCCGGACGAAACGCCACCCCCGCCATGGACGCGCTCGCCCAGGGCGGCGTACGCTTCCCGGCCGTCGTGTCACCGGTCCCGCTGACCCTGCCCGCGCAC
>Ga0075418_10004721_pt1 | contig 15476 bp, 12 predicted proteins | sample SoiMetdeltSBSDD2_FD_81776 | JGI IMG/M metagenome (GOLD analysis project Ga0075418, IMG submission 81776) | Bulk soil microbial communities from a Populus tree surrounding site in Tennessee, USA - Soil MetaG P. deltoides SBSDD2 | ecosystem: Environmental > Terrestrial > Soil > Tree plantation...
CATGCCGAATCGCTTCTGCGGGTCAACGTCGAGGAGCGGGTGCGGCAGACGCTCTTCAATTCCTGGACGAGTTGGCCCTGTGGTCGGACGCCGCGAAGATTCGCTGACGATGCGGGAGAAGCTGTTGGTTCGCTACCCCGGAGCCGCGAAGGGCACGGAGATCGGCGAGCGTTGAGAATGATGGCCATCAGCCCGAACCCGTACGTGGAGTGAACCGGCCCGCCTCGCGCTCTCGGCCCTCGGTCGGCTCAGCTCCTCGCGTCCCGGGTGAGTCGTTCGCCGACGCGGGAGAGCACCTTGAGCGCGATCGACGGCATGGTCTCGACGACCGAGTGGAAGCGGCGGTCGGTGATGACGAGCAGGTCGACGGGCGATGTCGTCGTGACGGTCGCCGTCCGCGGGCTGTTCGTGATGAGCGCGATCTCGCCCAGCCAGTCGCCGGGACCGAGGTCAGCGATCTTCTTCCCGTTCCTCGTCACCCGCGCTGTGCCCTCGATGAGGACGAAGAACTCCCGTCCCGGCTTACCCTCGCGGGTGAGGACGGTTCCCTCGCGTACGTCCAACTCGTCTGCGGTCTTCGCGAGCTCGCGGAGCTCGTTTTTCGAGCACCCTGAGAAGAGCGCCACCTTCTTCAGGAGCTCGACCTTGGCATCACGGCGCAGCGGCATGACGCGATCGTAAGACGGGGCTCGTATCAATGGAAGCCACGACCCGGCCTTGGTGCGGGACCCTGTTGCCTCTGCTCTCTCACGTTCCGTCGGTGACTCCGGGACCCGCCTCGGACACATCCCGGACCAGGTGGAACTGCTGCCGGGTGTTCAGGCCTGGCCCGGGCGACCGTCCGGGGTCTCCGCCTCACGACCAGCGCCCGCTCCGTCATCCGGCCCGTACCGGGGTCGACCGGCCCGGTCTGCGGGTCGACCGCCTGGTCACCGCTCGCGGCTCCGTCGGCGGGTCACGAGACCCGCCGCCCCGGCCATGGCGGCCACCGTCGCGCGGCGCCACGACCGGCCCGAGGCTCCGCCACGCTTAGGTCGGCGCATCCAATTGGGTATCACAGCAGGCTACCGAACGGCCGCACGGTCGATGTGGATCTGGCAGAGGCGACCAGCTGGGGAAGGCGGTTGCCTGTAGCAACAAGTCTGTCAATGGCTGTGTCAATGAAGCGGAGTTGGGACATGCCGGACATAACAGTCACGACAACGTGTGGGTGGGTCTGTGACGCCGTCGACAGCCCGGCTGGTGTCTAGCAGCAGACTTCTAATCCGTGGGTTGTGGGTGCGAGTCCGACGGGGGCTACAGCGCGTGATGTGCCTCTGCCTGCGGAAACGTCCGCGCCACCTGCTGCCCACCTATGGACTTCAGTGGTGTGTGCGTGCGGATGGCCGTATCGTTCGAAGGGTCACGCACCGCTGAATTCGGAGCGGTGTGTTCCGGCTGCCCTAGACCCCGGTGGCACTCCAACGGAGTACTGCTTGCTGAGGGTCGGGCCAATGGTTCTCACACGTACTGCAGATCAGCAGCCGCCTGTGGCCGGCTACCGCGATGGGTCCGGTACGCCAGGGGCAGAGCTAGTGGGAGCCGCCGGGTTCGCGCAGTCTGGTTCGCCCCGGGAAGGGCCTGCAGACGGCAGGCGTCACGCACGGCGGGTGGAGCAGGCTGACCGGCTGCAGCTGCAGTACGGCGAGGGGCCCTGCGTACCGGTGCGCAGGGAGCACCACAGTCTTCAGAAGCGACACGTCCAGGCCGCCCAAGAGGCGGCTCATCAAGCCCCACCCGTTCTCAGGTGTCGGTCCGTAAGGAGATCAACCTCTAGGAGTGGACCATGACTTCAGCAGCAGGTTCCGATAATTCGCCTCCGGGGGAATTCCAACCCGTTGGTGGCAAGCTCGAGCGTGGGCTCATCTGGGTGTTCATCGTAGTGCCTACTCTCGCGCTACTGCCGGGGATCTTCCTCGTCTGGGGCAGCTGGATCGGCTGGCACGACATCGTCCTCCTGGTCGTGTTCTACGTGATCACCGCCACCGGCATCGGCGCCGGCTACCACCGAGGCCTCACCCATGGCTCCTTCAAGAGCAAGCGTGTCCTCAAGATCGGCCTCGCAATCGCCGGCAGCATGGCTCTCGAAGGACCCGTCATCCGCTGGGTAGCCGACCACCGCAAACACCACAAGTTTTCGGATCGAGATGGAGACCCACACTCGCCCTGGCGCTACGGAACCACCGCATGGGCGGTGACCAAGGGGTTCGTTTTTGCCCATGTCGGATGGGTGCTCTGGGGCGAAGACCGCGCTGACCCGAAGCACTACGCCCCAGACCTCCTGAACGACCGCGACATGGTATCGATTTCGCGGCACTTCCGTGGACTGGCGGCAGTCTCTCTGCTAACACCTGCGCTCATCGGTGGGCTTTGGGACAGGTCGTGGCACGGTGCCGCTACCGGATTCTTCTGGGGCACGCTGGTCCGCATCGCCCTGATGCACCATGTCACGTTCTCGATCAACTCGATCTGTCATGTCACCGGCGAGAAACCCTTTGACGCCCGCGACCGGTCAGGGAATGTCTGGTGGCTTGCCATCCTGAGCCAGGGCGAGTCATGGCACAACCTCCACCACGCCGACCCCACTTGCGCACGCCACGGTGTACTCAAGGGACAGGTCGACGTCAACGCCTGGATCATCAAGCGATTCGAACGGCTGGGCTGGGCGTACGACGTCAAATGGCCAGACCAGGAACGCCTCAAGAAGAAGCGTGCGGCCGCAGCTTGACCTGATGAGCTCCAGTCATCCGTGACACGGACGCCGGGGTCTCAACAGGCGAGGTACACGAGCCGACCCCTTGACCAGTGCAGTGAAGGTAGCCATCCCACTTCGGGCTCATAGACACAACCTCCGGCAACACGGCAGGGCCACCAGCCCGCGGAAGACGCCACGGCGCTGCAGGTCGCCGGCCCATCAGCTGGCCTGCCAAGTGGTGCGACGCGGCTGACACTCATCGGGTCGGCGGCGGGAAACGTCCGACGAGTCCCTTCGCGACGACCTGGTACAACGGAACCGCTTCCGGCAGGCCGCGCAGACGGTGGTCACCGAGACTGCGGAAGCGCACTCCGTCCGGCGCTGACTCGCGCGCCGCGAGCCTGGTGTCGCCGGAGACAAGTATCTGGCCGCCGTGCGCCATCGCACAGACGCGTGCCACGGTATGGACGGCCAGGCCGATGTAGGTGCCCTTGTTGAGCGTCGGGTAGCCGCTGTGGATCCCGGCCCGGACCCGCACCCGGAGACCGTCGGCCCACGTTCGTACAGGCAGCTCACGTTGTACCGCGACTGCCGTGTCGAGGGCGGCGGCGGGCGTCTCGAACACCGCGAAGAACTCGTCTGCTCGCGCGTCGACGACGACACCGGCGGCTTGCGACGCGGCGTCGGTCAGCAGCGTCCGCACGTCGTTGATCAGTGTCCCGTAGCGCTCGCCCAGACGATGGACCAGCGCCGTCGAGTCCTCGACGTCGGTCATCAGCATCGTCACGAAACCGGTCGGCAGCCGCACCGGTACCCGTCCCGCGAGCTCGCCGAACTCCCGCTCCGACCGCAGTTGGCCGGCGATGAACCCGACCGGCACGATCCGGTATTTCTTGGCGGCGTTCAGCAGCCGCTTCCGCGCACGTTCCCGGGCATGGTCGTCCTCGAAGCTGACCTGGTTGAAGCGAGACAGCGCGTTCCGGACATGCGACTCGTCGTGGATCGGCAGCCTCCGCCGGCCTCGTGAGTCCACGTACGCGAATGCGCTGTCCGGCAGGTCGGCTCGCTTCGCCGCGTCGAGTCGGGCCATGTGAGTCCTGGGACTAGTCCCAGCCCAGGTAGAAGGCGTCGAGGCCGACAGCCATCGGTATGCCCGGCCGGGTGCCGGTCTGGCGGGACATGCCCTCGGGGAACTCGGCTGCATCGAAGTCCTCCCAGCCCAGTCCGTCGATGTCGGCCTTGTGCGCGCGCGGCGACTCCACCCCGACCTCGAACGTGTCGGTGATGTCGACCGCGTGCGCCCCGCAGGGTGAGCCGGATGCCCACACCTCCCGGACGCCACCCCACTCCTCCAGGCCCTCGTCGGCGACCTGCTGACCGAAGACCCAGCGGTTGCCGGCGTCGCGGACCGCATCCAGGGTCGCCTTGCCGCAGGGGATGTGGTCGGCCTGGTTCAGGTTCGCCGACCCGGCCCAGCGGTCCTTGAAGTTATTGGTCAGCACGACCTGCGGCCGGTACCGGCGAGCCACCCGGGAGATTTCGCGGCGCAGTTGCACGCCGTACTCGAGCACGCCGCCCGGCAGGCCGAGGAGCTCGACCTCGTCGACGCCGACGTTCCGGGCCGACTCGCGCTGCTCGGATTCACGGAGCGGGCCGGACTGCTCCGGCGGGGTGCCGTCCATGCCGGCCTCGCCGCTGGTCAGCAGGCAGTACACCACCCGCTTGCCCAGGTTGGTCCAGAGCGCGACCGCGGCCGCACCGCCGAACTCCAGGTCATCCGGGTGTGCGACGACGGCAAGCGCGGTCTCCCAGTCCTCCGACAACGGCTCCAACGGCTCAGGTGTAGCCATGCCCGCGAGCCTAGCTCCCCACCGAATGGTCAGGCGCCGAAGACTTGGCCCGTGTAGGCGTTGGCGAAGGTGCGGGTGGGGTCGAGGCGATCGCGGACGGCGAGGAGTCGTCGTACCGGGGGTTGAATGAGCCGCTTCACTGGCTCGCGCAGTGCATCGATGTCCAAGACGGGACCCAGCAGTTCCGCCACTGGATCCGTAGAACGGGGCCCGGCCTGTTCGGGTCGTTCGGCCTGCCGCCGGCTCTGTCGCGGTTCTGGAATTTCTCGGCCGCGCGCGGCGATTCGCCCGGGTCGCCGTGGTCTATATCCGTAGACCGCCGATCCGGCGCGGAACCGACAGAACGTCACCGGACCATGAAGAGAACTGGAGCTACAGCTATGACGATCACCGACACGATCGCTGGTAAGACGGTGCTGGTGACCGGAGCCAACCGTGGTATCGGTCAGGCGCTGGTCACCGAGGCCCTGCGGCTCGGCGCGAAGCGGGTGTACGCCGCGACACGGCAGCCGTTCTCCCACCCCGACCAGCGGGTCACGCCGCTGATCTTGGACGTGACCGATACCGAGCAGATCGCGGCGGCCGCCGAACAGGTCGGGGATCTCGACGTCTTGATCAACAACGCGGGGATCGCGCGGTTCGACGACCTGAGCGAGCGGGCCGCGCTGGAGGAGCACCTGGCGGTCAACCTGTACGGCACCTACGGCGTGACGCAGGCCTTCCTGCCGGCGCTGCTGCGCTCGCGGGGGGCAATCGTGAACAACGTGTCGGTGATGGCGCTGGCACCGTTCCCGGTCACGCCGGCCTACGCGGTCTCGAAGGCGGCCGCGTTCAACCTGACCCAGTCGCTGCGGGCGCTGCTGACCGGCCGGGGCGTGCGGGTGCACGCCGTGCTGACCGGGCCGACGGACACCGACATGACCCGGGGGTATGACATCCCCAAGGCCTCGCCGGGCTCGGTCGCGCAGGCGATTTTCGAGGGCGTGGCCAACGGTGAGGACGACATCTTCCCCGACCCGATGTCGCAGGCGGTGGCCGACGACTGGCACAACGGCGCGGTCAAGGCCATGGAACGCCAGAACGCGGCGGCCGTCGCCGCATAGGGGAAGTGTCATCGCACCGCAACAGCCCTGCCTGCTCCGCAGACCCACGCCGCGGCCGACACCGTGGCCATGACGCAACTTGCGCCAGGCCAAGGCGTCGTTGTGGGCCGCCGCCGAGGGAACCGCTGCGGTGGGCAGCGCAAGAGCCGCGAACCAGGGCTCCATCGCGCCCCCGGCAGGATTCGAACCTGCGGCCAACGGATTAGAAGTCCGACGCTCTATCCAGCTGAGCTACGGGGGCCGGTACGACGGCCGGCTGGGGGCCGCCCGGACAAGTTTGACAGACCGGGGGCCAGGACGGCCCCACGGTGGGCATGCCGCGAGGTCGGATGTCTGGGAAGGCCGGACTGACCCGTCGGTAGGCTGCGAGTATGAGCCTAACCCCAGCGTCGCCAGGCCCGGGCGGCTCGGCGTACTCACCTGGCGGTCCGTACCCGCATGTCGCCGCGATGGGCCCGCACCCGGTGCCGGGGCAGAAGCGCAATCGAGGCATCCTGGTCGGGATCTTGATCGCGGTCGTGATGGCCGTCGCCGGCCTGGCGATCTTCGGCATCGTCTACAACCAGACCGGATCCGCCGGGTTCATCTGGGGGCTCATCTTCGCGTTCATCCCGATGGTCGTGCTGGTCGCGCTGTACCTGTGGCTGGACCGGTACGAGCCGGAGCCGGCGCGGTACGTGGTGACCGCGTTCTGCTGGGGTGCGTTCATCGCGACGCTGGTGTCGATCTTCATCAACACCGAAGCAGCGCAGCTGATGGGGGAGACCCGCGGCGGCGGCTCGCGGGCGGCGGTGTTCGTGGCGCCGCCGGTGGAGGAGTTCGCCAAGGGCGTGGTGATCCTGCTGATCGCGCTGGTGCGGCGCAAGGAGTTCGACGGGATCATCGACGGCCTGGTGTACGCCGGGATGGTGGCGATCGGGTTCGCCTTCACCGAGAACATCCTCTACTACGGCCGGGTGTTTCGGGCCGCGGCCGAGGAGGGCGGCGACGACGCCGGGCTGCAGAGCGCCTGGGTTCTGTTCATCATCCGGGGCGTGATCTCGCCGTTCGCGCACCCGCTGTTCACGGCGTTCATAGGTATAGGTATCGGGATCGCGGTCCGGCACCGCAGCACGGTGGTCCGCTTCCTCGCGCCCGTGGTCGGCTACCTGACCGCTGTGCTTGCGCACGCGCTCTGGAACGGCGGTGCCAGCATCGCCGGGGCCGGCGGCTTCATCTTCCTCTACCTGATGATCATGGCGCCGATCTTCGTCGGCATGGTGATCTTCGCGATCCTGATGCGGTTCCGGGAGTCGCAGATGATCGCCTCCCGCCTGTACGACTACGTCCGGTTCGGCTGGATCCTGCCGCAAGACGTTCCGCTGGTTGCGACGCTGCGCGGACGGCGCACGCTGCGCCAGTACGCGAAGCGGGTCGGGCCGGAGGCCGAGGCGGCCGCGAAGAACTTCCAGCGCACCGCGACCGAGCTGGCTTACCTCCGCGACAAGATGGTGCGACAGGTGATCGGAGGCGAGGCGCTGCAGAACGAGAAGGCGCTGCTGGACGAGCTTCGCCGCCGTCGTCCTGGCGTACCGTTTCCCCCGATGCCCGCGTTCGCCGGACCCCCGGTGGGTACGGCGCCGGGCCCGGCAGGATACGGACAGCCCGGAACCGGGTACGGTCCGTACCCTCCGGGGCGCTAGTGTCCTGCAAATACACCCTGTCTGCCCGTATCGACCGCCAACGGGAATGACCATGCCTTTGCTTCTGTGCCGACTCAACGGGCACTCTGTGCTCGTGGGTGGATCGCGTGGGTAAGAAGGCCGGCGGGTCCGTGGACGAGAACCCGCCGGCCTCCGACCTGGAGGCGGGTCGACCGGAACCGGCCGGCGACCAGCCTCCGGCCGACGACGCCCCGGTGGACCACGCCCAGGTGAACGACACCCCGGTGGTCGACCCTCCCACGGTGGAGGTGCCGCCGACCGTTCAACAGGTCGCCGCGGCCAAGCCGCCGAGCCCGGTGCCCGCGGACCCGCGCTCGATCGCGCTGGTGACCGCGCTGATGCGTTTCCGCGAGGCGCTGTCCAGCAGCAGCCTGAGCCTGCCACTCGAGGTGGTCGGCGTGGACACCGCTCGCCGTACCGTCCGCGGGATGCTCGACCAGCTGGACGACTACGTGCTGCCACGGCTGGTGCAGATCGACGCCCCGGTGCTCACCGTGGTCGGCGGCTCTACCGGTGCCGGCAAGTCCACCCTGGTCAACTCGCTCGTCGGCGACGTCGTCACCGAGCCCGGCGTACTGCGCCCGACCACCCGGTCCCCGGTGCTGGTGCACAACCCCGCCGACGCCGCCTGGTTCAGCGGCGACCGGATCCTGCCTAGTCTGCCGCGCTCCACCGGATCCACGCCGGGCGGCATGGACCCCGGCTCGCTGCGACTCGTTGCCGCCGACACCATTCCGGAGGGGCTCGCCATACTCGATGCCCCGGACATCGATTCCGTCGTCGAGGCGAACCGCGAGCTCGCCGCGCAGCTGCTGGCGGCGGCGGACCTTTGGTTGTTCGTGACAACGTCCGCGCGGTACGCCGACGCGGTGCCGTGGGACTTCCTGCGGGATGCCGCCGAGCGCAGCACAGCGGTCGCTGTCGTGCTCGACCGGGTCGCCGCCGCGTCGCTCGACGACGTCACCGGACACCTGGCGCACATGCTGCTCGACCGCGGCCTCGGCGACTCGCCGATGTTCTCGATCCCGGAGACGGTGACCGACGAGCGCGGCATGCTGCCGAAGGAGACTGTCGCCACCATCTATGGCTGGCTCACCATGCTGGCCGCCGACGCGAACGCCCGGGCCGCCGTCGTACGACGCACGCTCGAAGGCGCGGTCAAGCAGATGGTGCGCAAGACCCCGGCGTACACGGCAGCGGTGAAGACCCAGGCCGTCACCTCCGCGGAGCTGCGGGCCGCGGTCGAGACGGCGTACGCGCGGGCGGTCAGCGACATCGAGAAGGGCACCCGGGACGGCACCATGCTGCGCGGCGAGGTGCTCGCCCGGTGGACCGAGTTCATCGGTACCGGTGAGGTGCTCAAGTCGCTGCAGTCCCGGGTCAGCCGGACCCGTGACAGGGTCCGCAACAGCGTCAAGGGCCGGCCGGAGGCGTCCGAAGAGGATCTCGCGGTCGCGGTCGAGACCGGCCTGGAGGCGCTGCTGCGCGAGCACGCCGAGGCGGCCGCCGAGCGCGCGGAGGAGTCCTGGCAGTCGACCACCGCGGGACGGCACCTGCTGGAGGGCGGCGATCGCGACATCGGTCGCTCGTCGAAGAAGTTCAGCCGGGAGGCCGCGCGCGCGGTGCGCGAGTGGCAGGGGTACGTGCTCGAGCTGGTCCGGCGCGAGGGCGCGGACAAGCGGGCGACGGCCAGGGTGCTGTCGTACGGCGTGAACGGGCTGGGCATCGCGCTGATGATCGTGGTGTTCGCCAGTACCGCCGGGATCCCGACCGGCGCCGAGGTCGGAGTCGGCGTCGGGACCGCCATGGTGGGCCAGAAACTGCTCGAGGCGGTCTTCGGTGACCAGGCGGTGCGGTCGTTGGCCCAGAAGGCACGGCAAGATCTGGACAGCCGCGTGCGAGTGTTGATGGACAAGGAGATGTCCCGGTTCCTGCAACTGCTCGACGCGCACCCGGTGGACCCGGATGTGACGCGGCGACTGACAGAGGCCGTACGCGCGGTGGAGGACTGCACGTGACAGGGATCGTGAGCGCGGTCAAGGGACTCGCCCGCGGGTCGACCGACGTACTCACCAAGATCGACGCACTCGGTGAGGCGGCAAAGGTGGGCGACGGCCGACTGGATCCGGTTCTGCTCTCCGAGGCCGAGAAGGTCGTGGACCGCGCCACCCAGCGGCTGCGGATGTCCGGTGACCTGACCGTGGTCGCGCTGGCCGGCGCGACCGGGTCCGGCAAGTCGTCGACGTTCAACGCGCTCACCGGTCTGGACCTGGCGGCGACCGGCGTGCGGCGGCCGATGACGACCCTGCCGCTGGCCTGCGTCTGGGGCGACGAGCCGGCCACCGAGCTGCTCACCTGGCTCGGCATCCCGCGCCGGCACCAGGTCGCGCACCGCAGCACCCTTGAGGTGGCCAGCGCCGACGAGCTCGACGGGCTGGTGCTGCTGGACCTGCCCGACCACGACTCGACCGAGCTCGAGCACCGGCTGATCGTGGACCGGCTGGTCGAGCTGGTCGACATGATGATCTGGGTGGTGGACCCGCAGAAGTACGCCGATGCCGCGCTGCACAACCGGTACCTGAAGCCGCTGGCGCCGTTCTCCTCGGTGATGGTGTTCACGCTGAACCACTCCGACAAGCTCAGGCCGGTGGAGCGCGACCGGTGTGTCGCGGACTTCGAGCGGCTGCTGCGCGACGACGGGCTCACCGACCCGGCCGTGCTGGCTACCTCGGCGATGACGGGGCTCGGGCTGAACGACCTGCGCGAGATGCTCGTCAAGCGGGTCAGCGACAAGAAGACCGCCCGCGACCGGCTCGCCGCGGACGTGGATCGCATCGCTGACCGGCTCGCGGCCGAGTGCGGCTCGGCGAAGACGCCCGAGATCAAGAAGTCCAAGATCGCGGCCCTGGTGGACGCACTGGCCGAGGCCAGCGGCGTGCCGGTCGTGGTGGACGCGGTACGACGCTCGTTCCTGCGCCGGTCCCGGGCCGCGACCGGATGGCCGGTCGCCAAGTGGCTGGTGCGGTTCAGGCCCGACCCGCTGCGGCGGCTGCACCTGGACATGCCGAAGCGGAAGAAGAGCCTGGACTCCTGGGGCGAGCAGGTAACGGTCTCCCGGTCGTCGCTGCCGGCCGCGACGCCGGTGCAGCGGGCGCAGCTCGACACCGCGATGCGCGACATCGCCGCCGCGGCCGCGGAAGGGCTGTCCCGGCCGTGGGCGGACTCGGTGCGTACCGAGATCCGGCTGCGCGAGGAGTCGATCGCCGACGAGCTGGACGCCGCGATCGCGCGGACCGACCTCGGCGTCGGCGGCAAGCCGCGCTGGTGGACGGTGAACCAGATCCTGCAGTGGTTCCTGTTCCTCGTCGCGGTCGGTGGCGGGCTGTGGTTGCTGGCGCTGGTGTTCTTCGAGTACCTGCAGCTGCCCGACCCGCCGCTGCCGGAGTGGCGCGACATCCCGGTCCCGACCATGCTGCTGGTCGGCGGCGCGGCGCTCGGTGTCCTGGTGGCCTTCGGCTGCCGGCTGTTCGCGGCCGTCGGGGCGAACCGCCGGGCCCGCGCCGCCGACAAGGCCCTGCGCAGCGAGCTGGCCAAGGTCGCGGACGAGCAGATCATCACCCCCGCCCGGGCCGAGCTCGAGGCGTACGCCCACTGCCGCGACCAGCTGGCCCTGGCACGTCGCTGACCCAGCCTCGCGGAGCACCCCGGCTCGCACCCGCGGTTCGCACCCGCGGTTCGGACGCGCGGTTCGGAAGACGTCAGCGGCTGGCAGAGGTGCACCGCGACGCGGGTCCGTTCATCGCTGCGGAGCGGGTCGTTCACTATGCCGATCATCGGTCACTTTTTCCTTTTCTGTGGATGCCCAGCGCGTGGGGCCACTCCCGTGAGTAGCCGACTCCCGCGCGGCCGAGAGGAGTCTGGCGTTCCGCGGAAGCGTCGGTCGTGGCTCGCTCGCGGGCTTCGTGCTCGCTGTCGCGATTCGTGCGCACTGACGGATTTCGCGCTCGCTGTTTGGATCCGCTGCTCGATGACGCACTGCAACAGGTCATCGAGCACCGAAGACCGTCACCCAGCCCACCACACGTCACCCAGCGCAAACCGCCTACAACGCTCCCAGGGACCCGATCATCGATCTCTCGCGTACTCGTGCTGCGGATGAGCGATGGGCCGGTTTCCGTCCACAGGGCGGCTGATCGGCCGCGTCGTCCACAGCTCGCAGGATCGCCCGGCGGATGGTGCCGGACACCGACATCCTCTCTGGCGTCCGCACCAGACGATGAGAGGAATGGTGGACACGATGAGCGTTGGTGAGATCTACCTGGACGTGCAGGGCCGTGTCGGCGGCGAGGTGAAGTTCAAGACGTCGACCTCCGGTGTGGCGATGGCATCGTTCCGGCTCGCCTCGACCCCCCGGTTCTTCAACCGGGCCGAGGGCGGCTGGTCGGACCGGCCGACGACCTGGTTCACGGTCGAGTGCTGGCGTGGCCTCGCGGAGAACGTCAATGAGTCGCTGGTGAGCGGCCAGCCGGTGCTGGTGACCGGCCGGCTGAAGACCACCGAGTGGGTCGACAAGGAGGGCCAGACGCAGTCCAGGTCGGTGATCGACGCGTACTCGGTGGGCCACGACCTCAGCCGTGGCACCGCGATCTTCCACAAGAGCGCGGCGAAAACCAACCAGCAGCCCGACTCGCTGCGCGACGAGATGCGCGAGCTGGTCGACGACGTGGAGAACGAGGAGGTCAACCCGTTCCACGTCGACGACGGCGCGCCGTTCGCGACCGCGCTCGGGCTGGCGGCCGACTCGACCGATGACGGTGCCGGGGGTGCCGTGCGGGCTGCCTGAGCACCGCTGGCTCCCAGCTGTCCCCTCCGGTTGGGAGCCAGCGGCCCCACCGCCTAGGGTTGTCGTCATGGCGGAATTCATCTACACGCTTCGTGCTGTCCGGAAGGCACACGGCGACAAGGTCGTCCTCGACAACGTCACCTTGAACTTCCTGCCCGGCGCGAAGATCGGCGTGGTCGGCCCGAACGGGACCGGCAAGTCCTCGCTGCTCAAGATCATGGCCGGGCTGGACCAGCCCTCCAATGGCGAGGCCAGGCTGGCGGACGGCGCCACGGTGGGCATCCTGCTGCAGGAGCCGCCGCTGACCGAGGGCAAGACCGTGCTGGAGAACGTAGAGGAGGGGGTCGGCGACACCAAGGCGAAGCTCGACCGCTTCAACGAGATCTCCGCCGAGCTGGCCGACCCGGACGCCGACTACGACACGCTGCTGGCGGAGATGGGTGAGCTGCAGACCGAGCTCGACCACCGCAACGCGTGGGACATCGACGCCCAGCTCGACCAGGCGATGGACGCGCTGCGTTGCCCGCCCGCGGACTCGATCGTCGACAAGCTGTCCGGTGGTGAGCGCCGCCGGGTCGCGCTCTGCAAGCTGCTGCTCCAGCAGCCAGACCTGCTGCTGCTCGACGAGCCCACCAACCACCTGGACGCCGAGTCGGTGCAGTGGCTGGAGCAGCACCTGCAGAAGTACGCCGGCTGCGTACTGGCGATCACCCACGACCGGTACTTCCTGGACAACCTGGCCGAGTGGATCCTGGAGCTCGACCGCGGCAAGACCTACCCGTACGAGGGCAACTACTCGACGTACCTGGAGACCAAGCAGCAGCGGCTGGTGGTCGAGGGGCGCAAGGATGCCAAGCGGCGCAAGATCCTGGAGCGCGAGCTCGAGTGGGTTCGCTCCAACCCGAAGGCCCGCCAGGCCAAAAGCAAGTCACGGCTGTCCCGCTACGAGGAGCTCGCGGCCGAGGCTGAGCGTTCCAAGAAGCTCGACTTCGAGGAGATCACGATCCCGCCGGGTCCGCGGCTCGGCAGCACCGTGCTCGAGGTCACCGACCTGCGCAAGGGCTTCGGCGACCGCAACCTGATCCACGACCTGAGTTTCAGCCTGCCCCGCGCCGGGATCGTCGGTGTCGTCGGCCCGAACGGCGTCGGCAAGTCCACGCTGTTCCGGATGATCGTCGGGGAGGAGAAGCCGGACAGCGGCGAGCTCAAGCTCGGCGACACCGTGCGCGTCTCGTACGTCGACCAGTCTCGCGGCGGCCTGGACCCGAAGAAGACGGTCTGGGAGATGGTGTCCGACGGGCTCGACCACATCAAGGTCGCGAACTTCGAGATGCCCAGCCGCGCGTACGTCGCGTCGTTCGGCTTCAAGGGCCCGGACCAGCAGAAGGGGACCGGCGTACTGTCCGGCGGCGAGCGGAACCGGCTGAACCTGGCGCTGACCCTGAAGATCGGCGGCAACCTGCTGCTGCTCGACGAGCCGACCAACGACCTGGACGTCGAGACCCTGCAGTCGCTGGAGGACGCGCTGCTCGACTTCCCGGGCTGTGCCGTGGTGATCTCCCACGATCGCTGGTTCCTGGACCGGGTCGCCACCCACATCCTGGCCTGGGAAGGCAACGACGAGGACCCGTCGAAGTGGTTCTGGTACGAGGGCAACTTCGCGGCCTACGAGGCGAACAAGATCGAGCGCCTCGGCCCCGAGGCGGCCCGTCCGCACCGGGTCACGTACCGCAAGCTCACTCGCGACTGAGATCGGCTGGGTACCCTCGCCCGATGGAGTTCGGCGAGGTCGCCCGGCGGGAGCACAACGTCCGAGCCCAGCTTTAGCCCGGAGTCAGTCGAAGGGGAAGCCGACGTAGTTCTCGGCGAGGCTGCGGGCGTATGCCTCGGAGCTGGTCACATAGCGGAGCTGGGCGAGCTGGAGCCGTTCGGTGTACGGGTCGTGGCCGGGCAGCTGATGCAGCATCGACGTCATCCACCAAGAGAAGTGCTGGGCCCGCCAGACCCGCTCCAAGCAGGTCCGTGAGTACGACTCGAGCAGGTCGGTCCGCCCCTCGGCGTACCAGGCGGTGAGGGCGGTAGCGAGGGCGCGGACGTCCGCTAGTGCGAGATTCATGCCCTTCGCGCCGGTCGGCGGCACGATGTGCACCGCGTCGCCGGCGAGGTACAGCCGCTGCCACTGCATCGGTTCGACGACCATGCTCCGCATCGCGGTGATGCCCTTGTCGATCACCGGGCCTTCGGTCAGCCGCCAGTCGCCGATCACCTCGAGCCGCGAGTGCAGCTCGTCCCAGACCCGGCCGTCGGACCAGTCGCCGAGGTCGGCGTCCGGGGCGACCTGCAGGTACAGCCGCGAGATCGTCGGCGACCGCATGCTGACCAGCGCGAAGCCGCGTGTCGAGTGGCAGTAGATCAGCTCCTCGGTCGACGGCGCGGCTTGGGCCAGGATGCCGAGCCAGGCGAACGGGTAGGTCCGCTCATAGGCCGACAGCACGCCGTCCGGCACAGCCGCCCGGCACACCCCGTGGAACCCGTCGCAGCCGGCGACGAAGTCGCACCGCAGCTCCCGTACGGCGCCGTCGTGCGCGAACCGGATCAGCGGCTCGTCCCCGGTCAGCCCGTCCAGCTGTACGTCGCCGACGTCGAACAGGATCTGTCCGCCCGCGGCGAGCCGGGCCGCGATCAGATCCTTGACCACCTCCTGCTGCCCGTACACGGTGATCGCCCGGCCGGTCAGCTCGGTCATCGGGATCCGGTGCCGTTCGCCGGCGAACTGCAGGTTGATCCCGCCGTGCTCGAGGCCCTCCCGGTCGAGCCGCGAGCCCACACCGGACGCGCGGAGCAGGTCGACCGAGCCCTGCTCCAGGACGCCGGCCCGGACCCGGCTCTCGACGTACTCGCGGCTGCGGGCCTCAAGCACCACTGACTCGATCCCAGCCAGGTGCAGCAGGTGCGACAGCATCAGCCCGGCCGGTCCGGCGCCGACGATCCCGACCTGGGTGCGCATCGGCATCACCCCACCACCTGGTTCCGCCCGGCACCCCAGGCACCGACCGCCATCAGTGCCACGGCGACCAGCAGCGCGGCGAGCGAGGCGTTCCAACTCCGGGTCCCGTCACGCAGCGCGCCGAGCACGATCGGGCCGGCCGGGCCGATCAGGTACCCGGCCGACTGCACCGTTCCGGACAACCGGCGCGCGACGTCCGCCGTCCGGGCGGCCGTCGATGTGCACACAAGCCTCAG
>Ga0075418_10004724_pt1 | contig 15470 bp, 17 predicted proteins | sample SoiMetdeltSBSDD2_FD_81776 | JGI IMG/M metagenome (GOLD analysis project Ga0075418, IMG submission 81776) | Bulk soil microbial communities from a Populus tree surrounding site in Tennessee, USA - Soil MetaG P. deltoides SBSDD2 | ecosystem: Environmental > Terrestrial > Soil > Tree plantation...
CGTCGCTGGCGGCGCCCACGGACCATTCGGCGGAGAACATGAGCCCGACGGTCACGACGCCGCGGGGTGCGTCTGCGGGGACTCCGTATACGCCGTATTCGGTGTCTTGGAATTTGACGCAGAGATGCAATCTGGAGTGCTCGCATTGTTATATGTCGGCGTTTGCCGGGGCCGATACGCGGGGCGAGCTGTCGACGGCGGAGTGCCGGCGGGTGATGGACGAGATCGCGCTCGTCAATCCCAACGTCTTTTTGATCCTCACCGGCGGCGAGCCGCTGCTCCGCAAGGACATCTGGGACATCGCCGCCTACGCTGCGGAGAAGAAGTTCACGACGGTGCTGGGCACCAACGGCGTGCTGCTGCGCGAGCCGGAGGCAAAGCTCATGCGCGCGCACGGCGTCCTCGGCGCGTCGATCAGCCTCGACTCGACCGACAAGGCCAAGCACGACGCGTTTCGCCACCTGCCGGGCTCGTGGGACGCCGCGCTGCGGGCGACCCGCGTCCTGAGCGACGCCGGACTTGACTTCTCGCTGCACATGTCGGTGACCGACTGGAACGTGACCGAGGTCCCGGCGATGATCGATCTCGCGAAGGAGTTCGGCGCGAAGGTGCTGAACTTCTTCTTCCTCGTGCGGACCGGCCGCGGCAAGAACCTGACCGACATCGATGCCGCGGCCTACGAGCGCATCCTGACCTATTTAGCGCGGGTCCAGGGCGTTGGCGGCGGCTCACCGTCGTTCGTGAAGGCGCTCTTCGGGCTCGGCGAGCGCAAGAGCCCGGAGAAGTTCGAGGACCCGTGGTCGGTGCCGGTGGGTCGCGCCGACGGGCTTCTGATCCGCGCCAAGTGCGCCCCGCACTTCCGCCGCATCCTCTACGAGATGAACCCGTCCTCGCCGCTCCTGCGCAACTACGCCCACGGCTCGTGCCCGGCCGGCAAGTACTACTGTCGGATCACGCCGGAGGGCGACGTGACGCCGTGCCCCTACATGCCGGTGGCCGCGGGCAATCTACGCGAGGCATCGTTCGCGGACCTGTGGCGGACGGCGCCGGTGTTCGGCGACCTGCGCGATCCCCGGCTCGGCGGACGCTGCGGCGCCTGCGAGTTCTCGAAGATCTGCGGCGGCTGCCGCTGCCGGGCCTACGCGACGCACGGCGACTACCTCGCGGAGGACCCGGCATGCGACTACCAGCCCGGGGCCCACGGCGGCGCGACGATCGATCTGCCGGCGTCGCTCACCTTCGGGCTGCCGGTCAACTACGAGCTCGTCTGGGACGAGGCGGCGCGCGCGCGGCTCCAGGCGATTCCCTCCTTCGCGCGCGGCATGGTGATCAAGGCCGTCGAGGCCTACGCGCGAGGTCGCGGGGAGACGACGATCACCCCGGAGCTTCTGGCGGACGTGCGCTCGAAGTGGGGCTCGCGGTTCCGGGCCCAGCCGTGAGGAACCGCTTCCAGGTCGCCGCGCGCGCGTACCTGACCTATGGCGTCATCTACTGGATCGGCGGCGTCTACCTCGCCGCGCACGGCATCGGCGTCAGGGGCGAGCGCGTGATGCAGGCCGGCGTGGTGTGGATCGTTCTGGGGCTGGTCTTCGTGGTGGCCGTCCCATATCTCCTGGCGCATCGCCGGGCGTGGTTCGAGCGCTGGGTGCTCTCCCGCCGCGACTTCGCGCGAGTCCTCACCTTGTTCATGGCTCTACGAGCGTGGCACGTCCTGAAGGTCGTCCTGCGGCCGGAGACAGCGACGGTGTCCGCGCCCTGGGGCGGCGACATCACCTTCCGCGCGGGCGCGATCGTATTCCTGCTCGTCACGGTGATCGCGCTCGTGCTGATCGGGCGCGCGGCCTGGACCGAGGAGACCGCGTGAAGCGCTACCGGGACGTGGCGGGAGACGGCGGCTCGAACATCGCGGGCCAGGTCGAGGCCCAGCAGAGCCAGCTCCGGAAGCGACTCGCGTCAGTCGCGTCGGTCGTCGCCATCGTGTCCGGCAAGGGCGGCGTCGGCAAATCGGCGCTCACCGCGAATCTCGCGTGCTGCCTGGCGCTCGACGGATGGAGGGTGGGCGTCCTCGACGCCGACCTGAACGGTCCGACCCAGGCGAAGATTCTCGGCGTGCGCGGCCGGCAGCTCGTCATGGCCGACGGCGGCGTCGACCCGCCGGCGACCGCGCTTGGCGTGAAGGTGATGTCGATGGATCTCCTGCTGGCCGGCGACGCCGCGCCGCTCACCTGGGATTCACCGCTCCAGGAGGAGGCGCACACGTGGCGCGGCGCCATGGAGGCCAACGCGGTCCGCGAGTTCCTGGCCGACACGAACTGGGGCGAGCTGGACGCGCTGCTGCTCGATCTGCCGCCCGGGACCGATCGGCTGGCCACCATCGCGTCGCTGGCGCCGGCGCTTCACGGAATCATCGTGGTGACGATTCCGTCCGAGGTGTCGCAGCTGGTCGTCCGCCGATCGGTGACCGCGGCCGCCGCCACGAAGGTGCCGGTGCTCGGGCTCGTCGAGAACATGGCGGGGCTCTTTCCGGGGCCCGACGCCTCCCGGCTCGCCGCCGACGCGGGGATTCCGTTCCTCGGGACCGTGCCGTTCGATCCGGCCTTGTCGGTTGCCGCTGATCGCGGAGAAGCCTTCGTGGCCGCCTCACCGGGACGCGAATCGGCGCAGGCGCTGAAGCGGATCGCGGGAGAGGTTCGAGCCGCCCTCGCGCCTCGGCGGGCGTGAGCGCCCGCGCGAGGCGTCGAGGGGTCTAGCTTAGTTGCAGGCGGCCTTCGGGTCCGGGCTGTAGCCCGCGACCTTGTAGGTCGTGGCGAAGTCGTCGGCCCAGCCCTTGGGCTTGATCTGGCCGATGCGGGTCTCACCGTCCCAGGCGATGACGTGCGCTCCGTCCGCGAGCTGGGCAACGTTGGCCTTGCCCCTCACGAAGTCGGCTGTCAGCGCCTTTGGAACGAAGGCGGCGGCCGTCTCGTGCACCGCAGGCTGGCCGCTCGCCGGCTCCGCCTTCAGGTAGCTGACGATGACCGTGAACCCATCGACGCTCGGGTCCTTGAGCAGGTCGTTGGTCGCCATCGACCGCAGAAGATGCGGTACGTAGCGCGAGAACATCGCCGAGATGCGCTCCTGGGGGGTCAGACGGCCGAACTCGGGCGACGGCTGCTGGTCGACGGTGACGTTGAGTGAGAGGTATCGGGTGTCCCCGTCGACGTGCTTGGGCTTGTAGAAGCCGATGCCTTCCTTCTTGACCTCGAGCCAGGGCATGCAGTGGAACACCTTCGCGTTCAGGTCGCGGAGCTGCCCCTGGTACTTCTGGGCAAGCCCGCGCCCCTTCTCCGAGGTGTACCGGTCGGCCTGGAGAACGCGGTCCGTCGGCGGGTCCGCGGCCAGGGCGCCCTGGGCACCAAACGAGACGACCATCACTGCCGCGGCCACTGAACGAATCGCGCGAGCGAGCCTGATGTTTGTCATACCTGACACCCGTGGCATGCGCCGTGCCAGGAGGCACGGGAGTCTAAGGCCGCGGAACGCAGCGGGTTCTGGGGCAGCCAGCCACGCGCGAGCAGCCAAACTGCCCCCTGAATCGTCAGACCGGTGCCTGCGTGCCCGAGCCCTGGATTAGCGCTCGAGGATCTGGTCCTGGTTGACCGTCACGGGACGGCCGAACCAGTTCTGGCTCTGGGCCAGAGCGACGTCGGTCTTCGTCACCGTCGCGCCGGAGTCCCCGCGGTTCTTCATCGAGAAGTCGAAGTGGTCCTTGGACGCGAAGTGGCTCGTGTTCGACCGCCAAGTTTGCCATTCCTCGCTGGTGGCGCAGCCGCCCACGAGCAGGAGCGACGTTCCCATCACCACCATTCGCCAGTTCTTGCTGCCGCGCATATGCAGGTCCTCCCCCAGGGGTTCTAAGCTGGCACATCCTACATTCGCAAGGGGGGCTGGTCAATCGGCCGTTCGTGCTAGACTCCCCATTACAACGTCGAGGAGCCTATCCGTATGGATGCCCTGAAGATCCACTCAAAACCCGAGGGCCTCCGCCGGCCCATCCTGATCATGGCGTTTGGCGGCTGGAACGACGCCGCGGAATCGGCGACGACCGCCGTGCGCTACCTGGGTACGTCCTTCCGGGCCGAGAAATTCGCCGAGATCGATCCCGAGGAGTTCTACCACTTCGGCCTCGCCCGGCCGCACGTCCGCTTCAAGGCCGGCTCGGAGACCGATCGTGAGATCACCTGGCCGACGACCGACTTCTCGATCAGCCAGGCATCGGCCCTGGCGCGGGACGTCATCGTGGGCGTGGCCATCGAGCCGCATCTGCGCTGGAAGAACTACTGCGCCGCGGTGCTCGAGCTCGCGCGGCAGTGCGAGGCGACCCTGGTGCTGACGGTGGGGGCACTGCTCGCCGAGGTGCCGCACACCCGGCCCGTGCGCCTGTCCGGCACCGCGTCGGATCCCGAGCTGGCCGTTCGCTTGGGGGTGCGCCCGACGAAGTACGAGGGACCGACCGGGATCGTCGGCGTGCTCAACACGGTCTGCAAGGAGCAGGGCGTTGCGACGGCGAGCCTCTGGGCCAACGTCCCGCACTACATCTCGGGCATCGAGAACCCGCGGGCCACGCTCGCCCTGGTTCAGCGCGTCGCACCTCTGCTGGGGGCCACGGTCGACGTCGGCGACCTCGACGAGGCGGTCAAGCAGTTCGACTCCAACCTGAAAGAAATCGTCGCCCAGAACACGAAGATCGCGAACTACATCAAGAAGCTCGAGTCGCGCGACGCAGCCGAGGAGACCCCGCCGGCTCCGCAGGCCGGCCAGAGCGATCTGCCGCCGGCCTCCCAGCTCGTCGCCGAGATCGAGCAGTTCCTCCGCCAGCAACGTCCAGAGTGATCCGGGGCCGAGTCGGCGTCGTCGCCCTCGGCCTCGCTCTCATCGCGGGATCGGCCGGCGCGGCCGAACATGCCGCCGTGGCCTGGCACCCGTCGAAACCGAAGCTCGGCGACGTCGCCTGGCTGCACGTGCGCGACGTGCCGGAGGGCGCCGCGGTCGAGGGGTCGGTCGACGGCCGGCCGCTGAGGTTCTTTCCCTACGCGGGCGGCCAGGCGGCCCTGCTGGGGATCGATCTGGAGACCAAGCCCGGCACTCACCTTTGGAAGGTGGGAGTCATCGAGCCGGGACGGGATCCACGGAACGCGCAGGGCACGGTGACGATCACCCGACGGAGCTTTCCGCAGGAGCGCCTCACGCTGCCCCAGACCATGGTCGATCTCGATCCGGAGACGGAGAAGCGGGCTGTCGAGGAGACCCGGCAGCTGACGACCCTCTACCGGACCGTCACGCCCGACCGGTTGTGGCGCGGGAAGTTCACCAAGCCCGTCGGAATCCAGGCGCCCGGCACCGGGTTCGGCGCGCGCCGCATCATCAATGGTCAGCCGCGCTCACCCCACGGCGGGATCGACTTCGCCGCGCCGCGCGGAACGCCGGTCGTCGCGGCCAATGCGGGCAAGGTTGCCCTCGTCGCCGAGTTCTTCTTCCCGGGTCGGCTGGTGATCCTCGACCACGGCCTCGGCCTCTACACGCTCTACTTCCACCTCGATACCACGACCGTCGTCGAGGGCGAGCGTGTGGAGCGCGGCCGGATGATCGGGACCGTGGGGTCCACCGGTCGAGCCACCGGGCCGCACCTACATTTCGGCGCCCTGGTGAACTCGGCGCGGATCGACCCGGCGACGCTCCTGGGCCTCGAGCTGAACGACTAACGCCGGCGGCGCGCCTTCGCCTTCTTCTTGCTCCGGGCCTTGGCTTTGGCCTTCTTCTTCGGCCGCGCCTTGGCTTTCTTGCGGGCCTTCGCCTTCGCCTTGGGCTTGGCGGCCTTCGGCGCCGGCGCGGGCCTGGCGGGGGCAGGTGCGGGGACCGGTGGTGCCGCCGGAGTCGGGGTCGGCGTCCAGGGCTCGGGTTCACCGAACATGCGTTCCATCGTCTCCTCCATGGTCAGGACGATCGGCTCGCGCTTATTTACCCTGCGGTCGAGCAGCCCGTTTTCGCAAGAAGTTTTCGCACGAATAAAATCAGACGGCGATGGTCGCCCGCACCCGAGCGGCGTGGGCGGCGAGGGCCCGATTGGACCAGACCGTGAACGCCGATCGCGCCAGCAGCGCGCGTACGGCGCGGCGGGGAATCTTGATGGGCGCCGTCGCGCCGAGCGGGTTGGGGTGCGCGGTGAGCGCAGCGAGGGTCGCCAGGCCGATCAGGAGCGGCCACGCGCAGGCCAGCCGCATGCGCCACTCGAGCCGCGGGATCGCCAGCGTGTAGTCCCACGCGACGTCGTAGTGCTCGAGGGCCAGGCCCAGGAGACGGCGGTAGAGCGGGCGCGCGCGGGCGGCGCCGGCTGGCTCCAGCAGGTCGCGCGGGCCCAGCCCGAGCGCGGCCAGCTCGCGCGCCGGCAGGTAGCAGCGGCCGTGAGCGAGGTCGCCCGGCACGTCGCGTAGCACGTTGGTCAGCTGCAGCGCCTTTCCGAAGCTCACGCCCTGCTCGCTCATCTCCCGCAGCGGCCAGTCGCTGAGCCGAGGCCGGTGAGCGATGTGCAGCGCCGTCCAGAACGGCCCGACACAGCCAGCGACCAGATACACGTAGTGGTCGAGGTCCTCGAGCGTCTCGATCGCCGCGAGGCCCTTGGTGTCCTCGCCGGGGAACCGCGTGAGGTCGAAGATCATGCCCGAGGTGAGCGTCGCCAGTACCGCCCGCACCTCGTGACGGTCGGCCGGCGGGAGCGCCTCGATGCGAGCGAGCGCCTCGCCCACTCGCTCGAGCAGCCGCCGCTCGGCCGCGTGCGTCTGCAGGGGCGCGCACGCGCGCGCGAGCGTCCGGACGTCGACCAGCTCGCCGGCGCCGGCCCGCCGCAGAGTCTCGAGGTGCCCCAGCCGATCGTCGCGAGGGACGAGGCGGGTGTCGGCGATGGTGTCGGCGGCGCGGGCCAGGAGGTAGGCGAGGCCGATCGGCTCGCGGAGCGAGCGCGGCAGGACGGCCAGGGAGAGGTAGAAGCTCCGGCTGACCTGCCGCAGGAGGGAGCCCAGCAGGTCGCCGGCCATGCTAGTCGTGGTCGAACGGTCGCTTCGGGGGACTGGGGTCGTCTTTGGCCTTCTTGAGCCCCTCCTGGAACTTGCGGTCCAGGAGCTTGCCCTTCTCACCCTCGGCGCGGAGCTGCTCCTTGAAGCGCTCCTCCCGCTCGGCCGACCGGGTGCGGAGCTTGTCGAACGCCGCGCCGAGATCGTCCACCGACCGCGTCGGCGGAGGCGGCTCGTGCGAGATGATCGCTCGCAGCTCCGGGTCGAGCGTCAGCTTGGCCTTGCAGCACGGACACTCGACCGTGAACGATGGCGCGGCCATGGGCGCCACGCTAGCAGCGTGGCCGGGAGGCGTCAAGCCGTGCGACAATGCCGCCGATGGCCGAGCTCGCGAACGAGTTTTCCTGGTCGCGCAGCCGCGACAACACCTTTCAAGACTGCCGGCGCCGCTACTTCTACCATTATTATGGCGCCTGGGGCGGGTGGGACGCCGCCGCCGGCGAAGAGGTGCGCCGCCTCTACATCCTCAAGCAGCTCGCGTCGCGGCAGATGTGGGCCGGGCGGATCGTGCACGACGCGATCGAGATGATCCTGCACGCCTTCGCCGAGGGGCGCGACCTTCCGGTCGAGCCGTTCATCGCCGACGTCGTCGAGCGGATGCGCGGCGAGTGGCGCTCGTCGAAGGCCGGCCGCTATCGCGAGAGCCCGAAGACCCTCGCGTTGTACGAGCACGAGTACGCGGTCGACCTGAAGCCCGAGGTGTGGCAGGCGCTCTCCCGCAACGTCACGGTCTGCCTGCGCAACTTCTTCCGCCTGCCGCTAGTGGCCGCGATCCGCAAAACGCCGCCCGAGCACTGGTCGATCGAGCACTGGTCCAAGGTGTTCGACTTCGAGGGCACGCCGGTGTGGATGGCGCCCGACTTCGGCTTCTGGACCGACGACGGCCGGCTCGCCCTGGTGGACTGGAAGACGGGCGGCGCGACCCCGGACGGCGCCGCGTTCCAGCTCGGCTGCTACGCGCTCTACGCCGACGAGGTGCTGGGCGTGCCGCCCGCCAAGGTCGACCTGTTCGAGGCGAACCTGCGCGAGCCCGAGGTGACGCAGCTCTCCTGGAACGACGACCGGCTCGAGGCCATCAAGGAGCAGCTGCGTCTGTCGATCCGCTCGATGAAGGCGTACCTGGTCGATCCGGCCGCGAACGTCGCGGCGCTCGCCGACTTCGAGAAGACCGAGGACCTCCGCATCTGCAAGTGGTGCAACTTTCGGGTAGTGTGTCGCCCTGAGCTCGGGTGACGGACTCATCGAACGCTCTCGACTGACGATCTATCGATCAAGGAGACGCACGTGCGCGAGAACACCCTGAGGAAGATCTGGGCGAAGGGCGAGGCGGTGGTGAACGGCTGGCTGTCCATTCCAAGCTCGTTCTCCGCCGAGATCATGGCGCATCAAGGCTTCGACTCGCTGACCGTCGACATGCAGCACGGCGTGATCGACTACCAGACCGCGGTCACGATGCTGCAGGCCATCTCGACGACGCCGGTCATCCCGCTGGCCCGCGTGCCCTGGAACGATCCGGCGCTGCTCATGAAGATCCTCGACGCCGGCGTCTACGGCGTCATCTGCCCGATGATCAACACGAAGGCCCAGGCCGAGGCGCTGGTCGCCGCCTGCAAGTACGCGCCGCGCGGTTACCGGAGCTGGGGCCCGGTGCGCGCCTCGATCTACGCCGGCGCCGACTACGGCGACCACGCCAACGACGACCTGATCGTCATGCCGATGATCGAGACCGCCGAGGCGGTGAAGAACATCGACGAGATCCTCAAGGTGCCCGGCGTCGACGGGGTCTATGTCGGCCCGTCGGATCTCTCGCTGACGATGGGCTGCAAGCCGCGGCTGGACCAGACGGACCCGCCGGTGGTGGAGGCCCAGCAGAAGATCGTCGAGGCGTGCAAGCGGCACCGCGTCGCCGCGGGCATCCACAACGGGACGGCCGCCTACGCCCTGAAGATGATCGCGGCCGGCTACCAGTTCGTGACCCTCGCGAGCGAGAGCCGCTTCATGGCGGCCAAGGCCGCCGAGGAAGTGTCGGCGGTGCGCAAGACCGGCGTGAAGGCCGGTACGCTGCCCGCGTACTAGATGCGCCTGGACGCGGCGCCGGTCCAGGAATTCCTGGCCACGAAGGAGGTCGTCGTGCTCGCGACCGTGCAGGCCGACGGCGCGCCGCTGGCGATGCCGATGTGGTTCCTGCACGGGCCCGAGACCCTGACCATGATCAGCGTCGCCGACACCCAGAAGGTGCGCAACCTGCACCGCGACGCGCGCGTGTGCGTGGTCGCGGAGGACGTCGCCGCCGGCGGCGAGGTGCGCGGCGTGACGGTGCAGGGGCGGGCCGAGTTCCTCGACGACGGCGCCGAGCGCCGCGCATTGATCGATCGCTTCCACGCGAAGTACCGGAGGCTCGAGCGCCTCTGGAACGGCCGGGCCATGCCGGCCAATCGCGTCATGTTCCGGATCACCCCGGCCCGCGTCCGCAGCTGGGGCCTCGGCTGATCGCGCGCTAGAGCGTGGCCGAGCACACCGGAGGCTTCGACGAGGCGCTGCGGGCGCGCGTCCGGGCCAATCTCGAGCGGTTCGAGCGTCGGCTGATCGCGCCCGACGGTCGCCGGCCCGCGGCGGTCGCGGTCGTGCTCCTGGCGGACGACGAGGGCCGCGCCTGCTTTCTCCTGACTCGGCGCACAGCGACCCTCCGAGCCCACGCCCGCCAGTGGGCGCTGCCCGGCGGGCGGATCGACGCGGGTGAGACCCCCGAGCGCGCAGCGCTGCGTGAGCTGCGCGAAGAGGTGGGGCTGGCGCTCGAGCCTTCTTCGTTGCTGGGGCTCCTTGACGACTACGGCACCCGCTCGGGCTTCATCATCACGCCTGTTGTCGCGTGGGCCGGGGAGTGGGTCGAGCTGGCCCCGAATCCGGCCGAGGTCGCCCACGTGTATCGCGTGCCGCTCGCCGAGCTCGACAAGCCCGACGTCCCGCGCCTGATCTCGATTCCCGAGAGTGACCGGCCGGTGATCCAGGTCCCGGTGATGTCCTCGCTCATCCACGCGCCGACGGCCGCCGTGATCTACCAGGTCCGCGAGGTGGTCGTCCACGGCCGGTCCACGCGCGTCGCCCACTTCGAGCAACCCACGTGGGCCTGGAAGTAGCGGCCGGGCGCGGCGTCGCTCGCGGGCCCCGGTTACAGTAATATCCCCAGGGTGGAAGTGCGCGCCGCAGGCCGTCGCGGGGCAGGGGCCCCGCCGGCCGAGGCGCGCTGACAGATCGGAGAGGGAATTGTCGGAACGGACGTTCACGATCATCGACGATGGGCGAGTCGCCGTGCTGGGCGCGCGGGAGGGCGCGGAGGCCCTGAAGCGGGCCGAGGCGGAAGGCCGCCCGGTGGCAGTCGACCCGGAGGAGGGCGCCGCATATCTGGGCGCGCCGGCGCGGGCGCGCGCGGCGGCGCTGGCCTCGCTGGAGGCGCCGGACTTCACGCTGCCCGACCTGGACGGGCGCCTCCATTCGCTCTCGGAGCATCGGGGCAAGAAGGTGCTCCTGGTCGCCTATGCCTCGTGGTGAGGGTGCCGTCTCGACCTGCCGGTCTGGCAGAGTATCCACGAGGAGCTCCGGGGGCTCGGATTCACGGTGATCACGGTAGCGATCGACAAATCAGCCGACGACGCCCGCCCGTGGATCGAGGCGGCGCGCCCAGCGCACCCGTCCTTGATCGACACCACGCACACGCTGGCCGATCGCTACAACATCGTGAACGTGCCGACGATCCTCTGGATCGACGAGCGCGGGCGGATCGTGCGGCCCAACGACGTGGCGTTCGGCACCGACACCTTCAAGTCGATCACCGGCATCGCCGCGGCGGGCCACCTCGCGGCGCTGCGCGCCTGGGTGCGGGGCGAGGCGGCGGCGATTCCGGAGGCGCGGGTGCGCGCGCTGCAGACGCTGCCGACCGATGATGATCAGCGGGCGCGCGCCGAGTTCGGGCTCGGCGAGTGGCTCTTCCGAGAGGGACGGACGCAGGCGGCGGCGCGGCATTTCGCGCGCGCCGGGGAGCTGGCGCCTCACGACTTCACGATTCGACGGGGCACGATGCCCATGCGCGGGATGGATCCGATGGGACAAGAGTTCCGCGAGATGCGCGGTGCGTGGGCCAAGGCAGGGAACCCTTACTATCGACCGCTGGCGGAGTGACCATGGGAATGCTCGACGGAAAGACAGCGCTGGTGACGGGGGCCGGACGTGGTATCGGACGAGGCATCGCGATCGCGTTGGCCTCGGCGGGAGCGAAGGTGGTCGTCAACGACCTTGGCGCCTCGCTCTCCGGTGAGGGCAAGGAGAACGCGCCGGCCCAGACGGTGGTGGACGAGATCGTCAAGTATGGCGGGACCGCGAAGGCCAATTACGGCTCGGTGGCCGACTTCGGCCAGGCGGCCGCGATGGTCCAGCAGGCCATCGACTCCTGGGGCCGCATCGACATCGTGGTCCACGTGGCCGGGATCCTGCGCGACCGGATGATCTTCAACATGACCGAGGACGAGTGGGACGCGGTCATCAACGTGCACCTCAAGGGCATGTTCAACGTGGTGCGCGCCGCCTCGGTATCGATGCGCGAGCAGAAGGGCGGCCGCATCATCAGCATGTCGTCGGTGTCGGCCCTCGGCGCGCCGGGCCAGCCCAACTACGCCGCCGCCAAGGCCGGCATCATCGGGCTCACCTGGTCGACCGCCAACGCGATGGCCAAGTACGGCGTGACGGTGAATGCGATCATGCCGAGCGGCGCCACGCGCATGATCGACTCGACGCCGCGGGGCCGGGCGGTCTTCGAGCAGACCGGCAAATGGCCGAGCGAGCAGGCGGTCGGGACCGATCGCGATCCCGACAACGTCGCGCCGATCGTCGTCTACCTGTCGAGCGACGCCGCCGCGAACGTCAACGGCCAGGTCTTCCACGCCCGCGGCTTCGGCTACACGCTCCTGGCTCAGCCCCACGCCGTCCGCCACATCAAGCACGTCAGACGCTGGGACCCGGAGGAGCTGACCAAGATCTTCGGGGAGACGCTCGGCGGCAACCTCAAGCAGCCCCCGAGCACCGAGTTCGGTCAGAAGATCGACGAGCGCCCGGCCGACGAGTGGCGCGATCTCGGCGGGGGCCGGCGCTTCTGGAAGTCCCGGTACGAGGAGCCGTGAAAACGGTCCTCATGGTGTGCCACGCCAACACCGCTCGCAGCGTGATGGCCCAGGTGCTCCTGGAGCGGATGTTGGCGCGGCACGGCGCCGACGGCGCCATTCGCGTGAGGTCCGGCGGCATCGCCAACTACGCCCGCGACGGCATGATCGCCTCGCTCGACGCGCGGCTGGCGCTGCGCGAGGTGGGCATCCGCCTGGCCGAGGAAGACTTCGCCTCGACCGACCTGAAGCGGCACCGTCACCTGCTCGCCGAGGCGGACGTGATCCTGACGATGACGGAGCGCCAGAAGCAGATGCTCGACGCCTTCGACGAGGCGCGCGGCCGGCCGGTCTTCACCCTCCGGGAGTTCGTGGGCGAGGACGGGGACATCGAGGACCCGGCCACCCAGGGCGAGGACGTCTTCCGCGCCTGCCGCGACGAGATCACCCGCTGCCTGGAAAGGTCGGTCCCGCGGCTCCTGATGATATTGTCGGGGTGAACGGGAGAACCCGAACAGAAGCGTGACACCCCGCGGTCGCCTCTTCCGGAAGTACGTCATCGTCTTCGCCGGCCTGGTGAGCGGCGCCCTCCTGGCATCCGGCGCCATCGAGATCTACTTCTCGTATCAGGAGAACCGGGCGGCCCTCGTCGCGCTCCAGCGCGAGAAGGCGCTCGGCGTGGCCTCCCGCATCGAGGACTTCATCAAAGAGATCGAGCGGCAGATCGGCTGGACGACCCAGCCCCAGCTGGGCGTCCCAGCAGCCGCCATGTACCAGCGGCGGGTCGACTACCTGCGCCTGCTCCGCCAGGTGCTCGCCATCACCGAGATCAGCCACCTCGACACCGAGGGCAAGGAGCAGCTGCGCGTCTCACGGCTGGCCATGGACGTGACCGGCAGCGGTATCGACTTCTCGCACGAGCCGGAGTTCATCGAGGCCAAGGCCGGCAAGGTCTATCACGGGCCGGTGAAGTTCCGGAAGGAGTCCGAGCCGTACATGACGATCGCCATCGCCGGCAGCGGCAAGGACGCCGGCGTGACGGTGGCCGCGGTGAATCTCAAGTTCATCTGGGACGTGGTCTCCCAGATCAAGATCGGCAAGGCCGGCCACGCGTTCGTGGTCGACGCGCAGGGCGTGCTCATCGCCCACCCGGACATCAGCCTGGTGCTCCAGAAGACCACGTTCGCCGGGCTCGAGCAGGTCAAGAGCGCGCTCGCCCCCGCGCCGGCGCCGGGCGAGCAGCGCGAGCAGGTGACGATCGCGCACGATCCCAAGGGCCGGAGCGTGATGACGGCGTACGCGACCATCGCCTCGCTCCGATGGTCGGTCTTCGTCGAGCAGCCGCTCGAGGAGGCGTTCGAGAGCCTCTATGCCTCGATCAAGCGCACGATCGCGCTCGTCGCGCTCGGCGTGCTGCTGGCCGTCGCGGCCAGCCTGGTGCTCGCCCGGCGCATGGTCACGCCGATCCAGGCGCTCCAGGCCGGCGCCGCCCGCATCGGGGCCGGCGAGCTCGAGCAGCGGATCGACGTGCGCACCGGCGACGAGCTGGAGGCGCTCGGCAACCAGTTCAACAGCATGGCCGCCCAGCTCAAGGAGTCCTATGCGGGCCTCGAGCGCAAGGTCGACGAGCGCACGCGAGAATTGACCGAGTCGCTCGAGCAGCAGACGGCGACCGCCGAGATCCTCCGCGTCATCTCGAGCTCGCCGACCGATATCCAGCCGGTGCTGGATGCCGTCGCCGAGAACGCCGCCCACATCTGTGCGGCGGCCGACGCGCATATCCGCCTGATCGAGGGCGACACGCTTCGTGCGGTCGCCCGATTCGGAACAGCTCCGCTCGGCGTGCCCGACGTGATCCCGTTCACCCGCGACTTTCCCGCTGGACGGTCGATCATCGAACGCCGCACCATTCACATCGAAGACCTCGCCTCCCTGCGCGAAACTGAGTTCCCGGAGGTCGGCCGGGAGACGCGCTCCATTCTGGTCACCCCGCTGGTACGCGAAGGCGTGCCGCTCGGGGCGATCCTGGTTCGCCGAATCGAAAGACAGGCGTTTACCGAACGGCAAATCGAGCTCCTGAAGACCTTCGCCGACCAGGCCGTGATTGCGATCGAGAACGTCCGCCTGTTCCAGGAGCTTCAGACGCGGACGCGTGATCTGGCGCGGTCGGTCGAAGAGCTAAAGGCTCTCGGAGAGGTCGGCCGGGCGGTCAGCTCGACGCTTGATCTCGAGACGGTGCTCTCCACCATCGTTTCGCAGGCCAGCCAGCTCTCGGGCACCGACGGCGGTGCGGTGTACGAATACGACGAAGAGACCGAAGAGTTTCATCTGCGCGCTACCCAGAGCCTCGACGTGGGCTTCGTCGAGCTGCTGCGCTCGACCCGGATCCGCAAGGGCGAAGGCGCCGTGGGCCGAATCGCGATGACGTTCGAGCCGACGCAGATCCCCGACATCGAGCAGGACGCCACCTATCAGAGCCGGCTCAAAAACGCGGCGCTGCGAGAGGGCTATCATGCGCTGCTGGCGGTACCGCTGCTCCGGGAGGAGCACATCATCGGCGCGCTCATCGTGAACCGGAAGACGCCCGGTGAGTTTGCCCCGGACGTCATCGAGCTCCTGCGCACGTTCGCCGCGCAGTCGGCCCTCGCGATCCAGAACGCGCGGCTGTTCCAGGAGATCGAGGAGAAGGGCCGGCAGCTCGAGATCGCCGACCGGCACAAATCCGAGTTCCTGGCCAGCATGTCGCACGAGCTGCGCACGCCGCTCAACGCGGTCATCGGGTTTTCCGAAGTCCTCCTCGAGCGCATGTTCGGCGAGATCAATCCGAAGCAGGAAGAATACCTGCAAGACGTCCTGTCCTCGGGCCGGCACCTCCTGTCGCTCATCAACGACATTCTCGATCTGGCGAAGATCGAGGCCGGGCGCATGGAGCTGGAGGTGACCGACTTCCACCTCCCGCAGGCCATCGACAACTCGGTGACGCTGGTGCGCGAGCGCGCCGCTCGCCGCTCGATCGCGCTCGACGTCGCGATCGACCCGGAGCTCGGCGAGATCAAGGGCGACGAGCGCAAGGTGAAGCAGGTGCTGCTGAATCTCCTGTCGAACGCCATCAAGTTCACGCCCGAGGGCGGCCGGGTCGACGTTCACGCCGGGATGGTAGACGGCGTGGCCGAGATCTCGGTGAGCGACACCGGCGTCGGGATCGCGCCCGAAG
>Ga0075418_10004725_pt1 | contig 15463 bp, 14 predicted proteins | sample SoiMetdeltSBSDD2_FD_81776 | JGI IMG/M metagenome (GOLD analysis project Ga0075418, IMG submission 81776) | Bulk soil microbial communities from a Populus tree surrounding site in Tennessee, USA - Soil MetaG P. deltoides SBSDD2 | ecosystem: Environmental > Terrestrial > Soil > Tree plantation...
AATTCACCAATTGAATATCACTGCTCACTCAGCGCGACGATCGGATCAATTCGCGATGCGCGTCGTGCCGGTAGAGTGCAGGCGGCGAATGTGACGAGTGCAAGCACGGCCGCGACGCCGGCGAGCACGAGGGGATCCATCGGCCCGACGCCATAGAGTTGCGCCGCCATGGTCCGTCGAATCGCAAACGCGCCGCCAACGCCCGCCACGAAGCCGCCAGCGAGCAGCGCCATCCCCTCCTTGACGATCAATCCAAATACGCGCCGCGAGTCGCTGCCGAGCGCCAATCGGATGCCAATCTCGCGCGTGCGCTGCGACACCTGGTAGGCGAGCACGCCGTAGAGACCGATGGCCGCCAAGAAGAGGGCCACGACGGCGAAGACGATCGCCACCACCATTGGCGTCCGTCGATCGGCAAGAGACTCGTTCATCCGATCGGCCATGGTTCGCATGCTGTAAAGCGGCAGCTCCGGATCGAGCGCCCGAAGCTGCTGCCGAATGGATGGAGCGATCGCAAGCGGATCGCCGGTTGTGCGAACTGTCAGCGCGAGCCCCCGCTGCGAAACCTGGCGAAATGGGAAGTAGTAGGTGCCGACGCGATCCTCTGTCGTCACCAGTCCGGCCATTTTGGTTTCACCCACGACCCCGACGACCGTCAACCACCGCGTGTTCTTGTCCGGCGCGAGCAAGTCGTTCGGGTTCTCCGGCTGGAACATGCGGCGGCCAACCGGATCGATCCCCGGCCAGAACCGCTGCGCAAGCCGGTCGTCGACGATGACGACACCTTGTGATGTCTCAGTGTCGCTATCGTTGAACGTGCGGCCGCGTTTGAGTGGAACCTTGAGGGTTTCGAGGTAGCCGGGCGTGGCAATCACACGATAAGGCGAGATCAACGATTCGCCCGGTGCCATGCGGTAGCCTTCGGCGATGATCACGCTGTCACTGAAATCTCCGCCGAACGGAATACTCGACGACATCCCGGCGTGCTCAACTCCGGGAATCGAGCGCACGGCGGTGACGAACCGGTCGGCAAACGTGCGAAGCGCAGCGTTGTCGCGATATCGCGACGGCGGAGGGGAGACCCGTGCGGTCAACACGTTGGTGGGATCGAAACCGGGGGCCACAGCAAGGACGCGTTCAAAACTCGTCACGAGCAGGCCAGCACCAGCCAGAAGCATGAAGGCAAACGCGACCTGACTCGCGACGAGAAGCCGTCGCACCGCCCGAGCACCACGCCCCGAGGTGCCGCTGCGTCCTTCTTCCCGGAACGCCTGCGCCAGATTGAGCGCGGTCAGACGCGCGAGGGGCGCAAGACCGACAGCGATGCCGACCAACAACGCCAACGCGAAGGCGAAGACCACCACTTCGACGCTGATCGTGATCTCGTTGGCTCTGGGTAGCGCATCAAGTCCGACGCCGCCGAGGGCTCTGAGCGCGGCATAACCGACGATGAGACCGAGTGCGCCGCCGATCGTCGTCAGGAACACCGTCTCCGTCAGTAGATGCGTCATCAACCGTGGTAGCGACGCGCCGAGCGCGTGGCGCGTCGCCAGCTCGCGCATGCGAGCCGACGATCGAATGAGCACGAGGTTCGTGATGTTCACCGCTCCAATGGCCAGCACGAACAGCACTCCTGTCCACAACATGAGCAGCGTCGGTCGAACCTCACGAACGAGATCCTGTTGAAGCGGCACGACGACCGTGTGAAATCCCGCGTTGATGAGGATTTGCTTGAGCGCGGGGAATCGATCGAGGTTCCGAGCGTTGAGTGCGTCGAGCTGTTGCTGTGCGACTGCGACCGATGCACCGGATTTCAATCGGCCAACCATCGTCCAACTGTTGTTGTGCCGAGCGTCGTCTGATTTCTGTTCCGGGGTGAATGCCAACGGCGTCCACAGCTTCACATCCGGATTCATGAAGAAGAACGACTGCGGCATGACGCCGACGATCGCGTAGTTCTCTCCGTTGATGCGCAGGTCCCGGCCCACTGCGGTGTCCTGGCCGCTGAAGAGCTGCTGCCACAGCGCGTAGCTCAGGATGACCTCACGTTCGCGGCCGATCTCTCCCTCGTCGTCGCGGAACACGCGACCGCGGTGAGGTGCCGCGCGCAGCATCCGAAAGATCGACGGCCTGACCGCCATTCCAGTGAGACGCTGCGGATCGCTTTGTCCGCCGATCGTCTGGCCGGTCATGCGATAGAGCGCCAATTCTTCGAACACATCCGTTTCGCGTAGCCGGTCGTAATAGTCCGGGACGCCGGTTGACCCGCGCTCCACACCCGCCTTCGGATACGCGTTGTAAAGCGTGACGATGCGATCTGCGTCCGGAATGGGAAGCGGTCTCAAAAGGACGCCATTGATGATGGCAAAAATGGCCGCATTGGCACCGATACATACAGCGAGCGTGAGAATGACCGTCGCGGCAAAGCCGCGGTCCTTCCAAAGCACACGTCCGGCGTGTCGGAGATCGTGAAGAAGCCCGTCCATAGGAAGCAGTTACGCAAGAACGCCAACGCGGGTTCAGGATATATTGGCGCGATCAACAGGGGATGGCGATGAGGACCACCATCTGGCTCGAGACGTTCGTGCACGACATTCGCTACGCGATACGCTCTCTACTCCGAACACCCACATTCACGATAACCGCGCTCGCAACACTGGCGCTGGGCATCGGTGCCAACACAGCCATCTTCAGCGTCGTCGACGCAGTGCTGCTACGGCCGATGCCGTACCCCGATCCGGACCGCATCGTCCAGCTCGCGCGACGAACTGAATCCGGCGAGCAGATGGGGCACACCGGGCTGCGCTACATGTTCTTTCGCGACAACTCGCGGTCCTTCGAGGCGTTGGCTGCGTGGCGCGGACTCACCGGATTCAATCTCGCGACCGGAGATTCCGCCGAATACGTCAAAGCCATGCCGGTGTCGAAGGAGTTCTTCGCCGTCTTTGGTGTACGTCCACTCTACGGCGAGACATTCACCGATGTTCACGATCGTGTTGGAGGTGTCGACGCCGTCGTCCTCAGTTATGGACTCTGGACACGGTTATTCGGTGGCAGCCGATCGGCTATTGGATCGACGGTATCGCTCGGCGATCGTTCGCACGCGGTTATCGGTGTGATGCCTCGCGACTTTCACTCGATTCCTCCTGCAGATCTGTATGTGCCGTTGCGGCCGAGTACGTCGGGACCAGGAGGCGGCTTCAATTACGGGGTCGCAGGCCGTCTGAAAGAAGGCGTTGCGCTTGCTCGAGCCAATGCCGAAGCTGCGTCAGTGTTCGAATCATTTCGCGAAACGCACCCGCAGTCGCTGGTCAAGTCGGAATACACGGCTGCGTTCGTGCCGTTCCAGAACAGCATCACGCAATTTGCCCGTCCGGGGTTGTTGATGATGCTCGGAGCAGTCGGCATGTTGCTCCTGATCGCCTGCGCAAACACAGCCAACCTTCTGCTCGCGAAGGCGACAGGTCGCGGCCGTGAAATCGCCGTTCGCGCCGCGCTCGGTGCCGGTCGCACGCGGCTGATTCGTCAACTGCTCACCGAGTCGCTTGTCCTTTTCATCGTTGGCGGCACCATCGGCGTGATGTGCGCCTATTGGGTCGTGCCGGCTCTGACGGCACTGACGCCGCCGACCTACACCGTTTATCAAGACGTGCGCGTCGATCTGTCCGTATTGATGACGATGCTTGGCGTATCGCTGGCCACGGGCATCCTGTTTGGGCTGGCGCCCGCAGTGAGCCTGTCACGCCATGACGTCGCCGATGCCGTCAAGCAGGATGGCACGCGAACAACCGCCAGCCAGCGATCCGCCTGGCTGCGCCATGGACTTGTGATCGTCGAAGTCGCGCTCTGCATGCTCCTGCTCGTCGGCGCCGGCCTTCTGCTCCAGACGTTTATCCGCATGCGCGCGATCGATCCGGGATTCGATCCTGGAGGCCTGCTTACCGCGCGGATGTCCCTGCAGGGAGACCGGTATACGACCACGGCGGACGTCAACCGATTCTTCGATCAAGCACTCGAGCGAATTCGTCAGATTCGCGGCGTCCAATCCGCCGCCGTTGTCAACGGTGTGCCGATCGAGCGTGGTTTGAATTTGAACGTTGACGTACTCGATGGCCCCGAGTTGGTCGAGAGGGCAGTCGTTGATTGGCGTTACGCAAGTCTCGAGTACTTCGCGACCATGAGGATCCCGATCGTCTCCGGCCGGGGGTTCAATTCCGGCGATCGGGCCGGCGCGCCGCCGATCACGGTGGTCAACGAGGAGTTCGCGAGAAGGTTCTTAAAGGGGACGAACCCGATCGGTCGTCATGTTCGCGTCTTCCGCGACGATGGATCGATTGAGATCGTGGGAGTCGCGAAAGATCTGCGTGAGGGTCGCCTCACCGGACGGCCGATTCCCCTGATGTATGTGCCGGTTGAGCAAGCCAACATCGCGGGAATCCGCGCCAGTCACACCTATTTTCCGATGAGCTGGGTTGTTCGCACGACGGCGGCGACGCCCGACGTCATTCGCGGATTCCGCGAGGCCATGCGCGCGACCGATCCCAAGCAGCCTTTCTCCGCGTTCGCCACGATGGACGAGGTCAAGGCGGCATCAATGTCCAACCAGACATTTCAGATGACGCTGCTGAGCGGGCTGGCGGCGATCGGGTTGCTTCTGGCGTTTGCTGGAATCTACGGGTTGATGGCGTACATGGTTGCCCAGCGTTCGCGCGAGTTTGGCATTCGTCTCGCGCTTGGCGCGTCGCGGTGGCGCATTCTGAAGAACGTGCTACGACAGGGAATCGTCCTGGCCTCGATCGGTGCAGTGGTTGGAACCGCGGCGGCACTCGCGCTGAATCGCAGCCTGCAGACTTTCGTGTACGGCGTGAGCACGTTGGATCCATTTACCTATGGATGCGTGGCTGTCGTCTTGATCGCTACCGCGGCCCTGGCGAGTTTTGTTCCGGCGTTGCGAGCGGTCAGGTTGAACCCTGTCGCGGCGTTGCGCGAGTAGTATCTGCGCGGCCCAACTGCGAGATGCGATCGCGCAGCGATTCGGTGAAACTGCTGGCCTCGTCCTCGGTGGCGCCGCTCGCGGTCAAGGCGTCGCGAAGCTGCGCGTCAGTGATTCGGCCAAGGTAGCTGTATAACCACCGCGTATCCTCAACGCGGATTCCACTCGCCATGTCTGCCGTGCGCTGACCTGCGTAGCCGAACAGCATGATGCCATTCTCCACGCCGGTGACGAACTGCGGCGTCTGCGCGGCGAACCCTGCGGGATCCCATCGCCCGCGGGTGACGATGTTGCCGCCCCAGCGCCCCATCGATCCGCCCCAATCGGTGATTAGGTACCGTGCTTCACGGCGCCATCGCGAAACACGTTCCTCGAAGATTGCTGTGTTCGAACCGCGCGCGACATCGCGGCGATCTTTCGTGTCCCAGTTGGACAACAACATGACGAGGATTTTCAGTCCGTGAAGCTCCCGTGTTCCGACGAAGGGGTTGTCGTTCCACGCCCAGCTGTGTTCCTCGAACAACTTGCGGACGTCGGGATCGTCGAGTTCGAAGCGCGCGTCGCGGAACTTGCCTTGCTCATCGACGCACGTGCGGGCGCGCTGCAGATCCCGAGACGCGGCGATCTCTCCGTCGTCGACGAAGTACGTCGTCTCCGCGAAGTACCCGCACGCCCACACCAGACGTACTGCGAAATTCTCGGAGCGAACCTCGTTGCCCCATTTGACCCGCCACCTTCGGCCTGCCCCATCCCGGACCGACACGCATGGCTGCGAGCCGGAAGCGTGCTCCTCCAGGAAGTGAAATGGTGGTCGTGGTGCACCCGCGTGTCCACCTGGTCCGTTGAGGAGATCGAGCGCCGCGACGTCACCCGGGTCGCGCCAGATCTCGTGCCTTGATGCGAGGAGCCGCCGCGGTCCAGCGCGGCTGATCCGGTACGCGCCAAGCGCCAGCCACATCAACCGCACACATGCGATCGTCACGATCGTCCCGACGATTGTGACGACGATGTAAAGAATGACCTTGTACGGATCCATCGCGTGATTCGGTTAAACGTTGCGCGGGGAAGTGGGGTCTAAATCTTTCAGATGCGGATCCTGCGTGGTCTCTCGAGCAAGTGGCTGCCATGTGAGTGCCTGATCGGCGTGTACGAGACGTACGACGGCCGCGTGGTGACGATTGTCGACGCCAAAGGTACCGGGTGTGCGGACACGTCACATCGCAGCGGCCAGATCGTTCCGCGCGAGGTCGTCCGTCCGGAGACCAGTCCGGCGGAGACGAGCGCAACGTAAGCGTCCGGTCTCCTGACCTTACTCATCGCGCCCGCGCCTTCGGGTGCGGCCTACCCATCGGAACTCTGCCCATCGCAATAGCAATACCGTACGCCGCGACGTGAACGCGCCGTACATGGGGTCAGACCCCAGGCTGTACGGGGTCAGACCCGGTCGTCCATTTACACACTACGATCGGACTGTATGAAGATTGCGACTTGGAACGTCAACGGCATCCGCGCGCGTCAGGCGGAACTACAAGAGTGGCTCGAGCGCCTCCAACCGGATGTCGTGTGTCTCCAGGAGATCAAGGCGTCAACGGATCAGCTGCCGGTGTGGCTGTGTGAAATCGAAGGCTACTGGTGTTACTGGCACGGAGTGAAAGGGTACTCGGGGGTCGCGCTGCATGTCAGTAGGCGGGTAACGGCAGAGCGTCCTGCCTTCGAGCACCCGTCATTCGATTACGAGAACCGAATCGTGCTCGTGCACTTGCCAGGAATCACGGTCGTTTCAGTGTACGTGCCGAACGGCGGGAAGGACTTTCCCGCCAAGCTCCGTTTCCTTGACGCGCTCGAACAGTTCGCCCTGGACTCGCGGGCAGCATCGAACCCGATTGTGATTTGCGGCGATCTGAACATCGCCCGCGCCGACATGGACGTTCATCCTAAGGAGCGCAAGCCTGGCGCGATCGGACAGCTTCCCGAGGAACGCGCGCAACTCGAACGAATTATCGGCCATGACCTCGTTGATGTCGGACGAGCGCTCGAACCGGAGAACGATCAGATGTTCACGTGGTGGGCGCCATGGCGGAACATGCGCCAGCGCAACATTGGCTGGCGCCTCGACTACCTGTTGGCGAGTCAACGCCTGTTCGAGCGTGTGCGCAGTTGCACAATCGAGCGAGAGACCGGCACGAGCGATCACGCGCCGGTCGTCGCTGACTTTGATCTGTGATGCCAGATCCCGCACCCGGACTACTGCAAGGAGAAGTTAACCGTGGTCGTCATCATGACTGGCACCGGTCGGCCGTTCAATAGTGTTGGTTCGAACTGCCACTGCTTGACCGCATCGAGCGCGGCCTCATCGAGCAGTGGAATCGACTTCAGCACACGAGCGTCCTCAATGAATCCGTCGGCGCCGATCTTCGCCTCGATGATAACGACGCCGGTGACGCCCGCTTCGCGTGCAATCGCTGGATACACCGCACGCACGTCTTTGATTTTTTTCGGCGCTTTGATTTCGCCGCCGACGCGCAGCGCCGGATCATCAGACTTTGGCTGGAATGCCACTTGATCCTTTGGCTGGAATGCCATGACTTCGGCGTCTTTCCCGAGGCGCACCGGGACGGTGAAGGTGAGGGGTGCTTCGAACGGTGGGTCGTATCGCCACTGACGGACGGAGGCGAGAGCCGCCTCAGTGAGCGCGTTCTTTGTCTCACGAGCGCGGTCGGTATCGACTATAAGTGTGGTCGGTCGGTACATCTCGATGGTACGCGCCTCAGCGATCCGTCCGACGTCGTCGAGCGTAATCTTCACCTCAACAACTGCGCGCTCCGAAGCCAGCGAATCAGGCAGGACGGGCTCCTGGTAATGCAGGCGCCGGGGGATCGGATTCTCGGGCGTGACTGCGTGCGCCTTCTTCTCGAGTGGCCCGGGCCCGGCCTGGCTACTCGTCGGCGACTGACCTCTCGTCTGCAACGGAAACGCCGAGACGGCGTACCACCCGCCTGCGGTGACGATCAGCGCCATCGCGGCGCAAGTGGCGACTATCTGTCGTGACGACATGACACTCTCCTTTGAAACAAGGGCAATCCGCCTGAAGAGATGACGGCGACGAGCGAATGCCGCCGTTGGAACAACGGAGGTGGCGTCGGAAAAGGCCAGTAGCGCTTCGACGTACGCTTTGCGGCGGCCGGTCAGTTGAATCGCCAGCTCGTCGACGACTTCCTCGCGGGCGCGCTGAATCTGCGAGGTCAACCACCAGCTGGCAGGATGGAACCAGAAGAGACACACCGCGACCTCTTCGACGATCAGCCATGCCCAGTCGCGTCGCTTGACGTGGAGCAGCTCGTGGCCGAGAACGGCCTCTTGAATTTCGCGTGGCTGTGCGCACAACGTCTGGGGAAGCATGACGATCGGTTTGAACACACCGAAAGTAATCGGCTGCTCGATATCGCGAACGTAACGGACGGTGGAATGCGTCCCCAGGGTCTTTTGTAGATCTCCATCGACTGCGACGACCGCATGACGGTCTGCCTTTCGTCGCACGCTTCGAAGTCTGATTAACCCGAGGGCCAACCACCCGAATCGCGCCACGATTCCAATCGCGAGGACCCAGAGAAGAAGCAATTCCCAGTTGAGATACGAAACGATGGGTGCGGCTGCCCCGACCGCAGCCGTCGCGGTCGTGGTGTCAGCTGCTGTGATTGTCTGCGTCGAAACACGCGACTGGCGATAGGGCTGAATCCACGGGAGCGCCAGACAGAGTGCCGCGACCGCGCGCCAGTACATGTAGCGCACGCCGGCGGTGTCGAGGCGAAACAGCCAGGGCAGCAGCGAAGCGATCGCAACAATCGCGGCGACCTGGAGACACCATGGAATCAGGTTGGCCAGAAGGTCGGTGGCGATCATTCGTCCATCTCCTCGATGATGCGGTGGACAGCCTTTCGCTGGCGCTCGGTGAGGCGTGAGTCTTTGGCAAGGTGGAGCAGCAGCGACGAGGACGCACCGTCGAAGACGCGGTCGACGAAGTCGCGGACCATCGCTCCAACCACCTGATGTCGAGGCCTGGTCGGGGTATAGACATGCGCGCGGCCGTTGCTCTTCTTCTCGAGGTACCCCTTGTCCTCGAGCACGTTCATCATCGTCATGACGGTGGTGTAGGCGATGGGGCGTGTTTTTCGCAACGCTTCGTAGACGGCGCGAACGGTGGGGGCGTCGAGCCGCCACACGACTTTCATGATCGCGAGTTCCTGGGGCGTGAGGGTGCTGCTGGGCTTGCGCATACTTAATACTAACTATTTAGTATCTAGTAGTCAATGTCAAGCCCACCGCGTGAGCGTATGATTTCTCGAGCAACCGCGAAGCCTCGTATCGGGGGTGGTCATGCTGTCTGCACTGTGTGTCGCGTCGATTCTCATGCTGGGTCCACAATCGCAGCCTCCACGCGACCGTGCTCTGCCGCGGACGCCCGTCGCCGATTCGTCTGCTCGGGAAGCGGAACTCGAGAAACGCATCGCAGCCTCGCCGACCGGGGCCGCTGCGTATATCGAGCTGGCGAAACTGCAAGAGACTCGTGGTTCGTTCAGCGACGCCGAGCAGACGCTGATGCGGGCACGACAAGCGCTGCCGACCAACAAGGACGTCGTCATGGCGCTCGCCGCGTTCTACAACCGGCAGGGTGACTTCACCAAAACGATGGAGATGCTCGACGCCGTCGAACGACTGGATCCGACCGATCCTGCCGCTCCGCAAATCATCGCGACGTATTACTGGGAGAAGGCGTACAAGGATCAGCGGCTTCTGCCTGCCGAGAAATACAAATACACCTTGAGTGGCATCGAAGCGACCGATCGCGCGCTGGCGCTGAAACCAGATTACGCCGACGCGCTCACCTACAAGAACCTGCTGCTCCGGATGCGTGCGGCTCAGGAAACGGATCCGGTGCTGAAACAGCAGCTCATCGCTGAAGCGGATGTCCTGCGCAATCGCGCGATCGAGTTGAACAAGCAACGCACCGCCATCAACAGCGGCAACAGCGGTGTTGCGCTTCCGCCACCTCCACCACCACCGCCTCCTCCGCCGGATGGTCCCGTTCGAGTCGGCGGCGCGATTAAAGTGCCGACGAAGATCAGGGACGTGCGGCCGGTGTATCCGCCCGATGCGCTCGATGCGCGCATCCAGGGCGTCGTGATTATCGAGGCCACCATCGATACCGACGGCCGCGTCGCCGATGCGAAGGTTCTTCGTTCGATTCCGCAGTTGGACGAGGCGGCACTCACCGCCGTTCGGCAGTGGGAATTCACATCGACATCACTGAACGGCGTGCCCGTGCCGGTGATCATGACTGTCACCGTCAACTTTGCCTTGCAGTAATGTGAATCAGACTGATTCCGCCAGCCAAATCTGACAGAGATTGACGATCACTTCGACCGCCTTGTCCATGTCCTCTGCGGACACCCATTCGAGCCGCGAGTGAAAGTTGTGCTCGCCGGCGAACAGGTTTGGCGTCGGCAGACCCATGAACGACAAGCGTGATCCATCGGTGCCGCCACGAATCGGGCGCTCGATCGGTGCCATCCCGGCGCGGCGAATCGCCTGACGCGCGAAGTCGACCACGCGTGGATGCTTTTCCAGAACCTCACGCATGTTGCGATACTGCTCGGCGATCGCGAACTCCACGGAGGCGCCCGGGTGCAAGCGCACGACGTCGCGCGCGATTTGCTGAACGTAGTCTTCCTTCTCTTTGAGCTGCACGGTCACGAAGTCGCGGACGAGAACCTTCACGCTCGTCGCCTCCACGGTGGCGTGTAGTTGATATGGATGCAGATAGCCCTCGTAGCCGTCGGTTGTTTCCGGGCTCATCGCGTCCTGCGGCAGACGGGCGATGAAATCTGCCGCGACGCGAACCGCATTGACCATTCGCCCCTTCGCGTAACCCGGATGTGTGTTGAATCCCTTGAAGGTGACGGTGATGGCATCGGCCGAGAAGCTTTCGAATTCAAGTTCTCCGCGGCTGCCGCCGTCGAGCGTGTAGGCACATGCGGCGCCGAAGCGATTCACGTCGAAGTGATCGGCGCCCCGGCCAATCTCTTCGTCGGGCGTGAAAGCAATGCGCACGGGACCATGCTCGATTTCGGGGTGAGAAACGAGGTACTCCACAGCGGCGACGATTTCCGCGACACCGGCCTTGTCGTCCGATCCGAGCAGCGTGAGGCCGGACGCGGTCACGATGGTGTTGCCGATCTGCGCCGCAAGCGCCGGGTTCTCAGAAGCTCGCAGCACGGCAGACGGATCATCTGGAAACGCGAGATCGCGGCCGTCGTACTGCTCGTGGACGATCGGTCGAACATCGTGTCCCGGCATTTCCGGCGAGGTATCGACGTGCGCAATGAAACCGATCACCGGTGCGCGGTCACGTCCGACCGTGGGCGCCACCGTGGCCATGACATATCCGTAATCGTCCATGGCGGCGTCGTGCAGGCCAAGCGCCTGCAGCTCCGAGACCAGCTCGCGAAGGAGCACGAGCTGCCCTGGCGTGCTGGGAAACGTCGACGACTGTTCGTCGGACCGCGTGTCATACGTGACGTATTTCAGGAATCGTCGCAGCGCCGATGTCTGGATGACGGACCGTGTCCTGCCCTCGCTCGTCATCGCTGGCTCGACTCCTCAACACGCGCAATGTCGTGAGCAAACGTTTGGCTGTCGAGCACATGGAGCAGCAGAAGATCCGCCGACCGGACTGACTCGATAAATCCGCATCGGTCGAGGGGAAGCGCGGACCCGATCAATCGCCGCAACATGAAGTGGTGAACCACTGCGGCACATGTGCGCACCCACTCCACAATCGAGCGGAGTCCCTGGCCTTGATAAGCGATCCAGTTTCCGAAGAGGCGAGCGGCCAGATAGTTCTTCATGCCTCGGTCGAACCAGTCGATCGGGGCGATGCCCAGTCGGTCGCGTCGCTGAGCATCGAAATCCGCAACTGGTGCCAGGTCATCGCCGGCGGAACCAGCCGTCAATCGCGCGACACGCTGGATCGCGCGAGCGTCACACCACGGGGCCGGCGCATCCTGGTTTCCCGCCGCAAAGGCAATCCGGACGCTATCTGAAAGCGAGCGATCGCCCGGAGTCCACTGACGAACGATCTCTGTAACGGCGGCAAGGTCATCGAGACACCTGGCGTATGAGGGCTGCGACCGCGCAAAGCTCGCCACGCCGGCGCGCTCCCAGCTCTCGTATCCGTCGACGTCGCAGAGCATTCCCGGTCGCAACACCGGCGGCAACGCGTGCCGCGCATCGAGTCCCTCCATCGCGGACTCGAGGCGGAGCGGAGGACGCGCCTCGACGATCGACGGCTCGCGCCCAGCGAGCAACATCGCCGCGGCCGTTGGGCAGAAATGTGAAAGCGAGATCAGCGTCCCGCGCGCGTCGTGCAGCACTTTGCGCGGGAAATGCCGGCAGGCCGAGGGCAACGCCTCCTCGCCGACGTCACGATGGATGACGCAAAGACCGCCGTCCTGTCGGTCGAAGAAGACACACTCACCACGGGTATCGCGGGCGATGGTCCAGAGTTCCTGGTCGTGGGCGCCTGCGGATCTGACAAAGAGTGGCCCGGCGTTCCCTTGTCGTCTTATTGATCGGGCGCGTACGATTTCGACGACGGCCGGTTCCGCCGGCACGCTCCAACTGTCGCAGCACGCGCCGGAGTGGCGACATTGGTACGCGGCATGGAAATCGAGGCAAAACGCTGCCACTCAGGCATCATCTCAAGCCTCGCGGTTCAAACGCAAAACGACAGTGTTGACGAAAGCGTGATCGAAACGAACCAGTCGATTACAAAAGTGACGCTGCACGCCGCTGCATAAAGCCGCGAACGTTAGTGATCTCGTGGCATATGGTCCGGCTCGATCTTTGCTCCTTGCCAGGATTCGCATGTCGGACAGAGATACCTTCGGCCCCCGCCTTCGAAGCGAGCGGGAACGGCGCGGCATCAGCATCGAAACCATTGTGACCGTCACGAAAGTCGGCGCCGACCTCTGGCTCGGGCTGGAGCGGAACGACTTTTCGAAGTGGCCGTCCGGTATCTTCGCCCGCGCGTTCGTTCGCGACTACGCCAAAGCCGTTGGTCTTGACGCGGACGAAATCGTCGACGAGTTCTGCCGGTTGTTCCCGAACGGCGATCGACGCGCGGCGCGCATCATCAAGGCGCAGGCCGACCTGATTGGCCATTCCACCGGGCAGCTCGATGATCCCTCACTCGTGCCGCGCGGCGGAGATCGTCGCGCCGTGGCCCAGGATCGAAAAGCCCAGGCACGCGCGCGTCGCATTCGCCTGGCGCCGCGGACGCTTGCCGCCTCGATCGATGTCGGCTGCACGGCCGCCCTTGCGCTGCTCGGTCCAGCGGTTGTCGGCGCAGGGTTCTGGGCCTCAGCCGGCGTCGCCGCCATCGTGTACTACAGCCTGTCCACAATCTTCAGCGGCGCCACACTTGGCACGCACGCCGTCGACTTCCTGCGTCAACGGATGCCGGAGCTGTTTGCCGTCCGCGATCGCCGCGCCCACGCGTAGCCATCAGCTTCAGGTTTCTCAAGGTTCTGCTAGGTTCTTCAGGGTTCTGCTAGGTCCAATCTGATCGTTGCACTCGGGCCAAGCTCTGGGGTATACGGGTGGACACTCCTTTGCATTCTCCGGGCACAAGGAAGAAGGGGAGGGACGATCGATGGCTATTCTCTCGTGGATTTTGTTCGGCTTGGTGATCGGTATCATTGCCAAACTGCTGATGCCAGGCAGGGATCCCGGAGGTTTCATCGTCACGATTCTGCTGGGTATCGCCGGAGCGCTCGTCGGCGGCTTCATTGGTCGCGCGATGGGGTTCTACGGCGAGGGGCAGAGCGCCGGTTGGCTGATGTCCATACTCGGCGCGATCATCCTGTTGGCGCTATACCGCATGTTGGTGCGGCGCCGAGTGTGACGTCGTCGCTCAGTTGAGTGTGGCGCCCGACGCACAGCGGCATCTGCCGTTGTGCGTCGTGGTCTGTACGCCGTCTTTCTTGTCATAATCGATCCTGCCAGCTCTGCGCGCTCAAGGAGTGTTTGGATGGTTCGCTCGTTTCAATTCGCCGCCGCAGCTGTGGCAGCTTTCTGGCTCACCTGCGGCGCTCCTCTGCACGCCCAGACGGTGGACGAGATTATTGCCATCAATCTGAAATCCAAAGGTGGGCTGGAAAAGATCAAGGCGACGACGTCGGTGCGGATGACGGGATCGGTTGTCGCACGCGACATGAGCGGGCGCGAGCTCACCGGCACGATGACCATGGTTGCCAAGCGGCCGAATCTCATGCGACGCGACGTCGATCTCGGTGGTCAGCGCATCGTCAATGCATTCGACGGTTCCATGCTGTGGATGGCCATCGGCAACGCGCCGCCGCAGCAGGTTCCAAGCTCGCAGAACGCCTACTCGATGCAGGACGCGGAGTTCGACAGCGTCTTTGTCGACTACAAAGAGAAAGGTCACAAGATCGATGTCGTGGGCAAGGAAACGGCTGAGGGAACTTCCGTTTACCATCTGAAAGTCACGAAGAAGGGTGGACCGCCGCAGGATTACTATCTGGACGCCGAGACGGGTCTTGAAAGAAAGATCAGCGTCACCGGCCGTGGTCCTGATGGATCTCAGATGGTGAACGTGACGGAGTTTTCGGACTATCGCAGCGTCGATGGGAGCATGGTGCCGTTTGTGCTGAAGCAGCGGCAGAACGGTACGCTCGTCGCCACGACGACGTTGGACAAAGTGGAGTTCAACCAGTCGATCGAGGACGCGCTGTTCAGGATGCCGGCGAAATAGCGGCGAGGGCCAGCGCGCTCAACTCGTGCAGCAGTTCGTCGCGCGTAAACGGACGGACGAGAACGCCGCCAGCGTGCCGCGCTGGGCGATCGGAGATATACAAGCTTCGCAATGCCGGATGATACCGGCGAAGCATTCCCGCGAGCGATTCCCCGGTCATGTCATCGAGCGTGAGGTCGCTCACCAGAACATCGATGTTCGTCCGGGTGATCGCGGCAAGAAATGCGTGACCAGCGTGGCGGGCGATCACGACCTCAAATCCTTCCTGTTCGAGCACGCGCGTTACGGCGGCGGCGAGGTTTGAATCGCCGGTCACGATCAGAACCGTTCCCGGTGATGGGGTCTGAGCATCCGCGATCGGCAGTGCCGCGGCGGTCACACAACGGCCTTCAATACCATTCAGCATGCAGCGTACTCGTAAGAGGATTGATTGGTGTGCGGCGTGCGCGCAAAGGCAATGCCGAGCCACTTTTCGCCAGTTTTGCACGCGATCTGCGGTATCGGCCGATCTGGACGGTTACGGTATTGGCAGCAACTTACGATTTCGTCACTAGCTCGACAGTAAGCTGACGAACTTCGGGGTCGAAAAAGTACGTAAACCGACGACCGGGGTGTGACCCCGGCCCGGCGCACGACCG